>ERZ836939.979-NODE-979-length-35422-cov-5.856081_pt1 | contig 35422 bp, 28 predicted proteins | sample MGYA00519912_ERZ836939 | MGnify/ENA primary metagenome ERZ836939 (study PRJEB31850, sample SAMEA3708810) | human gut metagenome | biome: human gut; feature: human-associated habitat; material: faeces | place: China | collected 2014 ...
CCATGAACGTGATCCTGCCTGACGTGGGCGAACAGCACATGCTCCGCGTGAAGAACGGTGTGTTGCTGGTCTATGCAGATACATTGTCTGATGATGCGGACGTGTCCATCACCTGCCCGAAAAACGCGCTCTTTGCGATCCTGACCAACAATCAGGAAACGGTTGCGAAGGCCGTCAAGGTCGAGGGCAGCGCAGAGCTGTTGACGCTGATGATGGAGAATATGAACCAGCTCCCGATCACCGGGACCAACCCCTTCAACATCATCGAGCCGTAACGGCTTCGCGGGGCGGTCCGTGGGAAGACCGCCCCGCTCGAGAGAAAACAGCAAGATGCTTTCAACGCAAATCAAAAGCTGTCTGTTTCTGTTGGAAACAGACAGCTTTTGCAACCGTACCGGTTGCCCTGCACACCCGAATCTGTCAGCCAACAGCAAAAATTAGAATTACTTCCTTATCACTGTTAAGCAAACGGTTTCCGGGGTTTTTCTTTTTTGATTCTGCTGTTTCCTTCTTTCCACGGAGCACTATTCACACGGAGCACTATTCAATAGAGGCATTGATTTTTGGGGATGAGACGCTTGTCTGAACCGTGCCTTTTCATCGCTCATTTCATCGCATATGGAGCGCATCCATGCGCGATGCTCTGATGACCGAACGCAGTGGCCCCGCCTGCATCATCCTGCGCAGGGTAAAAAGCGGGCGGCTTGTGAAAAGCCCCTTCAGACCTTCTCACAAGCCGCCCCGATTTGGCGTCCCAGAAGAGATTCGAACTCCCGACCCCACGCTTAGGAGGCGTGTGCTCTATCCAGCTGAGCTACTGGGACATGTGTATTTACCGAATCATCTTAGCGGTTTTTTGAAAAAATGTCAAGAGGCAGCGCCAAAAGTCGCGCGATTTTTCCCTTCCGGACGCATACAATGGGAGGCCTGAGCGTCAAAAGGCGGAAGGGGGGAGGACCATGCCATGGTGGGAGCAGGTAGGCGGAGATGTGGACGATCTGATCTTCGCGGACGAGGAATATGAGATCAGCGCGCGCTGAACGGGCAGAAAATTTCCCTTTACAGGAGGGCTTCTTTCGGCTATACTATATATGATATTCCGAAACTGGAGAATACTGTCATGATCGAATTTGAAGAATATAAGAGCAAACTGAACGACCTGAAGCCGAAGCTCGAGGAGCTGCGCGCCGCCTTTGTGCCGCAGAGCCTGCTCGATGAGCTGGAGCGCCTGCACGCCATGGCGGAGGCCCCCGGCTTCTGGGACGACCCCGCGCGCTCGCAGAAGGCCGTCATGCGCACGAAGACGCTCGAGCGCAAGCGCGACAAGTTCCAGTCCATGTGCAGCGAATGGGACGACCTGATGACCATCTGCGAAATGGCACTGGAGGAAAACGACGACTCCATGCTCGAGGAGCTGACGGCGGGCTATGCCAAGCTCGAGGCCGACATGGAGGAGGCCCGCCTGGAGACCCTGCTGACGGGCGAATATGACGCGAACAACGCGCTGCTGTCCTTCCATGCGGGCGCGGGCGGCACGGAGGCGCAGGATTGGTGCGCCATGCTCTACCGCATGTATACCCGCTGGGCCGAGGCACACGGCTTTACCTATAAAATTCTCGACTATCTCGACGGCGACGAGGCCGGCCTGAAGTCGGCGGACATCATGATCGAGGGCGACAACGCCTACGGCTTCCTGAAGGGCGAAGCCGGCGTGCACCGCCTCGTGCGCGTCTCGCCGTTCGACGCGGCGGGCCGCCGCCACACGTCGTTCTCCGCCGTGGAGGTCATCCCGGAGATCCCGGACGACGTCGAGGTCGAAATTCGCCCCGAGGACATTGAAATGCAGGTCTACCGCTCGTCCGGCGCAGGCGGCCAGCACATCAACAAGACGTCCTCCGCCGTCCGACTCATCCATAAGCCGACCGGCATCGTCGTCTCCTGCCAGACGCAGCGCGACCAGTTCCAGAACAAGGAAACGTGTATGCGCATGCTGCGCTCGAAGCTCATCGAGATCAAGGAGCGCGAGCATCTGGAGAAGATTTCCGACATCAAGGGCGTGCAGCAGAAGATCGAATGGGGCAGCCAGATCCGCTCCTACGTCTTCATGCCCTACACCCTCGTGAAGGACACCCGCACGGGCTTTGAGAGCACGAACGTCAACGCCGTGATGGACGGCGACCTCGACGGCTTCATCAACGCCTACCTCACCTGCGCCGCAACGGGAACGTGGGCCACGAAATAACAAAGGAAGCTCTGAATAAATCATCTGCGGCGGATGCCGGATCTTTTTCGTCAATCCATCGGTTCGGAAAGTTTGTGGTATTGCGCAGCCGTTGGCGGCTTTGCCGCCTTACGGATGCGGCATGCCCCTTGCGGGTACACAAAGTATTCCTGCGTTTTCCATACCTCGACTTGCCAAAAAATCTCTCGCCATCCACTCTTGTTGATTTAATCAGAGCTTCCCAAAAAAAGTGCTTGATAATTCCGGCACATTATGATATTATTGTAGGCACTGTATGTATATTCGCCCTTTGGGCTGATTCCGGCAGGCCGCTGCCGTAACCGCGGCCGTTTTTGGAGGTTTTTTACTATGGATACCCTGAAGCTGATTCTCCTGATCTTCCAGATGATCTCCTGCGTTGTACTGACGGTCGTGATCATTCTCCAGAATGGCGCAGAGGATGGCCTCGGCGCGATCGCCGGCGGTTCCGACACCTATCTTGGCAAGGGCAAGGCCGGCACGCTGGACGCGAAGCTCTCCCGCCTGACGAAGTGGATCGCCGCTGTATTCGTCCTGCTGACGCTGTTCGTCGCTCTGCTCGGCTCTCTGTAAGATAAGACAGCTAATCCCCCTGCGTGCGCAGGGGGATTTTTTGTATTTTGGAGAAGGTCGTTGCAGGGGCAGGGGCGTGCCCTGCCCGGCCGCGCCTCCTCGCAATGACACATCAGGGCAGTGCAGACCAGCGTCCTTACGCGGTTGAATAGCCCCGTACAGGGCGTTCACTACCCGCAAGGGGCACGCCGCATCCGTAAGGCGGCAAAGCCGCCAACGGCTGCGCAGTGAGCGCCGCTACAAGCCCCGTCGGGACCGGTTCCGTTTTAACGGCGGCCGGTACGAGTCGGCCGTGCCTTCCCGAGATTGCCACGGGCGCAAAGCGCCCTCGCAATGACAAATCGGGGGCCATCACCGTTTTAGCGATAGCCTGTTCGGATCGGCAGCATTGCGCCGGGCCCGGCTGTCCGCTCCCCTACAACGCATGACTGGCAGCTTTGTGAAATTCTCCACTTTCCATTATCAATTTTCAATTATCAGTTTACTCTTCCCTTGCCCAATCGAGGCTCCTGCCGACGGCCTTTGCCCAGCCGCGGCGATTTTTTTCGCGCTGCTCGGCCGTCATATGCGGCAGGAAGCTGACATCGCACCGCCACTGGCGGCGCAGCTCGTCCGGATCGTGCCAGATGCCGACGGCAAGCCCGGCCAGATACGCCGCGCCGAGGGCCGTCGTCTCGCGGATGACGGGGCGGCGCACCGGCGTGGCCAGCATGTCCGCCTGGAACTGCATGAGGAAGGCATCGCGGCTCGCCCCGCCGTCGACGCGCAGCTCGCGCAGCGGCACGCCGGTGTCCTTCTCCATGGCGGCGACGAGGTCCATGCTCTGGTAGGCGATGGATTCCTGCGCGGCGCGGATGATGTGCTCGCGCTTCGTGCCGCGCGTGATGCCGACGATGGCCCCGCGGGCGTACATATCCCAATACGGCGCGCCGAGGCCCGTGAAGGCCGGGACAAAATACACGCCGCCGGTGGAGTCGACCTTCTGCGCATAATACTCCGCGTCGCTTGCTTCGCTGAGGAAGCGCATCTCGTCGCGCAGCCACTGGATAACGGCCCCGCCGACAAAGACGCTGCCCTCGAGGGCATAGGTCACATGGCCGCCGAGCCCGGCCGCGATGGTCGTGACAAGGCCGTGGCGGCTGACGCAGGGCGTCTCGCCCGTGTTCATGAGCAGAAAGCAGCCCGTGCCGTAGGTATTCTTGGCCTCGCCGGGGGCGAAGCAGCACTGGCCGAACAGCGCGGCCTGCTGGTCGCCCGCCGCGCCCGCGATGGGAATTTCCACGCCCTGGATGTTGCAGGTGCCGAAGTCGCCGCTGCTCGGGCGGACGTCCGGCAGCATGCAGCGCGGGATGCGCAGGACCTGCAGGAGCGTCTCGTCCCAGTCGAGGCGGCGGATGTCAAAGAGCATGGTGCGTGAGGCGTTCGTCACGTCCGTTGCGTGGACGCGGCCGCGCGTCAGCTTCCAGATGAGCCACGAATCCACCGTGCCGAACAGCAGCTCGCCGCGCTCGGCGCGCTCCTGCGCACCGGGCACATGGTCGAGGATCCACCGAATTTTTGTAGCCGAGAAATAGGCGTCCGGCACAAGGCCCGTGACGGCCCGAATGTGCTCCGTCAGCCCGTCGGCGCGCAGCCGGTCGCACAGGGCGGCCGTGCGGCGGCACTGCCAGACGATGGCAGGGTAAATGGGGCGGCCCGTGGCCTTTTCCCAGACGATGGTCGTCTCGCGCTGGTTCGTGATGCCGATGGCGGCGATCTCCGCAGGATCGATGCCGCCGCGCGTGATGGCCTCCATCATGACGCCGTACTGGCTGGAGTATAATTCGAGCGGATCGTGCTCCACCCAGCCCGCCTGCGGGTAGAGCTGGGGGAATTCCTTCTGCGCGGAGGCGACGATCTGCTGGGAGCGGTCAAAGACGATGGCGCGGCTGCTCGTCGTGCCCTGATCGAGGGCGACAAGGTATTTTTTCATGGTTCCTCCTCAGTAAGGCAGCGTGCTGCCGCCGATGAATTCGCGCAGGAGGGAATCCTGCGGCACGAGATCCGCCGGGACGTCCGGCAGCTCCCGCATGACCTCGAGCACGTCGGACAGCTCCGGCAGGGCAAGGCGCTCCAGTTCGTCCCGCAGCAGCGGGCGGTAGACGCCGAGCTCGGCGGAATAGAACGAGTCGATGCTGCCGTGGGCGCGCGGCTTGAAGGGCATGATATAGCGCTGCTCGCCGCGGTCGACGCGCTCGCGCATGGCGATGGTCTCGGACAGGGCGCGGCCGCGGCCCGTGCTGTCGCGCAGCATACGGCGGACGAGACGGATCTTCGACGGATGGAGCGGATGGCCGCTGCGCGGGGTGATGCGCGTGCGGACGCTGACGTAGATGCGCGTCGTGCGGCCGTCATAGCCCGTGACCTCCGGGTTCAGGGCGTGGATGCCCTCCAGGATCACCAGCTCGCCGGGCCGCCTGCGCAGCGTGCGGCCATCGAAGACACGGACGCTGTTTTTGAAGTCATAGTGCGGCAGCTCCACCTCCTCGCCCGCCAGCAGCTTGCCGAGCTGCTCCTGGAAAAACGGCACGTCGACGCGCGACGGGCGCTCGAGGTCCAGCTCGTTGCGGCTGAAAAGCTCCAGCTCCCGCTCCGTGAGCGGGCAGAAATAGTCGTCCATGGAGAGCGTGTGCGTCTCCATGCCGCGGCGGTCCAGCTCCCGCTCGATGAGCAGGGCGGTCGTCGTCTTGCCGGAGCCGGACGGCCCCGCCAGCAGCACGGCCGGGCGCTCCTGCGCATGGGCGGCGATGAGATCGGCCGCGCGGACGATCTGCTGTTCATAAAGTCTGCGGTCATGCTCCAGCACCGCGGCGGGGTCCTGCGCAAGCAGGGCGCTGAGCTGATCGGTCGTCATAGGGCGTTCCTCCTCTGGGTCCCGGAAAAGCCGGGACGTGTTTCCTTCCAGTATAGCACAACGCGCGGGAAAATGTTGACGGATTTCTGATTTTTGTGCAAATTGCCGGTTCTTTCGACAGCCCGCCGCATGCCGCGGCAGGGCCTTGCACAGCTTGGTGAAAAAGTCCCTCCGAAACTTTCGGCTGGGCAGATTTTTTGACAGTCTGCTTGCATTCCTTACCTGTCTCCTCTATAATATAAACTGTATGATTATGGTTAGGAGAAAGAAAGCAATGAGTAGTTTGAAGGAGAACAAGATGGGCACGATGCCCATTGGGCGGCTGCTGCTGACCATGGCGCTGCCGATGGCCCTGTCCATGCTGGTGCAGGCGCTTTACAACGTGGTCGACAGCGCCTTTGTCGCGAAAATTTCGGACGTTAATCAGGACGCACTCAACGCCGTTTCGCTGGCCTTCCCGGTGCAGAACATCATGATCGGCATCGCAACGGGCACGGCCGTCGGCGTCAATGCCCTGCTGTCGCGCGCGCTCGGCGAACGCAATGCGGACATGGTGAACCGCTCCGCCCTGAACGGCGTATTTCTGGCCGGGCTGGGTATGCTGCTCAGCGCCCTGTTCGGCATTTTCTGCGCGGAGCTCTTCATGCGCTCCCAGACGTCGAACGAAGCCGTCATTGCCTACGGCACGGCCTATATCCGCATCATCACGATCGCCTCGTTCGGCATTTTCGGCGAGATCATCTTTGAGCGCTTGCTCCAGTCCACGGGCCGCACGATCTACACCCTCGTCACGCAGGGCACCGGCGCGGTCCTGAACATCATTTTTGACCCCATCCTCATCTTCGGTCTGTTCGGCCTGCCGCGCATGGAGGTCGCCGGTGCAGCCGTGGCCACGGTGCTCGGCCAGATCGTGGCGTTTATTCTGGCCATGATCCTCAACCACCGCAAAAATCCGGACGTCCGCCTGCATCTGCGCGGCTTCCGCCCGGACTGGAAGCTCATCGGCCGCATTCTGGCCATCGGCGTGCCGTCCATGATCATGGTCGCCATCGGCTCGGTGATGTACTACGGCATGAATCTCGTGCTCATGCGCTTTGAGCACGTCCGCGTGGGACTCGGTGAGGTCGGCACGGCCGTCTTCGGCGCATACTACAAGCTGCAGAGCTTCATCTTCATGCCGGTGTTCGGCATCAACAACGCCGCGCTGGCTATTGCGGCCTATAACTACGGCGCGCGGAAGCCGAAGCGCATCCTCGGCGTGCTGAAGTGCGGCATCCTCGGCGCAACGGCGCTGATGGTGATCGGCGTGGCGGCCTTCCAGCTCATCCCGCAGGTCCTGCTCGGCCTGTTCAACGCCAATGCGGACATGCTGGCCGTCGGCGACCCGGCGCTGCGCACCATGAGCCTCGCCTTCGTGTTCGCAGGCGCGTGCATCATCGTCGGCGGCGTGTTCCAGGCTCTCGGCAACAGCGTCTACAGCATGATCGTCTCCATCGCGCGCCAGCTGGTCGTGCTGCTTCCGGTGGCCTACCTGCTGTCGCTTTCCGGGAACATCGACGCCGTCTGGTTCGCCTTCCCGATCGCGGAGGTCGCCTCGCTGGCGATGACGGTCATCCTGTTCCTCCGCCTGTATCGGAAGAAGATCCGCCCGCTCAGCCGGATGCCGGCGGCAGAATAAGCGAGAAGGAGGAACGGCCCGATGGTCATTCTGCTGAAACAGCATGCCCCGCAGGCGGAGCAGGAGCGCCTGCTTGCCTGGCTGCGGGAGCTTGGCGCGGAGGTCCGCGTCACCGGCACGCCGGAGCGGCCGTTTTTCTGCCTGACGGGCGACGTCTCCCGCATCGACCCGAGCCTTGCGGCGCGCTTCCCGGCCGTAGAGGACGTCCTCCGGCTGACGGAGCCGTACCCCCTGTGCAGCCGCCGCCTGCACCCAGAGCCGACGGTCGTCTCCGTGGGCGGCGCGCGCTTCGGCGGCGGGCACTTCGGCCTGATCGCGGGGCCGTGCGCCGTGGAATCGGAGGAGCAGATCTTTACGGCAGCCCGGCAGGCCAAGGCCGCGGGCGTCTGCCTGCTGCGCGGCGGGGCATTCAAGCCGCGCACCTCTCCCTATGATTTTTCCGGACTGGGCGCAGAGGGGCTGCGCCTGCTCATCGCCGCCGGGCACGAGACGGGGCTTCCCGTCGTGTCCGAGCTGATGAGCGCCGCCCAGCTCGACGCGTTCGCCGATGTGGACGTCATCCAGATCGGCGCGCGCAATATGCAGAACTATGACCTGCTGCGGACGCTCGGCCGCAGCGAAAAGCCGGTGCTGCTCAAGCGCGGCGTCGGCGCGACGCTGCAGGAGCTTCTGCTGAGCGCGGAGTATCTTCTGGCGGCGGGCAACCCGCGCGTGATGCTCTGCGAGCGCGGTATCCGCACGTTCGACACGTTTACGCGCGGCACGCTCGACCTTGCGGCCGTGCCCGCCCTGCATGAAATGACCCATCTCCCCGTCCTCGTCGACCCGAGCCATGCGGCCGGTCGCGCGGCCCTTGTGACGCCGCTGGCGCTGGCTGCCGCGGCCTGCGGAGCCGACGGCGTGATGGTGGAGATGCACCCTGACCCGCTGCACGCCCGGTGCGACGGGGCGCAGGCTCTGCTGCCGGAGGAGCTGGCAGCGCTGTCACAGCGGCTGCACGCCGTGCGGGAGGCCTGCAGATGAAGATCGACATTCCCGTTTCGCAGCCCTACCGCGTGGACATCGCGCCGGGGCTGCTGGACGACCTCGGCCGCTATGTTTCCTCGGGAACGGCGGCCCTTGTCGTAACCGAGGAACATGTGGCTCCGCTCCTGCTGGAGCGCGCCTGCCGCGCACTGCGTGCTGCCGGCGTGCGCGCCGTTCCGGCCATCCTTCCCGCCGGGGAGGAGACCAAGTCGCTGGCGCAGTATGCCGCCCTGCTCCACAGGCTCGCCGAGGCGGGCCTGACCCGCGCCGACACGGTCGTTGCGCTCGGCGGCGGCGTCATCGGCGATCTGGCGGGCTTTGCGGCCGCGACATGGCTGCGCGGCATCCGTCTGGTGCAGGTGCCGACGACGCTGCTTGCCATGGTGGATTCGTCCGTCGGCGGCAAGACTGCCATCGACCTGCCGGAGGGCAAAAACCTCGTCGGCGCGTTCCATCAGCCCGCCGCCGTCGTGTGCGACCCGCAGCTGCTGGACACGCTGCCGCCCGCCATCCTGCGCGACGGCTGCGCCGAGGCGCTGAAGACGGCCGTGCTGTTCGACCCGGACCTGTTTTCCCATCTGGCCGCGCGCGGCACGGACTTCGACCGCATGACGGTCCTGCCCCGCTGCATCGCCTGCAAGCGGGACGCCGTGTGCGCCGACGAATTCGACCGCGGTGCGCGGCAGCTGCTGAACCTCGGCCACACGGCCGGGCACGCCATCGAGACACTCAGCGGCTACCGCATTGCGCACGGCCATGCCGTGGCCATCGGCCTTGCCATAATGGCGCGGGCCTTCTGCCGCGATGCCGCAGAGATCGAGGCTGCGCTCACGAAGCTCGGCCTGCCCACCCGAACGGAATTTTCGCCGGAGCGGCTGGCACAGGCCGCGCTGGCGGATAAAAAGCGCGCGGGAGAGCGCATCACGCTCGTCATTCCCCGCGCCATCGGCGACTGCGTGCTCCGGGAGGTCCCGGTGGACACGCTGCCGGATATTTTTGAAAGAGGAATGTGACATGGAGCTGTTCCTGCCGCACGGCCCGCTCGGCGGGCGCGTGGACGCCATTGCGTCAAAATCGCAGCTGCAGCGGCTGCTGCTGTGCGCCGCGCTGGCAGACCGCGAGACGGTCGTGCACGGCGCTTCGGACGCCGCGGACGTGCAGGCGATGTGCCGCTGTCTGCGGGCGCTCGGCGCGCAAATCACCTCGGACGGCAGGGCGCTGCGGGTGCAGCCGGTCACGGAGCAGGCGCACGGCGCGGCGGATTGCGGCGAAAGCGGCGCGACGCTGCGCTTTTTGCTGCCCGTGGCGGCGGCGCTCGGGAGAGAAACGACGTTCCGTCTGCATGGCCGCCTGCCGCAGCGGCCGCTCGGCCCGCTGTGGGAGGCGCTGGAGGCACACGGCGTCCGGCTGAGCCGCCCCGCGCCGGATGAGCTTCTCTGCGCGGGCAGACTGGAAAACGGCCGTTTTCTGCTGCCGGGGGATGTTTCGTCCCAGTTTTTCTCCGGTCTGCTGTTCGCCCTGCCGCTGCTTTCCGGTCCCTCGGAGCTGCATGCGGCCACGCCGCCGGAATCGGCGGGCTATATCGCCATGACGCTTGCGGCACTCCGGCGCTTCGGCATCGCCGCGGAGCCGCTCCCGGACGGCTGGGCCGTTCCCGGCGGGCAGCGCTACCGCTCCCCCGGTGCGGTCCGGGCAGAGGGCGACTGGTCGAACGCGGCCTTCTGGCTTGCGGCGGGCGCAATTTCCCGCCCGGTGACGGTCACGGGCCTGCAGGCGGAGTCCGGGCAGGGCGACCGCGTGATTCTGGAGTATCTGCGCCGCTTCGGCGCAGAAGTTGAGCAGACCGCAGACGCCGTGACGGTCCGGCCCGCGCCGCTGCGCGGCCTTGATCTCGACGTGCGCGCCACGCCCGATCTGGCCCCGCCGCTGGCCCTGCTGGCGGCCTGTGCCGCCGGAACGACGCGGATCACGGGCGCGGCAAGACTGCGCTATAAGGAAAGCGACCGGCTCGCGAGCATCGCCGCCGCACTGCGCGCTCTCGGTGCAGACGTGCGGGATCTGCCGGACGGGCTGGAGATCGCAGGCGGCAGGCTGACAGGCGGCACGGTGGACGCCTGCGGCGACCATCGCATCGCCATGCTGGCCGCGATCGCCTCGGCACGCTGCGATGTGCGGCTGCGCGGGGCGGAATGTGTGGAAAAATCGGACCCGCATTTCTGGCAGACGCTTGCCGGACTGCGGAGCGGAACGGAGGAGAGCAGATGAGCAGCGGCTTCGGAACGGTGCTGAAATTACAGCTTTTTGGTGAATCGCACGGCCCGGCCGTGGGCATGTGCCTCGACGGCTTCCCGGCGGGCTTCCGGCCCGACCTTGAGGCCCTGCAGGCCTTTCTGGACCGGCGCGCACCGGGGCGCAGCGCCCTGACGAGCGCCCGCCGCGAGGCGGACCGCCCGGAATTCCTGAGCGGCCTTGCGGACGGCCTGACCTGCGGCGCGCCGCTGACAGCCGTGCTGCCCAACGGCGACGCCCACCCGGCGGACTATGCCGGGCTGGAGGATACGCCCCGGCCGTCGCACGCGGACTACCCCGCCGCCGTAAAATTTCACGGCGCACAGGCCGCCTCGGGCGGCGGGCATTTCTCCGGGCGGCTTACCGCGCCCCTGTGCGTGGCGGGCGGCCTGTGCCTGCAGCTGCTGGCGGCGCAGGGCGTGGAGATTTTCGCCCATATCGCGCAGATCGGGAGCATCCCGGACCGCGCGTTCGATCCCCTTACGCCGGAACGGCCGGGCAGCGGCTTTCCGGTGCTGGATGCCGCGGCAGGCGCGGCCATGCGCGCGGAGATCGCGGCGGCGGCAGCGGCAGGGGACTCCGTCGGCGGCGTGGTGGAGTGTGCCGTGACGGGCCTGCCCGCCGGAGTCGGCGCGCCGATGTTCGGTGGGCTGGAAAACCGGCTGGCGCAGGCGCTGTTCGCCATCCCCGCCGTGAAGGGCGCGGAGTTCGGCAGCGGCTTTGCGGGCGCAGCCCTGCGCGGCAGTGAAAACAACGACCCCTATTACATGGAAAACGGCGCGGTACGCACACGCACGAACCACGCAGGCGGCATCCTCGGCGGGCTTTCCACCGGCATGCCGATTGTATTCCGCGCGGCCTTCAAGCCCACGCCGTCCATCGCCCTGCCGCAGCAGACGGTGCGTCTGTCGGACGGCGCGCCCGTCACGCTGGAGCTGCACGGGCGGCATGATCCCTGCATCGTCCCGCGGGCCGTGCCCTGCGTAGAGGCAGCAGCTGCGCTTGCGGTGCTGGACGCCGCACTGGAGGCACGGATATGGAAGCTTTGAACGACCTGCGGCAGGATATCGACGCGCTGGATGCGCAGCTCGCGGCCCTGTACCGCCGCCGGATGGACGTGGCCGCGCGCATTGCGGCCGTAAAACAGGAGCAGGGCCTGCCGGTCCTGCAGCCCGAGCGGGAGCAGGAAATCCGTGCCCGGCTTGCGGAGCTGGCCGCCCCGGCCCTGCAGCCCGGTATGCAGGCCTGGTTCGGGGCTCTGCGCGCCGCGAGCCGTGACTGGCAGGAAAGCAGCCCCGCCCCCGGCGCGAGCCTGCGCTGCGGCCTGCTGGGCGAGCACCTGCGCCACAGCTATTCCCCGGAAATTCACGCCATGCTCGGCGCGTATTCCTATGACCTGTTCGAGATCCCGCCGGAGGGGCTGGCGGACTTCCTGCACGGCGCGGCGTGGGACGGGCTGAACGTGACCATCCCCTATAAACGCGCCGTCGTGCCGTTCTGCGCGGCGCTCTCGCCCATGGCAAAGCAGACCGGCAGCGTGAACACGCTCGTCCGCCGGGCGGACGGCACGCTGTACGGCGCGAACACGGACGCGGGCGGCTTCCGCCTGCTTCTGGAGCGGGGCGGCGGCATCGCGCCCGGCGAAAAGGCCCTTGTGCTCGGCTCCGGCGGAGCCTCGCAGACGGTGCAGGCCGTGCTGCGGGCGCAGGGGGCCGAGGTCGTCGTGATCTCCCGGCGCGGGCCGGTGACCTACGACATGATCGAGCAGCATGCGGATGCGCGGCTCGTCGTCAACGCGACGCCCGTCGGCATGTATCCCGAAAACGGCATCTCGCCGCTCGACCTGCGGCGGGTGCCGCAGTGCCGGTGCGTGCTGGACCTTGTGTATAACCCCGCGCGCACGGCCCTGCTGCAGCAGGCGGACCGGCTCGGCCTGCGGGCCGAAAACGGCCTTTCCATGCTGGCGGAGCAGGCCCGCTGCGCGGCGGAGCTGTTTTTGCAGCGGCCCATCGACCCGGCGCGCACGGCGGTCATCACGGACACGCTGCAAAAGCGCATGCGCAATCTCATCCTCATCGGCATGCCCGGCGCGGGCAAGACGACCGTCGGCCGCCTGCTGGCGCAACGGCTGGGCCGCGACTTTTTCGATGCGGATGACGAGCTGGTGCGGCGCTTCGGCTGCGATATCCCGACATTTTTCGCGCGCGAGGGCGAGGCCGCCTTCCGCGCAGAGGAGACGGCCCTGCTGGCGGAGCTGGGCAGGCGTTCCGGCTGCGTCATCGCCACGGGCGGCGGCTGCGTCACCCGGCCGGAAAACGAGCCGCTGCTGCGGCAGAACGCCGCCGTCATCTGGCTGCAGCGCGCGCTGGACCGGCTGCCCGTCGCCGGGCGGCCCGTGAGCCGGCGCACGACGCCGGAGGTGCTTTACGCGCAGCGCGCCGCAGCCTATGCCCGCTTTTCCGACGGCACGGCCGACAACAACGGCACGCCGGACGAGACCGTCCGGCAAATTCTGGAGGCATGGACATGAATATTCTGGTGCTGAACGGCCCGAACCTCAACCTGCTGGGCCTGCGCGAGCCGGAGCTTTACGGCCGCGAGGACTATGCCGCCCTCGAGCGCTTCATCCGCGCGGCGGCGCAGGAGGCCGGGGCCGCGGTCACGATCCGGCAGAGCAATTTTGAGGGCGAGCTTGTGACGTGGGTGCAGCAGGCCCACGGCGTGTTTGACGGCCTCGTCATCAATGCCGCCGCCTATACGCACACGTCCGTCGCCCTGCTCGACGCGCTCAAGGCCGTCCGTCTGCCTGCGGCCGAGGTCCATCTGACGGACATCGACGCGCGGGAGCCGTTCCGCCGCATTTCCTACGTCGGCATGGCCTGCGGCGCGCACTTCAAGGGTCTCGGCTTCGAGGGCTACCGCCGCGCCATCCGCTGGCTCTGCGGTCTATAAAAAGCGCGCCGTCAGCGCAGCGACCAGAAACCCCGTCAAATCGGCGATGAGCGCCGCGGGTACGGCATAGCGCGTGCGGCGGATCCCGGCCGCGCCGAAATAGACGGAAATGGTATAAAACGTCGTCTCCGTGCTGCCGAGCACAACGGCGGCCGTCCGGCCGATGAGCGAATCCGCGCCATACTGCGCCATAAGGTCCGCGCCGACAGCCAGCGCCGCAGAGCCGGAGACCGGCCGAAGCAGCACAAGCGGCAGCACCTGCGGCGGCAGGCCGAGCACGCGCGCCGCGGGCGTAAGCCAGCGGGTGAGCAGGTCTACGGCCCCGGAGGCGCGCAGCAGATGCACGGCCGTCAGCAGCATGACAAGGGCCGGAACGATGGACACGAGCAGGCGCAGACCGTCCAGCCCGCCCTCAAGCAGGGCGGCATAGAGGTCCTGCCGCCGTGCGAGCGCCGCAACGGCCACGGCGGCCAGCAGCATCGGAATGAGCAGGTCAAGCACGGCTCGCCCTCCCGAAGAGGAACGCCGCAAGCAGCCCGGCCGTCACGGAGCACACAGACGTGAGCCAGACGGCGGGCAGGATGTCAAACGGCGCGGCGGCCCCGTTTGCCGCCCGCACGGCCGCAACGGTCGTGGGCAGCAGCTGGATGGACGCCGTGTTCAGCACGATGAGGCGGCACATCTCGTCCGTGGCGCGGGCGCTGCCGGAGCGCTGCTGCATCCGGCGCACGGCGGCGATGCCCATGGGCGTGGCCGCATTGCCAAGCCCCAGCAGGTTGGCCGCAACATTGGCCGTCAGGTAGCCCATGGCCGTCTCGTCCTGCGCCGTCTGCGGGAACAGGCGGCGGAAGACCGGCCGGGCAAGCCGGGCCAGCGCCCGCATGCCCCCCGCGCGCTCAAGCGCCTTTGCCGCCCCGCTCCACAGGCACAGCGCCCCGGCAAGGCCGAGCGCCAGCCGGATCGCAGAGGCCGCTCCCTCCAGTGCGGCGGCCGTCAGCGCGCCGGTCTGCCCCGTGAGCACCGCCGCGCCGAGCGCAAGCAGCACCATTCCCGTCCAGATCCATCCCATGACCATCGTGTACCCCTCCCGGACATCTTCTGTAGCACTATATGGAAAGCTTTTCCGAATTTTGCATAAAGAGCTTGACAGAGTTAGACAAAATGCTATAATGAAGATGTAATCTGACCGGATTCTGCTCAAAAACAGAAATGGGGGGACTGCGCAATGAGAGCAATGGGTATCATCCGAAGACTGGACGAACTGGGCCGCGTTGTGATCCCGGTGGAAATGCGGCGCATGCTGGACCTGGCGGACCGCGACACGGTGGAGATCGCCGTGGACGGCGACCGGATCGTGCTGCAGAAGCACACGCCCCGCTGCGTGTTCTGCAGCCGCAGTGAAGCGCTGGTCGAATATCACAACCGGCGCGTATGTGCGTCGTGCATGCGCGAGCTGAGCGCCATGGGCGGCGGAACAAAGGTCGCGCGGCGGCGCACGGAGGACTGAACCGCTCCGTCTCCCCTCTCGCCGCGCCGAAACGGAGAAAAAGCAATGAAGGATATCCCGGTCTTTTCCTGCCCGGACGGCATCGCCACGCTGATCCTGCGTGAGGTCCCGTTCCGCGGCGAGGGCTATATACTGGTACGCGGCGTGTTCGGCACCCTGGAGGGCCTGCTTGCCGAATGCACGGGTTTTTGCCGCGCCGCAGGTGCGGAGCGGCTGTTCGCCGCGGGCGAAGCGGATTTTTCCGGCTATCCGGCCGCCATCCGCATTCTCGGGCGCAGCGCGCCGCGGGAGTCGCTGCTGCCCGCGCCGGAGGCGGTGCGCCTTGTGCCCGTCACGGAGGAAACGGCAGCGGACTGGGCGCGGGAATACAATGCGCGCTTCCGGGCCGTGCCCGCAGCGGAGAGCTGCAGCCCGGCGGAGGAGCGCGCGCTGGCCGCGGGCGGCGAGGCCCTGTGGATCTGGGACGGTGCGGAGCGCATCGGCCTTGGCCGCGTGCGCGGCAGTGAGCTGCTGGCAGTGGCGGCGCTGCTGCCCGGCGCGGGCGAACGCTGCGTGCGGGCGCTGGCGGCGCAGTGCGCAGGGCCGGAAGTGCGCCTGACGTGCGCAGAGGAGAATACGCGCGCCATGCGGCTGTATGACCGGCTCGGCTTTTCCCGCGGCGCGGAGGAGCGCGTGTGGTTTTCCATTTGAGGCTTGCAGCCGGGCGCTGCAGCGGGTATAATAAACGGCGGCAGGAAAACGGCGGCAGGAAGCGCTTCCTGCCGCCGTCTAATTTTGAATCAGAAAAGAGTATGACAATGAGCTTTACCGGATTTTATCCCGAGACGATCGATTTTCTGTGGGGAATTCGCCTGAACAACAACCGCGAATGGTTCGAGGCGCACAAGGCCGACTATCAGCGCTTCCTCTGGGAGCCGATGAAGGCGCTGGCGGCAGACGTCGAGGCAGCATTCACGGGCGTCGAGGGCCTGCGGATGCGCGTTTCACGCATTTACCGCGACATGCGCATGCACCCGCCCGTGCCGTATAAGGAAACGTCGTGGATGTGCCTGCGCCACGACGGCGCAAGCTGGCTGGAGCACCCGTGCCTGTTTTTCGAGCTGACGAGCGAGGGCTACAGCTACGGCCTGCTGCTGTGGAACCCGCGCGCGGCCGCCATGGAGCGCTGGCGTACCCAGCTCGGCGACCGGACGGAGGAATTCCTGCAGATGGCTGCCCGCGCGGAGCGGGAAACGGGCCTGCAGCTCGGCGGCCGGGCCTATGTCCGCCCGAAGCAGACGCCGGACGCGCGCCTTGCGCCATATTACAGCCTGCGCAATGTATCAATGATGCGCGAGTGCCCGCTGGGGGATGAGCTGTATACGCCCCGGCTGGCAGAGACCGTGCGCGATACGCTGCACGCCCTCCTGCCGCTGTATGAGTTCTGCCTGTCCGCCGTGGGATGACCGGCAGAGACTGCCCCCCTACATCGCACGGCCGAAGGCCTGCGTATTATTCATTTTTCATTCTTCAGTATTCATATTCCACATGACCCTGCTTTTTCCCTGCAATTTACGGATTCACGACATTCTGCGGCTTGCCTGCCAGGAAGGCGCGCAGGTTTTCCGCGCTGATGGCCTGCAGGCGGCGGCGCGTTTCGAGCGGAGCCCACGCGATATGCGGCGTGAGGAAGCAGTTCGGCGCGGTCAGCAGGGGGTTGTCCGCGCGGATCGGCTCCGCAGAGACGACGTCCATACCGGCGGCCAGCAGCTTGCCGCTGCGCAGCGCGTCGGCCACGGCCTGCTCGTCCAGCAGCCCGCCGCGGGCAGTATTGAGCAGGATCGCCCCATCCTTCATCTGCGCCAGCGCGCCCGCATCGATCATGCGGGCGTTTTCTGCCGTCTGCGGGCAGTGGAGCGACACGACGTCGGACTGCGCCAGCAGCTCCGGCAGAGAGACGAAGCGCGCACCCTCCGGCACGGGCTTTTCATGCCGCGCCGTGACGAGCAGCTTCATGCCGAGGGCCTGCGCGACCGTGCCGACGGCCGAGCCGATGGCGCCGTAGCCGACGATGCCCATGGTCTTGCCGTCCAGCTCGATGAGCGGCCGGTCCCAGAAGCAGAAATCCGGGCAGGTCTGCCACCGGCCCGTGTGCACGGCCCCGGAGTGCAGGCCGACCTGCTGGCAGATCTCCAGCAGCAGGGCAAACGTCATCTGCACAACGGCGCGCGTGGAATAGCCCGGCACGTTGCACACCGTGATGCCGCGGCGCCTTGCGGCGGCGAGGTCGACGATGTTGTAGCCCGTTGCGAGGATACTCACGAGCTTCAGGTTCGGGCAGGCGGCAAAAATTTCGTCCGTCAGGCGGACCTTATTGATGAAAACGACCTCCGCATCGCCAATGCGGGCGGCAGCGTCCTCCTGCGCGGTGCGGTCATAGACCGTCAGCTCACCGAGGGCGGCAAATTCATCCCAGCTCAGGTCGCCGGGATTGGCGGCATAGGCATCGAGAATGACAATTTTCATGACTCACGCCCCCCAATATTCGCGCGCGGCATGACGGCTGACAAACGAATACCATGCAATGGCCGCGATCGGGAAAACGATCTCCAGAATATTGCACACCAGCGTATCCATCGCCGGGATGAATACGACGATCGCCGTGAACGCGCCGCACAGCAGGAACGCGGCGCCGATGATGATCAGACGCGGCAGGATGTAGTCGATGAAGCCGTCCGGGTCGAGGCAGTCGTCCTTCGTGCACCCGCCGGGATAGAGCAGCTTGTTATCAAACAGGACGCGGTCCCGTCTGAGGCGGAAGACGGTGTAGAACAGGTAGAGCGCCACGGCGGGCAGCAGCACGATCATGAACCAGTCGAGGATGTTGGTCAGCTGGGTCATGTCGAACGTAGTCGAGCCGCTCTGCGCAGCGTCCGCGGCATTGGCGGCGGTTTCAAGCAGGCGTGTGAGCATATGGAATCTCCTCCTATGTTTCGATACCATGATTATAGCAAGTCTGGCCGTGCAATGCAACTGCGATTCTCCGGGCGGGCCGAATGCATATTCGGGTTGCATATTCGTCCCCCGCGTGATATGATGAGAGAAGCCAAAAAACAAAAGGAGGTACATCATGAAAAGAAGGATCCTTGCCGTGCTTCTGGCGCTGGCCGTCGTGCTGGCGCTGGCGCTCCCGACGCTGGCGGCCGTGCCCGCCGACACCGTGCCGTATAACACCGGCACGCGCCATGAGACCTGCACGGCCCTGAGCACACAGGCGGAGCAGTATTACACCGACGGCGCAGAAACGCTGCTGAAGCTGTCCGGCAGCACCTCGGACAGCTCTCTTGAGAGCATGGACAGTGCGCTTTACCGCGCGCTGCAGTCCCTGATGACGGACACCATGACCGATTCCGTCACCTATAAGTCCCTGCCGACCTACTGGGCGCGCACGGATGCCTCGCAGGGCAAAGACGGCCTGCTCCTGTTCTACAGCGACACGACCGGCGGCCGCATGAGCCGCGAGCACGTCTGGCCGAAGAGCCGGGCAAGCTTCATGCAGCAGAATGGCGGCAGCGACCTGCACCACCTGCGCCCCGAGGATTCCGGCGTGAACTCCACGCGCAGCAACTATACCATGGGCAACGTGCTGGGTGTCTATCCCGACTGCACCACGAAGGCCTTTGACGGCAAGACCGTCCTGTGGTACAGCTCGAAGAACGACCGCGTCGAGGTCGCCGACAATGTCAAGGGCGACCTGGCACGCGTGCTGCTGTACGTCTACTGCCGCTGGGGCCAGCCGAATCTGTTTGAGAAGGTTTCGACGGACAATCTGCCGCCGTATGACAGCGATGACCGCGAGAACACCGGCATGCCCGTCATCGAGAGCCTCGACACCCTGCTTGAATGGATGCAGGAGGACCCCGTGGACACCTGGGAAATGAGCCGCAACGACTGTGTCCAGCAGGTGCAGGGCAACCGCAACGTCTTCATCGACTATCCGGAGTTTGCCTGGCTGCTGTTCGGCCGCGAGCTCCCCGCGGATTATGACACGCCCTCGGGCTACGCCCACGAGCACGGCAGTGAGGACAAAGGCTTCACGCTCACGGCCGCCTCGTCTGACGAGACGCGCGGCACGGTCACCGTCCGCAGCCACACTGTCACGGCCTTCCCGGCCGAGGGCTACTGCGTGGGCGGCTATACCCTCACCCCGGCGGATGCCGCCGTCGTAAAGCAGAACGGCAACGTCTTCACCGTCAGCCGCATGACGAAGGACTGCACGCTGACCGTGCAGTTTGACCCGCGCACCCCGTCCACCGTGCACTTCTCCGTGCCGGAGGGCGTGACGGCCCCCGCCGATGCGGCGGGCTACACCGGCGACACCTTCACCTTCCCGCAGCCGTCCGGCACGCCGTCTGACACGGCGCACAACTACACATTCCTCGGCTGGGCCGCCGCCCCGCAGACGGACACGGACAGCCGCCCGGACTTCTCCGCCGCGGGCGCAGAGCAGATGTTCACGCAGGCGGAGCAGACGTATTACGCGCTCTATTATTATAAAGTCGATGATCCCGACGCCGTCGGCGACGAGTACCGCCGCGTGACGGTCGCCCCGGACGACTGGACGGGCAGCTACTGCATCGTCTCGTCGGACAAGGGCAAGATCATGACGAACACCCCCGGCTCGAAGCCGACGTATCTGGAGGCCGCCGACATCGAGATCGACAGCGGCAGCGTCCGCGACCCGGAGTGGGTCTACACGCTCACGGCCGCCGGAGACGGGACGTACTATGTGCGCGACGCGGCGGGCCTCTACCTCAGCTGCACCGGCAAGAAGAACGTCTCTCTGACGGAAACCCCGGATGACACCTGCCGCTGGACGCCGACGCTGAACGGCCTGCAGTCGGACAACGGCATGCTCCAGTACAACGCCAGCGCGCCGCGCTTCACGACCTACACGAGCAGTCAGACCGCGGCCCATCTCTACGCGCCCGCCGCCGGCTCGAAGACGTGGTACACGACTCTCGGCGGCTCGGAGCCGACGCCGCACGAGCACACCTGGGGCGTCTGGGAGATAGTCGAAGCGGCGACCTGCTTTCATGACGGGCTTGAAGCAAGAAGCTGCACGGGCTGTGACGCTGTGGAAAGCCGCGTGATCCCGGCCAACTCCGATAACTGCCCGTCCAAGGCGTTCACCGACCGTCCGGACCGGGGCTGGTACCACGAGAGCGTGGACTATGTCCTCGAGACCGGCCTCATGAACGGTATGGGCAAGGGCAAGTTCGAGCCGGACACCACCCTCAACCGCGCCATGGTCGCCACGGTCCTCTATCGCCTCTCCGGCGACAAGGTCAGCGCGACGAACGCCTTCCCGGATGTCCCGGCGAACGAGTGGTACGGCGAGGCCGTGGCCTGGGCCCAGCAGAAGGGGATCGTCACGGGCTTCGAGGACGGCACGTTCCGCCCGATGGAGGAGATCAGCCGTCAGGACATGGCGCTCATGCTGCAGCGCTATGCGAAAACCGTCAAGGGAACGGACACGACCCCGACGGGCGACCTCAGCCGCTGGCCGGATGCCGGTCAGGTTGGCTCATGGGCCGTTGACGCGCTGCGCTGGTGCGTCGGCGCGGGCATCATCAACGGCAAGGACGGCGGCCTCCAGCCGACCGGCAATGCCACCCGCGCAGAGTTCGCGACCATCCTCATGCGCTACGCGAAGCTGTAACAGAACAAAGCACAAGGGCAGGCCAAGTCCGCATTCACGTAAGGACGAAAGGTGCTCAAAAGAATACGGCATAGCTTACGATCATGTAGGCTATGCCGTTTCTTTTTGCTCTTGTTGTGAGATATCGACTACGCCGATAAAGCTCCACCATATGACCAAGGTCTGCTTTTTTGACCGTCAATCCTTTCGCTTATTATACCACTCAGATATAATACCTATGTTAAGCAAGAGGTTTTTGGGACGATTGGAACACCGAAAGACTGGCTTTTACGACCCGGCTGACAAAATGGATCATTTCCTCTTTGCTGTACTTGTCATAGCCCTCCACAACGACATGCATCAAACCGTTTGACAGATGGGTATACATCATCTCAAGCTCTGTTTCGCTGGCATTGGGCAGTTCTTTCCGCCAGTAAGCAATGCTGTCCTCCTTGGCCAAGGCGATCATCCGCATCAGGACGGTCGAGCTTGTGTTGCCCAGAATCAGCACCCGGCAGGCCTCCTGATTCTGATCGACCATATCATAGATGGCCTCGATCAGCGCCGTCACATCAAAGGAATTGACATAGCGAAGGGATTTCTCAAATGCATCGATGAGTTCATTCTCAATGCTCTCCATCAGGGCAAAGCAATCGCTGTAATGGGCATAGAAGGTGGCACGGTTAAGCTGCGCCAGCGCGCAGACCTCCTTCACCGTAATCCTACTGACCGGCTTTTCCTTCAGCAGCTCCAAAAAGGACTGCTTGAGCACCATTTGCGTATAGCGTTTCCTTGCATCCAGCTTCTCCATTTTGCGCTCCTCACAAAAAGTTTACAAAATTCTGCAACACTCCGGCACGCCGTGTTGCTTTTCTTTCAATTGCAGGGCAAATGCCGATTGTTTCTGATCTGCCTCTCCAGTATACTATACTTGTGAAAGATAATCAACACCTGTATGATTATCTTGAGAGGAGGTCTTTTGAATGTATGATAAATATCTTGTTACAGGCGCTACCGGCTTCCTCGGCAGAGCTGTTGTAGAAGCACTGGCACGCCGCGGCACACGAGTGCATGCGCTTGTGCTGCAGAATGACCCCTATATCAATTTGCTCCCCAAAGAAGTCCATACCGTCATCGGTGATGTGTGCGCAAAAAACTCGCTGGCAGACTTCTTTGCGGATGCCGACAGCCGTACCTGTGTGATTCACTGCGCCGGTATCGTCTCCGTCGCGTCCAGACCCGGTCCGAGGCTCTATCAGGTCAATGTAGGTGGGACAAGGCAGCTCCTGCAGCAATGCATGGCGCATAAAGTGGGCAAGCTGGTCTATGTCAGCTCCGTTCATGCCATCCCGGAGCAGCCAAAGGGCTGCCCCATTACAGAAAACTGTGAATTCTCGCCGGGGCTTGTGGACGGTGATTACGCCAAGAGCAAGGCCGCTGCCACCGAGCTGGTCTACGACGCGGCGGCGTGCGGGTTGAACGCCAGCATTGTATTCCCCTCCGGCATCATCGGGCCGGACGATTTACAGGGAGGGAGCTTCACCTCAATGGCAAGATCCTTTCTTGCCGGGAAGCTGCCTTTCGCCGTTCGCGGCGGATATGACTTTGTGGATGTGCGGGATGTGGCAAATGGCATTCTCGCCTGTTCCGAAAGCGGAGAGCCCGGCAAAGGCTACATTTTGTCCGGCCACTATGTCACGATCCGCAGGATGCTGCAGATCATCGGGGCGGCGGCAAAACGGCGGTATCGGCCCATCTGCTTGCCTCTGGGTCTTGCAAGGCTGGCCGCTCCGTACTACGAGCGCCGGAGCTTGAAGGATCGAAAGCCATTGTTTTTCACCCCATATTCCATTTCCGTTCTTGCCTCAAACGGCTGCTTCAGCCATGCGGCTGCATCGAAGTGCTTTGCATATCAGCCGCGCCCGCTGGAGCAGACCCTGCGGGATATGGCCGCATGGCTCATTGCACAGAAGGAAGCGGGCAAGGCGCTGCCTCATCTCATCCGGCGCCCCACGATCAGCGGCGCCCGCTGCTGAGCTGCTCTGTGTTTCGGCCTTCTGCAGCACATCCGGGTTATTTCTCCGGGTGTGCTGCTTTTTATCGCTCCGCTTGTCCTCTTGCTTTTCTTCCGAGATTCGTATATACTGAAATTGTGTTGTACTTTTTTATCGGTATGGAGGGGACGGCGCGGCACGGCTGTGCAAGCGTCTGACAGGCTGCCCTGCATCCTGAACGGCTGCAAAGGAAAGGGAACGTTATGACCTGTGACGAGGTTTTTTACCGCCAATATCTAAGCGGCGACGACGCGGGGCTGGAGGCCCTGATGAAAAAATACGGCGACCCCCTGACCCTGTATATTGACGGCTACCTGCACGACGTTCACGAGGCGGAGGAGCTGATGCTCGATGTTTTCGCCTATCTGTTCACCAAAAAGCCGAAGATACGGGACGGCGGCTTCAAGGCGTATCTCTATAAGGCCGCGCGCCACACGGCGCTGCGCCACAAGAGCAGGCGGAAGCCCTTGTTCAGCCTCGACGCGCTGACCAACGAGCCGGACGGGCGGCTGCTGGCGGAGGAGGTTATCCGGACGGAGGAGCGAAACCGCATTCTGCATTTCTGCATGGGTGAAATGAATCCGGACTACCGGGAGGTTTTATATCTCACCTATTTTGAAGATATGAGCTACGCGCAGGCGGCGGAGGTCACGGGGAAAACGATAAAGCAGATCACCAACATGGTGTATCGCGGAAAAGAGAGCCTGCGAAGGCTCTTAGAACGGGAGGGGATCACAAATGCGGAGTCATGAGGAGCGCGTCGCGGAGACAAAGCGGCGCATCGCCAAAATTGAGCGGGGGAAACGGCTGCGGCGCAATAAGATTACCATGGCTTCCGCTGTGGCGGCGTGCCTTGTGCTGCTCACTGGCGCGTCCCTCGCCATGCCCGGCATTGCCGCAAGCATCCGGACCGGCGACTACTCCGGCTTTGAAACGGCGGCCAGCATGTATGGCGGCGGCGCTCTCGGATATATCGTCATCGGGCTTTTGGCGTTTCTTCTCGGCGTGTGCGTGACCGTTCTGTGCTTCCGGCTGCGTCAGATGAACCGGGAGGACGGGCAGGACGAGGAAAGCGAGGGAATTCATGGAGCTGATTGAGAACCTGCTGCAGCTGCTGGTCACGTTCGTCGGCGCACTGCTTTCGGGCCTATCCTACCGCAGAAGCCGCAGGCAGGCGTATTTTCTGCTGCTTTGCTTCTACGGCTGCTTTGCCCTCGGCGCGCTCTACTGGACGCTGTATCTGCTGCTGTTCGACACCACACCCCGGGTCTTTTATGTGTCGGAGTTCGGCTGGGTGGCAAGCCTTATCTTCCTGCGGATCTTGCAGGCCACGCTGGCAGGAACAGAGGAGCGCTGCTTCCGCTGCCGCAGAGCATGGCTTGCGCCTGCGTTCGGCGTGCCGCTGCTGGCGTTCTACTGCACCTTCGGGGACATTCTCTCCAACCTGCTCTGGTGCGGCATGATGATATGGCTCTCCTTCTGCTCCATTCGCGGACTGGTCTGCGCCAACGGGCAGACGGGCGCGGCGCGGAATATGCGGTGGTTCCACATCGGCGTGCTGTGCTTTGTTGCCTCGGAGTACCTGCTCTGGACGGCGGGCTGCTTCTGGCCGGATACCTCTCCTGCAAGCCCCACCTTCTGGTTCGATATGCTGCTGACGCTTGCCATTTTCGGGCTGCTGGCCGCCGCGAGAAAGGCGGTGGACGCATGACCTATATTGAAAATATCTTCCTCTGCATGGTATCCCCGCTGCTGGTAGCTGCTTTGTGCATGGGAAGGCGACAGCTCCGCTTCTTCCTGTTCTGCATTGCCGGGATGGGGGTGTGCCTGCTTTCGGCCTATATCAACACCTTCCTCGCGGCGGTATGTCAGGCGGACGCCCTTGCCGCCACGGCGGAGATCGCGCCGGTGGTGGAGGAAATCATGAAGCTGCTGCCGCTGGTATTCTATCTTCTGGTATTCGAGCCGGAGGGGGATAAAATCAAGGCTGCCGCCATCACGATTGCCCTTGCCTTCGCCACCTTTGAAAATGTCTGCTATCTGATCCAGAACGGAGCGGACCGCTTCTCCTTCATCTTCTTCCGCGGTTTCGGAACGGGAGCCATGCATGTGCTGTGCGGCGGCATCGTCGGCGAAGGGCTGGCGTATGCCTGGCAGCGGACGTGGCTGAAGATCGCTGGCACCTGCGGCCTGCTGGGCGCGGCCATCACCTTTCACGCCACCTACAACCTGCTGATCGTCTACGGCGGCGCGGCGCCGTACGTCGCTTACGTCCTGCCGGTGCTGCTGATGGCGGCGGGAAAGCTGTCTGCCCTCCGCCTTACGCGGAGAGAATAACCAAAGCCTTCAAATTGAGAGCTGCTTTTGAGCGGCTCTCAATTTTTTTGAAAATCTTTGTATTTGGGGTGAGAGTTTTTCCGTTTTTCTGTACCTATATCAGTGAAGGGACTTTTACGTCACCACGTTCGAGCCATGAAGAGAGGAGTGGGCCAGAGACATGTATGATACCGCAAGGCGGGTCGCGCTCGTCAAAAAGCGGAAGCACGAGTACGCCCGCCGGAAGCAGCAGCGCGAGATCTGCGGACTGTCCGCCGCGTGTATGCTGCTGTTCGCGGCGCTGATGCAGACGGCGAGCACAGTCGTCGGGCCGGGGCAGAGCGCCGCACGAGGTGTGTTCGGTGCGATGCTGCTGCGGGAGGACGCGGGCGGCTATGTGCTGGTAGGCGTTGTCTGCTTTGCAGCGGCGGCGGCGATCACCGCGCTGTGCTTCCGGCTCAGAGGCAGGGAAAACCAGAAAAAAGACGGGACAGGTAAGCCAGACCCGCAGAAACAGGAGGGAAAAACGACATGAAAAAACGAATACTTAGCATCCTGCTGCTGTGCTGCATGGTGCTGACCATGCTGCCGACAGCGGCGTTTGCAGCGATGAGCGATTCGCTGGGCAACACACCCAAGGAAAATCAGGCGATTTTGGAGCAGCTCTCCGCCTTGACCGGCGGCAGCAGCGACCAGGTGCTTTCCATGCTGAACGCTTTGGGGCTGCTGGATGAAGACGGCAATTTCAAGGTGGATCAAACCATCACGCTGGACGGCCGGGTGTTGACACTGGCGGCTGTCATGGAGCTGCTGGAAAATCCCGCCACGGATCTCACCCGTATCGCCGACGTGGATGGGACCCCGGTGGCGCTGGGCGATTTGAAGACCATGATCCAAATCGAGCAGGAGCTGCAGCGGATCAAGGACACCTATTTCTCCGGCAGGGAGTTTACCGGGGAAGCACTGGAGAATCTCAATAGCCTGATGGAGCAGCTGGAGATGCAGGGCATCAGCTTGCAGTATTCCGCCTCTGCCACAAAGCCTGAGGGCGTTGAGACGGTGGATATGAGCAGCATGATGAGCCAAACGCTGGAGGTTCTCGCAAACAACACCTGGAGCTCCGGGACTTTTACGGTATACCGCGGAAAACCGGTCGGCTTTTCCTACCGCATTCAAAAAGGCCAGCTCAGCAATTATATCACCAATGTGGAGGTCTCGATAGGCGGGGTGAGTGGGGAGCTCCAAGGCGACGGATCCTACAAGCTGACCTATGACGTAGGCTCGACTTTCAGTTTAGGTGGTTGTAAAATCACTGTCAAGGTTACAACCAAAGGAGGGAACCCAGACTGGCTCGGGAATTCTTATTCCTATGGCGACCTGCTGGGGATGATTGAATTTTACGATGCGGAAAATCTGGTGTTCTATGACGGTGCCGGTTATGCCGACCACTGTCAGCTCAAGCTAATCAAGACGGTTGGCGTCCCCGCAATACAAACATCAATGACCGCGCCGAACTATGAGGAAAGATACGAAAGTACAGCCACAATACAGGGGGATATGTATATTCCTTTGCTGGCAAATGAATACACTACAGCCCTTGGTGCCAACAATCCGGACTTCGTTGCGCTAAGCGATACCATCAGAATTCTGGAGGGCGCCCGCAACTCGGTGCTTCCCGCCGGCTCCGACCCATTTTATCAGCCATACCAAATCGACGCCAGCATCGAGTTTAACTGGAGTACCGAAAAAGCTGCCTATACTGGCGATGCGCCGTATGGCTGGTATAAAAACCAGCCCTATGCCCCGTTCTATCTGACGGAGTACAAGTTCAATGGAAAATCTCTGGAGCTCAGCAACAACAGAACAAAAGCGCTGAACTGTACGATCAACAAGGGCAGTACGGTCAGCATCTCCCTGCAGTCTACCACGCAAAACAGAGGGGATCAGCGGTACTATCTGCCCTTCCGACTGTATATGAAAAGTGTACAGGGCGAAATCCAAAATTCCTGGGCCACCACCAAGAACAGCAACGTCACCGCCAGGTTGGTGGACACGGACGCCCCCACCATTCAAAGCGTCACGGCCCCGGCGGGAACCTATGCCAGCGGACAGCACGTCCCCATCACAGTTACCTTTGACGAGTTCGTGGATCTTAGAAGCGCCAGCGTGACCATCAATGGCAAAGAGTATACCGCCGCTGAGCTTTCCATGAACAAATACGGTGTCACGGCAATGCTCTGGTATCCAGTGCAGGATACGGATGCCACCACGGTCACCGTCAATGGTATGACCGGCGTGAAGGATGTTTTCGGTCATACGCTGGATACCACGCCCTATCAAAGCAACCCGATTGCCGGCGTTGAGCTGAAGAGCGTCTTGATGCGCAATGCCCCCACCGCACTGACCGCCGACTACGACAACGGCAAGGCATCGTTCACGATGAACGCCAACATGGAGCAGGCCTACAAGACCGTATACAGCAATTATCACACCCCGGCAGGCACAGACCCGAAGCAAGCCCCATTCCGCCTCGAGCTGAGGTACGACTCCGCGGTTGAACCAATCCATCTGCAGGTCTATCTGGACACAGAGAAGGAAGCCTTCACCATTGGCGACTATGCAATCGCACCCGCGGCTTACACCCGCACCTATACGGTGACGCTGCAGGCCAACGAGGGCACGAAAGACGCCCCTGACTGGGTGAATGTTCTTCCCCTGACCCGGCAGTTCACGGTGGCAAAGAAAGTTTCCGCGCACACGGTGACCATCGTCCCGGAAGCGAATGACGCCGACTATACGATTTCCCTCGCCGAAGCCGCCCGCCCCACGCTTCAGGCAGAGGTTTTGGGGGAAAACGGTGAGCAGGCCACCTACACCACCGGCAAATGGAGCAGCAGTGACACGCTCATTGCCACCATCAACGAGGATACCGGCGTTGTTGCCACCACAGGAACCAAGGTGGGAGCCGTCACCTTTACCTTTACGGCGGACAACGGGACTGTGGACCCTGCCGATGATGTGACGGGCGAGTCAAAGCCCTATACCGTGACGGCAGGCAATTCCCTGGCACTGGTGATTCCCGGCGGCGCGTCCATCGTGACGCGGGTAAATCAGCCCGCCACCGTGCTGTGGAGCTCCAACGCCGCGCTGATGGCGCCGAACAAAGAGTTCAATTACAGGATTGACCTGTATGAGGGCAACTACGCGAATGAGGCGGCGCTGAGCGGACTCAAGCCCGTTGCGACTTATACCGCCGGCAAGGATAAAAACAGCGTGCGGATCCCGGAGAATGTGCTCTCCAATCTCTCCAGCGGAAATACCCCGGCCTACACGGTGCGGGTCTCCATGCCGCACCCCAACGCCGAGGGTGAGAACGTCCGCCTGTCGGCACTTGCCTGGATCATCGTGCAGGCACCACCTGCCACGGCCAAGCTGACACCGCCCCAGAGCATTTACCACAAGGATACCGACAGCACCGTCAATATCAACTGGTCGGTGGAAAACGCCACTGACGGCGCCTCTCAGCAGCCCACGCTGACCATTACCCGGGTCACAGAGGACAACAACACCCAAGAGGTAGCCCGTGAGCGCCTATCCGGTACCTCCGGAAGTTTCTCCCTGCCATTACAGAGTGTGAAAGCCGGCAATCTAAAGGACACCTATCAGGTGGTTTTGAGCGTGGAGAACCCTGTTGAGGAAGCTCCCAGCACCGACTCCTTCCCCCTGTATGTCTACGATGCCGACGCACTGAAGGTGCAGAACGACAAAGGAGACACGATTTCTGAGCTGACCATGGATAATACCTCCAAGGTCAGCGGCCCCCTGCCTACCGATACAGCTGAAATTTTGCAGCTGCGCCAGGAGCTGGGGCTGATCGAGTACATCGGCATCAACTATGACGAGTACGGATGGAACTCCTTTAAAGACGGGATCCAGTGGCTCTCCAGCAACAACAATGCCATTTCCGTCAACTACAAGCAGGGCGGACTGTATGAGGACATCAGAAACTTCTCCTTTGATTCCTACCTTCCCGAAACCAAAATGGCGCTGTCCGGCTTGGCTAACGGCAGCGCAACCGTCACGGCTACCCATGCCGCCACGGGTATGCGTGCCGCCGTACAGGTGACAGCGAAAACGCTGCAAAATAAGTTCTATCTCTTCCAGCTGACGCCTGCAGCGGAAACGACGCTGCAATACACCGACGGCAAAGGTGTGCCCAAAACGGTCACGACCAACAGGGAAGGCGTGCTGGCGCTTTACGAACCCAACGGAATCGCCAGTGAGGTGTCTCTGCGGTCCGGCTCCGGCGCGGATATTTATCTGGGCACCATCTATAAAGAAAATCTGCGTTCCGGCGAGCGGGATGCCACAAAACTGCAGCTTTATCCCTTGAATACCTTTAGCCTTCGGCGAGTCGCCCGGGCATCTGTGACGCTCATCACGCCGGGCGGCGATCCGCTGGCGAACAAGACGGTGACCGTTCGCGGCGGTGTTTATAAAAACGGAGGCTACTGCGAGACAGCTCTGCTGGGCTCCAGGGCAGGAGCACTTGTCAGCGGCATCACCGGCGACACCTATACCACGGATGCGGCGGGAAATATAACCGTCTATCTGGATTCCACCCAGTTCTGGTCGGCCGAAAAGGGCGAGAGCAACACCACGGCGCTTTCCGCTCTGGATCAGCTGGAGTACATTCTGGAGATCAGCGAAATTGACAGCAACAATTACTATCCGCTGCTGCTGACCGTCAACGGCAAGCTGGGCGTGGACGATGTAATGCGCACCGCAGAGGGCGTTGTCTCTCTGGAGCGCGTGCCGGCGGGGGAGGCAAACAAGCCCTTCCTTGTGGCGCAAAGCGTTGATTACGGTCTTGCCAACGGTCAGAAGGTGGATGTCCGCAGCTCGACCGGGAAGATCGGCCCTAACAGCAGCTTCAAAACAGCCACCCTGCACACCACCATGCTCCTCTGGGGCGAGGATATTGCCAACGCGCAGAATTACAGTCTCAGGTTGGCGGACGAATACGGCATTCTTCCTGCCGCCCAGAGCAGCAGTACCAAGCAGTATCCCTTCTCATCCATCCCTGTAGTGGAAAACGATCTGACCCTCACCGAGGCCACCATGACCACCTCTGGATGGATCGCCGACGGCAAGGATGTGGGTATGAAAACGCAGCTGAGCCTGAACGGCAGCCTGCTGCAGGAGAAAATAATGCCCTTCCGGGTCGTTGATCTGACCCGAGTGCCCAAGGTGACAGAGGATGACCGCGTCACCGGTATTCTGGCGACGATGGGAGCCTCCAGTATAGTGAAGGGAGTCGACTTTGGCGGAGTGGGCGACAGTAACATTCTCAAGGTGCTGACCGGACGGCTGGATGATCTGAGCGGTCCGGTGGACACTTCCGTGTTCAAAATGATCATCACCCCCAGCGAAGACCCCTCCGTGTTCCGTGCCATGATTTGGGCCGGGTACAATACGCTGGAGATGGAGGACATGGACTATTCCGAGGACGGCGTGGCGTTGGGTGCGAATGTGCTGACGCAGAACCTGGAGGTGGGCGTGCCCAGTACCGGGGACCTGAGCCAGATGGCCCAGGGAACCTATGATCCCAAGGGGGACTACAAAACCAACTCCCTGGCCGACAATGTCACCAGCACGGATCTCAACTTGCAGTTGGAGGGCTTTTACGAAGCGGAGATCCGCTATAACGCCGCAAAAAAGGAGTGGGAGGTTTTCACCGTAGGCGGCGGCTTTACCGCCGGTGTTGGCGTAGGCTTCTCCTTCAGCGTGAACGCCATGGCTGGCCCCGTGCCGTTGACAGCAACCTTTGAGCTGGGCGGTGCCATTCAGCTGGATTTCCGTACCGCAGTGCGCTACGGCCAGCAGGGGCAGGGCACAGAGCTTGCCTGGAGCGATCCCACGGCCACGGCAGTGAATGACTTTTTGACCACGCTGCGTATCAACGCCTATGTCCACGCGTTTGGCGGCATTGGCTTTGACTATTCGATCGTGGCGCTGAAGATCGGCCTATTCGGCAATTTGGATGTGGACAGTCAGAATAAGTTCCTTTCCCGCACCTATCTCGCCGACGAGACAAAGCGCCAGATCAACGGTCAGGCCCTGGGGATCCAAAGCGAAGTGGGAATCAAATTTGTGGCCAGATTCCTGTTTATCTCCTACGAGGCAGTGATCGCCTCCGGAACCTTTGGAGCCACCAAGACTTTTCATGACTGGGCAACAATCGACGAATACTGGAATAACGCCACCAGTGGGCTGAGCCTTGCCTCGCTGCGGATGGCGGCGGCTCAGAGCGGAATGCAGGTGACTTCTGGCAGTGCAACGCTCCAAAGCCGGGACTATCTGGAGCAATATGCCCGTACCTGGGGCCAGCCCCAGCAGCGGATGATGCTGTTCTCTCTGAACTCCACCAGTGGGCTGGAAAACATCCAGACCAATGCCAATCCCACATCCTATCCACAGCTCAGCGATGACGGGAAGGTATTGGCCTACATCAACGACGGCAACAGCAGCAGTATTTACGACAGCCGGGCGCATTTCTCCACCCTCAATGGCGGCGTCTATACTCCCTCCAGTGAAATTGACGCTCCCACAGAGTTCCCCGGCTACGGCGACACGAGCGTTTCTTTGTCTGGCACTGGCAGCTTCGCGGCGGCGGCTTGGGTTCGTATGGGCACCGACCTGCCGGGTAAAAATGCCGGTGATCCCGTGACATTGGAAGAGCAAAACCTGCTGATGAACAGCACGGAGATCGTAGTGTCCGTCTATAACGGCACAACCTGGACTTCCACCCGCCTAACCAACGACGGCACGCCGGATCTGGCCCCAGCCACGGCAGTGGGCGGCGACGGCAAGGCCATCGTGTTCTGGCGCAGCGTCTACACCCCCGATCCCGGTACGCAGGGCAGCAACCTGCTGAACTTCACGACCAGAGATTGTATCATGTACAGTTGCTATGACAGCAGGAACGGCGACTGGAGCAATGCCAAAATGCTTTATAACGGTGCTACCGGCAGCGTGAAGGCGTTGCAGGCGGCCATGCTGCCCGACGGAACCGCTATGGCGGTTTACTCGCTGGACCGCAGCGGAACCGGAGATATCTCCGCCTACGAGATCGCCTATTGTACCGTGGCTTCTGACGGAACTCCCGGTACAGCCATGCTGGCGACCTGTGACAGCAATCTTGACGAAAACGCCCAGGTCGTTGCAGCCAACTTCGGCAGCGGGGACGACCGATTTGTCATCGGTTGGCACAGTGTCCGAGACGGCAGCAGCGATATCCAGCTGTTGGCTGTGGACGGCAGCGGCACCATGTCCAACAGTTTCCCCGGCTCTTTGTCTGCCCTGACCAGCAGCGGCAACGCCGCCGTGGGCGGAGACTTCCGCTTCGCTTCCCTCAGCGGGGATCATCGCAGCCGCAATGATCTTACCATCATCTGGAATGAGACTGTCAATAACGCCAACGGCGCGGTAGATCACGGCATTTTGAAGGCGGCCAAGCTGCGCTATGCCGAAAATACCTACACGCTCTCCGCACCATTGGAACTGGCAGAGCTGCCGGATCGCACGCTGGCTGACCACTTTGATGCCTATGTCAGCGGCAGCAATCAGGTGCAGGCTGTCATTCAGGCCACCTTCTATGACGATGAAAACCCGCAGGTAATCGGCAACGTGACCGTTCCGGGTGAGCAAACGATCCTCTATACCGCTACCTCTGATTTTATCACCGATGCGGTGGCAGTGGAACAGATCGGTGTGGATTATGCCATGCTGGCGCTGAACAGCCTGACACCCATTCGCTTTACCATCCGCAACACCGGGCTGAACGATGTGACAAACCTAACGGTCAAGCTTGGCAGCGGGGAAACCGCCACCCTTACGGAAAAACTGCTGCCCAATGAAAGCACCACCCTTACCGTCTGGCACCATGTGAAGGACCGCGTGACCGACCCGAGCTATACCATCACCGCCGCCGGTGGCATCAACGAAAACGGCACAGTGTATCTGGATTATCCCGACATTGGCATCTCGCAAATGGAAGTGATTGCGGAGAGCGCCGGCAAGCGCACGGTGCGCATGACCCTCTATAATTCCTCTGCCGCCACTCTGGCCGGCGGAAAGAACCGCGAGGTGAAGCTTGCGTTCTATGCGGATGATCTGCATACCAAACCTGCAGAGGTAGCCTGCACCAACGGCGTACAGGTTAGTGGTAATGAAATCACCATTTCCGGAGACAGCGCCCTCGCCCGCATCGATCTGGGAACCTTTACACTGGACCTGACCTATGATCTGGGCAGGTATATGAACTCCATTGGCAAAACCGAGATCCCCAATGTGGGTACCTATCTGTACGTCGAGGCGTGGGCGGAAGGTCAGATCGGTGGAACGGGAAGCAATCAGCGCCTGCCGGAGTATGACGGCAGTGACAGCGAGGCCAGCGTCCATATGACCGGCGCACTGGCCCGCACCGGAGAGCGGCTGACGATGAATGTGACACAGGGGAACGACGGCAACGGTCACAGCACCGCCGCCATTACCCTGCGCAACAACTCCCTGCAGTCTCAGACTGGCACAGTGCTGGTGGCCACGCTGCTGGATGCTGCCGGGACCGTTCTGGAAACGAAAAAGACCAGTATTGGCGGTGCCATCTCCGGGGAAACCTTCCGGACGGAAACCGTCACCTTCTCCCGGCTTGGCACCCGCGTAGTGGTGCGAGCCGCAGTGCCCGGTAATGACCTTCTGACCTTTGAAGGTCTGGCAGTGGGGCTCAGCGATTTTACCGCCAACGGAACGAACTATACCTATACGCTGCAAAATGATAGCGGAGCAACATCTACGCTGGTCACAGCGGTGTCTGGAAACGGCGAGCCCGTGAGCATCAACGGGCAGGCTCTGTCCACCGGCGGCAGCGCAACCGTTGCCATCCCCAACAGCGGCAAAACCGACATTGTCGTGGGAATCGGTGCTAAAACCTACACGCTGACGATTCTGCGCAATAGCGGCACAGGCGCGAATCCCTTTACCGATGTTTCCGAAAAGGACTGGTTCTATGGCGATGTGATGTTCGCCTATGAAAATGGGCTGATGATCGGCACGGGCAACGCTCAATTCCGTCCGCACGGGACGGCGACGCGCGGGATGATGGCGACCATTCTTTGGCGCATGGCGGGCAGCCCCGCGCCGAAGGGCAGCAGCAGCTTTACCGATGTGGAAGCCGGAACGTGGTACACAGACGCGATCGCATGGACGGCGGAGAACGGCATCTTTTTGGGCTACGGCAACAACAAAGTCGGTCCGAACGATTCCATCACCCGCGAACAGCTTGCAGCCATCTTCTTCCGCTACGCAGACTACAAGGGCTGCGATATGACCGCCAAGGGAGAGCTTGACAAGTTCCGGGATGCGGGCAAGGTCTCAGATTATGCAAGGGCAGCGATGCAGTGGGCGGTCGGCAGCGGTCTGATCCAAGGGAAGCCCGACGGGGTGCTTGACCCGCAGGGCACGGCGACCCGCGCGGAGATCGCCGCGATGCTCCACCGCTTCCTTGAGAAGTATGAGCTGGTGCAGGGCAAGGCTCCCGGCGTCTGATGCGCCGGAACAGCCCGAAGCAGCTGCAAGCCCCAAAGGCCGGCGACAGCAGCGTGTTCGGCTTGTGATGGCGCTCCTGCGCTGCACCTCTTGCCGGAAGCCTTTCGCTGAGCACATGGCAGATCAGGCGGCGTGAGGAAGAAGCGCTGCAAATCATCGAAAAGGAAACAGGCTCACCTTTCGGGGCGCGGGCAAATAGCCCCGCGCCCCTTTTCGGTTTCCTTCGTCAGGAAAGGCGGTTGTTTTTCTTTTGTCTCTATGCTCAACCTTTTTTTCGTAAGAAAGGGGCCGGGCAGTGAGCCCCAACAGTTATTATAGAACCGCAATGCCTCCAAGTTTGTCATTGGGCTTGTCTCAAAATAAAATTCTCTAAAATTAGCCAAACAATTAAGCCGTGAAAATCCAAATGAACCTGGATTTTCACGGCTTTTATCTAACTTTTAAGGGGGCTACACTCTTACAATCCGCATTTTGAGACAGCCCCAATCTCGGGGAGGCAGCTGCGTTTTCGCCGATGGCTTTCCCGCAATTCAGCCGGGTACTGCGAGATTGCACCCCAAGGGCACTTCCTCGCGCTTCGCGCTCAGG
>ERZ836939.982-NODE-982-length-35375-cov-50.453058_pt1 | contig 35375 bp, 29 predicted proteins | sample MGYA00519912_ERZ836939 | MGnify/ENA primary metagenome ERZ836939 (study PRJEB31850, sample SAMEA3708810) | human gut metagenome | biome: human gut; feature: human-associated habitat; material: faeces | place: China | collected 2014 ...
AGTTCCTGGGCGCTTACTACGAGAACAAGATCTACGAGAGCGATCCGTTCCAGCACCTGGATCAGATCGGCGTGGGCAAGCTGGTGAAGATGGCCGCACACGATGGCCGTGAGACCCGTCCCGACCTGGGCCTGGGCATCTGCGGCGAGCATGGCGGCGACCCCACGAGCGTGGAGTTCTGCCACAACGTCGGTCTGGACTACGTCAGCTGCTCTCCCTTCCGTGTGCCTATTGCCCGTCTGGCTGCTGCTCAGGCTGCGATTAAGAACCCCCGCAAGTAATTGCGTGAGGGCTTGAGAAAGCACCAATAAAGTATATGACCGCCCCGGTTTCCGTAACAGGAAGCTGGGGCGGTTTTTTGCGCTCACGGAGGGGCAGATGAAAAACGCAGTATGAATATATACTATATAAAAATGAATATATGCTAAAATTTCGGGAAAATACTTGCATTTTCATTAAAATGGGTGTATTATAACACCTGCCGACGAAATGCCGACAATCAACAAGAGAGGGATCGATACTATTATGTCTTTGAAGAAGAAAATTGCTGCGGCTTTCATCGCCTGTGCGATGACGCTTGCCGTGGTTCCTTCCGCCTTCGCCTGCACGGCACTCTATGTCGGCAGCGACCTCACCGAGGATGGTACCACCATGTTTGGCCGGATCGAGGATCTGGGCACCAACGATTACAACAAGCTGTTCAACATCAGCCCCGCCGGGAAGCACACCGCAGGCGAGGTGTACGAGGGCTGCTACGGCTTTACCTACACCTTCACCCACGACAGCTACCGCTACACCGCCCGCCGGGACGACAACGGTCTGGGTGTCTGCCCGGACTGCGACAGCACCCACGAGCACACCCCCTATGAGGAGGCCGGCACCAACGAGAAGGGCGTCATGGTCTCTGCCACCGAGTCTCTCTACGGCACCGACGCCGTGCTGAGCGTAGACCCCTATGTGGACAACGGCATTGAGGAAGCCGAGATCACCACGGTGCTGCTGAGCGAAGCTTCCACGGCCCGTGAGGGTGTTGCCCTGCTGACCTCCATCTACGACAACGCCGGTGCGGCCGGTGGCTCCGGCGTGTTCATTGCCGACCAGAACGAGACCTGGTTCGTGGAGAACCTGACGGGCCACACCTACCTTGCCCTGAAGCTCTCCTCCAGCGTGGTCTTCATGCAGCCCAACATCGCCGCTATGGGCAAGATCGATCTGGATGACACCGACCATGTGGTGGCCTCTGCCAACCTGATCTCCGTGGCCCAGAAAGCCGGTACCTTTGTGGGCGACGCCGCTGCCAATGTCATCGATCTGGATGCCTCCTACAACGGCGACATCGCATCGGACCGCATGGCAGCCGGCCTGAACTACCTGTACGGCACCGACACCTTTACGAAGGACAACTACAGCGAGACCGACTTTGCTATCAGCAACGTCGGCGAGAACGGTGCCATCGTCCCGGTCTACTCCAATATCCAGCTGACCAAGAAGTTCTCGGTGGAGGATTCCATCCACTTCTTTCAGACCGAGCCCATCGGCAAGACGGGCAATGTGGAGACTCATCTGTTCCAGGTGAGCGCCTCCGGCGATCTGAACACCGCCATTACCGAGTGGACCGCTTTTGACGACGACGTGTACAACGCCTTCGTCCCTTACTATCCGATGCTGACCACCGACACTGCAGATGTCTACAAGGTCTCGGTCCATAAGGTCACCCGTTCCGACGAGCAGCCCACCGAGGGTGTCTGGTATCAGGATGCCAAGGGCCGCTACTACACCTACCCGGACGACTGGACCGACTCCTTCTACGGCGTGCGTGACGCCCTCTCCAACCTGCTGACCTACGGCAGCAATGGCAACCAGGTCACCGCAAAGGATCAGGCTGCAGCCAAGGCCAGCTACGCCGCGCTCCAGCAGGAGATCATGGCCGACTACGCCGATATGAAGGCCGCCGTTGCCGCCGCCGACACGCTGGAGGCCAAGCAGGCTGCCGCCACCAACGCCAGCAATGCCATGAGCCAGAAGGTGTACAACACCACCCTGAAGATGTACAACAAGCTCCAGGCCAAGACGGCCGCCCGGGCATGGGTCAGCTCTCTGCTGCACTGAGGCTTTGCAGCGCCTGAGGCGTTTCCCATAAAACCGCAGCGCCCCCGGTTTCCATGACAGGAAGCCGGGGGCGTTTTGTGTATGACTGCTCCTTGCAAACGCCGCCCATTCGTTCTATATGACAAGGCAAAACTGCCGGAATTCTATTTGCAGGAAGAAAATTTGGAGAAGATCATTGCGGAGATGGGGTAAAACACACTGAAAATCCACAAATAACGTATCATCGTTACTCCGAACGCCCTGTAATTTTGGCACCCGCTCAGGCTGCGATCAAGAACCCCCGCAAGGTTTTGCATGAGCGATTGAAAAAGTACAAATAATGCGAGCGAACCGCCCCGGTTTCTGTAACAGGAAGCCGGGGCGGTTTTTGTGTCATTTGCTGAATCTGAAGGATCCGCTTGTAAAGTTGGGAAAAAAGGTGTAATATTGGTGTACAGAGATTTAGAACAATGCATGATATGTAATGTCTCTGCGATCTGCATCAGCGGATGTGCTCCGAATGCTTGATAGGGAGCAACACTTTCCCCGCCTTGCGGGGGTAACAGCCGGAAAACGGCAGACATCAAAAAAAAAACTGAAAAAACCATGAGAAAAGCAGCAAACATCCGCTTTATAGGACTTTTTGTGTGCTATTCTATCCTCAGAGAAACCCCGATGATGCGGAAAATGCGATTTTCCTGACTGCAGTGGAGGTGGAACAGGATGAGACGACGAACGCTTTCTTACGAGGTGCGGCTGTTTGCAGGCAAAACAGACCCGGTGAACAGCGGTTTCTGGCTGCCGCTCTGGATGCACCTGAGGGATACGGCGGGTATTATGGTATATCTGGTGCAGAAGTGGCTGCCGGAAAGCGTCCGTCAGCATATCGAGCTGGACGAGGACCTGCTGACACAGACCGCCTGCTTTCTGGGGTGGGTTCACGACCTGGGGAAGATATCCGCGGCTTTCCAGGGGCCAATGATGGCGCATTTGCCGGAGCCCAGACAGTGCCTGGAAAAATACACAACGCTCAGTTACCGGGAACAGAACCGCAAGTATTCACGTCACGCGTTGGCGAGTGAGGCCATCTTGCGGTGGCTGAAATGCCCCAACGGGCTTGCATCGGTAGCAGGAGCGCACCATGGCAAGCCACAAACCGGGAAGGACGTACTTGACCAGCTGGGCGATGAGGAAGAAGAAGGCAGCTGGGAATCTAACTACTGGCCCGAGGGCGAGCAGAAATTCTGGGAGAGCTGCTGGCAGGAACTGTTTGACTACGCCTTGCAGGAAAGCGGCTTTTCCAGCGTGGACGAGCTGCCGCAGTTGACCATCCCGGCTGAGATCCTGCTGACCGGCCTGCTCATCATGGCGGACTGGATCGCCAGCAATACCCGATACTTTCCGCTCATCCCTGTGGAAGAGGTGGGCAGCGATACCCTGTATCCCGCCCGTGTCGATCGGGCGTGGGAAGCGCTGGACCTGACCTCTCCGTGGGAGGTGCAGTCAGATGTGACGGAACCGGGGGCGTTTGCGGAACGGTTCGGCTTTCCGCCCAACGAAGTCCAGCGGGCCATGCTGGAAGCCGTCAGCCAGGCCCGGGAACCGGGGATGTTCATTCTGGAAGCACAGATGGGCGTGGGCAAGACGGAGGCCGCGCTGGGCGCGGCAGAGATTTTAGCCAAGCACGGCGGTGAGGGCGGCATCTTCTTTGGTCTGCCCACCCAGGCCACCGCCAATGGTATCTTTGGGCGGCTGCTGGCATGGGCCGAAAAGCAGCCGGATGGGTTGGAGCACTCCATCAAGCTGGCCCACGGCATGGCCGAACTGAACGAGGCCTACCTCCGATTGCAGCAGGACACGGTGTGGGTGGAGGAGGATCTGGAAGCAGACCCCGATGCTGACCCGGAGAGCCGGGTGATGGTGCATCAGTGGTTTCGCGGCAATAAGCAGGGGCTGCTGGCTGATTTTGTCATCGGCACGGTGGATCAGCTGCTGATGGCGGCGTTACAGCAAAAACATGTGATGCTGCGCCACCTTGGCCTTGCGGGCAAGGTGGTGGTCATCGACGAGTGCCACGCCTACGATGCCTATATGAACTGCTATCTTGACCGGGCGCTGACCTGGCTGGGCCGGTACAAAGTACCGGTGATCCTGCTTTCCGCTACCCTGCCCGCCAAGCGCCGGGTCGAGCTGGTCAGGGCCTACCTGAATGGAAGAACTGCTCCGGACGGCCCGTGGCAGACCTGCCGGGGCTATCCGCTGCTGACCTGGACGGACGGCAAACAGGTGGAGCAGATGACCATCCCGCTGGAAACCGAATCACGCAGAGTGGAGGCATTCCCGCTGACCGAGGAACAGCTGACTGACACTCTGCGCAGTGCCTTGCGGGAGGGCGGCTGTGCGGGCGTGATCGTCAATACCGTGAAAAAAGCGCAGGCCATTGCGGCCCGTCTGCGGGCAGAACTGCCGGAGTTTGAGGTGGTGGTATTCCACGCTCAGTTCCTTATGCCCGACCGTGCCGCCAAAGAAGAGGCGCTGATGAAGCGCATCGGCAAGCACTCCACCCCGGAACAGCGGGATAAGCTCATTGTGGTGGGCACGCAGGTGCTCGAGCAATCCCTTGATATCGATCTGGATCTTCTGGTCACAGAGCTCTGCCCCATGGATCTGCTTTTACAGCGCATCGGACGGCTGCACCGCCACGAGGGGCGGGCTCGTCCCCGGCCGGTGGCGCAGGCCCGCTGTGCCGTGCTGGACACTGGGACGGAGGACTTCGACGAGGGCAGCAAGGTGGTTTACGGGGAATGGCTGCTCTGGCGCACCCGCAAGCTCCTGCCCACCGCCATTACCCTGCCCCATGACATTGCCCCGCTGGTGCAGGATGTCTATGGCTGGGAGCCTGACCCTCTGCCCGCCAGCCCGCAGAGCACTGCGGCCCGGGCGGAGTACGAAAAGGCCCAGCGAATCAAAATGAGCAAGGCGAAGACTTTTACCATCCTGCCGCCGGAAGAGCACAGGAAGCGCCCTTCCCGGAATACGCTGGACAATTGGATGGATGATGTGGGTGCTGTCAGTGACAACGGTGCCCGCGCGGCGGTGCGTGACGGAGATCCTTCCGTTGACGTGCTGGTGCTGATACGGGATGCGGCGGGAAATGTCCGCTTCCTGCCCGATGAAACGGGGCAGCCCGGTGCCTGCGTGCCCACGGACGAGCCGCCTCGGCCGGAGATGGCGCTTCAAATTGCACGGCAGAAGCTGCGCCTGCCCGGATATTTCAGCAAGCGGTGGTCGGTGGAACAGACCATCGATGCACTGGAAGCCCGGAACCGGGACGTGTTCGGGCTGTGGCAGCAGTCGCCGCTGCTGCGGGGAGAACTGATCTTACTGCTGGATGACCACCTGACCGCACAGCTTGCCGGGCAGGTGCTGCAATACGACCGTGAAAACGGTCTGACCTACCGGAAGGAGGAAGAGAATGAAGCAAATTGAGTATAATTTGCTGGAGGAACGCTGGGTGCGGGTGCGCGGGCAGGACTATACCGTGCAGGAAGTTTCTCTGCCGGATGCCCTGCTGCACGCCCACGAATACCGCGACCTGGCCGGAGAACTGCCCACGCAGGATGCCGCCATGCTGCGGCTGCTGCTGGCGGTTCTGCACACGGTGTTTTCCCGGGTGGATGGAAACGGTACTCCGGCCCCCTTTGAGGAAACGGACGATGCCCTGATCCGCTGGGAGGAGCTGTACCGGCTGGGGCATTTTCCGGAAGCGCCCATCCGGGCCTATCTGGAGCAGTGGCGGGACCGCTTCTGGCTTTTCCACCCGGAACGCCCCTTCTGGCAGGTGCCGGAAGCGAAGATCGGAAGCCCATTCCGGGCCAAAAAATTGAACGGTGAAATCTTTGAAAGCGAAAATAAGGACAGCTTGTTTTCTGCCTATTCAGGCGAAGCAAAAGAGCGGCTGACCTATCCACAGGCGGCAAGATGGCTTGTTTTTTTGAATAATTACGACGATACTGCGGCAAAGAAAAAGGCAAAGGATAGAACGCTGCCTTCTATGGGGCCGGGCTGGCTGGGCAGACTGGGCGTTGTCTATGTAAAAGGTGCAAACCTGTTTGATACTCTGATGCGAAATCTGATGTTCTTGCGGGACGGTGGAAAGCTCTGGGAAGAGGATGCTCCCTGTTGGGAGCTGGATGCAGCCCGGACAGAGGAACGCACAGAAGTACCCTGCCCGGATAACTTTGCTGGACTGATGACGATGCAATACCGAAGAATTTTGCTGAAGCGTCAGGAAGGCTGGGTGACAGGTTGTACTGTGCTTGGTGGAGATTTCTTTGATTCAACGAATGCATTTGCCGAACCGATGACGCTCTGGAATAAAAAAGAAGAGAGCAAAAATAACCCACGATACTATTACCCGCGTGTGCATAGTATGAGCAAACAACTTTGGCGAGAGTTTTCGGCTCTGACTGGAATCGATAGCCATGTTCCCGGAGTGATCTGGTGGAATACCTTACTGCAAAACGAGAAGATACTGAGCAGAAAAGAGCATTTGCAGATATGTGCGCTTGGTGTGGAATATGGCAAGATGAGCAACTCTATGACAGACTGTTATACGGATCAGCTTTCTATGGAACTGGCTTTGCTAAATGAATTGGGCCGTGCATGGCAATCTCGAGTAGAGGATGAGGTGGAAAACTGCGAGCAGGCCGCGCAATGCGTCGGCCGCCTTGCCTGGGAGCTCTCCCTTGCGGCGGGAGATAAGAACGATACGACCGCGGAATCCGCCCGCACTCAGTTTTATTTTACCATCGACCAGCCGTTCCGGCTTTGGCTGCAGAGCATTGACCCCGAAACGGACAAGCTGGACGAAAAAGCCGATGAATGGCAGGAGAAAGCCCGCAAACTGGCCGCAGAGCTGGGCCGCCAGATGGTGGAGCGGGCCGGAAATGCCGCCTTTGTGGGCCATAGGGTCGAGGTGAAAACAGGTGGTAAAAAGGTCGAAAAGAAAACCGTTCTGTATACGGCCCCCAAGGCCTACAATAGCTTCCTGTATAATCTGCGGAAACTCTACCCGAAGAAAGAAGGAGGAACAGCATGATAACGGATGCGATCCATGATTATGTGGCCGGACAGCTGAGCGGGCTGTGGAGCCTGCCCAAACCCCAGCGGCGTGCCCGGCTGGCAGAGCTGCGCCGGGGCGTTGGGCATCAGCCCGGCGACCTGCCGGCGCTGTGGGGCAGCTTCCTGCAGGAACTGCCCAAAGAGCTCTGGGGCAGGGAAACGGCGGCAGGGGAGTGCCGGGAACCATCGGAAGCCGAGTGGGCGGTCTACCTTGCCCTGACTCTCTACGCCCTGCACCAGCAGGGAGAAGAGAACGTTTCCATGAATGAAAAGGGCTGCACGCTGGGCAGGGCGGTGCGCCTGCTGGCCCAGAATTCCGCAGCTGCCGCGCAGGACTGGACCGAGAGCAGCGTCCTGCGCCGGTTCAACGCACTGGCCACAGCGGATTCCATGCCCGAGGTGTCCCACTACCTCCGGGGGATGGTGCAGCTGTTCCGGGGAAACGAACCGAAGCTGAAACTGGATTACCCCCGGCTGGCTGTGGAGCTGTACCGGTTCCAGCTCCCGGATCAGGCAGCCAATGTCCGCCTGCAGTGGGGCCGGGACCTCTACCAGATGAACGCCGACACACCTGAAACCGAAGAAAAGGAGAATTGAAATGGATACCAAGCGTCTGTATGTTGATTTTCATGTGCTGCAAACGGTGCCGCCCAGCTGTGTGAACCGCGACGATACCGGCAGCCCCAAGACGGCTGTCTATGGCGGTGCCACTCGCGCCCGGGTATCCTCTCAGGCGTGGAAGCACGCGATCCGCAAAATGTTTACCGAAGAAATGGCCGACATGGTCGAGACCGGAAAACGTACCCTGAAAGCAACTGACCTTGTGGCCGGGGAACTGGCCGCACTGGCTCCTGAACTGGACGATGCCAGACTGAAAAAGGATGCAAAAAAGGCACTGGAAAATGCAGGCATCAAGCTGAAAGATGACAACAACGCCGCCCTGCTCTTTTTGAGCACGGCCCAGGCCCGGGCGCTGGCCCGGCTGGCCGCCGAAGACTGCGAGGAGAAGGATGACTACAAAAAGGCCCTGAAGGAGAACCCTTCGGTGGATATGGCTCTGTTTGGCCGGATGGTCGCCAGCGATCCTTCCCTGAATTACGATGCCGCCGCTCAGGTGGCCCACAGCATCTCCACCCATGCCGTGCAGAACGAGTTTGATTACTTCACCGCCGTGGATGACTGTGCCCCGGAGGATTCGGCAGGCGCGGGCCATCTGGGCACGGTGGAATACAACTCTTCCACCCTGTATCGCTATGCCACCGTCAACATGGTGGAACTGGTGCACCTGCTTGGGGCTGAAAAGGCAGCCCAGGCTGTCCGGGTGTTCGGCGAAGCCTTCATCCGCTCCATGCCCACCGGAAAGCAGAACAGCTTTGCCAACCGCACCCTGCCGGATGCTGTCTATGTCACCCTGCGGGAAGATCAGCCTGTGAACCTCTGCGGTGCCTTTGAAAAGCCGGTGCGCAAGAGCCCTGAAGGCTATGCGGAACCCTCCAAGACGGCGCTGAAGCAGTATGCGCAGCAGGTGTATGCCTGCTATGCGGATGCTCCGGCCCAGAGCTTTGCTGTGGGCATCGGGCTGGACGAGCTGGCCCCGGCCATGCCCCTGAACCAGATGCTCACCGCGCTGGAACGTGCCGTAAAGGAGAAGCTGCCCGGAAATGAGGTGTGACCATGGCAACGCTGTTGCTTCGGCTGGCCGCGCCCCTGCAATCGTGGGGTGCGGATTCCAAATTTGAGACCCGCAAAACGAACCGGGAACCCACCAAAAGCGGTGTCATTGGCCTGTTGGCGGCGGCTCTGGGCCTGCGCCGGGACGATGCCGCAGGTCTTGCCCGGCTGAACGGCCTGCACTTTGCCGTCCGTGCTGACCGGGAGGGCAGCCTGCTGGTGGATTTCCACACCGCCAACCGGCTGAGTGAGCGCCAGCAGAAAGAAAACCGAGAAAAAGGGAAAAAGCCGGAAGCTCCCTATGTGACCTACCGCCATTACCTGCAGGATGCGGTCTTTCTGGTGGGGCTGGAAAGCGAGGACACCGCCCTGTTACAGGAGCTGGAAACGGCCCTGAAACATCCGGTCTACCCGCTGTATCTGGGGCGGCGTTCCTGCCCGCCCACCCTGCCGCTCTGCCTTGGCATCCGGGCCGGGAAACTGCTGGATACCCTGCGGGCAGAACCGCTGCTGGTGAAACAGAGGAATGGGGCCCCCTTGCGCATCGTGGCAGACGCGGACCCGGCGGATGCTGCTGCCGTGCCCCGGCGTGATCTGGCGGTGTCGTTCAGCCCCATCCACCGGCAGTACGGCTTCCGCCCAGTGCGGGAGTGGAACACAAACCCGCCGGAAATGCCCGGCGCGACCGAACATGACGCAATGGCAGAATTGAGGTGAGAAATCATGTATCTATCCCGCGCAGAACTTGACCCGACCCGCCGTGAGACCATGGTGGCGCTGATCTCGCCCCAGAAATTCCATGGTGCGGTGGAAAACGCTTTTGCCGGTGCGCGCCGCCGCAGGCTGTGGCGGCTGGATCAGCTGGGAGAAAAACTGTACCTGCTCCTGCTCAGTGAGGAACGGCCGGACCTGACCGCCCTGTGTGCGCAGTTCGGCACCGGTGCGCCCCCGGAGACCCGGCCCTATGACCCGCTGCTGGAACGGGTGACAGCGGGCAGCTGCTGGCAGTTCCGCCTGACTGCCAACCCCACCCGCAGCAAAAAAGACTCTGCCGACCATACGGCCCGGGGAACCCTGAAACCCTGCTATCTCGAGGTGGAGCAGGAGGAATGGCTGTGGGCGCAGGCCGCAAAGCACGGCTTTGCCGTCTCGGAGGGGTCCTTCGCAGTGACCCGGAAGCAGACCTATCACTTCAAGAAAAACGGCACCCGGCCCGTTACCCTGCTGGCTGTGACCTACGAGGGCATTCTGCAGGTGACGGACCCGGAGGCCTTCAAGGCCCTGCTGTGCGAGGGCGTTGGCCGGGGCAAGGCCTATGGCCTTGGCCTGATGACCATCATCCACAGGGGAGGAGACCATGGCTGAGATGCCGGGCATTGCGCGGCCCGAACGGCAGGCGCTGCCGCAGCTCCGGGACCGGATGACCTTTCTGTATCTGGAACACTGCACCCTTGGCCGGGACAATGGAGCCATTACCGTAACGGATGAAAAGGGAATCGTTCAGGTTCCGGCAGCGGGCATCTCTGTCCTGCTGCTGGGGCCCGGCACCCGTGTGACCCACCGTGCCATGGAGCTGATGGGGGATACCGGTGTGGCAGCGGTCTGGGTGGGGGAGCATGGCGTGCGGTTCTACGCCCATGGCCGTGCCCTGAGTGAGCACTCCCGCCTGCTGGAACGGCAGGCTGAGCGCTTTTCCAACCAGCGGGAACATCTGGAAGTGGTGCGCAAAATGTACCAGCTCCGTTTCCCGGATGAGGATGTTTCCCACCTGACCACCCAGCAGCTCCGGGGCCGGGAGGGCAGCCGGGTGCGCACGGCATACCGCAAGGCCGCAAAGGCCACCGGTGTCAAATGGAATGGCCGGGTGTATGACCCCAATGATTTTTCTGCAGGAGACCTCGTCAATCAGGCACTTTCGGCGGGCACGGCCTGCCTGTACGGCCTGGCCTTTGCGGTCATCACTGCGCTGGGCTGCGCGCCGGGACTGGGATTTGTCCACGTCAAGCACGAGGGCTCTTTTGTGTACGATATCGCCGACCTGTACAAAGCCGAGGTGGTCATCCCGCTGGCCTTCGAGGTGGCGGCGCAGGCTCCGCAGGATCTGCCCTCCGTTATGCGCCGCCGTGTGCGGGATGCCATGGTGGAACATCATATTCTGGAGCGGATGGTGCACGATGTCCGCTGGCTGCTCCTGAACGAAGAGGAGCAGGCGGCGGAACCGGAAGCGGTCTATCTCTGGGACAGCAAGATCGGCACCGTTGCCAACGGCGTAAACTACTTCGATGCGGAAGAAGGTGAGGAGCCATCGTTGTCCTGACTATGACAAACTGTCCGCCCAGCCTGCGGGGTGACCTATCCAAGTGGCTGTGCGAGATCAACACCGGCGTGTATGTGGGCAATGTGAGCAGCCGTGTGCGGGATGCCATCTGGGATCGCGTCTGCGAAAACCTGAAAAATGGGCAGGCAACGCTGGTGTTCAACACCAACAACGAACAGCGGATGGATTTCCGCACCCACAACACCAGCTGGGAGGCCGTTGATTTCGAGGGCATCAAGCTGATGCGCCGCCCGCTGCCCCGGACGCAGGCCCCGGCGGCTGATCTCAAACCGGGATTCAGCAACGCGGCCAAACGCCAGATGGCTCAGAAGATGGCCCGGAAGAAAGCCGCCGCCCCTGCCAAGGAAGAAAGCTACACCGTGATCGACCTTGAAACCACCGGTCTGAACGCCGCCTCAGATGCCATTGTGGAATACGGCGCTCTCCGTGTGCGGGATGGTCAGCCTGCCGAAGAATTTTCGGCCCTTGTCCGGGGCACGGAACCTCTGCCGGATGTGGTGGCAAAGCTCACCGGCATCACGCCGGAGGAGCGGAGCGGCGGTATGGAGCCGCTGGCCGCGCTGGAGGCGTTCCTCGCATTCGTGGGCAAAGATACGCTGGTGGGCTATCACCTGAAATTTGACCTCGATTTCTTGCGTGCGGCCTGCATCCAGAATGACAGACCCCTGCTTACCAATCGCAGCATCGATGTTTTGCCCCTTGCCCGCCGTAAGGTGTCGGGGGTGATGAACTATAAGCTGCTCACGCTGGCCCGGTATTTTGAGGTTGCCCAGCAGGAGACCCATCGCGCCCTGCCCGACTGCCGCCTGATCCAGCAGGTCTATGCAAAACTGAATGAAACGGGATCGGCCCGCTGATAAAAATGCCGCTTCTATGGGATCTTTTTAGTCTTTTCCCCGCCCACGCGGGGGTGATCCTCTCGGCCCCCAGCTGGGGGCCGGGGACATTTTCTTTTCCCCGCCCACGCGGGGGTGATCCCATAGAGCTACCAGACGGATGGGAGGACGACAACTTTTCCCCGCCCACGCGGGGGTGATCCATTCGTGCGCTGCCTTTGCCTGCTCCCGGCTGTCTTTTCCCCGCCCACGCGGGGGTGATCCTGGTCGCATGGACAAGGGCCAGCCCGCCCAAGCCTTTTCCCCGCCCACGCGGGGGTGATCCCCGGACGGCCTTTATCAGCATAACCGGCCCCGACTTTTCCCCGCCCACGCGGGGGTGATCCTGGCCATGGGAGGCGTCCTTCAGCATTTGCTGGCTTTTCCCCGCCCACGCGGGGGTGATCCCAAGACCACAGCCGCCCAGAAAACCGCCATCGACTTTTCCCCGCCCACGCGGGGGTGATCCTCGGGGTGCGGCAGCAGAGGACCGGCTGGAACTCTTTTCCCCGCCCACGCGGGGGTGATCCTGCTGGGGCTTGACCCTGTGGGCGGTCTGTGGTCTTTTCCCCGCCCACGCGGGGGTGATCCCCTCCAAATCAGCCAAAGCATAAAGCCGGGTTACTTTTCCCCGCCCACGCGGGGGTGATCCTCTTGTATGTTTTTGTTGGCATCCACGGCTGGTCTTTTCCCCGCCCACGCGGGGGTGATCCTCAGAACAGGCAAAAAAACGCAATGGACCAGAACTTTTCCCCGCCCACGCGGGGGTGATCCTACCATGCGGGCAATGCATTGGATGCAGAATCCCTTTTCCCCGCCCACGCGGGGGTGATCCTTTACCTCCACCTACTTCAAACGGTACGGTTTTCTTTTCCCCGCCCACGCGGGGGTGATCCTTCCTCCCTGCTGGAAACAGGTCTGCCAAGCAGCTTTTCCCCGCCCACGCGGGGGTGATCCCCCGTGCTCCGTCTGGCAACTTCTGATCGTGTACTTTTCCCCGCCAACGCGGGGGTGATCCCGGGCTACGAAAGCACACGCAAGGCCCGCCGTACTTTTCCCCGCCAACGCGGGGGTGATCCTTTCCACCCCCCAGAAAGTGGGAAAAATGTAGACTTTTCCCCGCCAACGCGGGGGTGATCCCTCCGCCCACTGGGCGCATTCGGTAAGGCGGCGCTTTTCCCCGCCAACGCGGGGGTGATCCTTGTACACAAGAGCAAAAGCGCTTCCCATCCGGCTTTTCCCCGCCAACGCGGGGGTGATCCCATAAGGTAGTAAAAACGGGAAAACACAAGGGACTTTTCCCCGCCAACGCGGGGGTGATCCCATACTCCAGTGCCTTGGTCTGGCCCTCTTCGTCTTTTCCCCGCCAACGCGGGGGTGATCCCCTGTCGCTTTCCGAGGACATCAAGGCCAGATACTTTTCCCCGCCCACGCGGGGGTGATCCCCGCAGGTGGTACTACTACGGAGAATCCGGCAACTTTTCCCCGCCAACGCGGGGGTGATCCCAGACGGAACCTGAACAACAATATCAATTTCGTCTTTTCCCCGCCAACGCGGGGGTGATCCCATGGTTTTGCGCATACCCAGACCAGCGCAGACCTTTTCCCCGCCCACGCGGGGGTGATCCCCACACAATATCCCATCCGGAACAGCTGGTAAACTTTTCCCCGCCCACGCGGGGGTGATCCCCCTTGTCCGCGCAGGGGATTATACCATATACGCTTTTCCCCGCCCACGCGGGGGTGATCCTTTCGTGGCAATATGGGCAATTTCCAAATTGCGCTTTTCCTCGCCCACGCGGGGGTGATCCCACCACCAACAAACAGGAGATTGCCGATCTCAACTTTTCCCCGCCCACGCGGGGGTGATCCCAAACGGTTACACTGCAAGTACCAAAAATCGAACTTTTCCCCGCCCACGCGGGGGTGATCCCTGGTGCGTTGAAGTGGTTTCGGATTTTTTCCACTTTTCCCCGCCCACGCGGGGGTGATCCCTGGATGATGTGGAAACGGGCGATCTCGTCCACCTTTTCCCCGCCCACGCGGGGGTGATCCTACAAGCAAAATCACAAAACGGTAAAAAAGTGACTTTTCCCCGCCCACGCGGGGGTGATCCCTGGTGCGGGTATTTATTTTGCCACGACGGAATCTTTTCCCCGCCCACGCGGGGGTGATCCTGTTAAAAACGCCTGCGGCGGGCATCCGACTTGCTTTTCCCCGCCCACGCGGGGGTGATCCCTGCTTGTGATGTATTACGAGCAGCTGTCACTACTTTTCCCCGCCCACGCGGGGGTGATCCCACTCTGCAACTGCTCATACGCCTGCTGTTCGGCTTTTCCCCGCATGCGCGGGGGTGATTCGCTGAATGCCGAGAAGGACGGTGCCTATTCCAGCTTTTCCCCGCCTGCGCGGGGGTGAACCCATGGCGGAGATCACCGCTACGGTCAGTTCCGCCTTTTCCCCGCCTATGCGGGGGTGATCCCATGATGGAGCGGTTTCGTGTGGAATTGCTCAACTTTTCCCCGCCTATGCGGGGGTGATCCTCCCGGTGCGCCGGACGATTTCAGAGTGTCAAGCTTTTCCCCGCCCACGCGGGGGTAATCCCAGGAAGAGGATGATGATTCACCACGCGCCGCCCTTTTCCCCGCCCATGCGGGGGTGATCCCTACGCAAGCATGGCAATGGACTATAAAACTGTCTTTTCCCCGCCCACGCGGGGGTGATCCCATCTAACACATACGCCCTTTAGGCGAGGATTGCTTTTCCCCGCCCATGCGGGGGTGATCCCTGGGAAGAAGCCGGATATATGCAAAGTATCATCTTTTCCCCGCCTACGCGGGGGTGATCCCGATATGGGCCGGAATGCTGAGCATTACGCTGACTTTTCCCCGCCTATGCGGGGGTGATCCTCCTTTCCGATGTGATATCATCAAGGTGATGGGCTTTTCCCCGCCTATGCGGGGGTGATCCTGCCCCGACCGACCTGCGCGGGCGGCCCATCAACTTTTCCCCGCCTGCGCGGGGGTGCTCCCTACCCCAAAATCATCCGCAAGAAGGGCCTGACCTTTTCCCCGCCTGCGCGGGGGTGATCCCAGCCCAAGCCCCGGCACCGTCTGCCTGTATGCCTTTTCCCCGCCTATGCGGGGGTGCTCCTAACTTCCATGATTTCATTCCTTTCATTCCTGACCTTTCCCCGCCTGTGCGGGGGTGATCCTGAACCAGAACACCATGAACAACCAGGTTGGCACTTTTCCCCGCCTGCGCGGGGGTGATCCCTACTGCCATTTCCCGTCCAACCCGGAAGCGGGCTTTTCCCCGCCTGCGCGGGGGTGATCCTGCCATCGACCAGTCCCCCAAAAAGTACATCAACTTTTCCCCGCTTGTGCGGGGGTGATCCCTATGTGGTGCTGTACCAGATGCTCTGCCTTATCTTTTCCCCGCCCACGCGGGGGTGATCCCTATGTAGACCAGCAGCATCAAGAGGACTGGGACTTTTCCCCGCCTACGCGGGGGTGATCCCAGTTCAGCAGTCTTGAACCTATCGTCCAGTTCCTTTTCCCCGCCTGCGCGGGGGTGATCCTATGATAAGGCGAATACTGCCTTGCCGGACACCCTTTTCCCCGCCCACGCGGGGGTTCCACATTGACAACCCTGCGCAAAAAGCAGATAATAGGTTTATCTTGAATGCAGAGCGAGGGAAAGTATATGCTGTATTTTGAAAACGATTACTGCGAGGGTGCGCATCCGGCGATCCTACAGAAGCTGGTGGAGACCAACTTTGAGAAGGTCTCCGGCTACGGCACCGATCCCTATTGCGCCAGCGCGCGGGAGAAGATCCGCGCGGCGTGCGGTGCACCGGATGCCGATGTCTGGTTCATTTCGGGCGGCACCCAGAGCAACGCCATCGTCATTGCATCAATGCTGCGCCGCTGGGAGGGTGTGCTGGCCGCATCCACCGGCCATGTGGCCGCTCACGAGGCCGGTGCCATCGAGTTCACGGGCCACAAGGTCATCGGCCTGCCGCACACCAACGGCAAGCTGGATGCCGGGACTGTTGAGGACTGGTGCAGGACCTTCTATGCCGATGGAAATATGGACCACCTCGTGTTCCCGGGCATGGTGTACATCTCCCACCCGTCGGAGTACGGCACCCTGTACACCAAGGCAGAGCTGGAAGCGCTGTCCGCTGTCTGCCATAAGTACCACATGCCGCTGTTTATGGACGGTGCCCGTCTGGGCTATGGTCTGGCCGCCGAGGGCACCGATGTGACGCTGGCCGATGTGGCCCGCCTGACCGATGTGTTCTACATCGGCGGCACCAAGGTGGGCGCGCTCTGCGGCGAGGCAGTTGTGTTCCCCCACGGCGCACCGGCTCACTTTATGACCATGGTCAAGCAGCAGGGCGCTCTGCTGGCAAAGGGCCGTCTGCTGGGCATCCAGTTCGATGTGCTGTTCACCGATGACCTGTACCAGACCATCAGCAAAAATGCCATTGAGACCGCCGCCGTGCTCAAGAAGGGACTGGCCGAAAAGGGCTATTCGTTCTTCATGGATTCGCCCACGAATCAGGTGTTCATCGTGTTGTCCAACGAGCAGCTGGCCGCGCTGGAAGGCAAGGCAAAGTTCGGCTTCTGGGAGAAGTACGATGATACCCACACCGTTGTCCGCATTGCCACCAGCTGGGCCACCCGGATGGAAGAGGTGGAGCAGCTGCTGGAGCTGATGTAAGGGCACACCTGCCAAACATCGGCGCGGCTCTTTGTGCAGGATGCAGATTGTATTTCCCGCGCGGATATGCTATTCTTAACTAGATAAAGGCTGCACTTTGTGCACCGTGGAAGGATGGTTTGTATTATGGGCTTTTTTGACAAGCTTTTTGGCGGCAAGGCCGCATCCGAGACGAAATTTTCCGGCCAGAAGATGACGGTCATGCTTCCCATTGACGGCAAGGTGATCCCGCTGGAGCAGCTGCCTGACGAGACCTTTGCCTCCGCGATCCTGGGCCCCGGCTGCGGCGTGGAGCCCACCGGCGACACCGTTTATGCTCCCTTTGACGGCACTGTTACGCAGGTGCCCGAAAGCCTGCACGCCGTTGGTATGATGAGCGATGACGGCATTGAGCTGCTGATCCATGTCGGCATGGACACGGTGGAGATGAAGGGACAGGGCTTTACCTCCCTGACCAAAGAAGGGGCCAAGGTCAAGGCCGGCACCCCGCTGCTGAAGGTGGATCTGGAAGCCATCCGCGCCGCAGGCCACCCCACGGCAACGGCTCTCATCGTGACCAACAGTGATGACTTGCCGGAGATCAGTGTTGTTGCGGACGGCGATGCTGCTGCTGGTGCGCCGGTGTTCAAGTTCAAGAAATAAGTGAGCAGATCCCCCGGAGGCAGAGTGCTTTCGGGGGATTTTTGCGGAGAAAAGTCGTACTTATTTGCAAAAAAGCTGTATTTTGCGCGGTTTTCTCTTGCATTGCAGGGGAAGCTGTGCTAGAGTAGACAAAGTGTGAGCCAAAAACCGGTACTGTGAGAGGAAAAGTATATGGAAACAAAAAAGAAACACGAATTATCCCTTGCAAAACGCATGGCGATTTCTCTGGTCTGCGGCCTGGTGGCCGGTCTGGCCTTTATGTTCCTGCGGGAGCATCTGAACGCCAGCGGCCAGGCAGAGACCTGGACCACCATCAACAACCTGCTGTTCCAGGATATCACCGCCGAGGGCGCTGAGCGAGCCTTTGGCATCTTCTATATCATCGGCCAGCTCTTCATCAAGGCGCTTCAGCTGGTGATTATCCCCATGGTCTTTACCTCCATTTCGCTGGCCATCGGCAGCATTGCAGACACCCGCACCATGGGTCGCATTTCCGCAAAGACCCTGTTCTGGTTCCTGCTGTGCTCCTTCCTGGCGCTGCTGCTGGCAGGCAGTGTGGGCTACGGCGCCTACTCCATGGGCCTGTTCAACACCCGCATCGAGGGTCTGGCAGAAGCCAGCGGTTCCACCGGTTCCAACCCCCTGAACGTGGTGCTGAACATCATCCCCTCCAACATCGTCACTGCCTTTGGCAGCAATGGCGCTGTGCTTTCCAGCGTGTTCCTGGCAGTGGCCATCGGCCTGAGCATGAACACCCTGGGCGAGAGCCGCACCGCGACCCTGCGCCGCCTGCTGGGCGAGGTCAACGATGTGGTGGTCGTGTTCCTGAACTTCATCGTCAGCAACTTTGCCCCCTTTGCAGTCTTTGTGCTGCTGACCCGTACCTTCGCCATCTACGGCATCGATTACCTCAAGCCCGCGCTGGTCTATGTGGTGGTCACGGTGGTCCTGCTGCTGGCCTTCCTGATCATTGCCTACCCGCTGGTCATTGCACTGGGTGCAAAGCTGAACCCCTTCACCTTCATCCGCAAGATCGCCAACGTGGCAGTGTTCGGCTTCTCCACCTCCTCCAGCGCCGCCACCCTGCCCCTGAACATCAAGGTGTGCGAGGAAGAGTTCGGCGTGGATGAGAGCATTGCTTCCTTCGTCCTGCCGCTGGGAATGACCATCAACATGGATGGCACCGCCATCATGCAGGTCGTTGCCACCGTGTTCATTGCAGGCTGTGCCGGTTACACTGTCACCCCCGGCCAGCTGGTCGTGGTCGCCCTGCTGGCCCTGCTGGCATCTGTGGGTACCCCCGCCGCTCCCGGCGCTGGTGCTGTCATCCTGTTCACCATCCTGTCCGGCATGGGCTTCGTCAACGACGGCGCTCTGCTGGCCTACTCCCTGATCCTGGCCATCAACCGCCCCATCGAGATGCTGGTCACCTCCCTGAACGTGGTGGGTGATGCAGTTGCCAGCATCTGCGTTGCCAAGAGCGAGGGCCTGCTGAACGAGGAGACCTTCAATAAGTAACAATACGCCGTAACAGGCGCAGCAAAAACTCCCATGCACAGCATCTTCCGATGTGAGCATGGGAGTTTTTTGTGTGGTAGTAATTGCGGAAAGAGTGTGGTATACTCGGCTTAGTTCAACAACTCGGAATTTGAAAGGATGATGATATGATGGATAAATTAAAAAAGAACATGGTTTTCTACCTACTGTTGCTGATAGATTTTTATATCGTTCCTTGGTTTATAAAAAACACAGGAAGTGCAATGATTGTTATGTTAGTAATTATTCCTCTAATATGTTTAATAACCTCTGTTTTTTATGGGATTAGGAATGGTTTTAACTTCTGGTATATTTTGATTGTAGCAATAATGTTTGCGCCATCTATATTTATATTTTATAACTCAAGTGCATGGGTTTATGTAGTTGGATATGCTGTTATTGCATTATTTGGAAATTTAATAGCATTGCCATTAGGAAAAAGATAACTTCGCGTTTGTGGAGCAAAGCGGAACAATAAAAGAGCAGTGCTTCCGGTGGGTGGACCCATTGGAGAGCACTGCTCTTTCTTTGTGGGAAAATTCAGCTGGCAGGAGCGTTACAGCGTGCCGTAGGGTGCAATGCCGATCATGTACTCAACGCCAATGGCGACCAGAACGACCAATGTGGAGATGATGAAGCCGTGCAGCATGGGCTTTGCGCCGGAACGGCAGAGAGATCTGAAGTTCGTGTTCAGACCGATGGCCGCCAGGGCCGCGACCATCAGAAACTTGCTGATGGTCTTCAGGCCGGAAATCAGCCCGGCGGGCAGAAGGCCCAGACTGGTCAGCAGGGACATGGCAAGGAACGCAAGGATGAACCAGGGGAAAATGGAACGGATGCTCACCTTGACACCGTTGGCCTGGGCGCTCTCTTTCTTTTTTAGGTGCAGGTTGATGGCGGCAAAGACCAGAACCGCCGGAATGATCGCCAGCGTGCGGGTCAGCTTGACCATCGTTGCAAAGTCACCGGCTGCTTCACTGAAAGCGTAACCGGTGGCTACGACGCTGGAGGTATCATTGACCGCCGTACCGGCCCAGAGACCGAATGCGGCATCGGAAAGCCCAAGCCACCGGCCAAGGAGCGGGAACACAACGATCATCACCGTATCGAACAGGAAGGTGGCGGACATACCGTAGGCGATGTCCATGTCATCGGCCTCGATCACCGGCGCAATGGCGGCAATGGCAGAGCCGCCGCAGATGCCGGTTCCGGCGTTGATCAGGCTGCTGGTTTTCCAGTTGAGCCCGAGCGCTCTGCCGATCAGCGCGCCCAGTCCAAAGCAGGTGGCCAGGGTGAAGAGCATGACCGTCAGCGAAAAACGGCCCACGGTCAGCACGGTGCGGATGTTCAGGCTGGCACCCAGAAGGACAATGGCGAATTTCAGGACCTTCTTAGAGGTGAATTTGATGCCCGGCGCGGTTGTTTTGTTGGGCTGGAAAAACGCATTGATGGCCATGCCGATAAACAGGGCGATGACCGATGCGCCAATGAGGTGGAGCCCGGCGCTGCTTTCCAGCGTTTCCAGCCACTTGGCGATGCAGGCGATGCCCAGTGCCAGTGCGGCTCCGGGGATCAGGGCGGTGATCTTCTTTGACATTCGTTGGGTTTCCTTTCTTTTGCATGTTATACGGAAATAAAAACAAGCGAAAACCACCGGCAGAACCGGTGGTTTATTGCTGGAGAAAAGGGCGCTCAGAACGAGCCGCCGGAGGAGCCGCCAAAGCCGTCGCTGTCCACGGAGGAGCCGCCGGAGCTGCTGCTCTCCTCGTGGGGCGGGTCGTAGACCTGCACGCGGTCGGTGTGGGTGTAGTTGTCCACCTGCACCCGCAGCTTTAAGCCCGCACCGATGTAATCGTTGGCCTCGGTCTTGAGCCGGGCTGTTTTCATCTGGCTGTACAGCACGCCGCAGACGATACCGGCAATGATCATGGGTACGCCGATGACGATGAGGAGCAGGATGGGCCAGCCGCTGGTGTCGTTGTCAACATCCAGCGGTTCGCCGTGCTCGGCGTAGAAATCCAGTGTGTCGGCGCACATGGAGAGGTACTCGGAGGCGGCCTCGGCCCAGTCGTTGTCCGAGAGATAGGGGACAACGGCATCTTCGATCTGCTCGATGCGGTAATCGGTAAAGGCTGTCACGCCGCCGCCGTAGGTGATGGTGACATACTTGCGGGAGCCGACTGCCAGCAGGAAGAGGATGCCGCTCTGTTCAGGGCCGCTGCCCAGACCGTTGGCAAGGTAGTAATCTTTGGCGTACTGGCGCTGGTCGGCATCGCCGATGCTGTCCACCACCAGAAAATATACGTCGCAGTCGTGGCCGTCGCTGGCGGCTTCGGCGGAAGCTTCCAGCTGGCTGTAAGTATCCGCATCGAACAGGCCCATCTCGTCCCGCACCAGCGGTGCGGCGGCAAAGGCGGGGATGCTCAGGCAGAGCGCCAGCACCAGTGCGGCCAGCAGGGCGGCAAAGCGTTTTGCAGTGTGTTTCATTCTGCCACCCCCTTATAACAACAGCAGGAACGCCAGCACTGCCATCAGGGGCAGGCTGATGCCCGCAAACCATGCGGCCACCCGGCTCTTGTCCACCGGCAGGTCGCCGATGAGCCGCCCGGTCTGCCCGTTCATGGCGAACAGGAAGTCCTTGTCCTTCCACCGGGTGTGGAGCATCCAGACCGGCAGCAGGGCGTAGTGGGCGTGGGTCATATCCACATTGATGTTCTCGGAAATGGGGTGGATCTCGCTGTAGCCGCCGGTGGTGGCGTGGAGCGCATCGGCCGTGGAGTTGTACATCCGGCGGTAGGCGCGCTCGGCGCAGGCATCGGCATCCTCGTCATACCGGTCGGCCAGATAGCCGGGCAGGTAGGCCGTGGAGAAGGGCTTCAGGTCGCCGTAATCAAAGGGCTCAATGGCATCCATGTGGGTGTTGGGCATCTTGCTGGAGCCATCCACCGGCACCTTGGCAAAGTCGGCCGAGCCCTCGCGGCGCACATCGTAGTGCTGGGTGGTGGTCACCATGTAATCGCCCTCGCGGTGGCTCTCGGAGTTCTGGCCCTCGTACCGGCCGCGCGCGTCGGCCTTGGCATCGTAGAGCCAGAAGGGGACATATACGCCCTGGATCTCCGCGATGTGGTTCTGGCTCTTGAACGCCTTGGGCAGGAAGGCCTTGCCCTTGTAATATCTGGTCAGCTGGGCAATGGCGGCCTTTTTGTCCAGCCTGAAGGGCAGGATGTATTCCGGCTTCAGCTTGCCGGAGAGCTTGCCGCCCAGCACCGTGGGGTTGCCGCAGTAGGGGCAGGTGGTGGCGGCGGTGGTCTCGTCACAGACCAGCTCGGCTCCGCAGGTGGGGCAGGAGTAGCTGTTCAGGCCCTCCGCCTCGGCCTCGCTCCACACCGGGCTGTCCTGCCGGGGCAGGCGGGCGGCTTTTTTGGCATTGCCCTCGGCGGCAGTGTCGGCAGCGGCCTGCTTTTGGGCGTAGCGGGCCTCGATGTCCTTTACGTCGTAGGCCGAGCCGCAGTAATCGCAGACCAGCTTGCCGCTGGCACCATCATAGTGCAGGGGGCCGGTACAGGCCGGGCACTGATAATTCGTTGTCTTTTCAGCCATGCGTCAGACCCCTCTCAGGCCCCAAAGGGCTTGCCGCACTCGGGGCAGAACTTGGGCGGGTTGGCCGGGTCGGCAGGCACAAAGCCGCAGTTGGCGCACTTGGCGGCGGGCCGGGGTCTGCCGCACTCCGAGCAGAATTTGCCGCTGTTCTTTGCACCGCAGCTGCACACCCAGACAGCCGGGGCTTCGGGCCGGGGCTTGCCGCATTCGGCACAGAACTTGCCCGTGTTGCCGGTGTGGCCGCAGCTGCAGGTCCAGCCAGCAGCCGGTGCGGCCTGAGGCTGCGCGGCGGTCTGCTGGCCGCCCATCTGGTAGAGATCCCGGGCGTTGACACCGCCCGCTGCAGCGGCCTGGTTCATCCCCATAAAGGCCATGGCGGGACCGGCGGCGGTGTTGGAGGCGGCAGCCTGCATGGCGGAGGCCTGTGCGCCCACCAGATGCGCGGCGGCGCGGGTGGGGTCCATAAAGGCCGCACTGCGCTGCAGCTCCTTGATCATCTGCTCGTCCTCTTCGCTGGCCTTGACACCGGAAACGCCCAGAGAGACGATCTCGATGCCGCGCAGCCTGCTCCACTTGGCGCTCAGCTCCTGATTCAGGGCCTCGGCCAGCTCGGCGGTGTGGCCGGGCAGGGCGGAGTAGCGGATGCCCTGCTCGCTGATCCGGGCAAAGGCGGGCTGCAGGGCGGTCATCAGCTCGGTCTTGAGCTGGCCGTCCAGCGTGTCGCGGGTGTAGGCGTTTTCCACATTGCCGCAGACGTTGGTGTAAAACAGGATGGGGTTGACCACCCGGTAGCTGTACTCGCCGAAGCACCGGATGCCGATGTCAATGTCGATGCCGGCGCGCTGATCCACCACCCGGAAAGGCACCGGGTTGGGGGTGCCGTACTTGTTGCCGGTGAGCTCCCGGGTATTGATATAGTAGATGCGCTGGTCGGAACCGACCTGCCCGCCAAAGCTGAACCGCTTGCCCAGCTCGGCAAACACGCTGTCGATGTTCTTCAGCCCGCCGCTGAGCAGGGAGGGCTGGGTGCCGGTGCTGTAGGTGTACTCGCCGGGTTCGGCACAGAGGTCCACCACCTTGCCCTGCTCCACGATCAGCACGCACTGGCCGTCGGCCACGGCGATCACAGAGCCGTCCGAGATGACGTTCTCGCTGCCGTGCCGGTTGGCAGAACGGCCATTGGTCCGCTTCTGGCCCTTGACGGCCAGCACCTCCGCAGGCAGAGCGTCACAATAAAAATATTCCTTCCACTGGTCGCCCATCACGCCGGATGCCGCGCCCAGAGCTGCTTTGATGAGACCCATAACTTCAATCTCCTTTTGTGCCGGGCAGTGCCCCAAAGCAGAGAATGGCTCCCCCGGGCGCTGCGGAATTTGGGACAAGTATAACATAATCCGGGAAATTGTAAAAGCGATTTGGCAAAAAGGCGGCAAAAAGGCGAAAGAAAAACTTATTCTTGCTTTTTTGCCCCGGCGGGTGTACAATACCCTACGAAAAACAAAACACAGGGGAGCTCGTAAGGCGGGCTGAGAGGAAGTAACCAAACTTCGACCCTTGACCTGATGCGGATAATGCCGCCGTAGGAAGTCATAGGAAAATGATTTTTTGCAGGAGGCACCGCTGTGGTGTCTCCTGTTTTTTGTTGCCGCAAGCCGCCGCAACGGGCGGCTCCGGGCTGAGGGGGAGCGCCCTGAGCCTTGAAATAACTGCGATGGGAAGCCGTGTTCCGGCGTGAGAGGAGGCCAGCAAGCCTCGACCGCTTTTTGAGAAAGAGGAGTTACCAATGAAAAAATTCTCTGTGAAAAAGCTGGCTCTCGCTGGAATGTTCTGCGCCCTGTGCGTGGTGGGCAGTGTGTTCAGCTTCCCGATGTTTGGCAGCAAGTGCGCCCCCGTGCAGCACATGGTCAATGTGCTCTGCGCCGTGCTGCTGGGCCCCTGGTGGGGCGTGGGTGTGGCCTTTGTGGCTTCGCTGCTCCGCAATATCCTGGGTCTGGGCAGCCTGATGGCCTTCCCGGGCAGCATGTTCGGTGCCCTGCTCTGCGGCCTGGTCTACGCAAAGACCAAAAATCTGATCGCCACCCTGGTGGGCGAGGTGTTCGGCACCAGCATTCTGGGCGGCCTGTGCGCTTACCCGGTGGCCATCTGCCTGATGGGCAAGAGCGCCGGTGATATCGCGTTCTATGCCTACATCGTGCCCTTCCTCATCTCCACCGCTGTGGGTGCGGTCATTGCGGGCGTGCTGGTGTACAGCCTGCAGCACTCCGGTGCCCTGCGCTCCATGCAGAGCAGCCTTTCCTGACGGGGGTGCGTCATGTTTGCAGAGCAGTTTGCCAATGTCCGCGCCAAAAGCCCCCTTATTCATAATATCACCAACTACGTCACCGTGAACGACTGCGCCAACATGGTGCTGGCCTGCGGTGCTTCGCCCATTATGGCCGACGATGCCGCCGAGGTGGAGGATATCACCACCATCTGCGGCGGGCTGAACATCAACATTGGCACCCTGAACAGCCGCACCATTGAATCTATGCTCAAGGCGGGCAAAAAGGCCAATGCACTGGGCCACCCCGTGGTGCTGGACCCTGTGGGCGCAGGCGCTTCCGCCCTGCGCACCGAGACGGCCTACCGCCTGCTGGACGAGGTGCGGTTCACGGTCATCCGGGGCAACATCTCCGAGGTAAAGACGCTGGCTTCCGGCGCGGGCACCACCAAGGGCGTGGATGCCGATGTGGCCGACAGGGTCACCGAGGAAAATCTGGACGGCGCGGTGGCCTTTGCCAAGGCTTTTGCCGCAAGGACCGGTGCCGTTGTGGCCATCACCGGTGCCATTGACATCGTAGCCGATGGGGCAAAAGCCTACTGCATCCGCAACGGTCACCCGATGATGAGTGCCATCACCGGCACGGGCTGCCAGCTCTCTGCCCTGACGGCGGCCTTTATCACCGCCAACCCCGGCCAGCCGCTGGAGGCTGCGGCTGCCGCCGTCTGCGCCATGGGCCTTGCGGGCGAGATCGCCCATGCACGGCTGACCCCGCTGGACGGCAACGCCACCTACCGCAATTACATCATTGATGCCATTTATCATATGACTCCGGCTCAGCTGGAAGAGGGTGCCAAGTATGAAGTGCGCTGAAGAATATATGCGGCTCTACGCCGTCACCGACCGTGCCTGGGTGGGCCGTCAGACCCTCTATCAGCAGGTGGAGAGCGCCCTGAAGGGCGGCGTGACCTGCGTTCAGCTGCGGGAAAAGGAGCTGGACGAGGAATCCTTCCTGAAGGAGGCGTTTGAACTCCACGACCTGTGCAAAAAGTACAACGTGCCCTTTTTCATCAACGATAACGTGGACATTGCCATCCGCTGCCATGCCGAGGGCATCCATGTGGGGCAGGAGGATATGGCCGCTGCTCAGGTGCGCCAGCGCGTGGGCGATGAGATGATGATCGGCGTATCCGTCCACAGCGTGGAGGAGGCCCTGGAGGCCGTCCGGCACGGTGCCGACTGTCTGGGCGTGGGTGCAGCTTTCTCTACCCACACCAAGGCAGACGTGGACGTTCTGCCCGAGGGCATGATGAAAGCCATCTGCGATGCCGTGGACATCCCCGTTGTGGCCATTGGCGGCATCCACAAGGAGAACCTGCTCCAGCTCAAGGGCACCGGCGTGAACGGTGTGGCCCTTGTCAGCGCGATCTTCGGCGCGGAGGACATCGAGGCCGAGTGCAGGGAGCTGAAGGCACTGGCGGAGCAGATCGTAAAATAATCTGTCATCCCGCGGCAAACCGGGGGCACCACCTTGGGCCGCGTTACAAAATTCATGGAGAAAACCAACATGAAAAGCGTATTTTGCGCAGGTGCCGGCATCCAGAGCGTACTGTTTTTTCTGAATGACGGCTGCCTGCCCCTACCCCTGTATGACCAGCACCCTGCTGTTCAGAGATAAACTGTCATTTGGAGGAAAGTACCATGCAGAACTATACCACACAGATGGACGCTGCCCGCAAGGGCATCGTCACGCCGGAAATGGAGATCGTGGCCAAAAAGGAATACCGCACCACGGAGGAGATCCGTCAGCTGGTGGCTGAGGGCAAGGTGGCCATTCCCGCCAACAAGCACCACACCTGCCTGAACCCCGAGGGCATCGGCTCCATGCTGCGCACCAAGATCAACGTGAACCTGGGCGTTTCCCGCGACTGCAAGGATTACAACGTGGAGATGGAAAAGGTGATGAGCGCTGTCAATATGGGCGCGGAAGCCATCATGGATCTGTCCAGCCACGGCAACACCCAGCCCTTCCGCCAGAAGCTGACCCACGAGTGCCCCGTGATGATCGGCACTGTGCCCGTGTACGATTCCGTCATCCACTATCAGCGCGACCTTGCCACCCTGACCGCGCAGGACTTCATCGACGTGGTGCGTCTGCACGCTGAGGACGGCGTGGACTTTGTCACCCTGCACTGCGGCATCACCCGCAAGACCATCGACCAGATCCGCACCCACAAGCGGAAGATGAACATCGTCAGCCGCGGCGGCTCTCTGGTGTTCGCCTGGATGAGCATGACCGGCAACGAGAACCCCTTCTACGAGCACTTTGACGAGATCTGTGAGATCTGCGCCGAGCACGACGTGACCATCTCGCTGGGCGATGCCTGCCGCCCTGGCTGCCTGGCCGATGCCACCGATGTCTGCCAGATCGAAGAGCTGGTGCGTCTGGGCGAGCTGACCAAGCGCGCCTGGGCACACAACGTGCAGGTCATGGTGGAGGGCCCGGGCCATGTGCCCCTGAATCAGGTGGCCGCCAACATGGAGGTGCAGAAGAGCATCTGCATGGGCGCTCCCTTCTATGTGCTGGGACCCCTCGTCACCGACATTGCCCCCGGTTATGACCACATCACGGCTGCCATCGGCGGTGCCGTTGCCGCCATGAGCGGTGCGGCCTTCCTGTGCTATGTCACCCCCGCCGAGCATCTGGCTCTGCCCAACGTGGACGATGTGAAGCAGGGCATCGTGGCCTCCAAGATCGCCGCCCATGCAGCCGATATCGCCAAGGGCATCCCCCATGCCCGGGATATCGACGACAAGATGGGCGATGCCCGCCGCGTGCTGGACTGGGATGCCCAGTTCGCCTGCGCCCTGGACCCCGAGACCGCCAAGGCCATCCGGGATGCCCGCCTGCCCGAGGATGACCACAGCGACACCTGCTCCATGTGCGGCAAGTTCTGCGCCGTCCGCAGCATGAACAAGGCGCTGGCCGGGGAATACATCGACATCCTGTAACACAGCGTTTTCTTCCTTCTCAGCCGTCCGGTTTTGCTCGCCGGGCGGCTTTTTTGATTGTCTCTGGGCGGGGAACAGGTTTCCTGCTTTACAGAAAAGGGAAAGCATTGTAAAATAGATGGGTAAGTAATAAAATATCCGGCGGGAAGCCCCTGCCTGAGAACGAGGAATAAAAATCATGGCAAGATCGAATATCCGGGTGCTGGCTCTGGACTTGGACGGCACCCTGACCAATGACGAAAAGATCGTTACCCCCCGCACCCGCGCGGCGCTGGATGCCGCCGCCGCACAGGGTGTGACCATCGTGCTGGCCTCCGGCCGCCCCACAGCGGGCATTCTGCCGCTGGCAAAGGAGCTGGGGCTGGACAAAAAGGGCGGCTGTGTGCTGGCCTACAACGGCGGCAAGATCGTGGACTGCGTGACCGGCGAGGCCCTGTATCAGGTGCAGCTGGGAGCGGAGTTCGTCCCGGAGCTCTGCGAATTTGCAGCCCGGCAGGACGTGGCCATCCTGACCTATAACAGCGAGGGCATCGTGTGTGAGCGGGATCAGGACGTGTGGGCAAACAAGGAGTGCTTTACCACAAAGCTGCCGATGCTCCATGTGGATGATCTTGCCTCCTATGTGGACTATCCGATCTGCAAAATGCTCATCACCCTTGACCCTGCCCGGCGGGATGCTGTCTGCGCCGCCGGAAAGGAGCGGTTTGCGGGCCGGATCGACCTGTACCCCTCCAGCCCCTTCTTCATCGAGGCCGTGCCGCTGGGCGTGGCAAAGGACAGGAGCCTTGCCGCTCTGCTGGAGCGGATGGGCCTGACCCGGGAGAACCTGATGGCCTGCGGCGACGGCCTGAACGACCGCTCCATGATCTCCTATGCCGGGGTGGGCGTTTCCATGCAGAATGCCGAGGATGCCGTCAAGGCTGTGGCCGATTACGTCACCGCCGCCGACAACAACCACGACGGCGTGGCCGAGGCCATCGAAAAATTTATCCTGAACTGAGAGGAACACAAACAACAATGCCACGCAATCTGGTTTTATTTGATCTGGAATGGAACATCGGCTATAAGCCGTATCTCTTTAATTATCATGGCGTGCAGCAGACCTTCCGGGGCGAGATCATCGAGATCGGCGCGGTGAAGATCGACGAGGATGCCAACGTGCTGGATACCTTCTCCATCCACCTGCGGCCCCGCATTTTCCGCACCCTGCAGCACCACATCGCCAAGGTGACGGGCCTGACCCAGGCCGACCTGGACCGGGGCGAGCCCATCGTGCAGGGGCTGCGCCGCTTTATGCAGTGGTGCGGCCCGGATGCCGAGTTTGCCGAGTGGGGCATGGATGACGTGCCGGTGCTCAAGCAGAACCTTTTCCTCTGCAATCTGGACGAGAGCCGCCCCACCCAGTGGTATGATCTGCAGCAGATCTTCCTGCGGGAGCACCCCCGCAAGGAGGGCGAGGGCATGACGCTGGAAAGCGTTGTGACCCGGATGGGCATCCCGATGGAGCGCCCGTTCCACGATGCCCTGTCCGATACCCTTTACACCGCCGATGTCTGCCGCAAGCTTGACCTGCGGGCGGGTCTGGCGGCCTACCCCACCGAGGAGGAATCCCTGCGGGCAAGTCTCTGCCCCGCCCCCGGCGATTACCGGGACTTCCGGGTGTTCCGCGGCTATGTGGAGCAGTCTGCCTGGCGCAGCGACTCAAAGGTCATCACTGCCAGCTGCCCGGTGTGCGGCGGGGATCTGCAGCCGGACGATATCTGGCTGAAAAAGGGCAACAGCGGCTGGTATACTCTGTCTGTCTGCCCTGCCTGCGCCGGTACCGGCAATGAGGTTGGAAGGGGCGTATTCCAGCGCTATAAGCTGGCCCGGCGGGACGGCCTGCACTGGAGCTTTGCCCGCTGCGTCCAGATCCCGGACGAAGCCGGGCTTGCCCGCTGGGAGCGGATGCGCGCCCAGCAGATCGAGCGGATGCAGGCCAGGGCCGAAAAGGCCGCCGCTGAAGCCGCCGGAAAAGCATAAAGATCCCCGCCCTGTGCAGGAAACGCCCCCGCAGTCTCGTAGTATAGATGATATGACAAAAAAAGCTCGTATTTTGTTCACGGGCGTGTCATAGAAACCGGATATACTAAAGAAAAATGAGAGGGAAGGAACACGCGGGATGGAAATGACGATAATAGGCTGGCTCCACCAGCTGGGAACGCTGGAATTCTGGGAGGCCCTGCTGGAAGGCTTTGGCGGCCTTGGCCCCATTGCGCCCGTGATCCTTGCGATGGTGGAATCCTTTTTTCCGCCGCTGCCGCTCATTGCCATTGTGGCGCTGAATGTTGCGGCCCACGGGGGCCTTCTGGGCTTTGTGTACAGCTGGGCCGGGGTGATGCTGGGCGGCACTGTGATGTTCCTGCTCTGGCGGCGTGTCGTCAAGCGTTTTTTCTGGAAATTTGCCCGCCGCTCGGCTAAGCTGCAAAAGGCGGAGCAATGGGTCAGCCGGTTCGACACCGCGTCCCTGTTCATGCTGTCGCTCCTGCCCTTTACGCCCTCGTCCTTTATGCACTTTGCCTTTGGCATCTCTGATTTTGACGAGAAGCGCTACCTTGTCACCATGCTGCTGGGCAAGGGCGTGATGGTGGCCATGATGGCTCTTTTCGGGCAGTCGCTGGTGTCTGCCATGAAGAACCCGTTCTACCTCGTGCTTGCCATCGCCATCTGGGCGGGAATGTACTTTGCCAGCAGGCACTTCTGTAAAAAGCACGAGATCGATTGAATCGGCGCAGAGCTGCCGCTGAAATGCCAGCGCCTGCATTCTGCTTGACTTCTCCCCCCGGCCCGGCTATAATACAGATGTATCAGGAAAAATGCGTTTACCCGGGCAGAGTAGCGCAAAGGTGAGCTGGACAGAGAGAACGGGCCGTTGGCTGGGAGCCTGTTTGCAGCAGCGTGTGTGAAGTGCGCCCGGACAGCACGCCGCGGGAAATCTGCTGGGGAGTATCGCGGCGCGGCAGCCGCCGTTATCGGCTTTGAGCGACAAACAGAAGTGGAACCGCGATTTTGAAAACCGCCTTCGATGTGATATGGGAGATTGTATCACATCGGGGGCTTTTTTACTTCTCTGTTTTCGTAAGTCAGCGAAGCGAGACTGAGAGGTTCTGCTGCGGCTTTTGTTTGCCCTACAAGAAGGAGAGTTCTTATGCAGATTTTCAACACCCTGACCCGACAGAAGGAAGAGTTTGTGCCGCAGGTGCCCGGCGAATACCGCATCTACGTCTGCGGCCCCACCGTTTACAACTATATCCACATCGGCAATGCCCGCCCGCTGATCGTGTTCGATACCCTGCGCCGCTATCTGGAATACCGCGGCAACAAGGTCATCTATGTCTCCAACATCACCGATATTGATGACAAGCTCATCAAGAAGGGCCAGGAGGAGGGTACCTCCATGAAGGAAGTGGCCCAGCGCTTTGAGGCCGAGTACCTCAAGGATGCCGCCGGTCTGAACTGCAAAAAGCCCACCGTCCAGCCCCGTGCAACGGAGCACATCCAGCAGATCCTGGACATCGTCAAGGACCTGATCGATTCCGGCCACGCCTACGTTGCCAAGAACGGGGATGTCTACTTCCGCGTCAAGAGCGACCCGGAATACGGCAAGCTGAGCCACCTCAAGCTGGACGATCTGGAGAGCGGCAACCGTGAGCTGCGCAGCCAGATGGAGGATGACCTGAAGGAGGACCCCGCTGACTTTGCCGTCTGGAAGGCTGCCAAGCCCGGCGAGCCCGCCTGGGAAAGCCCCTACGGCATGGGCCGCCCCGGCTGGCATATCGAGTGCAGTGCCATGAGCCGCACCCATCTGGGCAAGACCATCGACCTGCACTGCGGCGGTCAGGATCTGATCTTCCCCCACCACGAGAACGAGATCGCCCAGAGCGAGTGCGCCAATGGCTGCGAGTTTGCCCACTACTGGATGCACAACGGCTTCATCAACGTGGATAACCAGAAGATGTCCAAGAGCCTGCACAATTTCTTCACCGTCCGCGATGTGGCAGACCTCTACGGTTACGAGCCCATCCGCTATTTCATGCTGACCGCAGGCTACCGGATGCCCCTGAACTACACCGTGGACCTCATCGAGAGCTGCAAGAACAGCCTGGAGCGCCTCTACACCTGCCGTGAGAACCTCGATTTTGCCCTGAGCAAGACCGCGTTCGGCACCGATGAGACCCTGACCGCCAAGGCAGACGAGGCCCGCGCCAAGTTCTGCAAGGCCATGGACGATGACCTGAACACCCCCGATGCGCTGGCTGCCGTATTCGATCTGGTCAAGGAAATCAACACCCTGTCCGCTGCTTCCTCCAAGGCTGCGCTGGAGGCTGCCGCCAAGGCGTTCGATGAGATCACCGGCGTGCTGGGCCTGATGTACAACCGCAAGAAGGACGAGGTGCCCGCTGAGGTGACGGAGCTGGTGGAAAAGCGCGCCGCCGCCAAGAAGGCCAAGGACTGGGCCGCTGCGGATGCCATCCGTGCGCAGCTCACCGAGATGGGCTGGGCTGTCAAAGATACCGCCCAGGGCCCGCAGCTGAGCAAAATTTAACTTGAATCCCGTTATTGACCTGTACGGTACAATGCGGTAAAATGAGGGTGCGGGAACACTGTGCTGTGTGTTCCACGCACCCTTATTTTTGCATGATACAAGAACCTATATAAAAGGAGGTCTTTGGCTGATGAAAACCAAACGGCTGATCTCATTGCTGCTGGCGGCAGTGTTCGCCCTGAGTGCGGCGGCCACACCGGCGCTGGCGGCTTCGGCGGGCAGCGAACTGCCTGACCTGACCACCGCAGGCGTGGATGAGACCAACAGCGTTGTCTCGATCCGCCTGACCGCAGACGGGGATCTGACCTATGGCTCCCCCTTTACCCTGAGCGTCCAGACCACCCCGGCAGATACCCAGTATATCGGCGTGGTGATGGGCACCAGCGGCGAAGCGCAGGGCTATGTAACCCTGATCCTTTCGGGCAAGATCCGCACCCTGCTCAAAATGATCCCCCTGCCGAAAAAGATGTCGGCGAACCCTGAGCAGGAAGAGGAGTTCAACATCTACGCCTACATCAAGCAGCTGATCGACGGCAACGACGTGAGCGTGCTGCTGCGGGTGGCTGATGAAGTGGTCTCTGTGATGGATGTCCTGAAATTCTACATCCCCACGCTGAAGGATGTCTCCACCGGCATGAAGCTGTCGCTGGAGCTCATCCGCAAATATCTGCCCGAGGGCGTGTTCAGCCGCATTTATCTGGACGAGCAGCCCACGGAAGCCGGCAGCTATGTGGGCGGTGCTGTGGCGCTGGAATCCGGTGATGTGAACACCGCCGGTATGGCGTTCTTCCGCATCAAGCCCAAGAGCGCAGGGGTGCGTGTCTACTGGGCACAGGAGCTCCCCGCCAGCATGACTGCGGCGGAAGCCCAGAACTACAACGTTGCCGCCGTGGTCGAAAGCGACGGTCAGGTGGTCGAGGGCGGCAAGGTGACCTACACCTATAAAAAGAAGAGCGGTCTCTTCGATTTCCTGGGCACGACCCAGAGCGGATTCCCCACCGAGCCCGGTGAGTACGTCCAGACGGCCAAGGCCGCCGGAAACTACTCCAGCAGTGAGATCAGCCGGACGATCGTGATCCAATAACTGAATAAGCAAAAAACCTCCCTGCCACGCCGGCAGGGAGGTTTTTGTTTGTTCTTACATCCTTATTGGCGCTTACATCCGGAACCGCCAGCCCCAGCCGCCGCCACAGCAGCAGTTGCACAGCAGGTTGAGCAGGATCATGCTCCAGCACCAGCGCATCAGGCCGCCGGGCTGGGCGTAGGTGGTCTGGGTGCGGTAGGTGCGGCCCGGGTCCTGCAGATTGCGCAGGTTCATCTGGTACTCGGTGTTGCCGGGCTCCATCTGGGCGGCGCGGCGGGCATCCTGCAGGGCATCGATGCTGTTGCCCAGGCCCTGATTGGCCAGCGAGGAAAGATAGTACCACCGGGCGGTGCGCACGGTGATGCCGTCCAGCACGCGGCGGGCCTCGGGGTAGCGCTGGTTGACGATGAAGTTGCGTGCAGCCTGCATCTCAGGCGTGTCTGCACCGTTGTAGCCGGGGCCGCGCTGCTGCTGATAATTGCCGCCAAAGCCAAACCCGAACCCGAAGGGGTCATAACCGAAGCCAAAGTCTCCGAAATCCCCGTTGGAGTAACCGTTCTGCTGGTACCCCTGCTGATAGCCGCCGTAGGAGGGGCCGCTCTGCTGGCCGTAGGCACCGCCGTAGCCGCCGCCCATCTGGGGGCCGGTCTCGCCCTTGGTGATGGCATCGTATGCCGCCTGCACCTCCTTGAAGTGCTCTTCGGCGGTGGGGTCGTTGGGGTTCAGGTCAGGGTGCCAGCGCTTGCACTTGGCACGGTAAGCCTTTTTGATCTCGTCTTCACTGGCACCGCGCTGGATGCCCAGAACCTCATAGGGGTCTCTCATCGGTCTACTTCCTCACGTCTCTATTACCATCTGTGCGGCCACTGTGCCGCACAAGCAATCTTTAGTGTACAGGACTGGAACGGAAAAATCAAGGAAAACCGCCGGGATCAGGCGGTTTTGTCCTTCTTTTTTGCATTTTTGCAGTGATATTTGAGCCACACGCCCGAATACAGGATGTTGCGCAGAAGGTCAACGTCCTCCACACAGGGCAGGCACTCAAAGCTGCGGGCGCAGTTGGCCAGCAGCAGCTCAAAGATCTCCCGCATCTCTTCCTCGTACCCGGGTTCTCTGCTCAGAGTGCGCAGGGGATTGTATGCGCCCTTGCGCTCATCCCGGGCCAGGTCGTCGTAGGCATCCAGCAGGTAGATATACTTGCCCAGGTTGAAGCCGATGCTGCGCAGTTCCGGGGACCAGTGGTCCTGCCTGTAATCGAACAGCTCGGCCATCAGCTCCCCAAAGCAGCCGGAAACGGCATCCAGATCCTCGCTGCCCTCGGCCTCGTACCGGGCCAGCCGATCCAGACAGGTGCGGATGGCGCTGCACTGGCGGGGCCAGCGGGCGGCGGCCTGCTGCGTGGGGGCAGCAAGCATCTTTTCAAAGCCCAGGCCCAGCAGGCTGTGGTCGTCGTTCCACTTGTCCTGCGCGTTGTAGTAGTGCAAAGCCACGCTCAGGTCTGCGCAGTAATCGGTGGGGCCGCTGGAACGCCACTCCACCTTCCGGATGGGGTGGATGGGGCAGTGGTCACAACCTGTCGCACAGGCGCTTTCGCCCTCGTACAGGCTGCACAGCAGCAGATCCAGAAAGGTCAGGTCATAGCTCAGGGTCAGCCGCCCCCGGGTGCCGTGCAGCACGCCGATGCGGCGGCAGAGCCCGCAGTAGGCCGAGCGGTACCGCGCCTGTGCCTCCGGGCTGAGCGCGGCCTGATTCGGGATAACATATCCGAACATGGCTCAGCTCTTCTTGATGAACTGGGTGCCGCAGCGGGGGCAGGAGATCTGGATGCGGCC
>ERZ836939.992-NODE-992-length-35236-cov-3.270800_pt1 | contig 35236 bp, 54 predicted proteins | sample MGYA00519912_ERZ836939 | MGnify/ENA primary metagenome ERZ836939 (study PRJEB31850, sample SAMEA3708810) | human gut metagenome | biome: human gut; feature: human-associated habitat; material: faeces | place: China | collected 2014 ...
ATCGGTCAGATCTAAAACCGCAGAGTTTCGCCGCTACGCTCCTGTCCTGGCAGGCCCGGTTCAACCTGACAATCACTTTCTGCAAGCCCTCTGAGACAGCTCAAATCCTTTACAGTACCCTCTATTACTGGGTCAGAGATCGTTTGAAGCGGGGGTGAGGGTATGGACATGGCCTCTGATATCCGCAGCATGCTTACCGCCCAGCAGGTGGCGGAGCACTATGGGTTTGAGGTCAACCGCTCTGGCTTTATGAAGTGCCCCTTCCACACAGGAGACCGCACCGCCAGTCTGAAACTGTACGATGGAGAGAGCGGATTTCATTGCTTTGGCTGCGGAGCACACGGCTCCGTCATTGACTTCGTAATGCGCCTCTTTGACCTGAATTTCCGTCAGGCGGTGCTCCGGATCAACGCAGACTTTCACCTGGGCCTTACCTCCAGTAAGCCGGACCGTGCAGCCTGTTCAGCGGCCCTGGAGGCCCGGCGGGAGGAAAGGCGCAAAAAGGATCAGGCTGACGAGAACTTTCGCTACATGGCCTATGAACTGCACTACTGGAAGGATGTTCTGGAGATTTTCCCACCAGTCCGTCAAGGCGATGATGCTTACTATCATCCATTATATGTCGAGGCCGTCAAGCGCCTCCCGTATATCGAATACTGGCTTGACGACTTTATTGAGAAGGGAGGCAAGGAGCATTGGATGAAGTGCCCGCTTATACCCGCGATGACTATTTGACGACCACCAAGCCGTTTGAATATTTATACGCACACAAAGAAAATAAATTTGAGATGAAACAGCTCTTGGGCCGCATGTCCGCCCAGGCACAGACTGTTGGCATTCGCAATCTGGCCGCGCTGTTCAAGGCATACATGGAAACCGTCAGCGGTACAGTCACCCCAGGATACAACAAAACGGACTTTTCCGGTCAGGAAATGGAACTGGACTGCGGCGGGTGGTCAGCCTCGGACACCGGCATTTACGGCACCGACAAAATGGGCTTCGAGGTGGTGGCCTGCTATCACCCCATCATGCCGGTTCAGCGTCTTGTGAACATTGACACAGGTATCCACAAGGTTAAGCTGGCGTTCAGCCTGGGCCGCCGGTGGGGAAGTGTGATTGAAGATAGGAACGTGATTTCTGATAGCCGATCCATCATCGGCCTTTCTAAGTACGGAATTATGGTCAACAGCGAGACGAGTAAGCCGTTGGTTCGATATCTGGCCGACGTGGAACAGCTTAATTACGAACAAATCCCAGAGGTTTCCAGTGTTGGCCGGCTGGGATGGATCGATGACTATGGTTTTTCCCCTTACGTTGAAGACTTAGTTTTTGATGGAGAGGAGGAGTACCGGACCCGGTTTGAGAGCATCCAGGAGCACGGGAGACGTGACGTGTGGCTGGATATTGTCAAGGCGGTGCGTTCCGGAAAGACGCCGGGAAACGTGATTGCTCGGATCGTACTGGCTGCCTCTTTCGCCTCCGTTTTAGTAAAGCCTTGCAACTGCCTCCCATTTTTTGTCCACCTATGGGGCGGTACGGAAACGGGCAAGACCGTTGGTTTGTTATTGGCGGCCAGTGTATGGGCAGACCCGGAAGTCGGAAAGTACATCCAGACATTCAACGCAACAGAGGTTGGCAAAGAACTTGGGGCCGCTTTCTGCAACTCCATCCCGCTTATCATCGATGAACTGCAACTAATCAAGGACAACCGAAAAGACTTCGACCGGATGATTTACCAGTTGTCTGAAGGCGTGGGACGTGCCAGGGGACGGAAACAGGGTGGACTTCAGAAAACCCCGACTTGGCGCAACTGCATCATCACAACAGGTGAGTTCCCTATCATATCTCCCAACAGTGGAGCAGGGGCGGTGAACCGGACCATTGAGATCGATTGCCATGCAGAGCACTTGTTTGATGATCCTAAGCTGGTTGCGACCACACTTTACAGCAACTATGGATTTGCTGGAAAAGAGTTTGTGTCGTGGCTTATGGAGGATGGAGCTTTTGAGCGTGTACAAGCCCTTCAAAACGATATGCAGGAGCATCTTAAAACTGGAGACACGATGGACAAGCAGACGGCCTCCGCAGCTCTCATTTTGGCGGCTGACAGACTTACCGAGGAATTGATTTTCCAGGATGGCATTCTGCTCCGTCCAGAGGATATACAACCATATCTCGTTTCCAAAGAGACAGTCAACCAGAATGGGAGAGCCCTTCAATACCTCTATGATTTTATCAATATCAATCAATCCCGGTTCAGCCAGGACGCAGACCGGCAGGGCGAGGTATGGGGCAGCATTGATGATGATTATGTCTATATTATTCGGTCTAAATTCGATCAGATTATGTCTGAAGAAGGATACAATGCCTCCGCATTTCTAGGATGGGCGAGAAACACGGGTAACATCAAAGTCGGGAAGGACGGAAAGCCAACCATCGTAAAAAAGATAAATGGACACTCATGTCGCCTTGTTGCTATCAAATTGAATGAAAATGAAAACATTTTTGAAGAATATAGCGATGAACTGCTTCCTTGAAAGGTTACCCGGTTACCCAAGTTACCCTATTTTTGATATGTTTTCTAAAAAAAATATTTTGCGAAAACAAAAAATATTTTTTCTAAGTGTAAATTTTTCGGGTAACCGGGTAACCGAACCTTGAAACCGTTGGGAGAGTAAGCGTTGAGAGGTTACCCTATGTTGGTAACCTTCGGTAACATGGGTAACGAGGAGGAGAAATGATGGTTTTCCCATATGAGACAGAAGCGGCTAACGGAGAGCCGATGCCTGATGGATTATCATTGGTGGATCAATGCGCATTTTATTTTCTCCAGACAATGTATCGAGGATTACGTACAGGATCAAAGGATAGAGATCAGGCTATCAAAGAGAAGGGACAAATGACTTATCAATATAACAAGGAAAAATGCATTATGGAAAGTTGGAGGAAGATGGGCGATTTCTGGGCAGAGACATACAGACAGGTTGAAGCCGCCCAAACTGCTTACCGAAAAAACCGTACATTAGCGAATGCTGACAGATTGATTGCAGCGCTGGATGGAGTACGGGTATGACCTGGAGGCAGATCAACGGCTATCAATACCCTTACCGCATTAACGAGGAGGCCCAGGTCCAGAAGTGGGACGGAAAACAGTGGATCGATATCAGGGCAAGAATCAGCGGAAACCGGGCGGTGGTCTACCTGCGGACAGTAGAAGGGAAACAGTACAAGGCGGCTCTTGTGCGGCTGATGGATGATGCCTTTTGGGAAGGCCGGGCAAAGCGGGATGGACTACATATCACACACCGAAACGGCGTCAAGCTGGACTGTGAGCTGAGAAATCTTGTTGCGGTCAAACCAGGACAGGCTGGGCGAAAATATCATGGACGGCCCCATAAAAGGCCCGTTATTCGCCTGGACCTGCACGGGAATGAAGTGATATATCCAAGCGTCACCGATGCGGCCAGGAAGAACAGCTTGTCTATCTCTGCTATGGACAGGAGGCTATATCATGGTGTGCTAGACCCCAGAGGATATCGGTTTGAGCTTTTGAATCAGCGTAGAAAACGAAAGGAGAAAACAGCATGATCGAGGACGTTCGGGCTGCCCTCCTGGGCGACCGCGAGGCGGCCAAGCGGCTGACGGAGGCGGAGGTGCTTCTGCCGTGCCCAGGGTGCGGTGGAGAAAATATCGTGGATTGGTATAGGCACAATGAAGTTTGGTATCAGTGTGATGATTGCGGATGGCAAGCACGAAGCGTTTACTCTGAAGAATTTGCGGATACAGAGAAAGCCCGCCTCGCCTGGAACACCAGAGCCCAGGTTCTGAGCGCGGAGGAGATGGGGATGCTGGATGGAAGGGAGGCCCAGCCATGACGCGGGAAGAAGCGGCTAACTGGTTTGAAGCATTTATGCTTGACTACCACGACCCGATGGAGGTCCCAGACGATTTGCCTTACGAGGTTGCCGAGGTAGCCATTTCCGCCCTCCGCCCCGTCAGCCGGGAGCAGCTATCTGAGTTTAAAACTTGCGATCTGGTAGACGAACTAAGAAAGCGTGAGGGCGTAGAAACACACATCGCAGAGCCGTACCAAGATGTGACAGTCTCAGTAAACGGCCCTGCGGTGGTGCTGGTAGTTATAGATTAGACCTTGGAATATCCATACCTACCCTTGATAAATGCGTGGAAGTATTTTCCGTGGGACCCTGCGGACATGAGCCCAGCATATACAGACTGCGGGACACCGAAATAGGCGTAGGTGCCACCCTTATGAAATGAGATGTAGAGAGTCCCATTTTCATATCCGATACTGGCTATGTCCGTTGAGGAAACTGGATGCATGACCATGAAATCACCTCACTTTCCACGCAGTTAAATAATACTACACAGAATGGAGGATTTGTAGATATATGGGGAAAATCAGCCGGGAGAAGGTGGAGAAGGTCTGAAGGGGTGTGTGGAAACACTATTTGCCGCCTTTGGGAGCTGGAAATATACAGTGCCGATGTACAAAATGCGGGAGAACCCCTGATGTAGAAACACCTTTCTGCGCATGGTGCGGCGCTCCCATGACGGACGAGGCTGTGGAGATGGTGATGGAGAGATTGGAGGCGCTGAAAGATGCGGATTGAGCGCAAACGGTATGTAGTTATGCGACGGAACCGAACTGAGGTTTGGTGTGGGCTTTCCAAACATTTCAGTTTCCGCCCGATCACTGAAGTGAAAGATGTTTCTGTCAAGACATATCGCTCCGAAGCGCAAGCCAGAAGCGGATGTTCTTCGTGGGACAGAGACTTTGAAGTTGTTCCGGTAATCGAGATGATTGCGACAGAGGAGGCGCTGAAATATGGAAAGGGCGATTGATGCCAGTGAGCTGATGGCTGAAATCCAAGTGTGTAGCTGGGACAGCGAACAGGACAGGGAGCGGGCAGAGGATCTTGTTTTGGGTATGCCCACCCTCACCCCGCCGAACGAGCCGTCGTTGCTTGAGTTTGATGTGGTGGACACAACAACCGGAAAATATCCAGACTGGGAACGTATTGCCAGAGAGGAATCCTGGGCAAAAGGCCTCGTTTACTGCGACATGGACGGCATTGCAATTCGAGAGGATGGATCTTTGATTCTGCTCGATGAATGTGGAAATTGTGTGTCGTGCCCGCCTGATAGGTTTGAGATTCGCCGCTGCCCGCCGGAGGGAGGTGATGCCGACCATGCCTGAGCATATTTTAAGCCTCAGCTATGGTTAGCTGACAAAGACTCTCTGGCCTGCCTGGGCGCAATCGAGCGGCTTGGATGGCCGCTTGACCGGATCGTGCATGCAGAGGTTTGGGCCACCGATACAATACCCGCTGATTTGCCGCCGATGGTGGAGTTTAAGGCCAAAGCCGACAAAATCATCAAAGAACGGTGGGGCATTGAGGTGGAACACTTTAGTGCTGGGGAGAACTATGAGCATCATTTTTATCGGGTCAGGGGTGAGAAGTCCCCAAAAAATGGGGGCAGCATGTATGGCTGGCCGATGCGTAATGGCGCATGGTGCAACAGCGACCTCAAAATGCGTGCGTTGCGCAAAGCGAGAGCGGAGAAGGGGAATATCATCTACATCGGCATTGCTGCAGATGAGCCGAACCGATTTCACAACCTGTCCGACACTAAAAAAAGCCCACTTGTGGAAGCTGGATGGACCGAGGATGATTGCCGCCGCTGGTGCGAGGACAACGACCTTCTATCGCCCATCTACATCACCGCAACCCGTGGCGGCTGCTGGTTTTGCCACAACCAGGGCGTGGGACAGCTACGGCTCCTGCGCAAGAACTACCCGGAGTTGTGGGCGCTGATGCTGAAATGGGACAAGGACAGCCCCATTACATTCCACGCAGACGGGCATACTGTTCACGACTTTGACAGGCGCTTCGCCGCCGAAGACGAAGGGCTGATTTATCCGGACGATAAAGTTTTCCGCTGGTCGATGCTGGATGATGAACTAAACTACCGGTGGTTTTAGCCGGAGGGAGAGGAGGAACCATGATGGACATTGAGAAGTTGATCGTCAGCCTTAGATCCCCGTCATGGCAGGATCTTGAGGACCCGGACGCAACCCTTTTAGATGATGCAGCCACCGCCCTCTCCACGCTCCAGGCCGAAAACGAGAGGCTGAAAAACAAATTGTCCGAATTGGCACACTTGCCGTTTGACGGGCCTGGGATCGGAGAGCGAACAAGGCTGATGGCCGAAAATGCAGAACTGCGGGCCGAACTGGAGCAGGTGAAGCGGGAGAATGAGACCCTAAAACATGCATTACAAAATTGGCACGAGGAGGTCTGACATGAAGCGGCTGACAAAAAAGCGAGACAGACAAAATGTTATCCCTTTGAAACAGAACGGGGAAACCAAATGGGTAATCTGCTCTGCCGGGATGGGTGATGCGCCTACAGAATACCTCTACGGGGAACATGCTGACCGCCTCGCAGCCTACGAGGACACGGGCTTGGAGCCTTGCGACTATTCCGCCATGGCCCACGCTCTGGAGCAGGCGGAACGAGCCAGAGAAGATCTGACAGAAATGATCCGCCAGATTGGGGCAACGGGGCTTGACCGCCTCCGCGAACTGGACCAGGCAGACAGGGAGGGGCAGTGTTTTATCGGCCCGTTTGTTGCAATGATTGAACAATCGCTGTCAGGTGGAGAAATGAAGCCGCAAAGAGACCAGAGATTTAATGGGCGGTATGCGGTTGTATATTTTGACCCAAAGAAATGGTCCTCCCCGCTGATTGATATTTGTGGGACACCATACAACCGAGAAGAAGCCGAAGAACGAATGAAAGTATTAAAGGCCGCACTACGGAGGGAGCAGGATGGATAACTATTTTAGTTCACGCGAAATTCTAGAAAAGGCCATCGGAACTGATGCCTATTTCCAAATCAAGTCTATCCTGTTTGGCTTGAAAGCCGCCGACGTTGCGGAGGTGAAGCACGGGAGATGGATTGACGGGGTATGTTCCGAATGTGGATTTGACGCAATGTATTACAAGGGTATCCCAGCTCAGGTTTATACAGACTATTGCCCTTCGTGCGGCGCTCGCATGGGCGAGGAGGACGGCCGTGAGCAGTGAACTATGGCTCGGCTATGTGGCCGGTGCGCTGACCTTCGGCTGGCTGCTTCCATGGATTGGGAGGAAGATCAAATGAAGTTTCGGAAGCCTAAGACGGCGGAAGTATATACAATCGAAGCCCTCGCTATAGCACGGCTCCGATTTTGTCTTGAGCGTAATGATAAGTGGGTAAAAGCTAATCCAAACGAAGCCGCCCGCCTGATGGGCTTTGAGGTGGTGGAGGATGAACACGTTTCAGATTGTAACGGATCAAATGAGGGTACAAATTGTACCCCGGTAAAGGAGGAGGCCAACATGGACAAGCCGCTGAAGGACTGGACGCTGGGGGAAATCAAGCAATATTGCACAGAAAAAGGCCAATATTGCGGAGAATGCCCATTTTTATACGATGGAACCCGGTGCAAGCTCAACAGTACACCGGAAATCTGGCCGCTTGAATCCAAGCCCCGCTGGACGGAGCGGGAGGTGGAGATAGTGAAGAACCTGCTTGAAGTGGTTGGCCCCGCAGAATTAAGAAAAGTTGCCGATATGGTAACAATGAAAGTTGACGGGAAGATCATCTATCTTCGCAAAGACGCATTCCCATCGCTGAAAAATGAGATGGTCGTTACACTTTACGAGATCATCGGAGGTGCGGAATGAGTAAACACTGGATAGATAATGGGGATTCATGGATTTGTCCAATTTGCGGGGATGAAGAAGAAAACCCCAATAAATTTCCTAATTCTGAATGTCCAGTTTGTGGATTTCAGGACCCAAAAGATGCAAACAAGGACCAGCAGGCCAAAGCTGACGCAGGAAAGCCTCGCCCTACGCTCACTCCTGTCAGCCTGATTGATGCTGTGACAGCGGTCCGCATGTACGGGAACGAAAAGTACCATGATTCTGAGAATTGGCGGAAAGTGGAGCCGCAACGCTACAGGGACGCACTCTACCGGCACTGGCTGGCCTATCTCAAGGGTGAGAAGTGCGATCAGGAAAGCGGCCTGCCTCACCTGTGGCATTTGGCTACAAACGCGGCGTTTTTGATTGAGATGGAGAGCTCCATCCACGACGGGGAGGGCGACGACGATGATTAAACTGCTCCTTTTCCTGGGCATCATCCTGTCCATTGTCAAAGCAAATGGATGGTTTATAGTACCGATGCCTGTTTTGGTTTTCTGCTGGGTGATGAGTTTTTTTTGTTGGCTCATTTATTCGTATGCTCTTGGCGTGGGCGAAGGGGCTGCAAAAGAGATGAAAAAGAAAGTCCACGACGGGGAGGGCGGACAGTGTGAGCGAGTGGATTAGCGTCAAGGAGAGGCTGCCGGAGGAACTTCCCGAAAATAAAGGAAGAAAGACAATCTCTTGTTTAGTAGCATTAAAGTCCTGTTATCCCAAAGGAAAGGCTACGATTCAGAAAAGGCAGAGACAGTGGATTCCATATTATGACGGTTCTTTTGTTGGATGGGAGTGGAGCAGGATTGGGGCACAAAGAGTCACCCACTGGATGCCCCTACCCGACCCGCCGAAGGAGGGATAGCCCTTGAACGAGTTCCCGGAGAGGCTGAGGAGAATGAGAGAGTCTATGCGGCCAGTAAGGAGCATGACAGTTACATCGCAACTGATGGGGCTTCATCCTGATATGTTAAGGAGGTACGAGCGAGGAGAAGTGGAACCATCTATGGATGCCTTATACAAGATCGCAGACTATTATGGGGTCAGCACAGACTATTTGTTGGGGAGGACAAATTTCCCGTTTGTACACAGAATTTAACCTTTAATCATCTCAAAACAAGGAAGATAACCGCCCACAAAAGTGGGAGGAGAAACTTCATAGTATGCGACAATGGGAGCATGGGGGAATACCCTGTGCTCCCGTTCTATTTCTCCTTCCTACACCTGGCAGTCGGCCTCCTGTTGCCGGGAATATATGCCTCTCCTCGCCGCACGAGGCGGGCGGTGGCACCAACTAAGGAATGGGATGGCTGCACGATGAAAGACCCGTTTGAACTGCTCAGAGAGGCATCAGAGGCATACAATAACGATTTACGCCCCTGGGAACAGCCCAAAGAATATTGGGATAGACTGAAAAAGTTTTGCGATTACTCAGAGAAGTGGAGAAAAGAAGAGAAAGACATCGTAAGGCCAAAGCCAAAAGACATAGGGGTAATTCACAGAGGGACAACAGAATGGGACGTGTTCCATGAGCTTTCAATGAAACGGCTCAAAAGAAATGGAATTCATTTGTGAACATAGCACCGGGCAGTTCGGTGGGGCAGCGGTTGCTGGACAACAAGGGCCAGCCATTGGAAGAGGCCGAACTAAAATAATAATGCTGCCAGGCCCGCGGAAAGCCTGACCAAACCCGCAGCATACCCCGAAAGGGGTATATATACCGCGCCCTGTTGCACGAGACGGGGACGGGATCAAAAGTTTTTATATGAGGTGGTGAGCATGGCTGCACGGCTGACAGATAAGCAGAAGAAGAAAATCGTTGCTGACTATGTGCAGCTGGGCAGTTATAACGCAACAGCAAAAGTAAATGGCGTTTCTCTTAACACGGTGAAGAAAATTGTGCAAGGAAATGCAGATATTGCAGAAATGTGCAATCAGAAAAAAGACGAGAACACCGCCGATATTCTGGCCTACATGGAAAGCCAGAAGGGCCTTGTGTGTGAGATCATCGGTAAAGGGTTGGCTGCGCTCAACGACCCGGAGAAGTTGGCAGAGGCTACGCCTGCGCAAATCACTACCGCGCTTGGGACGCTCATCGACAAATTCACGGCCTTCGGCGGCGGACCAGGCGATACGGCCAAGGATGACGGCTTGAGCCAGAGCCTGAGAGAACTTGCGGAGGGGTTGGGAAGCGATGATTAGCCCGCAGCAAAAGAAAATCCTGGCTTTCCCCTATTCCCGCTACGACGCCATCATCTGCGATGGCGCGGTCCGCTCCGGCAAGACCTCCATCATGATGTGGGCCTTTGTGGACTGGGCAATGCGGGAGTTTTCCGGCCAGCGGTTCGGCATCTGCGGCAAGACAGTGGACAGCGCAAGCAAGAACATAATCGTTCCGTTTACCGCTATGACGCTGGCGAAAGAAAAGTACACTATCCGCTGGCGGCGGTCGGAGAAGATTCTGGAGGTCCGCCGGGGGGCCGTAACGAACTGGTTCGAGGTGTTCGGCGGAAAGGATGAATCCAGCGCAGCCCTAATTCAGGGCCGGACGCTGGCAGGTGTTCTGCTGGACGAGGTGGCGCTCATGCCCAGGTCCTTTGTGGAGCAGGCCCTGGCCCGTTGCTCCGTGGACGGGGCAAAGCTGTGGTTCTCCTGCAACCCGGATTCCCCACAGCATTGGTTTTACCTGGAGTGGATAAAGAAGCACAAAGAGCGCAACGCCTTGTACCTGCATTTCACCATGCGGGATAACCCTGGGCTGAGTGAAAAGACGCTGGAGCGGTATGAGAACATGTATACCGGCGTGTTTTATGATCGGTTTATCCGTGGCCTTTGGGTGGTGGCGGAGGGGCTTATCTACCCACACTTCGGCGAGAACTGTATCACGGACGAGGACCCGCCAGCGGGCCGGTATTATATCTCCGTGGACTACGGGACGCTCAACCCCTTTTCTGCAGGTCTTTGGTGCGTAACAAAGCAAGGAGCGGTTCGCATCAATGAATATTATTACAGCGGGCGTGGGACGCAAGAGCAGCTGACCGATGAGGAGTATTACCAGGCGATACGGGAACTGGCAGACGGCTATAACGTGGACTATGTGGTCATTGACCCGTCGGCGGCGTCTTTCATCACAACAGTATTCCGGCACAACGAGTTCCACGTGGTCAAAGCGAACAATGACGTAATGGACGGGATACGGCGGACATCCGTCTATCTCAAAAGCGACAAGCTCAAAATACACCGCCGGTGCAAGGACGCTATCCGGGAGTTCGGTCTGTACCGCTGGGACGAGGACTCAACGGTGGACAAGGTCATCAAGGCGGATGACCACGCCATGGACGATATACGATATTTCGCAAACACTATTCTGGTTCGGCATTTCCCGGTAATGAGGTGAACGAATGACCATCATCGACAAATTGAAATCATTGGGCTTTGCCACCATCAACGAGGGATTTTACGGTAAGGTCCAGGAGTGGAAGTCCTGGTATGAGGGCGACGTGAAGGGATTTCATCGTTACCGGGTGCGCAATGGGGCCGGGATTGTGCGGTGCAAGCGGTACACGCTCAACATGGGGAAGAAGATCCCGGAGGACTGGGCAAATCTCCTGATGAATGAGCGGGTTGAAATTACCCTGGACGGAACGAAAGAGCAGGAGTTTATTGACCGGGTGCTGGAAGAAAACAATTTCCGGGTGCGCTCAAACGAGATGCAGGAAATGGCCTTCGCTCTTGGCACGGTGGCTTTTATCCCCCGCGTGGTTGGCATGGGGTTCACCGAGGCGGGGCCCGTTCCCGGAAGCGCCACAGATATCATCATCGACTATGTGACGGTGGAGCATATCTGGCCCCTGGCCTGGCAGAACGGCATTATTACCGAGTGTGCCTTTGACAATATCGTCAATGTCAATGGGGACGATTACTGCTACCTGCAAATCCACAGGAAGGTCAACGGCCTGTATGACATTGAGAACCGGCTGTATACATACCGCAACCAGAACGTGGATGCTGAGGTGCCGATGGCATCGGTGCAGGGATTTGAGAGGGTGCCGCCCGTGGTTCACACCGGAAGTAACCGGCGGCAATTCGTCATTGACCGGCCCAATATCGCCAACAACTTCGATTACTCCATCCCACTCGGGATTTCGGTCTACGCCAACGCTATCGACAGCATGAAGGGCGTGGATATTGCCTTTGACAGCTACGTCAATGAGTTTGTACTTGGGAAAAAACGGGTGATGGTCAAGCCGTCCGCCCAGCAGTATTTGGATGGTGAGCCTGTCTTTGACCCTGATGATCTTGCCTATTATGTGTTGCCGGAGGATATCGAGAGCGGAGCCGCCATCCAGCCCATTGATATGAAACTCCGAACGTCGGAACACACTCAGGGAGTGCAGACCCAGCTTAATCTGCTGTCCAGCAAGTGCGGATTTGGCGAGACCTACTACCGATTTGACGGCGGGAACATCACCACCGCCACCCAGGTCATCAGCGAGAATTCCACCATGTTCCGCACCATCAAGAAGCACGAAATTATCTTGGAGAGCGCCATCAAGGAGCTGTGCCGGATCATTCTCCACCTCGGCAACACGGCAATGGGGGCGGGGCTGAATGAGGATGCAGAGGTCACCATTGACTTCGATGATTCCATCATCGAGGATAAGACGACCGAGCGGAACAACGACCGCCAAGACCTTGCGGCGGGCATTATGAACCCGTGGGAGTACCGTATGAAGTGGTACAACGAGGACGAGGCCACAGCAAAGAAGATGCTCCCCAAGATGGAGGATATGACGGACGAGGAGGAAGAGGAGATTGAATGAAATATCCCTTCACTCCAGAACTATTAGACTCCCTCCCGGAAGAGCTGGCGGAACTGTACCGCTCCCTAGAACTGAAACTGCTGGATGAAATTTGTTCCCGCCTAAAAATCGCCGGTGAGCTGAACGAAGTGACGGTACAGGATATTCGGGCATTGCGCTCCCATGGCATCGACCTGAGCGAGATTGAGAAAGCCATCCAGCGAACCGCCAACATCTCCCGGAAAGAACTGGACAAGCTGCTGGACGAGGTGGTAGAGCGCAACCAGCGGTATTATACCGACCTCATTGACTTAGCGGGCGTGACACAGCCGGAGACGATGGTGAGTTCTGCCGATATTAACGCCATACTCTCCCAAGCACAGCGGGAAGTTGGAAACCTGACCCGCTCCATGGGCTTTCTGTTGGACAACGGGCGAACCATGCTGCCCTATGCAAGGGCTTACCAGTGGGCGCTGGACAGCGCGGAGATGCAGATCATGAGCGGGGCTATATCCTATAATCAGGCTATCAAGAGCGCCGTCAAGCAGCTTGCAGACAGCGGACTCCGCATGGTGGACTATGAGAGCGGCCACCGGGACCATATCGACGTAGCGGCCCGCCGTGCAGTGATGACGGGTGTATCCCAGATCTGTGCCAAGTACACGGAGCAGAGCGCGGAATATCTGGAGACACCATACTTTGAGATATCAGCTCACATCGGAGCCCGGGACAAGGGCGTTGGATGGCAGAATCACAAGGCATGGCAAGGCCGTGTGTACTCTGTCAGAGCCGAGGACAAGTATCCGAACATCTACGAGGTGTGTGGCCTGGGCTATGTGGATGGACTGGAAGGAGCCAACTGCCGTCATATCAGGACTGCATTTGTGGATGGTGTGATGGAGCGCACATACACCGATGAGGAGCTGGCCCACATTGACGACGGCCACGACGTTGACTTTGAGGATAAGCACTATACAGCCTATGAGGCTACCCAGAAGCAGAGGCAAATCGAGCGGACCGTCCGCAAGCTGAAGCGGGAACAGACCGCATACAAGGCCGCAGGGCTGGAAGAGGACGCTCAATCGGTGACAGCCCGCATTCGGCGGCTAAACGCAGAATATAAGTCGTTCAGCGAGGCGGCGGGGCTGCCGTTGCAGCGGGAGCGGATGAAAGTTACCTATACCGATGTGGCATCTGAGCAAATGGCTTCAGCTCTCAAAATACAGCGCGATGCGGAAGCACCGATCAGGCAGGCAATCCAAAGCGGTGGGTATCCGTTGGAAATCAACCCAGAGAAACAAGCGCGGCATATGGCTGGTATGGCTATACCGGGTAGAAGCGTAATAACAGTTTCTATGGAGGAGCTACAAGCGATCATAAACGCAAAGGCAGGCAGCGGGAAAATCATTTTTACAGATGATTTTACAAAGTGGAAAAACACAGAAATTATTGATGCTGGAAAAGAAATTGGCTATACGATCAACAGAAATGGTGATATAATGATTGCAAGAAGCATCAAAATCCACTACAGTAAAAGCGGCACTCATGGTGTCCCATTTTCGGGGAGGTGGAAAAAATGATAATTGAAAATCCAGAGATCTATTTTGGGAAAATAATTAAAGTTTATTCCACGAGCGGGCGCATAACGATGGGGGAGCTCTATGGGTATGATTACGACTTCGACGATGATGGAAATGAGTTTCTGGAGTTCGACGTAGAGAATGAAAACGGTTTGCTAATCGGATTTACGGAAGATGAGATTAACCGCATCGAAATTGTCGGGGGAAGCGAATGACAAAAAAGATCAACGGAAGAATGTGGTACTGCTGCCCGCACTGCGGGAAAGCACTTTTTCCAATCCGGCCAGATACGAAGGTACAAAACATGCCATTCCGATGCAAAGCATGTAAGCACGATATCGAAGTGAATATTGCATAGAGCCAAGAGCCTGTGAGCCAAGAGCCATTGAACCGGTTACGAACTGTAACGGTTTGATGGCTCTTTCTATTTTGCCGAGAGGCGTAAAACCGCAGGGCGACGGCCCTGACAAAAAACGGAGGTATTTATGAGCGAACCTATCAATAACCCTACCCCGGCCCCTGCGCCGGAGCCCGCCCCTGAGAAAACCTTCACTCAGGCGGAGGTTGACACCTTGATTGGCAAACGGCTTGCAAAAGCCATGAAGGGCATGCCCAGCGAGGAAGAAATGACCGCTTTCCGTACATGGAAGGAAGGTCAGGCTGGTGAGAAAGAACGCTGGGATAAGCTGACCGGAGAGCGGGATACGCTGGCCGGAAGGCTTACCGCCGCAGAGGCGGAGCGGGACCAGCTGAAGCGGGACCTGTATCTGGCCCAAAAGGGCCTGACCGGCGAGGAGGCGGAGTTTATCGCTTTCAAGGCAGGGAAGATGGTGAACGATAAGACCACCTTTGAGCAGGCTGTGGACGCGCTGACCGCTGACCGCAAAAAGACCACTTTTGACTGGACCGCTCCTGTGGGTGGCGGAAGCTCCAAAACAGGAGAAAACGACCTGATGAATGCCCTGATTCGGGGCGCACTGAAATGAAAGGAGAACCTAAATGGCTGTTGATATTATTGATAGAAGTAAACTTTCCGGGCTTATTCCTGAACCCGTGACCCGTGAGATTATCCAGGGAGCCGTAACGGAGTCCGCCGTGCTGCGAATGGCCAGACGGCTGCCAAACATGACCAGTAAGACTCAGACCCTTAACGTGCTGGACGCACTGCCCACCGCCTACTTTGTGAACGGCGAGGCTACGACTGGAGCGTCTGACTCCAAGGCATCCCTCAAAAAGACCACCAACATGGCATGGGACAAGAAAAAGATCTACGCCGAGGAGATTGCAGTTATCGTGCCAATCCCTGAGGCGGTGCTGGATGACAGCGACTACGACATCTGGGGTGAAGTACGCCCCCGTCTCCAGGAAGCATTCGGCAAGGTCATCGACGCCGCTATTCTGTATGGAACGGACAAGCCCACCTCCTGGCGTGATGGCTTGGTCCCTTCTGCTACCACTGCAAACGCTGTTGTGACTGCTACCAGCGATATTTTCAAGGACATCATGGGCGAGGGCGGCGTGATCGCCAAGGTAGAAGAGAGCGGTTACATCCCCAATGGTGTAATGGCCGCCATCCAGATGCGTGCCAAGTTGCGCGGCCTGGTTGACAAGAATGGACAGCCCATCTTCAAGACCGACATGCAGGGTGATACCCGCTACGCACTGGACGGCATGAGTATGTATTTCCCTGTAAACGGCGCTTACGATCCGGAGGAATCCCTTGCCATCGTAGGCGATTGGAGCCAGCTGGTCTACGCCATTCGGCAGGATATGACCTTCAAGATTTTTGACAGCGGCGTGGTGCAGGACCCCACTACCGGGAATATCCTGTATAACCTGATGCAGAACGACATGGTGGCCCTCCGCGCCGTTATGAGGCTAGGCTGGGAGATCCCCAATCCCATCAATGCATATAACGTGGGCCTGGAAAATGCTTTCCCTTTTGCTGTTTACGCACCGGCGGGGGGTTAAGCGCGCGCCTCTCGGGGCTGACGATTGGCGCGCTAACACTCACTCCGACGTTTGACCCAGATACGACGGAGTACACAGCCACAACGACCAACGCAACAAACACTGTAACGGCCACACCAGAGGACGAGGATGCAACTGTGACCATCCTTAACGGAGAGAGCCCTGTTGACAACGGCACGGCGGCAACTTGGACGGAGGGGGCTAACACCCTGACCATCACTGTGAAAAACGGGGTAGCCCAGAAGGTTTATACCGTCACCATCACAAAATCGGTCTAAAAGGAGGCTCTATAATGGCTTATGTAGACTATGGGTATTACACAACCACATACCTTGGGACAGCCATTATGGCATCCGATTTCCCACGCCTGTCTCTGCGTGCAAGTTCGTTTTTGGACTACTATACACAGGGACGGGCAGCTCAAAACAAGGATCTGGATGCCGTGAAGATGGCTTGCTGCACTGTCGCTGAACAGTATCAGGCCATCGACACGGCCCAGGCACTGGCGCAGAAGTCTTTGTCTGCTGCACTGTCCCAGGATGGCGGAGAACTTAAGAGCCAGACTGTGGGAAGCTGGTCTAAGACTTACCAGAGCGGAGGCGAGAGTGCGGCACAGGCGGCCGCCTCCGCCGCCTCCGCAAAAGCTGGTCTGGCGGCAGCGGCGAATATGTACCTGGCCGGGACCGGCCTGCTCTACCGGGGAAGGGGGTGCGTCTGTGTTCCCCCATACTGTGACGCTCTATAACGTGTCGGTGGAGATTGACCCGGCCACTATGAAGGAAACGACGGTCAACCATATCACAGTGCTGGAAGGCGTTCTTCTGGATGCGGTGAAGGGGAAAAACGTAAACGAGAGCGGACTTGTGGACGCCGATGCTGTAGCACTCTACATACCGACCAACGCATCCGCCACTGACGGTGTGACCGGCGAGAAGAAGCGTTACGTTGGACCCGTGGAGTTTTGGAACGGTGACAGCCGGGACGGGATGTGGACCCTATCTCCCGGCCAGAACACCTTTTTCGTCAAGGGGAAGGCCATCCACCCGGACTGGAGCAGCCAGAAGATATCAGCCGCCTATGACTACGTCTATGACGTGAAAACGGTTGACTTCAAGGACTTCGGGGGGGAGATGCCCCACTGGGAAGTAGGTGGAGCCTGATGCTGAAATTCAATGTGCATACATCCGGCTTGGATTCACTGGGCGAAAAGGTTTCATCTGCAAGCGATAAAGCAGCCCACATAGTGGCAGTACAGGTCCGCAAGGATACATCGCCATATGTTCCGGCGCTGACAGGGGATCTGGACCGGAGGACTCGGGTGGATGGTTCCAGAGTTATTTATCCTGGGCCACAATCTCGTTACCTATACCACGGAAAGCTGATGGTAGATCCCGCTACAGGCAGCAGCTACGCACAGAAAGGCAGCACAAAGGTGCTGACGGACAAGAACCTGGTATTCAGCAAGGCCATGCACGGACAGGCACAATCCCACTGGTTCGAGGCCAGCAAGGCAGAAAACATAGAGAAGTGGGTCCGTGTGGCGGACAAGGCGGTGAAGCGTGATCTCTGAAAAAAAAGAAAAGCCTCGGATGCTGGCAACGGCGGAAGAGGTAGACAAGATTTCCCGCTCCATGAATGTGTGGGTGAACACCTTCCCAGAGAAGCCGGTCACAATGATCAAGTACGAATCGCTGGACATTGCCATCGGGGAAGAGACGGCCATGGCCCTGTCCACCATCCAGGGGACCTATATTACCAAGCAGTACATTTTGGGCGGATACCAGGCGGAGTATCAATTCAAACTGATCTACCGCATCAAGCCTGGAAACAGCAACGACCGGAGATTGGAAGCAGACGAGCTACTGAACCACTTCGGGGACTGGGCCAGGAAGAACCTGCCCGACCTTGGAGATGGGGTTCGTGCGCTGAAGGTAGAGCCGACAACCCAATCTTCCAAATTCGCCTCCTATGAGGGGGGCATTGAGGATTACCAGATTTTAATGAAGCTGACCTATGAGGTCGGCGTGTGAAAGGAGAAGCAAAATGCCTAATTCTGATTTAACATTTAACACCACGCCCGGCCAGACCGTGGGCCGAGAAATGTTGATTGCTTATCTAAACACAGGGGAAAATGAGACACCTAAGTGGTCTCCAATCGGCAAGCGAGTGGAGGACAGCTCCTCTGAATACGACTGGCAAACCGAAACAAAAGTGGATATTTTCGGAAATACTTACACAAATGGAAAGAAGCCTACAATTACTCAGACATTTGATCCGTGTGAACTGGATGCAGACGATGCGGCACAGAAGAAGATTTGGAATTTGGCTATCAAAGATCAGAATGTCAATGCTTTGATGAACCAAGATATGCTGATAGTTCATCTGTATGCAGGAACAGCCAACACGGCGGTGTTTGCGGAGCGGTATTCTTCCTGTTCCATTCTTCCTAGTGGGCTCGGAGGAGAAGGGGGCGGCACCATCGGAATGCCTCTTGATGTGACCTATGGAGGAACACGGACTGTTGGAACAGCATCTATTAGCGGCGGAACAGTCACATTTACAACGGAAGAAGTAGGGGTCTAACACATGAAAGAATTGAATTTTGATAGCGGACTCGTTGCCTATTCATTAAATGGAAAGTGTGAAGTATCCTTCAACCCAACTGACAGCAATTTTGTAGAGCGTCTGTATTCTGCTTTTGAGGACTTGGACAAGAAGCAGGAGAGCTACAAGGCTCAGATTGAGAAGATGGCGGACAAGAAGGAAATCTTCGAGTTTGCCAGGGAGCGGGATGCGGAGATGCGCGGTATCATCGATGGCGTATTTGATGCGCCTGTGAGCGAGGCGGTGTTCGGAGGGATGAATGTCTATGCCATTGCAAACGGCCTCCCCGTATGGTGCAACCTGATGATGGCGGTCATGGATGAGATCGACACAACATTCACCAGAGAGCAAAAGCTGACCAACCCGCGCATCAGCAAGTACACGGCAAAATATCAAAAGTATCAGAAGAAGTAACCAAAGGAGCACGACATGAGCTATGGACTTCCCAAAAGCGTGGAGATAAACGGGAAAGAGTTTGCTATCCGCTATGATTATCGGGTAATTCTTGATATCTTCGAGGCCATGAACGACCCGGATTCCAGCGAGGAGGACCGCGCTCTTGACGTGCTCCAGATCTTCTACATCGACTTTGACGAACTGACCGACTATGACGCGGCTATGAAAGAGGTGTTCCGGTTCATCAACGGCGGCGAGGAGCCACGGGAGCAGAGAGGTCCCCACCTTGTGGACTGGCCGATGGACTTCCCCCGCATCATCGCCCCGGTCAATCGTGTGCTGGGCTATGAAGCCCGCGCTGTGGACTACGACATCGAAACTAACACGGGCGGGATACACTGGTGGACTATTCTCTCTGCTTATTCAGAGATTGGAGACTGTTTATTCGCACAGATCGTCCGAATCCGCGACAAGAAGGCCAAGGGAAAGTCGCTAGACAAGTCTGACCGGGAATTTTACCGCAAAAACCGTGACATTATTGATATCAAGCATACCTACAGCGAAGCAGAAAACAAACTTGTAAGCTTCTGGACGGGCGCAAAATAAAACCGCCCCCGGAGGAGCGGCTAAGTCATCGTATGGAGCATTTTGTTAATTGTACTTGCGCAAGAGGAATACCATCACACTTTCCAGCAATTACGATTTGATCTCCATCCTTTAACTGAGCAATCAAATCTGTCTGGTCCCCGTTCTTTGGGAAAAAACATTGGATGGGATAAAGTCCATACCCGTCATTTGTTTCAATGGAAATGCAAGGGGCTTTTGTCACGATATCCTGTCCAATATTTTGAATGGTCCCAGTCACGACCAAAATTTTATCTTTGTATAGCGCATCTGCATTTACTGTGTTCTCCTTATATGCCGCCCACAAATCAGTTGCAGAAATTGTGATTTCCTCCGGCTGGCTGTCCGGCGTTAAGTTATTGTCAAGCTGTGTGGAAATGTTTGATTGATGCGGGCTAGGTCTATCGTTTGACGAATCATCAGAATGGCCCTTAAAAGTAAGCGATAGAGCAGCAAGTGCAGCAACGACAATTACTACCGCAAAGGCAACATTTCCTTTGCTTCTCTTAGCTTGTTTCCTTGGAGAGTTCTCGCGATCGAAAGCGGTGGCCTCTGTCGTGTTTGATGCGTATTGACTATCTACCGCAAGATGAGAACCAGATATTTCCGTATTCACGACCCATACCTTGTCTTCTGGCGATATAAGAATCGAAACAGAACAATCTATCTTTTTCCCTTTTTGAAATAAAAGCGTATGCGGCCCATCTTGAGTGTAAACAGAGATTGTGTCCCCATTCCTCAAAGTCCCGACAACCTTACCGTCTAAAAGGACAGTAAAATCAACCGCACAACCCCACATGGACTTCTCCCTTGTGATTATGATTTCTTTATACCCATCCACATAAATCTTCCCCTTCAAGGTGGTGTTTTATATGTCCGCAGACGGTTCCATCGTCATTGAGACCAATATTGATGATAAAAACGCACAGCGGGAATTGACCCGCCTGAATAAACAAATCAAATCGATCGAGGATCAGCTTGCATCTAAAAAGCAGGGGCGACTGCCCCTTGAAAATAACCTGAACTCGGTCAACGCAAAGCTGGACGAGGCCCGGAAGCGGCTGGCAATGCTCCAGGATGAGCAGAACGCCATTAACTCCGCTATGCAAGCGGGAGCGACCGCAGATGATTATATGCGCGCCTATTCAGATAGCCCTATGGTCGAGGCCGCTCTGAAACAGCAGCAGGCCGAAGTTGACGCTATCGAAAAGGAGTGGAAACAGGCCGACAAGGCTCTTTCCGCTTACGATTCTAAGATTTCAGGTCTGGAGGCTAAACTGAACAGTGCAAAGGCGGAGGCCGGAGGTATCCAGCAGAATATGGCTAAAGCTGGTCCATCCGCCGAAAAGATGGCAAAATCCGTTGACAAGGCGCAGAAAAGTGCAAGTAAGTTCTCCATGCGTCTGCGGGAGGTCATCAGGAGTGCACTGATCTTTACCATCATCTCACAGGCACTTGCAAAATTCCGCGAATGGATGGGAAAAGTCATTAAGACGAATGACGAGGCTCGTGCTGCGATTGCCCGCTTGAAGGGTGCGCTGCTCACATTGGCGCAACCTTTAATTGACATCATTATACCAGCGTTTACCAAGTTTGTCGATATGCTGGCCAGAGTTATTTCGATGGCGGCGCATCTTACTGCGGCCCTTTTTGGGACTACAGCAGAACAAGCTGCTGAGTCCGCAGAAAATCTATATGATGAAACAGAAGCCATTGAGGGAACCGGGCAGGCAGCGGAGGAAGCAGAAAAGTCCCTTGCATCATTTGATGAGATCAATCAGCTTTCAGGTGGAAGCAAAAAAAGTTCCAATAAAAATCAGGAAATTGCACCCGATTTTTCCGCAGTTAATCAAAACAGCGGATGGTTACAACAAATAATGGAAAGCGTATCTGCGTGGGTCCCAGCTGCTCTGATGCTTGGAGGAATCGCGCTTGTCGCAATCGGTGCATCAATGGGAAGTCTGCTGCTCGTTATTTCCGGCCTGCTACTGCTCGGAACCGGGATTACATTTTCTAGAGAAAACGAACAACTTCGGTCTTGGGTCGATGCACTTGGGCTGAACAGTGTACAGGAATTTGTGGTCATCGCTGTTATCCTTGGCGGAATTGCGATGGTGGCAATCGGAGCGGCAACAGCAAATATACTGCTCGTGATAGCTGGTCTTGCTTTGGTTGGTGTGGCTGTTACATATGTGGCGCAGAGCGGTATGATGCAAGACTGGGCAGAAACCCTTGGACTTTCGAGAGCAGCGCAGTTTATAACTGCTGCACTGCTTATTGCTGGATTTGCGCTTGTCTGTATTGGGGCTGGTCTCGGGAACATTTTGATGGTAATATCCGGTATTGCTTTATTCGCTGCAGGAGTGTATGTGGGCATTGAAAGCGGGACACTGAAATCATGGGCGGAGACGCTTGGGCTTGATTCTGCGTTTGAGTATGTAGCAGCCGCTATCCAAATTGCCGGGATTGCGCTAATTTGCATTGGAGCGGCAATGACAAACATCTTTATGGTTGTCGCAGGGGCAGTTTTACTTGCGGCTGGTATCACGATAGAAGTGCTTGGGGAGCAAACGTTGATGGCATGGTGGGAAACGCTAAAGCTCACGACTGTTGCCCAGTGGATTTCTGTAGCAATACTTCTAGCCGGAATTGCAATGGTCGCCATTGCGGCAGCTACGGCGAATATTCCGCTGTTGATTGCGGGAGCAATCGTTCTTGGTCTTGGAATTGTTGCTTCAGTAAACGAAGGACATTTGCAGGACTGGGTTGAAACATTGGGACTTGAAAAAGTAATGGGATATGTAACTGCTGCAGTTTTGCTTGTCGGGATTGGCCTTGTGGCAATAGGACTTATGACCATGAATATTTCTATGTTCCTGGGGGGCATGGCTTTGCTTGTAGCAGGGTTGGTTATCGGGAATGAAAGTGGAACACTTCAAAGCTGGGTTGAAACTTTGCATCTTGAAGAAGTGGCTGGATGGGTTTCCACCGCAATGTTGCTTGCTGGAATTGCTTTAGTTGCGATCGGAGCGATGACGCTTAACCCAGTCATGCTTCTGGCTGGAATCGCACTCCTCGGCGGCGGAACAGCTCTCAAATTAGGGAGTAGCGGAACAAGCGGAATTAGAGGTGAAGGCTTCAGCAGCAGAATGGCGGCCCCTCGTCTCGCCTTAGAGGATGTCCCTGCGCTGGCCCGTGGCGCTGTCATTCCGCCGAACCGTGAGTTCTTGGCGGTATTGGGGGATCAGAAAAGCGGAACAAACATCGAGGCTCCTACATCGGAAATCGAGGCTGCGGTCATGCGCGGAATCCAGCGGAGCGGGATAAACGGCCATGGAGGCAACCAGACTGTGATTCTGGAAGTGGACAAGCAGGTGCTGGGCCGTGTAACCTATCGGGCCAATCAAGCGGAAGGGAAACGAATCGGTGTGGAGTTGGTGGAGGTGTAATTTTGAGTTACATCAAACTGAATGGGCGGGAATTTGATGCGGACATCGCTATCTCGGCCTACAACCGGAACTTCAATGTGCTGGATGGGGACAATGCGGGCCGCGTCCTCTCCGGTCTAATGATTCGAGATATCATCGGCACATACCTTGGTCACAAAATCACCGTGTTTCGGCGCGGAGACGACTATAAAGGGCTGGATGACTTTTGGGACTATCTCTATCAGCACTCCATTGATGATTCTGTTCTACTGGAGGCGGCTGATGGCCAGAAGACCATCAGCTACCAAGCCTACTACACCAGTGCATCTCAGGACATTGAGAAGGTGGAAAACGGGGTGACCTACTGGGGCGAGATTGAAGTGAGCTTTGTACCCATGGACGCACAGCTAAAGCCGTGAGGTGATACGAGATGGCGAACACGACTAAAATCGTATATGACGGACGAACATACACCGGGACAGAGATACAGAACGGAAATATGAGACTGGCTACATCTCTGCTTTCGTCCTCTCTGGAGAGCAATACGTTCAACGTGACTTTGAAAAGCCCAAACAAGAATCTGACCAATTTCTCCAGAAACGCTCCTATCACAGTGTTCAACGGTGAGCGTCAACTCGGGATATTTTATGTCCAGGACGTGAAGAGAACTGCAGCTGATTTGTACAAGGTTTCGGCTACATCTGCGGTCGGTATATTGAGTGATGGTAACCACTACGGCGGCATCTATACAGGGCAGACTGCTGAATCCATTATCGGTAGCATCTGCGGGTCAGTAAAGTATGATATCCAGAACAAGCTGCGGCCCATAAAGTTATATGGCTGGCTCCCCATTGCAACACCGAGAGACAACCTCGCCCAAGTCCTGTTTGCGATGGGGGCCACTCTCCGAACAGACTTGAACGGCGTGTTACGGATCGAGGAGCTGTGGGATGGGCTGAGTGGTGACATCGGGACAGACCGAATGTATCAAGGCGCCTCTGTTGAATACGCGTCAAAAGTTACCCAAGTCTCACTGACAGAGCACCAATATGTGGCAAGTGGAGATCTTGATGAGCTGTTCAGCGGCACGACCCAAAGCGGCGATATTATCACCTTTGATGAACCGGTCTATGGTCTTACTGCCTCCGGGTTCACGATACAGAGCCAGGGCGCGAACTTTGCAAAGCTATCTGCCGGTAACGGAACTCTAAAGGGACGGAAATATAAACATAACACCCGAGAAATCATCAAAACCGTGTCTTCCGCATCTGAGCCTAACATAAAGGCAGTGAAGGACGCTACGCTTGTATCGCTGGTAAATTCACAAGCTGTTTCAAACAACCTTGTAAATTACCTAAAATGGAACCGGACAATTAAAACTAGTGTAGTTTACCAGGGTGAAATTCCGGGGGATCTTATATCCACATGGGACCCATTCGACAAGACATCTGTGGATGTTTGCATTCAAGAAGCAGACATAATATTGTCGAATACGATTAAGGCAAACGAAAAAATGCTAGTCGGATTTACCCCCATCAGGCAGGATAATAGTCAGACCTACGATGAGCACGAACTCCTCATAGGATCTGGGACCTGGACTGTACCGGATGGTGTTAGTGAGGTTGAGGTGGTCGTAATTGGCGGCGGCGGAGCTGGCTATGATGGGAATCCTGGAGAGGCTGGGCCCGGCGGCTCTGGGACTTGGGGGGAAAATTTTACTGAGGGCGATAGTGTTAGTCTGTCTGGTCTATCTGTAGGAAGCAGCAAAACTATTTCAACGAGCGCATCAACATCCCAGAGTAATACAGATCCAGGGGAAGGAGGGGATGGAGGTGCAGCTGGAGCGCCAGGAAAGGTTTACCGGAAAACAATCACAGTGACGCCGGGTCAGAGGATTTCTTACAACTGCGGAGCTGGGGGGCAGTCTAACGGTGCCGCCGGAGGAAATACAACATTTGGAAGTGTTTCGTCAGGTTCTGGAACGTCCTCTGGTGCAGGATACACAGACATTATTACAGGCGAGACGTTCGCAACAAGCGGCAATGCAGGAGAGAGAGGCGGAAAAGGCGGAAGTGCCGGGGCCGCTGGCGAATCGACAGGCGGCGCAGGTGGCAATTCCGCAAGTTCACGCGATTACAACGATTCCGACAATCCTACGAACTACGGAAACGAATATGACACAAAAGGACAACATAGCGTATCCGGGAACGCGGGGGGTGCAGGTGGCGGCGGTGCAGGAGGAGACTCGGGGAACAACAGCGGAGGAGACGGTGGAGCCTCTACACGCGCCAGTTTTTCCTCTGATTATAACCCAGGCGAGGCATTTGGCACCCTTCGGCCATCATACGGAGGTGATGGTGGGACGGGGGCCGATGGCGTGCGTGGAAGTAAATATGGGCAGTCTGGCTCTGGCGGCGGCGGCGGTGGTGGCGGCGGCGGAACAGCGTCTGCGTCTCTCAATGTTAGGGCAAGTGCTACATTTACCGTAAGAAAGACAACAACTGACCGCGCATATGTTCGTGCGACTGTAAACGCCTATGATTCTAAGCCAGGCTCTGGTGGAGCCGGTGGCAAAGGTGGAGCTGGCGCGGACGGTTGCATCATCCTGTATTACGGCGTTACGACTCCGGTCCAGGACGGCCAGCTCAAGGACAAAAACGGCCTGATGCTGCTGGACAAGTACGGCAGACGGCTCATCGTATAGGAGGGTAGACATGGCAACGATAGACGAACTGAATGCCCAGGTGGCACAGCTCAGGGTGGAAGTGGAGCAGCTGCGGGGGCAGATCGCCAGTGCGGGAGTCAATGCTCTGGCTGCGGCTCCCTCTGGCTATTACATGCTCAAATACAGCGGCGAAGAGATAGACACGAAACTAGGCAAGATTTGATGGAGGTGATCGCTGTGCTCTATATGCAGGACTGGCATATTTGTGTCCCGGCAGATTTTTCGCTGGGGTTTGAGGGGGACAACAATGCCGTTACCCTGGAGATCAGCACAGATCTGCCGGATGGCTGGGACCTGAAGGTCGATGTGGCAAAAGATGGAGAGAAAAACATCATCCAGCTCAACCGCAGAGATAACGTCTACTATGCACTCCTCACCTCCTCCATGCTGGCGGATGATGGGGTCTACGAGATGCAGGTGCGTGGGACATTGGGAGATCAGGTCCGGCACAGCAATATTTTCCTATCCCATGTGCATAACTCCATCAACGCCACAGACGCTTTCCCCCCTCCCCTGCCCTCTGAATTTGAGCAAATGGAGGACAGGCTCACCAGCATCAACAATAATCCGCCCCAGCCTGGAGAGAATGGATACTGGCTGATCTGGGACCCTGATGACATGGAGTACAAGGAGTCTGATATCCCTCTCCCCGCGGAAGGTGGGACTGTTGGGACCACGGATTACAATAAGCTCAAAAACAGGCCCAGAATAAACGGCGTGGAACTGATCGGGAATAAAACATCAGACGAGCTCAAAATACCAGCAGGAGAAAAGGGTGAGAAGGGCGACCCCGGTCCAGAGGGGCCGGCTGGACCAAAGGGGGACCCGGGACCGACCGGACCGCAAGGACCAGAGGGGCCAGTTGGCCTACAAGGGCCGAAGGGAGATACCGGCGAACAAGGCCCAGCCGGCGAGCAGGGACCTCCGGGAGAGCGTGGACCGGAAGGCCCCCAGGGCCCGAAAGGCGACCAGGGCGAGCAGGGAAAGCAAGGACCTAAAGGAGACCAGGGAGAACCCGGCCCACAAGGACCCGCCGGAATAGACGGGACCTCATTTGTGGTAAGAGACCGCTTTGACACACTGGAGGAGCTGAAATCCACCCACCCCATTGGCGAGCCTGGAGATGCTTATGCCGTGGGCTCGGAAGATGACAACACGATCTACATCTGGTCGGAAGACCTGATGAACTGGAAGAGCATCGGCAAGCTCCAGGGGCCAGCGGGACCGCAGGGCCCGAAGGGAGAGCAAGGACCAAAGGGAGAGCCCGGGGAACAAGGAGAGATCGGCCCGAAAGGCGATACAGGCCCCGCCGGTCCGCAGGGCGAGCAGGGCCCTAAAGGCGATAAGGGAGAGCCTGGGGAGACAGGTCCAAAAGGAGATGTGGGCCCAGAGGGGCCACGAGGCCAGCAAGGCATCCAGGGCCCTCCCGGTGAGAAGGGAGACACTGGCGACCAGGGGCCGAAGGGAGATCAAGGAGAGCAAGGACCTGAAGGGCCTGCTGGAGCTCAGGGGCCCATTGGGCCAGAGGGTCCCAGAGGGGAACAGGGCCCACAAGGGGAGCCGGGGCCGCAGGGACTAAAAGGCGATCCAGGAGATCAGGGGGCTAAAGGAGAGACGGGCCAGAATGGCGCAGATGGTGGATACTATACTCCGAACGTGGATGAGGAAGGTAACCTGACCTGGAAAGCCAGCAAAGAGGACATGCCGGATGCAACAGGAAGCAATATACGGGGTCCGCAGGGTGAGCCGGGAAAGGATGGTGCCTCTGCGGTAGATGCGGAACTGAAAGGATCTATTGCAAGACAGGATGCGGTGGTAATCACAGACAGTGCGGAAGAGGATAAACTAAAACGGATTCTTTGGAGCAAAATCGAGGGATTATTTGCGAAGGCTTCTCATACGCACTCCGCCAGTGACATCAATAGCGGGACGCTCTCGTCCAGCAGACTTCCCACGATACCGGCCAACAAAGGCGGGACTGGACAGACCACCCTAACGCCCTCGGTCACAACAAAGGGGGTACGGCAGATCTATGCGGGCACGTCGGACATGACCGCAGGGAGCAGTAGCCTGACCACAGGATGCATTTATCTGGTCTATGAGTGAGGTGAGCGCAGGTGGCTAAAGGTGTCTATGTTGGAGTGGACGGCGTAGCCAGAAGAGTCAAGACGATGTACGTCGGGGTGAATGGTGTTGCGCGGAAAATAAAGACAGGGTATATCGGGATAAATGGAATAGCGAGAAAATTTTTTGGTTTTGTCCCTTTTGAGTTTTATGCCAAAGCCGGAGAATTAGAACCAGCTCCACAGGCCACCCACCCAATGGATCGAACAAATGCTGCCGCAATAACTTTTGGGGATTATTCTCTTTGGGCGGGCGGAGGTAGTGGAGCCAGTAAAGATCCATTCACAAGAGTGATAGATGTGATTGACCGTTCTTTTACCAAATTGCCTAATTTGAACCTTTCTCGCCCCAAAAATTATTTGGGTGCAGCTGTTGTTGGAAACTATGTTATTTTCCCCGGGGGAACATATGACCAAAACGGAGCGAGAGGCGCATCTAACGACCTCGATGTCTATGACAGGTCTTTGACCAAAGTCAATACAAATCCATTGAGTTTGCATTTTACAGAATCTTTTGGAAGGACCCTGGGGGAAAATGCGTTTTTTCGTATCGTCGAAACATCTAGCCTGCTGACGGTCTCAAGTTCATTGACAGCAAAAATCACAGCAGCCGCGAACAGGGCATATGGTTACCCAGCTGGGGACATCGTAGGAAATAGTATTGTTTTTGCGACAGCAAATTCTTACGTGGCCACAGAAGTGGTCCGTATCAATGCAAGCGGGACTACAACTAAATTTGGAGCCTTTACAAATGGCACCCGTTACGGATTTGGTGGAGCATCTGTCGGGGATAAGGTTTTTTTTGCCGGTGGATCAGAAGCAAATGGGCAAGTAGGTACGGTTACTGCCTATGACGAATCCGGAACTCAATACGCGTCACTAGCAGAACTCAGACATGTTGGGACTTATATTGGTGGGGCAAGGACAGACTCAAATGCAATTTTTGTTGGTGGGTATAACCGACCATATATTGAATGGCTTAACCTGTCTGGCACATACGAGGGGTCGGCAACCTTGAAAGGAAGTTCAAGCTATCCTTGTGGGGAAACCATACTGGGTGACTATCTTTTAGTGCAAGATCAATATACCGCGGTAAATGCCTATGTACTACCAGAATAGGTGTAGGAGGAAAATATATGAGTAAATATGCAATTTGGAACAAGAAAGACCAGATTATCACTCCGATTGGCGAAATTCTGACTGCCGAGCAATGGATCGAGCGTTACCCGGTGGCTGGCCTTCCTTCCATCGCTGTGGTTTGTTCCGCGGGCGAGATTAACGGCGGATTTTTCGGCACTCTGGGCCAGATGGTGCAGATGTACGAGACCCAGGGCGCAGACTTCGCCGCTTGCGAGACGGATGAGGACAGGCTGGCTGTCATTGAAGCCTTTGAGGACGAAATGAACAAGCCAAGCACGGAGCCAAGCACAGAGGAGCGGACAGCTGCCGCCTTGGAGTTTATCGCCATGTCCAGCCTGTCCGATGAAACCATGTAAGGAGGAGCTAGCATGAACTTTGAAACGATTAAGAAGAACTATGATCGAAATCTGTGGAGCAAGGCTATGGTAAAGATGGCTGTCCGAAAAGGGGTTATCACCAAAAATGAGTATCAGACCATCACCGGCGATGAGTACACCGGGAAGCTGAGCTCCATCACGACTGACGAGCTGGATGCCGCATATCAGGAAGGGGTGCAGGAGGCATGAAAGATCTGAATTATCACAACATCATGAAAGCCCAGGGCAAGGCAGACGCCCTTGACCTGCGAAGCCGGGCCCCCGATCTCGATGGCACAGCCATTATCGCTGAGGAGAGCAAGGCCCCCAATTTTGACCCGGAAAAGGACTACTCTGGGTGGCCCATCGGGGCCCCGGTGAGGGATTGTGAGCAGGTGTACAAGCTCCTCCAGCCCTACAACGCATCCACATGGCCTGACCAGAGGCCGGCGGACCTGCCCGCCCTGTGGTCTATCTGCCACACCAAAGACCCGTCCAAAGCCAATGAGTGGCTGGCACCCAACGGAACCAGTGGTATGTACATGTCTGGGGAGTGCTGCGTGGACGGCGGCGTAGTATATCGATGCCTGACGGACAACACCGTACATCGTCCAACGGATTACCCGCAGGCGTGGGAAAGAGTTGCAAAATAAAAAGCCGCCTTATAGCGGCAGGAATTGACAAAAAGCGGCGTGCTGTGTAAGATAAAAGCAGGCGCTGCAACAACGGCAGGCGGTCAGCCACATCCCCGGAAAGGGGGTGAGGCCCATGCGGATCACATTACATATTGGACGGTTCACCGTTACGATTATTGTGAAAAGCAGAAACCGCCACTCGGCCAAGTGACGGTTTCATAGGCTTTTGCTTATAAACTTCAACTAACCGGGCTAACCGCTTGTCGCAGCGCCCTTCTATCTTCATTATAGCGATTTGAGCCGCTTTGTCAAGAAGACAGGGCGGCATTTTTATTACAAGGAGCTAAAGCAATGGACGAAAAATGTTTCATGTTGCCGAGGGGAGGCGCTGCCTAAATGGATGCGATAATACAGACGCTGTTGGCCTGTGTCGGCTCTTCTGGGCTCACGGCCATCATCCTGGCACTGCTCCAGCGGAGATGGTCCAAGGCGGACAAGCGTGACGCGGTGGTGGCTGGCCTGAAGGTGCTGACGGTGGACAGAGTGCGCTATCTGGGAAAATGCTACATTGCGGACGGGAAAATCACCCTGGAGGATAAGGAGAACCTGCAAGACATGTACCGGGCATACAAGGACCTGGGTGGGAACGGGCACCTGGAGACCGTTATGGCTGAGGTGAATCATTTGCCCATTACGGGGCAGGTGGATGCATGAGCAGCACTGTGATCCTGGCCGCGGCAGCGGCCTTCGCACTGGGGTGCGTGTTCTGTCTGGGGCTGTGGTGGCTGTCCACCCACCGGTCCAGAAGGGGGATCATGGAGACCATGAAGGCCATCGTCTGGCTGTGCCTGTGCAATGGCTGCGCCTGGGTGTGGTGCTCCTATCTGCTGGCCTATCTGGGCCGTGAGCAGATCGCAGAACAGCTATCCGGGAAAGCCGTCACAGAGATCATTGCCGTGATCCTGGCTTACGCCATCAAATCACTGGTGGAGAATCTGAGCAAGAATAATAATTGGCCCGATAAGGCCAGAAAGGATGAAAAAGATGCCTGAATCTATTTTGAAGCGTTTAGCTGCCCTGATGTCCGTCAAGTCCGTGGTCACGCTGGTCTTAACCGGTGTGTTCGCCTATCTGGCCGTCACCGGAAAGATCGCCCAGGACTTCATGACCGTCTATGCGGTGGTCATTGCCTTCTATTTTGGGACCCAGTCCCAGAAGGTGCAGGATGTGTTGACAGATGGAACGGAAGATAGCCCTACGACCATCACAAACTATTACCAGCTTCCCACTGAGGAGGGAGAAAATGCCGACAGCAAATGATATTCTGGAGATCGCCCGGTCGCAGATCGGGACCAGAGAATCCCCGGCCAACAGTGACAACGTGAAGTATAACACCGCCTACTATGGGCGGGAGGTGTCCGGAAAATACCCCTGGTGCGCCGTGTTCGTCTGGTGGGTGTTTCGGGAGGCTGGGGCCTCTGACCTGTACTATGGCGGAGATAAGACCGCCTACTGCCCCACGCTGATGTCCTTCCACAAGAAGCAGGCGGTGACTGACTACCGGCCGGGAGACATCGTGTTCTTCAACTTCTCCGGCAGAAGCTCCGCCGGACATGTTGGCATCTGCGAGAGCTGGGACGGGACCTACATCACCACCATTGATGGCAACACCGGAAGTGCCAGTGAGGACAACGGAGGTGCGGTACTGCGCCGCCGGAGACACAAGAAATTCATTGTGGGCGCATATCGCCCCGAATATCAGGAGGATGATGATATGACTCAGGATCAGTTTAACAGCTTTATGGACAACTATTTGAAAGCGAAAGCGAAGGAACCGGCCAGCGACTGGGCAAAGCCGTTTATTGATACGGCAATCGATGTCGGAGCTATGACCGATGTGGGCGGGACGATCGAGCGGCCCAAGTCGTGGATGACCCGTGAAGAGCTGTCCGTGGTGGTTGCAGCGCTGGCAAGGAAGGGATAAAGAAAGGACGTGGAGCATGGGCGGAAAAGTGAAGCTTCCTCCAGAATTGGCTGACCTTTTACGCTCTGATCTGGAACGTGCAATTTACGAGGCGGCCCTGCACCGGGACGATGATTTGATTGCCAGACGCTGTATTATTGAAAAATCAGCACAAGTCGATGTTGCGGCTGAGTTGGGCTGGGATAGGTCAACAGTGTCTCACCACCTTTCGTACATAATGGATGAAGTGAAGCGGTCCGCAAGTAGAATTGCACAAAAAGAAGGAGTCTGGAATTGACCCGGCTCCTTTTTATTGGTATAATTCGGCTGTGGAAACCCACCGTCTACTGTCGAGTTTTATCCGCCTTTGTAGATGGTGTGCGGTTAAAAAAGACGGTTGCCTGACCATCCCGCGAGAGCGGAAAGGAAGGCGAAATATGTAGCCTCGCGGGAAATAATTCCTCGGGAGGTGATACATATTACTTTGACTTTCACCTTTGCAGTTTTGGGTGCCATTGGCTCCATTGCAAGCATTGTGTCCCTCGTGCTCTATGTGCGCGATAGAAAGAAGAAGTGAGCCGTCTGCTGCAACAGAACGGCTCATGGATGTTTGAGGGCTAAGCCCTCGGCCCTGTAAGTCTTATGTATGTGGCAACCGTCTGGGTTTCCACACTTTTATTATACCCCAAAGAAAACGAATGTCAACTATGCAGAGTAACGAAGTTACGTCGTTACGTATTTCACATAAATCCCACATAACTCCCACACAACTCCCGCATGGATGCCACCCATGCGGGCTTATTTTATGCGACAATATATCCATGGAGGACGTGGGGATCAAGGGTTGGTACACGTCGCCGCCCTCCTCACGGACTCCATTATTTTTATACAAAGGACGTGTGATATATGACCCCGGTAGAAAGGCTGGTGGCCGCCGGCATCCGACCGGACTGTGCCGCCGAGAGTGTGATGTGGTATCAGGCCCAGGGGGATGACTATGGGCTCCAAAAATACTTGGATGAAATAGAAGCGAGGAAGGAGGCGCTGGACAATGGCCGGATTTCCTAATTATACATACCCCGCTTATGGCGGATACAACCCAGTAACTCCGTTTGCGCCTGCTCCACAGATCTACCAGCCTATGCAGCAGCCCTCTCCGCAACCCGTACAGGCCGCACAGACGGTTGGGAATACAAACACACAGCCTAACTTTTTCTGCCGTCCTGTGGCCTCCAGAGAGGAGGCGCTTGGGGTCCCGGTAGACTTTATGGGTGCTCCAATGTTCTTCCCGGACCTAGCCCATAATGTGGTCTACATGAAACGATTCAATACCAACAGCGGAGCAGCTGATGTGTTCGAGTTTAAGCTCGATGTACCCAGAGAAAAACAGGAACAAGCCCCTGCGCAGGTGGCGGCCTTTGCTCCACTGGACGAGTTTATAGACATGAAGGACACAGTGCAAAACCTAAAAGATGAGGTGGACAGACTGAAAAAGCCCGCTGGAAAGGCAGTGAAAAAGAATGATGCCTCCGATGAATAATCCCATGATGGCTATGCTCCAGATGGCACGGAACGGCGGAAATCCTATGCAAATGCTCCAGCAAATGGCCGGGCAAAACCCACAGGCCGCCCAGGCTATGCGGCTCATCCAGGGAAAAAACCCGCAGCAGCTCCGCCAAACTGCGGAGAACATGGCAAAGCAGAGAGGGACCTCAGTTGAGGAGATTGCAAGACAACTTGGGCTTCCGATGAAATAAAATAGCGCACTCTTTATCAGTTTTCGGGTCTTGATAAAAACCGCTCTTTGGAAACATCCGGGGAGCGTACGGCCCCGATGTAATAACTGATAAAGGAGTATATACAATGGATAACGATTTTGCGACTGGCTATGCGCTGGGCAGCGATTCCAACGGCGGAAACTGTAACAATGGCGGCTTTTGGGGCGGTGACGGCTGGTGGGCTATCATCATCTTTGCCATGATCTTCGGCTGGGGCCGCGGTGGTTTCGGCGGCTTCGGCGGTGGCGGTGCCAGCACTGATCCCGGACTCCAGGGCCTTGCCACCCGTGCAGATGTAAACGAGGCCATTGCCTTCAACGGTGTGGAGCGCGGCATCTCTGCTATCCAGCAGGGCATCTGTGACAGCACTTATGCCCTGAACAACAGCATCACCAGCGGCTTCAACAACACCAATGTGGCTCTGCTTCAGGGCTTCAACGGTGTCCAGTCTCAGATGTGCAATATGGCCGCTCAGGCTCAGGATTGCTGCTGCCAGACCCAGCGGGCCATTGATGGTGTGAATTACAACATGGCGACCAATACCTGCGCCATCCAGAACACCATCCAGGGCAGCACCCGCGATATCCTGGAGAATAACAACTCCAACACCCGCGCCATTCTGGACTTCCTGACTCAGAGCAAGATCGATTCCCTCCAGGCGGAGAATCAGTCTCTCAAGCTGGCTGCCTCTCAGGCCAACCAGAACAGCTACCTGACCGCAACGCTGGACGCGCAGACCAGTGAGCTGATCCGCCGCATCAACCCGATGCCGGTACCGGCTTATCAGGTTCCCGCGCCGTATCCGTTCTGCGGCTCCGGCTATGGCTGTGGCTGCTGATCTCCGGCATTCGCCGTGATAACTTCGGGCGGCGGGCAATAGTCTGCCGCCCTTGATTTTCAGGAGGTAAAATTATGTCTTGCAAACCTGTATGTAAGCTGTGCCCCAATCTGGTGATCTCGCAGGCGGTGACGTTCACGGGCGGCAATCTGGAGATCAACCTTCCGGCCGGCAGCTATAACAACGGCGAGAAATACTGTATCGTAGTGGCGCAGGCAATCCCCGACACGGCCACGATCAATGCGCCGGTATACATCACCATCGGCACGGGTCCGACGCTGTATCCGCTGACTAAGCGCAACTGTTCGCAGGTGACGGCCTGCGGCATCCGCACCCGCACGCGGTATTCGACCTGTGTTTCCACGTCTGCGACCGGCGGCTCGTTCCGGATGCTGGGCAATCCCTGCTGCGCACCCAGCAACAACCTGACCAGCATTGACGGCGGCGCGGCTCCCGCGCCTGCGACCAGAGGGGCGGTGAGCAAATGACGCGCACCGCAAAGAT
>ERZ836939.994-NODE-994-length-35173-cov-35.810866_pt1 | contig 35173 bp, 28 predicted proteins | sample MGYA00519912_ERZ836939 | MGnify/ENA primary metagenome ERZ836939 (study PRJEB31850, sample SAMEA3708810) | human gut metagenome | biome: human gut; feature: human-associated habitat; material: faeces | place: China | collected 2014 ...
CTGGTCCTCCAGATACAACTCGGTCGCGTGCCCGCCAAAACGCACCTTATAGGTTGCCGTACGAATGCCGTGAACCGTCAGGCCAAACCCAGTGGTCGAGACAATCTCGTCAATCGTAAAGCAACGACCGTCGACCCAGCAGACGGTGACCGGCACGACCTGTCCGCCCGCGAGGATGCGAGCCACGACGTCCACATACTGCTTGTGCACGCGCCGAGTTTTGCCATCTGTCTGTCGATATTCCATGCCTCCTATTATCGAACGCATGTTTGCATGTTGTAAAGCGAACAGGCTGTGGTTTTGGGGTGTTGGGGCGCGCGCACGTGTCCTCATGGTGTGTTAGCAAAAAGAACACCCACGGTCAACAGGGCTAATATTCATTTTTAGTGCCAAAAAATTCACTGCTCCCATCAGAACTCGGTAAAGAAACCCGCAGGAGGTGATACGATTTATCATGTTTCTGTAACGTGCCTGCAAACTTCGAGAAAGCCCATATATGGACGTAACGTTCTCAACCTTCCTCGGCCAACTTGTGTCGAACCCAGTCCTTGCCGTCACCGTGATCCTCGCGCTCGGCGCCATCTTCGTCAATGGATGGACCGACGCACCCAACGCCATCGCGACCTGCGTCACTACGCGTTGCATGCCCGCCCGCGCCGCTATTCTCATGAGTGCCGCATTCAACTTCCTTGGCGTGCTCATCATGACGCACTTTAACGCGAGCGTCGCCAACACCATCTCCCATATTGTCGACTTTGGAGGAAACAGCACCATGGCGCTCGCCTGTCTGTGCGCGGCGCTGTTCTCCATCGTCGTCTACGGCGCCACAGCGTCGCGTTTTGGCATCCCCACCTCGCAAAGCCACAGCCTTATCGCCGGCCTGACCGGTGCCGCCATCGCCCTCGGCGGTGCGAGCAGCGTCAACGTCCACGAGTGGATGAAGGTCATCTACGGCCTGGCGCTCTCCATCGGTCTGGGCTTTGTCATGGGCTGGGTCCTGTGCAAGCTCGTCTCGATTCTTTTCGCCGCCGCCAACAGGCGACGTGCCAATGTCTTCTTTAAATACGCTCAGATCGCGAGCGCTGCGGCCATGAGCTTTATGCACGGCGCGCAGGATGGACAGAAGTTCATCGGCGTGCTCTTTTTAGGCGTGGCCTTTGCCAGCGGCCAGACGAGCGTCGGCGATGCCGGCATCCCCATCTGGATTATGCTGCTATGCTCGGCCACCATGGGCATCGGCACCAGCGTGGGCGGCGAGCGCATCATCAAGTCCGTTGGCCAGAGCATGGTCAAGCTCGAAAAGTACCAGGGCTTCTCCGCCGACCTGGCGGGCGCCGCGAACCTGCTGCTTGCCACCCTTACCGGCATCCCCGTGTCCTCCACACACATCAAGACCTGCGCCATCATGGGCGTCGGTGCCGTCAAGCGCCTCTCGGCCATCAACTTCGGCGTCGTCAAGGACATGATGTTCACCTGGTTCTTCACCTTCCCCGCCTGCGGACTCATCAGCTTTGTCATGGCCAAGCTGTTCATGATGTTCCTCTAGTCAAACCGAACGTCCATCTGGACCGCAACACTTCGCCCACCCGTCTTCACCTCGAAAGGACCCACCCATGGCAAAGAAACCCGATTCGTTCTACTTTGACAACTACGTCGCCTGCGCCGACCTTGCTGTCCAGGCCGCAGAGTTGCTCATCAAGATTTTTGAGAACTTTGATCCCGCGCAGATCCACGACATGCTCGAGGAGATGCATGCGATTGAGCATGCGGCAGACAAGAAGCACCACGAGCTCGAAGACGCCCTGCTCACCGCCTTTATCACCCCGCTCGAGCGCGAGGATCTGGATCTGATGAGCTGCGCGCTCGACACCGTGCTCGACCGTATTGAGGGCGTCGTGCAGCGCGTCTACTTCACCAACATTCAGAGCATCCATCCCGACGCCATCGTCATCGCCCACAAGGTGACTGACGCCTGCCGCGCCATGAAAGACCTGATGGTCGAGCTTCCCAACTACCGCAAGTCCAAAACGCTGCGCGAGCTGGTCATCCAGATCAACACCATCGAGTCCGAGGCCGACGAGCTCTACATCAACGCCATGCGCAACCTGCACGTTAACGGCAAGGATCCGCTCGAGGTCATCGCTTGGCGTGACGTCTACGCCTTCCTGGAGTACTGCGCCGACTGCTGCGAGAATGTGGCCGATGTTGTGGATTCGATTGTCATGAAGAACAGTTAATTGGGGGTACATGTCCCACCGGTCGCGGGCCCGGCCACTAATAACCTTTTTCACTCCGGCTGCAAGCAGAGTCGTTCAAAAGGTTATTAGTGGCCGGGCCCGCTCCCTTATGCACCACCATTGGGAACTTTGGCTGATAGATTTAGCGCGATGGGGGGTTTGGCTGAAGGGACCTATGGTACCCGTTCGGACACTTTGGCCCTTGATGAGCGTTTGGCTGATTGCTGCTTTGGGTACTGTTTGGGTTACTTTGGGTTTGTTTGATTTTTAATTGTTGGAGGGCTTGTATGTCTTATTTGGATCTGGCTCGGTCTCGGTATTCTTGTCGCGAGTTTGAGAATCGTTCTGTTGAGCAAGCTGTGGTGGATGCCATTGTTGAGGCTGGGCGTATTGCTCCTTCTGCTTGTAATAATCATCCTTCTCGTGTGATGGTGTTGGATACGCCCGAGCTTCTGGAGAAGGCTGCTGCTTGTCAGCCTCGGTTTGCTCGTGATGGGTCTATCTTTGGCGCTCCGCTCATCTTCCTTATTTGCAGCGTTACCGATGATGCTTGGGTACGCCCGTATGACCAGATGAATTCCAGTGAAATCGATACGTCCATCGTGTGTGATCAGATGATGATGGAGGCCACCGAGCAGGGCCTAGGAACGTGCTGGGTATGCCATTTTAAGCCTGAGGTGGCAGAGGAGCAGTTCAATCTGCCCAAGGGCGTCTATCCCTATCACATGCTCGTCTGTGGCTATCCCGCCGACCACATCGCCGATCCCGAGCATCGCGAGGCCCGCACCATTCCCCTCTCCGACTTCCTCCTCAAGTAGATTTTTGGGACATGCCTTAAAACCTACCCTTGACCGCTCACCCGTTCGCCGAGTTCTGCGCCACTATGCGCAGGGCTCAGTTTTTTATGTTACGCACCCCGGCACAGTCATAAAAAAGGACCCGCAAGCTGCGGGTCCTTTCTAGGCACTAAATTGCAGGCCGAATATCAGTCCAGGTCGTCGGCGGCAAAGTTGTCGATCGGGGCGAAGGGATCGGCCACGGGGACAACCGGGTCAGCGACGGGCAGCGGCTCGGCGGGAACAGTCACCGCAGGAGAAGCGGCAGAACCGACCGGCGTGGAGGCCATGAGGTCGGCCGGGAAGGAGTTCTGGGCATCGTCCATGAAGTGCTGGATGAGCTTGAGGTACTCGGCCTTGAACTCCTCGCGGGAAGCCTTGAGACGATCGATTTCCTCGAGCTCGGCCTGCTTCTCGGTCAGAGCCTGGCGGATAACCTCGCGTGCCTTAGCGTCAGCCTCGTTGCGGATACGCTCAGCGTTCTCGTTGGCATCGTTGACGATGGTCTCAGCGGTCTGCTGGGCAGCGATCAGGGCAGCGGAAATCTGGCGCTCCTGAGCGGAGAAGTCAGGGGCGGGAGCAGCCACGGGGGCGGCAGGAACGGCTTGGGCGGTGGCATCCTGAGCCTGGGCAAGCTGAGCCTGCGCATCGGCAAGCTGCTGCTCGGTAGCAGTCAGGCGACCCTTAAGGTCGACGATCTTAGCGAGCATAGCGTCAACCTCGGAGGACAGCGTCTCCAAGAAGACGTCGACCTCGGCGGGATCGTAGCCACGCTTGGCCTCAGAGAAAGTCTGAGCCTGGATGTCTGCAGGGGTAATAGCCATAACAAGTCTCCTTTTTCATCGCCTCGGCGCTACACGCCCGACGTAAGTTACTAAGTCAGTTCTATACGAGTATACCTATAAGAAGCTGCAGAACCAGCCTCTGCACCAACTGCAACGCAATAATCGCAACGACCGGCGAAAAATCGATACCGCCCATCGGCGGGATGAAACGACGGAACAGGTTGAGCCACGGACCGCACACGCTATCGAGCACCGCAGCAATATCCTGAAGCAAACCACCCTGCTTCATGGGAATCCACGTCATAAAGCAGTAGACGACAATGAGCGTGGAATAGAAGTTGAACAGCGTGTTGACCAGCTGGACGATAGTGTAGATGTTGATGGGAATCTCCTCGTCTTGTCTTTACTTAAGGTAGCCGTCGGCACGAAGCTTCTTGAGATCGGAATCTTTGACCTCGCAGCCGGCGGGCAGCACCATGAACACGCGGTCGCCCACCTCCTTGACCGTGGCACCCAGACCGCAGGCAAAGCCGTAAGAGAAGTCCAAGACGCGCTTGGCAACTTCGGTGCGTACGCCCACAAAAATCAGTGCGACAGGCTGCTTGGTGCGAACGCGGCGCACCACGGTCTCCACGTCGTCATAGCTCTCGGGGCGCAGGACATAGGCCGGCAGCTGCGGCGTGGCGTTGATGATATTGCTCGCATAGGCCGAGGCATCACTCGGTGCAGGCGCGGGCGCAGCGGCGGCACGGGCGCGGGTGTTCTCGGCGTAGCTCGACGGCGTGTCATAGGCACCAGGACGATAACCGCTCGCAACACTGTCCTGCGAGCGCGAAGGCGGGTTATACGTCGTGGCATGGCGGGAGTCATCGCCGACCAGCTGACCGGAGCGCGTATACACGGCAACCGACTCAGCTTCACCGCGGCGCGTCTGACCAAGCAGGCCGTTGCTCGGCTCGTCTTGGGTGTAGAAGCCCTCGCCCGAAGCACCGCCGTAGCCGTTGCCCTGATAACTATCGTCATAGCCGTCATCGTAGCCGTAGTCGTCGTCCTGGCCATAACCCTGGTCGTAACCCTGCTGGCCGCCCAGGTGCATCTTATTTTTAATCTCGTCAAGGAAGCCCATGGTTGTGTCCTCTCGCGGTTTAGTGCAGGCGCCCCGATAATCAGTGCGCACTTCAGAGCCTTATTTTACTGCAAACTCCGGGCTAAATACTACCCTGCCCAGGCGAACGAGCGTAGAGCCCTCCTCAAGGGCAGGCTCAAAGTCCTCGCTCATGCCGCAGGAAAGCTCAGGCAGGTTCAAATCGGGATGCGCAGCCTCCAGCTCATCCCTCAGCTCACGAAGCCCCGCAAAGGTGCGGCGTGCCACATCCTTATTCCCCCGGGGCGCCATAGTCATAAGCCCCTGTACGCAAATTCCCTCAAGTTCCGCAAGCTCACCCGCGGCGGCGCGAATCTCATCGGGCGAAAAGCCTCCCTTCGACTCCTCACCACTCACATTGACCTCGATGAGCACACGCTGGGGGCCGGCGAGCTCGCCTGCCTCAATCTTGCGGACAGCACGGCTCGAGATCGCCTGTGCCAGATGCAGCGAACCCACCGAGTGAATCAGCTCGGCTGAGCCCAGCACCGCATTGATCTTATTGGTCTGCAGGTTGCCGATCATATCGAAGCGCACCTCGGGCAGCTCCGGATGCTCCGCCAGACCCGTGAGCTTGCGAACCAGCTCCTGCGGGCGGTTCTCGGCAAAATGGCGATACCCCGCCTGGATGGCAGCAACAGTCTCATCGACACCAACGGTCTTGGACACGGCAATGAGGCGCGCGGCGTCGTGGGGGCGGCCCGCGCGATCGAGCGCCGCATAAAAACGTTCCAGAATCTGCTCGCGGCGAGCGCGCATCAAATCCAAATAGTTATCCATTGCCAATCGCCTCCGCTGACAGCCAAACAAGTAGTCCCATGCTAACGCAAGAGCGCGGCCCCGCATGTGCAAGGCCGCGCTCACTTAGGTATTTACAATCTTTCGACGAACGGGGCTACTTACTCCTCGTCGTCCTCGCCATCGTCCTCGTCCTCAAGATGATCGAGCAGGTAGCGAAGACCCTCGCTGACCTCGTTGGCGGGCACCTTGGCAACGTAGCGCGCGTCGACGGCGGGCCTCATGATAACACCCTCGCCCGAAGGCACGCGCATGCTCTCGAGCTCGTCCTCATCAGTGCGGGCGATATCGCCGGCGTTCATACGCTGACCAGTCAACAGGAAGGTCAGACGGCAAGCGGCATCGATGGAAATGGAAGCGATGCGATCGAGGTAGCGCGAAACCATGATGGCGCGGCGCAGGTCGTCATAGTTGCTGTCGTCGTCCATAAAGTCGCCCGTATCCATACGGTTAAAGGTGCGGAAGAACTTCTCGTAGGCGGCGTGCACTGGCTCGTCCTCGACGGCCAGGTTGCAGATGATGGACATGTCATTGGTGACGAGCGCAGAAAGCGAAGAGCCCAGCACCTGGTAAACAGCTTCGGCCTCGGCCTCAACCGTACCGACGAGCTCCTGGGGCAGCGAGATGTCGGCCTTGATCATATGACGCGTGGCACGGCAGATCTGACGGACCTTATCGGTCATGCGCTGCAGGTTAAAGTCGACGTAGATGATCGTCTGAAGCAGGCGGAAGTCGGAGGCGACCGGTGACTGCGTGGCGATCAGGTTGTAGCAGACGGCCTCCAGGTTGGCGCAGCGCGCGTCAATCGAAAGCGTACGTTTCTTGGTCTTGGTGGCGAGCTTGCGGTCGTCGGTCACATAGGCCTTCACGGCATCGTGGAGAGCCAGATCGACGGCCTCATAGATGCTCAGCATCTCGTGACGGGCCTCGACGAGCTGACGGGAAAACAGTTTGCGCATGGTTCACTCCAATCAGTTGGGTGCGGTCATGCAGCCCGCACAGTGAATACGCACCGGACCAGGTCCGATCGGCTTGGGACTAGTCGCACCGATCAGCCAAAGCGGCCGGTGATATAGTCTTCCGTCCGCGAGTCCACCGGGCTGGTGAAGATCGCGTCGGTTTGACCATACTCGATGAGCGTGGCGGGCTCGCCGGCAACTTCCTGCAAGAAGAACGCGGTGTAGTCGCTGATACGAGCTGCCTGCTGCATTGAATGCGTGACGATGATGATCGTCATCTCGGGCGCCAGCTCGGCCATCAGATCCTCGACCTTAGAGACGGACGTGGGGTCGATGGCGGAGCAGGGCTCGTCCATCAGAAGGACATCGGGTTGCACCGCAAGCACGCGCGCGATGCACAGACGCTGCTGCTGACCGCCCGAGAGCGCCAAACCATCCTTGTTGAGCTGATTGGATACCTCTTTCCAGAGGTTGGCGCGCTTGAGCGATTCTTCCACGATGTCATCGAGGTCGCTTTTGCTAGTCACGCCCTGCAGACGAGGGCCAAAGGCGACATTCTCGTAGATGGATTTGGGAAACGGGTTGGGCTGCTGAAAAATCATGCCCACGCGGCGACGGAGGTCGACCGGGTCGACGCCCTCGGCATAGATATCGTTGCCGTCGAGCGTCATGGTGCCCTCGACGCGCGTACCCTCGATAAGATCATTCATGCGGTTGATGCAGCGCAAAAACGTCGACTTACCGCAGCCCGAAGGGCCAATGAAGGAGGTGATGGCGTTTTTAGCGATGTTGAGGTCGAGCCCCGTCAGCGCATGAAAGTCACCGTACCAAAAGTTGAAATCCTTGGCCGTAATGGCCGCTTGCTCCAGCGTGGGAGCGGACTGATAAACGGACATGGGACTCCTTAACTAGCGACGCTTGCGCGACAGGAAGCGCGCAAACAGGTTGAAGGCCAGAATGATCACCATCAGCAAGAGCGCGGTGCCGTAGGCTGCGTTCATGTTGATGCCGTCGTTGGCAAGCAGGTACAGGTGAACGGTCATGGGGCGGCCGGAATCGAGCGGCGAGATAGGTAGATTGATGGCCTGGCCCATGGTGTAGAGCACCACGGCGGTCTCGCCAATGGCACGGCCGATGGCAAGGACAATGCCCGTGGCAATACGGCCAAAGGCAGAAGGAAGCACGATCTTGGAGACGACCTGCCACTTGGTGGCGCCCAGGCCGTACGCGCCCCAACGGATATAGCGCGGCACGGCGCGAATGGCCTCCTCGGTGGTGCGCATGACGATGGGAAGCATCAAGAGCGCGAGCGCCAAAGCGGCCGAGACCATCGAAAGACCCAAGCCCATGGCCTCGACAAACAAGGCGTAGCCAAACAGGCCCATAACGATGGAGGGCACCGAGGCCAAAGCGTCGGCAGCATAGCGAATGAGCTCGACGACCTTACCCTGCTTGGCGTATTCGGCAAGATAGACGGCCGCCAGCACGGCAATCGGCGTGCAGATGAGCATGGCAAGCACCGTCACGTAGATGGTCGAGACGATCGTGGGCCAAATACCGCCTTCGGCGTTGACGCCCTGGGGCCAACCGAAGATAAAGTCGAGCGAGATATGCGGCAGGCCGTTAATGACCACATAGGCAATGATAGCGACCAACACCAGCGTAGTGATATAGGCCGCAACGCGGAACACGCCGAGCATGAGTTTGTTGGACAGGTCCTTGTTGATGCGGCCCTTCTTGCCGTGGGAAAGGGCGCGCTTGATGCGCTCGCGCGACGAGGTCGTATCGACCGTCGTGTCAACGGAATCGGACATAGCCTACCCCCTCTTCTTCTTGGAAATCAGACGGACAATGCCCACCAGCGCGGCGGAGATGATAAACAGGACCACACCCATGCCAAAGAGCGCCGAACGGTGCAAGCCCGAGGAGTAGCTCATGTCGAGCGCAATCTGGCTCGTGAGCGTCGAGATGGGGCTCGCGATGCTATCGGGAATGACCGGAGCATTGCCCACGACCATGAGCACGGCCATGGTCTCGCCGATGGCGCGCCCCATGCCCAAAACGACGGCGTCCACAATGCCCAGCTTGGCGGCCGGCAGCACGACCTTGTAGATGGTCTGCCACTTGGTGGCGCCCATGGCATAGGAAGCTTCGCGAATACCCATGGGAATGGAATTGAGGGCATCGATGGTGAGCGTGGTGATGGTAGGGACGATCATGATGGCAAGCACGAACCACGCCGTCAGCGCACCAAAACCAAGACCACCGGTCAGTTGCGCGATAAACGGACGGATGATGATCATGCCAAAGAAGCCATAGATGATAGAAGGGATGCCGGCCAACAGGTCAACGGCAGGGCTGATGAGCTTGCGCACGCGCTTGCTGGCGATCTCGACCAGATACACGGCCGTGCCCACGCCTAGGGGCACACCCATGGCGAGCGCACCGACGGTCACCAGACCCGAGCCGGCAAGCAGCGACACGATGCCGTAGTGGCCCTCAGAGGGCGCCCACGTAAAGCTAAAGAAGTCCGCCAGACCGATGTCGGTAAAGACGGGCAGCGCCGAGTACGTGGTAAAGACAAAAATCAGGATGACGGTAACAACCGCCAAGAACGCGCAGGCAAAGAAAATCCACTGCAGCGCCTTCTCCTTGATATAGGTGCTGCGCGATACGAGCGCCAGCTCGCGCTTCTTGGGCGCCTGAGCATTCTGCTCAGTCTGGGAGTTTTCCTGTGCTTCCATGCTACTCACTCCCCTTCTCGTCGTTGGTGACGGGAATAAAGCCCGCCTCGCGAATCTGCTTGTCCATCTTTTCGGACGTCACGTAGTCGATGTAATCTTGCGCCTGCTGCGAAGGAGCACCCTTCACAAAGAAGTAAAGGTCGCGCGAGATGGGATAGCCGCCGCTCGCGACCGTCTTCTCGGACGCCTCAACATGATTGACCGAGACGGCCTTGACCGAGGTCTTGGCGTTGAGGCTATCGACGAAGCCCAGCGAAATGTAGCCAATGGCACCGCGCGAACGAGATACCACGTCGCGCACCTGGCCCGTGCCCGAAAGAACGGCCGAGCGGCGATCGAACGGGGTGCCGTCCATCACGATGGTGCGAAAGGCCTCACGCGTGCCAGACGCCTCGTCTCGGTTGATGACCTGAATCTTCAGGTCCTCGCCACCGACCTCTTTCCAATTAGTAATCTTGCCGGCATAGATATCGCGGAGCTGCTCGGTCGAGAGGCTATCGACGGGGTTGTCTTCGTTCACGATGACCGCGATACCGTCGTGGGCAATGACGATGGGAGTCAGGCCCAAATCCTGTTCGTCGGCATTGAGTCCACGGGAGGAGCTGGCGATATCGGCCGTGCCAGCGCTGACGGCTTCGATGCCAGCGGAAGAGCCCAAACCGGAAACGAGCACGTCGATGCCGGTCTCCTCCTTAAAGCCCTCTGCCGCAATCTCGGCGATAGGAAGGCAGGTCGTGGAGCCGGCCACAGTAATGGAAGAGGTAGAAGATCCCGAAGAACAGGCGCACAGCGTAAGCGTAAGCACGGCGGCGCTCAGGACCGATACGATCTTTCTCATAGCATCACGCCGATCGCAGCATGGCGCCCACAGGTGCCGTCCTCGTTACGGTAGGAATAAAAGCGGTCGTTCTGACGCACAGTCGAAAGCTGGGTATCCACGATATTATCCGCGTCCACACCGGCATCTACCAGCGCCTCACAAATGGCAGCGGAAAGATCGAGCATGCGAGAGGCACTCGCATCGATGCAAGAGAACTCGACGGCAAAGCGATCCATGAGTTCCTGGGATACCTCATATTCGTCAGCCAAGATATGGGGGCCGATATAGGCGGAAACGTCACTCGCATCGCAGCCGGTAGCATCGCAAAGCGCCTGGCACGCCTTGGCAGAAATACGTGCAATCGTGCCCTTCCAACCGGAGTGCACCACGGCAAATCCGCCAGGGGCCACCAGCACCACGGGAACGCAGTCAGCAAAGCAGAGCAGCACGGGCACGTCATGAGCCGTACAGACGATGGCATCGCAGCCCTCGGCAATCTGCTCGCGAACAGCCTCAAGATCGTCGGCACCGTTCGAAGTCACCGTAACGATATGGTCACCATGTACCTGATTGGGCACGAGCAGATTATGCTCGCACTCAGTGGCGCCCATAGCTTCGAGCGCTCGACGACGATTTTCTTGAACAGCAAAGGGGTCATCGCCTACATGCGAGCCCAGGTTGAGCGAGGAGTACGCATCTTCAGAAACGCCACCGGTGCGCTCGGTAAAGGCAAAGCGGACATCGGATGTCGCGCCCTCCACCAACGTAACTCCATCATGGTCGACACGCGAAACGTTGTCCGCACGTGCTGCCATACTAAAGCCTCCTAATAACACAAGTACCGCGGCGTCGCCGCGCAGTCCGCGTTTATACGGCTGTCATACTTCCTTAAAAGGATACCCGCAGCGGTAGGGACCAAACGTAAAGGGAACGTAAGGAGATTGGAGGCTTTCGTTTACAAACGAGAAACAAAACGGGGTGCATCCAAATGGACACACCCCGTGCAGGTCGTTGAGAAAAACGAACTAGAAGCTACCGCGCTTCAGGAAGTCGGGAAGCTCGAACTGGTCGTTGCCAAAGTTGGGCAGCTCGGTACCACCGACGTTGCGGGTCGGAGCTGCCTGAGCCGGGCTGGCAGCCGGGGCGGTGCGCTGCGGCTCAGCGGAGGCAGCGGCCTTGCTCTGAGACTGCTGAGCAGCAAAGAGCTCATCCTGACGGTTGACGTTGGAGTCGGAGAAGCCCGTAGCGATGACGGTGATACGCACCTGATCGCCCAGGGACTCGTCGACAACGGTACCGAAGATGATGTTGGCCTCGGGGTCGACGGCGTTGGCGACAACGTCGGCGGCGTCGCTGATCTCCTGGATGCCCAGGTCCTTGGAACCGGCGATGGAGAGCAGCACGCGCGTGGCACCATCGATGGAGCTCTCGAGCAGCGGGCTGGAGATGGCCTGCTGGGCAGCGTCGACGGCACGAGTATCCCCAGAAGAGGTACCGATACCCATCATGGCGGTACCGGCCTGCTTCATGATGGTCTTAACATCGGCGAAGTCCAGGTTGATGATACCGGGGACGGTGATGAGGTCGGTGATGCCCTGGGTGCCCTGGGAAAGGACGCCATCGGCAATCGCGAAGGCCTCGAGCATGGTGGTCTTCTTCTCGGCGATGTCGAGCAGCTTATCGTTAGGAATGACGATCATGGTGTCGACGCAATCGGAGAGGGTCTTGATGCCCTCCTCGGCGCTCTTCTTACGCTTGCGGCCCTCGAAGGTGAAGGGCTTGGTCACGACGGCGACGGTCAGTGCGCCGACCTCGTTCATCGCGATATCGGCAACGATGGGAGCAGCGCCGGTACCGGTGCCGCCGCCCTCGCCGCAGGTGATAAACACCATGTCGGCGCCAGCGAGCGCCTCGGCGATGTCGTCGCGGGACTCATCGGCAGCCTTGCGGCCAACCTCGGGATTGGCGCCGGCGCCCAGGCCGCGGGTAAGGTCGGTGCCGATGTGCACCTTGATATCGGCATCAGAGATCGCGAGTGCCTGAGCATCGGTGTTGATGGCAACAAACTCGACGCCGCGGATGCCCTCTTCGATCATTCGATTGACCGCGTTGGTACCGCCGCCGCCGACGCCGACCACCTTAATGACGGCAAGGTAGTTGTTGATCTCTGTCTCGTGCATGTCGGTCCTCCGAACAAAGGTTATAGCCATAGCATGGGTCGACCCCTGCGCACATTAACCTTCAGGTTGAAAGTAAATGCAAAGGTAAACCGTATTATGTTTGCACATTATGAACGTATCAGTCAAATAATTGACCGTGAAAACCAAACAAACCAGATAAACGGCGTGGTATGGCCCCTCAACAAAGCATCAACCAGCGCTACGAGGTCGGAGCATTCCTAAATGTGTAGTTGCCCGGAGAGCGCACATTGATATACGTTACGCCCTCTACCTGCGAAAGCAACTTGGTGACTACGCGTTCCTTCTTGGCGATATCGTCCGAATCGCCCAGCGACACCTCAATGCCGTTATTGAGGTTTGCCGAGATGGCTTCGACCGAAGGCGTGGAAATATCCTTGACTTGTCCCAAGAACTCGCTCGAAAAACCACGCACATAATCCAGGCCGGCCTTAACGGCTTTGGAGTTCACCGCCTGGCCGGAAACCGGAGCGACATCCGCCGAGACATCAGTCAACAACACCGCGCCATAATGCTTGGCGAGCGCCAGCGCGGCATCGATTCCGGTCAAGGTATTTGAGCCCTGCCCTGTCGTGATGACGTTGCCCTGGTCGTCCACTTCGACCGACGTCGACAGCGGGGCGATCCAGGTGTCATCGTCTCCGATAGCCCAGGCAAGGTCGTCGGAGCTGATATATGCAATGGCGATAACTTTACGCTCCGTCGGCGTGATGATAAGCGTATGGGGAAACTGGCGCTGGACATCCACGCCCGAGACCCACGGGTTCTGCTTGAGATCCTCGGTAATCTGGTCGGGATCGACGTTAAAAAGCGACGTTCCCTCGGGCAAGTCGATCAGCTGGATAGCATCGTGCTTCGTCACATGCTCGCTGCCTTGAATCTGAATATCAGTGGCAGTAAACAATCCAGAGTTGATCACCACGATGGCAACGACGACGAGCACGGCCAAGACGGCCAGAACGCCGCCCACGATTTTGCCTTTGCCTGTAACGACAGAAGCGGCGTCTGATGTTTTATTTGCCATCGCTCCAAGTGAAGATAACGGGTTGAAACCTTTTTTACTCGAAGGCTTCTTAGCGGTAGCCGGCACCGATGTCAGCGAGCGCGGTTTCGATGCGCCCAGCGTGCGACCTGGACGCGCCGCCTTAGTCCCCGTCGAGGGCTTGGGAGTTGCTATGGGACGGGCAGGCTTGGCGCCCATAACAGGCTTTGACGTCACCGAGGGACGCGAGGACTTTTTTGCGGTCGGACGATTACCGAGCTGCGAGCCGACGACCGGTCGACTGGTCTGTCGAGCATGCCCGACAGACTTAGAGTGCGCGACGGTATTGCGTTGAGGTTTGGCAGGCGCGCCGGAACGCCCTCCGGCGCGGCGGAAGGTGGGTTTCGATGCTCTAGAAGCCGAGGAATTTAACTTCCGGTCTGAGCTCGATGCCATACGCCTCCCTCACCTTTCCGTGCACATGTCTGATAACCGCGGCAACGTCATCGGCCGAGGCAGTTCCGTTATTAACGATAAAATTAGCGTGAACGGGCGAAACTTCCGCGCCGCCAATCGAAAAACCCTTTAATCCACAATCCTCGATAAGCTTGCCCACACTCGCATCGGGCGGGTTGCGAAAGACAGACCCGCAGGATGCGCGACCCATGGGCTGCGTACGCTTGCGCCTCGTCAGGTACCGCTCCATGCGCTCGCGAATGTCGGCCTTGGGCGCCGGTTTAAGCTTGAGCACGCACTCGAGGATGATCTCATTGCGGGGAAGGCCACATTCGCGGTAGCCCCAAGTGATCTCGGACCCCGCATAATGCTTGATACCGGATGCCGGGTCAAACGTTACGACATCCTCAACCAGCGAGCCAATCCACTCGGTCCGCGTGCCGGCATTCATAGATATCGCACCGCCGACCGAACCAGGAATGCCAACGGCAAACTCAAGGCCCGAGAGGCTACGCGACAGGGCATCGTTGACCAGGCGCGCAAACATCACGCCCGCACCGACCGTCAGCGTACAACCGTCATCGGCAACAACCGTGCGCTGGAACTCACGTCCGAGCGAAATGACGGCACCGCGATAACCGCCATCGGCAACCAGCAGATTGGAGCCCTTGCCGATGATGACCCACGGCACCTGCTCGCGATCGAGCACCGCCACGGCGCGGCGGAGGGCATGATAGCTATGGCACGTCACAAAGAGGTCGGCCTTGCCGCCGATACGATAGCTCGTATGACGCGCAAGGCGCTCGTCCTCGATCACATCCGTGTCGACCATGCCCGAGAGCGCCATGACGGCGTTAAACAGACCCATTAGACTTAAGCGTCTTTCTTGGCAGTCAGATACTCAATGAACTCGGGACCGACGGTCGTAACGTCGCCGGCACCCATGGTGAGCAGCAGGTCGCCCTCGCCCACCATCTGCTCGAGCTCCTGATTGAGCTCAAGACGGCTGGAGCAGTACACGACCTCCTTGCCAGGATGCTTGGCGCGCACGGTATCGGCGAGCATCTTAGAGGTGACACCCGGAATGGGCATCTCGCCAGCCGAGAACACATCAATCAGCAGCAGTTTATCGGCATTGGCAAATGCATCGGCAAAGTCGTCGCACAGGGCCTGCAGGCGCGAATAGCGGTGCGGCTGGAACACGACGTCGACGTGCTTGTAGCCCAGCGACGAAGCGGCAGCAAGCGTAGCCTTGATCTCGGTGGGGTGATGGCCGTAATCATCGACCACGGTGATGCCATCGATATCGCCCACGTGGGTAAAGCGACGGCGGACGCCCTCAAAGCTCGAGAGCGCCTTGGCGGCGGCGTCGATGTCAAGGCCCAGGACATGGGCGACGGTGAGCACCGCCGTGGCGTTGAGCATGTTGTGGCGACCGGGATTGCTCTTGATCTCCACAGCGCGCTCAGTGCCGTCCTCAAAGCGAACGATAAAGTCACTCTGGATGCCCTTGACATCCGGGTGCATGCAGACGATGTCGTTGCTCTCGGCAAAGCCGTAGGAAAGCACATGACGGCCCGTCGACTTGGCGAGCTCGACCAGATGCGGGTCCTCACCGCAGACGATGACGGTGCCGTCCTCGCCCACCAGGCTCATGAATTTGGCGAAAGTTGCCTCGATCTCCTCGATACCCGAGTAGTGATCGAGGTGGTCGGCCTCGACGTTGGTCACAATGACTACGTTGGGGTTCAGGAACAGGAAGGAGCTGTCGGACTCGTCGGCCTCGGCGACAAAGTAGTCGCCCGAGCCGTTCTTGCCGTTCGTGTCATAGCCCTCGACGATGCCACCGATCAGGAAGCTCGGATCCAGACCCATGCGGTCGAGCATGGTGGCACACATCGAAGACGTGGTGGTCTTGCCATGCGTGCCGGCAACAGCGACGGTGGTGTAGCCGTGGCCCAAAGCAGAGAGCATCTTGGCACGGGGCCACACGGGAATACCAAGCTCGCGAGCGCGCACGAGTTCAGGGTTGGATTCCGGAATAGCGGTGGAGACAACAACCACGTCGGGCTTAACCTCGTCGATCGTGGCGGCCTCATGGCCCACATGCACCTTCACACCAGCGCGGGTAAGCTGGCGGATATAACGTGACGTCTTAAGGTCGGAGCCGGTAACGGCATAACCGCGCTCGTGCAGAACGAGGGCGATGCCGCTCATGCCGGCGCCGCCGATACCGATAAAGTGGGCGCTCTTAAACTCGGGCGCGGAGGTTGCAGTCTGGGAATCAGCCATGTGCTCGTGTACTCCTTGCGTAAACACTGCCTGTAACCCGTTAACTGTACCGCACCTACCGCATCAGCGCGAGGGCGACCGAAGATATCCCGTCTAACTAACGCAAACCCTCTACCGCATCCGCCAGAAGAGCGGCGGCTCTATCCTGAGCCAGACCACGCGCCGCCTGACGCATGGCGTCGCGCGCCGCCGCGTCATCGACCAGGTGCAGCAGCTCATCGGCAAAGGCAGAACCGTCGATATCGGCATCGGCGCAGAGCACGCCGGCCCCGGCGTCGACCAGATAACGAGCATTGGTGGTTTGGTGGTCGGCCGTCGCATGCGGATACGGCACGAGCACCGAGGGCACGGCGAGCGCAGCGATCTCGGCCACGCTCGATGCACCCGAACGCGAGAGCACCAAATCGGCAGCAGCCAGCATATCGCCCATGTTGTCGATGTAAGGCTGGACGCGGTAACGCTTCGCCTCCTCGGGCGTCAGCGCCAAAGCGTGCTCGGTCTCCTCAAAGCCGTCGGCACCCGTCGAATGCAACACATAGAGGTTCTTGCGCGAAAGCAGTTCGTTTTTGAGCGAAGTCACGCGCTCGTTGAGGTGCTGGGCGCCAAGTGAACCGCCAAAGACGAGCAGCAGCGTAGCGTCCTCGGGAACGCCAAGTGCCTTGCGGCCACGAGCGCGATCGCCCTCGATCACCGAGCGACGTACGGGGTTGCCGGTCATGAGCACGTGGTCAGGGTCACCTTCGCGCTCAAAGACCGAACGCGCTGCCGGCACCGAGATGCACACGCGGGCGGCGTGGGAGTTCATCATCTTGTTGGCCAGGCCCGGAACAGAGTTCTGCTCATGCAGCAGATACGGAACGCCTGCGCCCTTGCACCACCCAAGCAGCGGAACCTCGACATAGGCACCAAAACCGATGGCGGCATCGGGCTTGCCGACCTTTGAGAAATGATTGGCGAGCGCACGCTTGGCCTTATTGACACGCCACAGGGAGGTCAGCGCCGTCCAAGGACGGGAGCGGTCGAAGCCCGTGACCGTAATGGGTACAAAATCAAACCCAGCCTCGGGGACCAAACGACCCTCGAGCTTGCGCGACTGGCCCACGAACACAACGTGGTGGCCACGGTCACGCAGTTCTTCGGCCAAGGCGAGCGCGGGGTTGATGTGTCCTGCCGTGCCGCCGGCTGCAATAGCAACGGTCATCTTATCGGTCATGGTAGTCCCTTCGTACACGCGGTCCCTGGTCGTCGGTGCGCAGACGCGCCGACGGGTCCGAGTTCAAATCGATTCGATTATATCCGCCGCCCGCGTTGCGAGGGCTGGGGCGCTGCGGACGACCTTGCGGAGCCGTTCGCGAGCGTGGACGAGCTGCCGGCTCGGATGCAGAACCATCCAGAACGGTAAAGCCGCTACGCGAAGGTCGTTCACCGCGCACATGGGCCACGCCGGCGGTGCTCTCGTCCATAACGGCAAAGCTCTCACGGCGGCGGTCATACTCATCGCGGCGGGCGCTCTCGTACGAAACGCGCAGGATCAACCCGGCAAGCATAAGCGACACAATAATCGACGAACCGCCGTAGCTAATAAACGGCAACGGTTTGCCCGTCATGGGAAACACGTTGAGGATGCCCAGCGCGTTAATCAAAAACTGCACCGCGAGAATAACCGCGGAGCCAGACGCCATAAGCGCGCCCCGACGATCGGTCGCCTGCTCGGCAATGCGAAACGCCGAGTAGATCAGCATCGCAAACACCAAGAAGAACAGCACGGTTCCGACAAAGCCGACTTCCTCGCCAATGATGGCCAGGATGTAGTCATTGTGCGCCTCGGGCAGATACGAGTACTTCATGGTTGAGTTGCCGATGCCACGGCCGAACAGACCGCCCGAGGCAAAGGCCATGATGGCAAGCGTGGCCTGATAGCCGTCACCATACTCGTCAGCCCAAGGGTTCAAGGCAACCTGAATACGCACCATACGGTACGGCTCTGCGACAAGTGCAATCACGATCACGAGAATGCCGAAGATTAGCACGCCGATGATAAATCTGGGGTCGAGACCCGCAAACAACGCCATGCACATGAGGGTCAACAGGATGATCAGGACAGTACCGAAATCGGGCTGGATAAAGATCAGAAAGAGCGAAATACCCAGGTAGATGCCCATCTTGCGAAGGAATTCGTTGATGTTGCCACCGGGCGAAAAGAAGCGATCAAGCATGATGGCCGAATACGCAATGGCAAATGGCTTTAAAAACTCGGAAGGCTGGAACTGAATACCGGCGATGTTGAGCCAGCGCGTGGCGCCACGGCTGCCGCTGCCCACCAAGAACACCAGAAACAGTAGCCCTATCATGCCGATAAGGAAGATCCTAAGCACATCCTCCCCAAACCAGCTGTCCGGCAAAACGCGCACGATGGCAATCAGCGCCAGAACACCAACCACGGCAAACGCGGCCTGTCGACCCAGGAAAAACGTCGCCGAGCCATTCTCGTGCAGCGCCTCGACCGAAGACGCCGAGTACACCATCAGCAGACCAAAGCACACCAAAGTAAACAGGCAGGCCATAAATATCAGACGGGGGCGCATGATGCGGGCGGGAACGCCGGCAATATAGCGTTCGCTAAACGACTGCCCGCCGCGACCGGAACGCGGTGTGCTACGCCGCGAGGAAGCACGGTCCGAGTCGGGCCTCCTCATACCTTGTCGGGGGCTCTCCTCTCTCACCGGCAACCCCTATTCCATTTGCGATTTCGCTGCAGCGGCAAGCTGAGCCACGTAGTCCTTAAACACGCGGCCGCGCTCCTCATAGCCCGAGAACTCATCGAACGAAGAGCAGGCAGGAGAAAGTAAGATCACGTCGCCACGGCTCGACAGCGAACGGGCAACGTCCACGGCATCGCGTAGGTCATCCGCTTGGGCGATATCCACATCGCCATCGACATCGGCCTCGTCCATAGCGGCGGTAAAGCGCTCGCGCGCATCGCCAAAGCAGACGACCGAGCGCACGTTATCCATAACGACGCGCGCGAAGTCCGTGAGCGGCGTGCCCTTATCGTGGCCGCCGAGCAGCAAGATCACGTTGTCATCGGGAAATGCCGTCAGTGCCTTCTCGACCGCGTCGGTGTTGGTCGCCTTGGAATCGTTGACGTAGCGCACTCCGTCAATCTCGCCGCACGGCTCCACGCGGTGCTCGAGCGGCTGGAACGAGGCCAGACCGCGGCAAATGCCCTCGGGATTGGCACCGACGGCCAGGACAGCCGTGGCAGCGCACAGGGCATTGATAACATTATGATGGCCCGAGATCTTGAGCTCGGATGTAGCGATGAGCGGGGTCTCGACGCCCTTCAGGCGCACGATCATCTTGCCATCGCGCACAAAGGCGACATCCTCACCCTCTGGCTCGTCAAAGGCAACCTTGCAGATGCGACGACCCGGCGTGTAGATGTACTCATCGAACTCGTGAATGCCGGCGTCTTCGACGTCGACGACCACCAGATCGTCATCGACCATATTGTCAAACAGTTTGATCTTGGCAAGCGCATAGTTCTTATGGCTCTTATGCCAGCCCAAGTGGTCGGGAGTGATGTTGAGCAGCACCGCCACGCGAGGGTGGAGCTCGGTGGTCGTAGCAATCTGATAGCTCGAGAGCTCAGCCACAAACCACTCGTTGTGGGCTCGGCCGTCAATCTCGTTGATAGGCGGCTCACCGATGTTGCCGACAGCTACACTGGCCTCACCGGAAGCCTTGAGCAGATAATCGGTCAGCGACGTGGTGGTCGTCTTGCCGTTGGTGCCCGTGATGGCAATCCAGTTATCGGGCGACAGGCGATAGGCAAACTCGGGCTCACCCATAATCTGGGCGGCATGCTCGCGCCCGGCCTTAAAGAAGCCCGAGAACTCCGAGATGCCCGGGCACGTCACGCATACGTCATAGGCGCCCTCGACCTGTTCGGTCCCATAGACAAACGACGCACCGGCAGCCTCGAGCGCACGCGTGGCGTCATTGGGCTCAGAGGTGCCGCCGCCATACACGGTAACGGCGCTTACGCGCTCTGGATGTGCCAGCGCCCAGCGGGCGACATCGAGACCGGATTTGCCCTGACCCAAAACGAGCAGGCTAAAGACATCAGCAAGAGGCATGAAAGACCACTATCCCAACTGGAAGAACAGGGCAAGGCCAACGGCACCAAATGCCGCAGCGATAATCCAAAAACGGATGACGACCTTGGTCTCGGCCCAACCCTTCTTTTCGAAATGATGATGGATGGGCGCCATAAGGAAGACGCGCTTGTGCGTAAAGTGGAAGTAGACAACCTGAATCATGACCGACAGGGTCTCAACGATAAACAGGCCACCGATGATGAGGGAGACGACCTCGGTGTTAGTCATGATGGACGTACAGGCAAACGCGGCGCCCAGAGCAAGCGAGCCGGTATCACCCATAAAGATGCTCGCCGGATAGCAGTTGAACCACAGAAAGCCCAGGCAGGCACCGGCACACGCGGTGCAGAAGATGGACAGGTTCACGTCTCCGTGCAAAAACGCCATGGCAGCCATGGCGAGCATGGCGATCATGGAGGTGCCGCCAGCAAGACCGTCAAGGCCATCGGTCAAGTTCACGGCATTAGAAAGACCGGCAATCATCAGCCAGCAAAAGACAATATAGAGCCACGGGAACGAATAGCCGCAGATGGTAGTCGAAAGCACGCCAAGGTCAATCGTCAACCCACCGGGAAAACGAATCTCGGGGGCGACGCCGCACCAGTTGACGGCAAGCACCGTAAAGGTGACACAGATAATGGTTAGGCCGATCATCTTGGCATGCGGCGTCAGACCGAGCGAGCGCCCATGCGTAACGGAGGTCAGATCGTCGATCAGGCCCAGCACGCCGGTCGCCAGCGTGGCGAGCAGCACGAGCACGAGCTCGGTGGTGAGCTTGCCCATCAGCAGGCAGGTCAGCGAGATCGCGACGAGGATGACAACGCCACCCATGGTGGGCGTTCCCTGCTTAACCAAATGACGCTTGGGGCCGTCGGCACGAACCTGCTGGCCGATACCCTCGACCTTGAGCAGCTTAATCCACCACGGCATGAGCAGCAGCGCAATGGCTGCGGCGATGCCAAGCCCCAAAAAAGCCTGATACGTTGGATACGAGGGATTGCCGAACATGGGCTAGCACACACCTTCCACAAAGCGGTCGAGCTCAACAAAGCGGGAACCCTTGACCAGTACAACATCATGTTTTTCAAGCGCGCCGCCCATGCGGTCGAGCACCTGCTGATAATCGGAGAACACCTGGATGCGGTCCTCGTCCATGCCCATCATGCGCGCGGCATCGGCCATAAGCTGGGCCAGCTCACCACCCACGCACGCCAGCATGTCGAGCTTCTTGGCGGCGGCATAGGCGCCCACGAGCTCATGCATGCGAGGAGCCTCATCGCCCATCTCGCCCATCTCGCCCAGGATCGCCATGCGAGACCCCGTGCATGAAAGCGAGCACAGCAGATCGAGGCCGGCTGCCATCGATTCGGCGCTGGCGTTATAGGAATCGTCGATGATGCGTGCACCGCTCTTGGCGCGCTTGATCTCCTGGCGGTGCCCGGTGATCGTAAGGCCCCTAAAGGCAGCATCGATCTGCTCGGGCGTCACGCCCAGGCGATAGGCAACCGCGGCGGCCTTAACGGCATTAGGAACGGACTGCACGCCGGGGATGGCAAGCATGGTATCGATTGTCTCGCCCTGACCAAAATCGAGCGTAAAGACCGGACGGCCCTCGTCATCAACGCGAACGTCGCGGGCGCGGACCTCATCATCGTCAGAGACACCGGCCAGCATCACGTCGATACCAGCAGGCTGGGCGAACGTATCGCGAATGAACGGCGTAAAGTCGTCCTCACCGCCCAAAACCAGCAGCGGCAAGAAGTCGCCGGCGGCGCACATACCCTGGACAATCTCGGCCTTAGCGCGGGCGATGTTCTCGCGGCTGCCCAAAATGCCGATGTGAGAGGTGCCGATCTTGCTCACGATGGCAAGGTTGGGATTGGCGGACTGGGACAGGCGCTCGATCTCGTGGAAATGGTTCATGCCCATCTCGAGCACCAGGACCTCGGTACCGGCCGGGGCGGAAAGCACCGTGAGCGGCATGCCGATCAGGTTATTGAAATTGCCCTTGGTGGCCCAGACACGATAGCGCTTGGCGAGCACAGCGGCGAGCACGTCCTTGGTCGTCGTCTTGCCGATGGAACCGGTAATGCCAACGACCAGGCAGCCAAGCTCCAGGCGATACGCGTGCGCCAAACGAAGCAGAAACTCCTCGGGATCATCGGTCAGCAGGATGGCGCATCCCTTGTCCTGCGCCAGCGAGACCAACTCGGCATCGGGCTCACGCGTCATCACGACGGCGCCGGCACCCGACTGGACGGCACGGGAAGCAAAATCATTGCCGTCGACGTTTTCACCGGGAAAGGCGACGAAAATCGTCCCTTCCTCGACCTGGCGCGAGTCGATAACGCACCCGCGGCATACCCGATCGACTTCTCCCGTCACGGTTCGGGCCCCTGTTGCGGCCGCGAGGTTGTTGACGGCGATCTCTATCATTGCAGCTCCCCTGTAAACCTAAATAATGCTATCGGCGTATTGTATCCCAGCGCCGCGCATGCGTGGTGCAGGGCATGTGAACACCCCTCATATGGGACAACAAACCACGCCCCAAAGATTGTAACCCCCTACTTCGTGTGTGGGATACCCAGCACGTCGAGCGCGTTGGCCATAATGGACTGGAACGGCACCGCAGCGGCATCTGAGCCGCTCGGCGTTCCGTCGAGCGTGATATAGCACAGCACCTTGGGCGATTGTGCCGGCGCAAAGCCCATAAAGGACGACATGTAGTTCTCCTTGAGGTAGCCGCCGTTCTCGTCGGCACGTTCGGCCGTGCCGGTCTTGCCCGCCACGTCATAGCCGTCAACTGCGCCGCCAACGCCCGTGCCTTCAGACACGACCGTCTGCATGCACGATGTCACCTGGGATGCTGCATCCTCAGAAATCGCACGCTCGCCTTCGCCCCAGTCCTTCTCGTCGCCTTTGCTGGACTTATAGAAGTGCGGGGTCATCATCACGCCGCCGTTAGCGATGCCGCCCACGGCACGTGCGATCTCAATCGGCGAGACAGACAGCGCCTGTCCAAAGCTCATTGAGCCCAGCGTGGCGCCGTCATACTGGTCACGCTCCTTGACGATGCCCAGGCTCTCGCCCGGAAAATCTACACCAGAGCTGTGACCGATGCCCCACTTGTCCACATAGGCGGCAAAGTCGTCGGCACCGATCTTGCGCCCCACCAGGACAAAGCCCACGTTGGACGAACGGCGCATCATCTCGCGCACATCCATGGTCATGGCATAGTCGCGCTTGTCGGCATCGGTGACGGTATCGTCGCCCACCTTGATGCTCGCCGGCACCTCAAACGACGTACTCGATCGCACGACGCCCAAGTCGAAGCCGGCGCCCGCCACGAGTGTCTTAAAGACCGAGCCGGGCTCGTAGGCGTCGGTAACCAGGCGCAGGTTCATATCCTCGGTCTTGGCGTTTTCCAAATCGGTCTGGTCGTAGGTCGGATACGAGCAGGCTGCCAAGATCTCTCCTGTCGTAGGATCGGTGACCAGCGCCGAGCCGTTCTTGGCCTTAGTCTTCTCAACTGCCTCTGCCAGGGCATCCTCGGCCGCACGCTGGATATTGACGTCGAGCGTCGTCACGATATCAACGCCGTCGACCGCAGCCACCTTTTTATAGGCACCGCCCGCGATATAGCTGCCGTCCCTCGCGCGCTCGCGTACGAGAGAACCGTTCGTGCCGGTCAGAAGCTTGTTGTATTGCTTTTCGAGACCAGTCAAGCCGTCGTTGTCTACATTCACTACACCCAGCACCTGCGATGCCAGATTGCCGTATGGATATACGCGCTTCATGGCCTGCTCAAAAAGCACGCCGGGCAGGTTCTTCTTCTCCAGCGCCACAGCATCGTCTTCGTCCACCTGGCGCTTGATATACACCCAGGTTCCATCGGACTCAACGAGCTTGCGGCAGGTCTTTTTATCGATTCCAGTTGCCTTGACCAGCGCCGACACCGTCTTGTCAACGTCCTCGACAAGCTGCGGGTTCACGGCGATGTTGCGACATTCGACCGACGACGCCAGCACGTTACCGTTGCGGTCGTAGATGGTGCCACGTTTGGCATAGAGGGTCTGCGCAAGCAGGCGACGCGCATCGGCACGCTCGCGCAGTTTATCGGCTTCGACAATTTGATAGTCGGCAAGGCGAAAGACGCCCAAGCCCAAGCCAAGCCCGATGAATCCCATGACGGCTTTGCGGCGAGGCAGCGGCGTGCCCGTGAGCCATTCGGTCGACGAACTCTTGCGCGACCTGGTGTTATGCACTTGAGGGCCACCCGAGCCGCGAAGTCGCGACGCCGGGTCGTTGCCACGGGACCGCCCGGCGTTGTAAGATTGCCGACCCGTTCCTTGATAACCAGAACGTCCCCGCGACGAGGGACGTCCAGAACCGCGGCCCCCATCGGAACCGCGGCGATAGTCATTTGTCATACTCAGCTACCGTCTTGCTACTGAGCGGTCGCGGTCGCGTTGGCGCCCGCGGCTGCATCCTGCGAAAAGTCAAGTGTAACGCTCTCGCTGGGCTCCACCATGCCATAAGCGCCCGCAAGGTCGCGAATGCGCGTGTCGGCGCCATAGACCGAATGCATGACCTCCAGGTCGGAGCTCTCATCGGTCGCCTTTTCGAGCGTGTTGGTAAGCTCGGCGTTGCTGTTGAGCACCTGGGCCGTAACGCCGGCGAGCGCCACACGGGCGACACCGATCGTCATGAAGATGGCCGCAATGATGCAAAACGTTTTAAGAACGCTCATGAAAACCGGGCTTACTGCCTGGTTTGCCTGACGGCCCGCGCCCGTGTAGACATCAAAGCGCGGCGTGCGCTGCTCGCGGGGAGCAACGGGAGCCTGCGGTGTCTCACGATAGGCGGGCATGGCGTTCATATCATAGGCGAGTGCTGCGTTTGAGGTGTTGTAGCCCATGATATGCCGCCTCCCATCCCGAGTACGTTGGTAGTGTGTTTAAGCTTCGTTTATGGTGCGAGCGGGAGGTCCAATATCGCGCGGTCGCGCCTACAGACGCTGCGCCACGCGGATTTTGGCTGATCTCGCCCGAGGGTTGCGCTCAACCTCATCAGGCTGGGCAACCAGGGGTTTGCGGGTGATGACCTTGAGTATCGGCACGTTGCCGCACACGCATACCGGAATCTCCGGCGGACACGTGCACCCCTGGCTCATCTCCTTAAAGTGGTTCTTTACGATACGGTCCTCGAGCGAGTGATACGAGATGACGCAGATACGCCCGCCCGGGTTGAGCCACCTGGTGGCGGCATCAAGCCCTCGCTCGAGCACATCGAGTTCGTGATTGACCTCGATGCGAATGGCCTGGAAACTTTTCTTGGCCGGGTGTCCGCCATGCCGACGAGCGGCAGCGGGGATACCAGCCTTGATGATCTCGACAAATTGGCCGGTGGTTTCGATCGGTTCTTGCTCGCGGCGGCGCACGATCTCGCGCGCGATCTGCGAGGCGAACTTCTCTTCGCCGTAGACGCGTAGAATCCGGGCGAGGTCGTGTTCGTTATAGGTGTTGATGACCTCAGCTGCGTTTAAGGTGTTATTGCCCGGATCCATCCGCATGTCCAATGGGGCGTCCTCGTTATACGAAAAGCCCCTGCCAGGGATATCGAGTTGCGGTGACGAAACGCCCAAATCGAACAGGAAGCCATCGACCCCGGGCACCTCGGCCGAGCAAAGCAGCTCGTCCAAGTCGCCGAAGTTGCCCTTCAGCAGCTGGTGCGGAACGCCGGGAACCTCGCGGTCCAGACGGGCGCCAGCGGCCTCGAGGGCCATGTCGTCCTGATCGACGCCGAGCAAAAGGCCCGTCTCCCCCACCTGTGCGGCCATCTTTACCGAATGGCCGGCACCGCCAAGGGTGCAATCGCAGACAACGGAGCCGCTCTTTAGCTGCAGCGACTCAAGCACTTCGCCGAGCATGACAGGTTCATGCCGATATTCTTGTGTCAAGATCCCACGCTCCATCCGTTACCCGTGCCTTGCCCTTACGAGAAGAAGAGGTCCAGCAGGGCCTCATCGTCATCGTCCTCATCGGCCGCGGCGCGATCCCAAACCTCAAGGTGGTCGTAGTTGCCCACAACCGTGACCTCGCGGTCGAGATTCGCCTGCTTGCGGAGAGACTCGGAAAGACCGATACGACCGGCGCTGTCCACATCCATCGACGTGGTGCGCTTGTTGATCGCCCTCATGAGCTTCTGGTCGTTAATGTCACGCGGGTTAAAACCCTCGTGGTCCTCACGACCCGCGAAGAGTCCTTCGACCCACTTATCGAAGGCCTCGGCAGAGAACACGTACAGAGCATCGACATCCAGGGCTTTGAACACGCGAACGTGCTCTCCAAGCTCCTCGCGAAGGGGTGCAGGCAGGGATAGACGACCTTTTGCATCGAGATTGCGCTCGTATGCACCCGTCATTCCCATGTGCGCCCTCCCCTCGGTTACTCAGATGGCACGTACGCGGGGAACCACCCCGCCTGTCGACGTCATCAATAATATGGGGAACCGCCCCATTTTTCAACACCTTTCCCCACCTCTTCCCCCACCCCGCCCCACCACTCCATCCCCGATATGTTGTAAAACACCCCCGAGCATGTGTTCGAAAACACAATATGTTGTGTTTGCAGTAAAGGCGGGATGCCACCTGTAGAACCACGCCCGCGAACCTCAACCTTCAAGTTGACCTTGAGGCGATTTTTACGTCCCTTTACGTGCCGTTCACATCGCCCCCAAACTCCCCCACCCACGGCGCACACGGCCCACCACCGCGTCGGTGTCTGGCGAAAAATGGGACGGGCCCCAGATTGCCCATGCGCGCAAAAGTGCGTCGCGACAATCTGGGGCCCGTCCCCCTTAATATTTATAAATATGCAGGTCAGCGAGGTTGCTAGCGATGTGCCAGCGGATGCGCCGCCAGATAGACCTCGGTCAGTTGCGTGCGGTCGACATGCGTGTAGACCTGCGTGGTCGAAATGTCGGCATGGCCCAAAATCTCCTGCAGCACACGCAGGTCGGCACCGCCCGCGAGCATGTGGGTGGCAAAGGAGTGGCGCAAGGCATGGGGATGGAGCCCCACCAGCCCCACCTGGCGCCCATACCGCTCGCATATCGCATGCACGGCCTGGCGCGACAGGCGACGTCCGTTCTTATTTAAAAAGACCGCCGAGGTCTCCGTCCCGTGAGCATGGGCGGCCAGGAGAGTGCGCCCGTCACCTATATAGTGTGTCAAGGCGCGAGCCGCGCTTCCCACCAACGGGGCCAGACGCTCCTTGGAGCCCTTACCGCGCACCAGGACAAACCCGTCATCGATATGGATATCGCCCACATCGAGCCCAACCAGTTCACTCACGCGCAAGCCGCAACCGTAAAGCACTTCCAAGATGGCATGATCGCGCAGCCCCATCTCGCCCTCGGGAAAGTCTTGATCGAGCAGTGCCGAGACATCCTCCACCGAAAGGTATTCCGGCAGGCGATCTGCCTTTTTGGGCAGGCGCAACGCCGCCGTCGGGTTTTGGGCCACGGCCCCATCGCGCACCAAAAAGGCATGCAGGCCCTTCACGGCAGCAAGCGCGCGCTCCACCGAGGCGTCGGAATAGCCTCCGTCGCGGCGATCGGCAACAAAGCCCTCCACGACCTGACGGCTCACATCTTCAAAAGACGCAATGTCAGCCCGCTCCAGATAGGCGCAATACGTCGTCAGGTCACGACGGTAGGCCGCAATCGTATTGCGCGCCAAACCCCGTTCGACCGCAAGGTAATCGAGATACTCCCCCGCCACCACAGTGAGCGACGAGGGAGCAGCTTCGGTATGTTCTTGGTTCGCCGACACCCTTAGTCCGTAGCGAGGTTCTTGGGCGTCACCTGCACGCGATCGACGCCCTCATGCTGGCCAATCGAGGCGCGCACGAACTCGCGGAACAGCGGCTGCGGGTTGGTCGGACGGCTCTTGAACTCGGGATGAGCTTGGGTGGCCACATACCACGGATGCACATCGCGCGGCAGCTCGACCATCTCGACCAGACGCTCGTCGGGCGAAAGGCCCGAGATTACCAGACCGGCGTCCTCGAGCTGGTCACGGAAGGCGTTGTTGAACTCAAAACGGTGACGGTGACGCTCGTAGACGAGCTCCTCGCCATAGGCCTCGCGCGCGAGGGAATCGGCAGCAAGCTTGCACGGATAGGCACCCAGACGCATGGTGCCGCCCTTCTCGGTCACGTCCTCCTGCGAGCTCATCAGGTCGATGACACTATACGGGCCATCCGGATCGAACTCGGAAGAGCTGGCGCCGGCAAGGCCGACGACGTTGCGGGCAAATTCGCACACGGCCACCTGCATACCCAGGCAAATGCCCAGATACGGAATCTTGTGCTCGCGGGCGAACTCGGCCGCGAGGATCTTGCCCTCCAGGGCGCGCTTGCCAAAGCCGCCGGGGACCAGGATGCCCGAGGCGTCGCCCAGAACCTCGGAGACGTTCTGCTCGTCGAGGCTCTCGCCATCGACCAGCTGCACGTCAACGTGGCGATCGTAGAACACGCCCGCGTGGTGCAGGGCCTCGATAACCGACAGGTAGGCATCGGGCAGCTGCGTATACTTGCCCACGACGGCGATCTTCACCTTGTCGGCGTGCTGGTTGGCATGGTTCTGCTTGCGCAGGAACTCGTTCCACTCACTCATGTCGCGCTCACGCGGATCGAGACCCAGACGCTCGCAAATGCGCAGGTCAAAGTCCTGCTCGGCGAGTAGCTGCGGAACATCGTAGATGCTCGCGCAGTCCTCGTTGGTAAAGACACAGTCGGTGTCGACGTCGCAGAAGCTTGCGATCTTGCCGCGGATGGCATCGTCGATATGGTGGTCGGAACGCAGAACGATAATATCGGGCTGGATACCAAAGCTGCGGAGCTCCTTGACGGAGTGTTGCGTCGGCTTGGTCTTGACCTCGTGGGCGGCGGCGATATAGGGAACGAGCGACACGTGGATGTAGCAGACGTTCTCGGGGCCGGCCTCCTTGCGGTACTGGCGAATGGCCTCGACAAACGGCTGCGACTCAATGTCGCCGATGGTGCCGCCCAACTCAGTGATGACCACATCGGAGCCGGTCTGCTCCTCAATACGACGGAACTTATCCTTAATGGCGTTCGTGACGTGCGGAATCACCTGCACGGTGCCGCCCAAAAAGTCACCGCGACGTTCACGGGCGATCAGGCTCTTATAGATGGCACCAGTCGTAAAGTTGGAATCACGGGTCAGGTTCTCGTCAATAAAGCGTTCGTAGTGGCCCAGGTCCAGATCGGACTCGTAGCCGTCCTCGGTCACAAAGACCTCGCCATGCTGGAACGGGCTCATGGTGCCGGGGTCGACGTTCAGATACGGGTCGGCCTTTTGCATCGTTACCTTGTAGCCGCGCGACTTGAGCAGACGGCCCAGCGAGGCCGCGGTAATACCCTTGCCCAGAGACGAAACCACGCCGCCGGTCACGAACACATGCTTGGTCATATTGAGTTACCTGCGCTTCCCGTAGAAGTTGTCCATACGCATCTTACGGGTCTTCATTGTAATACTCGCGACGCGCGCCGCACGCAATTTTTCTTACGTGCAATCGCATTTCTCCATCTCGAAACAAAACGCCGCCCGGTTGCCCAGACGGCGTCGTTTCCGCTATGAATGCATGCTGTTATCGATCGGCGAGTTCGTCCTTGATTAAGTCCTGCACGAGCATACCGGCACGGACGCCCTCTAGATACCACTCGCCACGCTCCGTGAGACAAATACCATTTGCGAGCTGGCCGCCGTCGTCGCTGTAGCGCGAGACGACCTCAATGATGTCTTCGGATTCCAAGCGCTCAATTGCCGCGCGGGCGCGATACGGAGACACCCCCACACGCTCGGCAAGCGTCTTGCGCGAAAAGCCATATAATCCGCCGTTGTCTTCGGATTGCTGAGCGATCTCCATCAGCACCTGCACCTCGACACGCTTCATATCGTTGACACTCGCACGACCCTTGCCAGCCATGGCAGCCTCCTCAAACCGAGCACGGGCATCACTTGCACCGTGCGCGACCGGCACACCCCATGATGGCCGGCAACATCCATCATGCGGCATCCCCGCAAAAGGATGAAACAATTAGGGTTATTGTATACCGTCCAAATCGCTTATAGGCAGGTAAACGGGCTAATTTTAGGTTAAACGGTAGCTTTGTTGATAAAAGGGGCGCACCGAATGCATACCCGATGCGCCCCTTTCAGACCAATTTATCCAGGCTTAGCGGTGGAAGAAACCACGGCGCTCGAACTTGGGCTCGCAGCACACGTTGATGCCCAGTTTGCGCAACACCGTCTCGTCCGTCGGCGAGATGATCACGCTAAAGAAGGCATCGCAGCCGCGCAGCTGCTCCAGGCCCGAAAGGACGCGGGCCGCCGTCTCGCTCGTTGCCGAGGTGATCGAGAGCGCCATAAGCGTCTCGTCGGTGTGCAGGCGCGGGTTCTTGCTACCCAGGAAATGCGTCTTGAGCTTGCTGATAGGCTCGATCGCCTCATCGCTAATGACCTCGAGCTCAAGGTCAACGCCCGAGACATGCTTAAGCGCGTTCATGATGAGCGAGCTCGCGGCGCCCAGGCGCGTGGAAGTCTTACCGGTCACCACGGAGCCGTCGGGCATGACCATGGCGCCTACGGGGCCACCCGTCAGCTGCTCCCTGGTAAGGGCAGCCGAGCGTGCCGGCGAGTAATTCTTGTCGATACAGGCCTTTTTCATAATGAGCTTGAGACGATCAACCTGTTCATCGCCCACGCCGGTGCGGCGCACGGCCTCGACCGCAGAAAAGTAGCGGCGGACGATCTCCATCTTGGAGGCATCGCGACATGCATCGTCATCGGTGATGGCAAAGCCGACCATATTGACACCCATGTCGGTGGGGCTCTGGTAGGGACTCTCCCCCAGAATCTTTTCCATCAGGGCACGGACCACCGGGAAAGCCTCGACGTCACGGTTGTAGTTGACCGTGGTCTTGTTGTAGGCCTCCAAGTGGAAGGAGTCGATGATATTGGCATCGTCGAGGTCGGCCGTGGCGGCCTCATAGGCGATGTTGACCGGATGCGTGAGGGGCAGATTCCAGACCGGGAACGTCTCGAACTTGGCGTAGCCGGCGGCGGTGCCGTGCTTGTGCTCGTGATAGAGCTGAGACAGGCAGGTGGCGAGCTTGCCCGAGCCAGGGCCGGGCGCAGTAACGACGACGAGCGGACGGGTGGTCTCGACAAACTCGTTCTTGCCATAGCCGTCGTCGGACACGATCAGGTCGACGTCGTGCGGATAGCCCTCGATGGGATAGTGCAGCTTGGCGGGAATGCCGAGCGCGTTCAGGCGATTGCGGAACACATCGGCGGCGGGCTGGCCGGCGTACTGGGTGATAACCACGGCCGCGACAGCAAAACCGTTGCCGCGGAACAGGTCGACCAGGCGCAAAACGTCCTCGTCATAGGTAATGCCCAGGTCGCCACGGGCCTTATTCTTCTCGATGTGGTTCGCGTTGATCGCGATGATGACCTCAACGTCATCGGCAATGCTCTTGAGCATGCGAAACTTGCTGTCCGGCTCAAACCCCGGCAGCACGCGACTCGCGTGATAGTCGTCAAACAGCTTGCCGCCAAACTCCAAATACAGCTTGCCGCCAAACTGCGAGATGCGCTCCTTAATATGAGCGGCCTGCAGCTCGATATACTTCGCGTTGTCGAAACCCTGGCGCATGTATGGCTCCCGTCCCGTTTCGTAAATTAAGTTCCTACGCGATTATAACGGAGCCCGCCCTCCCCGATAACCAGACCATCAACAGGCACCAACCAAACACGCCATCGATAAGTTGCGGTGAAATAGCTCCTGTTTAACCCCTCAAGACGGCCAAACGGGAACTATTCCACCGCAACTTCCCCTTTTGGCGCAAATTAACCTGACCCCTTTGCACCAACAGTAGAAACGTCGCGGGCAGAGAACGGACAGCGAACAGGCACCAGAGCGAGCAAGCCGCCCCCTGCGCCAACAATGGCAGCGCCGCAGGTTGAGCATAAGTCAGCGAAAGCCCACCAGAGCGAGCAAGGTGACGTGAAAGAGGAGGGCATAGGCCTTTTGGCCATGCCCGACGATTGAACGTCAGATTGCCGCTCTGGCGGGCTTGCAGCGTCGAGTGGTTCCGGCGTTTGGTAAAACGCCGGAACACAAGAGCGCCCCCTCCCGCGCACGGAACGGGAGGGGGCCAAAGGTAGGAGTCTACCGGTGGGGTTACCCCACCGGACAGACGATGACCAGGTGATCCGTTATAGGATCGTCATGGTTTCCGTGGGGTACCCAGGGGGTACTTAGATCATCACGCAAGCGATGGTCAGGATGATGGCGCAGACGACGGAGAGAGCGACGATGAGCTTAAGAGCAAACTTGAGCCAGGTCGTCCACTCGATCTTAGCCAGAGCGAGACCGCCCATGATGGCACCAGAGGTCGGGGTGAACAGATTCACGACGCCGATGGCGGCGGAGAAGATCATGACCATGACCTCGGGCGAGAAGCCGAGCTTAACAGCCAGCGGTCCCATGATGGGCATGGAGACAGTAGCCATACCGGAGGTCGAGGGGATCAGGAAGGACAGGCCAAAGTAGACCAGGAAGCTCATGGGAGCGAAGATCACGCCGGACAGGCCAGCCAGAGCATTGGCGGCAGCGTCGAGGACGTAGACGTCGAGGCCGGTGCTAGCCATGAGGACGGAGATACCACGGGCGAGAGCGATGACGAGGACAACGGACATCATGTCGGCAGCGCCGGTGATGAAGGTGTTGACGATCTGCTTCTCGGACAGGCCACCGATGATACCGATCAGGACAGCCATGAGGAAGAACCAGGTGGAAGCCTCGTCGAAGTACCACTGGCCAATGGGCAGGCCGGTGATCAGGGCAGACCAGCCCTGAACGATGGCGTTACCGTCGGCGTCATAGACAGCGCCAGCATCGAAGAAGTTGGCGACGCCCTCGTTGAGGTCGGCCAGCGGGATGAAGCCGACGATCATGACGACGAAGGTGAAGGCAAAGGCGATCAGAACACCCTTCTGACGACCGGTGAGCTTGACCTCCTTGTGAACCTCGGAAGCAGCCTTGCCGTGAGCCTCTTCGGCGTCCTTGAGCTCCTGCATCGAAAGGATGGTGGAACCCTTGTCAGCCTTGACCTTCTTGGCATAGCTCATGACGAAGAGGATGGACATAACAGTGGTAACAATCCACAGGACGGCACCGAGGCCGATGATGATGGACTGGTTGACCTCAATGCCAACGCCGGTCAGAGCGTCGACGGCAGCGCCGACGGCGAACGGGTTAACCGTGGATCCCAGGCAGCCGCAGCCAGCGCCGAGCAGGACGGTGGCAGCACCGACCATAGGGTCGAAGCCAGCGGCCATCATGGTAGCGGCAAGCAGGGCGTAGAAGGGAACGGTCTCCTCGCACATACCATAGGTGGTACCACCGAGGGAGAAGATGAACATCAGCACGGGAATGAGCATGATCTCATTGCCCTTAAGCTTCTGCACCAGAACAGCAATGCCGTTGTCCAGGGCGCCGGTCTCGGTCATCATGCCGAGGAAGCCGCCGAGGATCATAACGAAGAGGCAGACGGGCAGAGCGTCAGCGAAGCCCTTGACCGGGGCGGTGCAGAAATCGCTCAGGCGGGCAGCGGTAACCTCGCCACCGGACGTACCGGAGACGATAACGGTAACAACCGCGACGATTGCCAGCAGAGCAAGAAGAATGGTGAACGATGAAGGCATACCGCGCTTTTTCTTAGCGGTCTCAGTCATAGTTCTCATCCCCCCTTCATAAATCATTTACTGATCTCGCCCGAAGCGGCTCTTCCGTGCCGTGCATGTCGCTCGGTGCGAGATTTTTACCAGACAAAAGCGCTCGGGGTGCGCAGCAATGCACCCCGAGCGAGATGCTGGATGCTCTTACTTGAGCGTGGCGTACATGACAGCCTTGATGGTGTGCATGCGGTTCTCGGCCTCGTCGAAGACCTTGGAAGCAGGGCTCTCGAAGACCTCGTCGGTGACCTCCTGCTCGGTGATGCCGAACTGCTCGCACTTCTCGGCGCCAATCGTGGTGTTGGTGTCGTGGAAGCTGGGCAGGCAGTGCAGGAAGATGGCACCCGGGTTGGCCATAGCCATGACCTCAGAAGTAACACGATACGGGGTGAGCTGAGCGATGCGCTCGGCCCAGACCTCGTCGGGCTCGCCCATGGAGACCCACACGTCGGTGTAGAGAACGTCGGCACCGGTGACGCCGTCCTTGACGTCGGTGGTCAGCTTGATGGTGCAGCCGTTGGCCTCGGCGATGGGCTTGCAGGCCTCGATGACGTCGTCAGCGGGCATGCACTCCTCGGGGCCGCAGGCCACAAAGTTCATGCCGAGCTTGGAGCAGACGACCATGAGGGAGCGAGCGACGTTGTTCTTGCAGTCGCCCATGAAGACGAGGGTCTTGCCCTTGATGTCGTAGTTGAAGTTCTCCTGGACGGTCAGGATGTCGGCGAGCATCTGGGTGGGGTGCCACTCGGTGGTCAGACCGTTCCACACGGGCACGCCGGACTTAGCGGCAAGCTCCTCGACGTCGTCCTGGGCAAAGCCACGGAACTCAATGCCGTCATACATGCGGCCGAGAACGCGGGCGGTGTCCTCGATGGACTCCTTCTTGCCCATCTGCGACGAACCCGGATCGAGGTAGGTGACGCCCATGCCCA
>ERZ836939.1004-NODE-1004-length-34965-cov-3.828244_pt1 | contig 34965 bp, 40 predicted proteins | sample MGYA00519912_ERZ836939 | MGnify/ENA primary metagenome ERZ836939 (study PRJEB31850, sample SAMEA3708810) | human gut metagenome | biome: human gut; feature: human-associated habitat; material: faeces | place: China | collected 2014 ...
GTAGTAATCCGACGGACAGACAGGCATAACCGAAAGGACGAAAACGCTTGGTCCGGCTAATGAAACGGCTTAGGAAACTTAAAAACGCATGCAGGGATTGAAAACCGGAGTAGACAACATCAGGGGACAGGTGTTTGATTGATATGTTAAATACCCAAAAATGATGACTGATCTCTTATCAGTTGCAGGGTTTTCGGACTGACTCGTATTTATTAGTGGCAAAGCTACTATTATTTGTTGAATATGTCTGTCTTTCAAGCATTGATATTTATCTCCCGGCAGTTGAAAGATGGAAGTTGAATGTTCGAAGGGGGTAGAAGCAGGGAGGAAAGTGGAAGGAAGTATAAGGAAATAAGGGATATTTCATTTAAAGGGTAAAATATTTTTCTTTTGATGCAGTATTTTAGTTAAATTGACATTTTATAAGTAAAACGAAAATGTTTTTGTTTGCCGAAAGATAAGAAAAATGAAGAATGAATCACTAACTCTGAGACATCGCATCGGCCTGGAAATAGCCCGGAAGCTGAATAATGATTTGCTGAAAGAACATCCGTTGAAGCAATTGTTTTGGGAATGTACGTTGCGCTGTAACTTGCATTGCCGGCATTGCGGAAGTGACTGCAAGAAGATGGCCGGACACCCTGACATGCCGAAAGAAGACTTTCTGAAAGTGCTTGACAGCGTGGCGGCATCTACAGATCCGCATAAGGTATTTGTCATTATTACAGGCGGCGAACCGTTGATGCGAGAGGATTTGGAGGAGTGTGGAAAGGCTATATATGATAAAGGATTCCCATGGGGGATGGTGACCAACGGACTTTATATGACGCGCGAACGTTTTCGTCGTTTACTGGCATCGGGATTGCATACGGCAACGGTCAGCCTTGACGGATTTGCGGCAGATCATAACTGGATGAGGGGAAATCCACAGAGCTTTGAACGTGCGGTGGAGGTAATAAAGATGATGGCGGAAGAACCCGGATTTGTGTTTGATGTGGTGACTTGTGTCAACAAGCATAGCTATATGCGTCTGGAGGAGATGAAGGAATTTTTGCTGAGTTTGGGAGTGAAACGCTGGCGGCTTTTCACTGTGTTTCCTGTCGGCCGTGCGGCAAAAGATCCGGAACTGCAATTGTCGAACAGGGATTTTCGCGGGGTGATGGAGTTTATCAAACGTACGCGCAAGGAGGGAAGGATAAAGACGGCTTATGGCTGTGAAGGTTTCCTCGGAAACTATGAGGGAGATGTGCGCGATCATTTCTTCCATTGTCAGGCAGGGGTATCGGTAGGGTCTGTTCTGGTGGACGGTGCTATTTCTGCTTGTCCCAGCATCCGTGCCGACTATCATCAAGGCAATATTTATAAGGATGACTTTATGGAGGTGTGGAATAACAAATATCAGCCTTATCGTGACCGCGAGTGGATGCGCAAAGGGGAGTGTGCCGACTGTGAGTTTTTCCGTTATTGCAAAGGAAACGGCATGCATCTGCGTGACGGGAAGGGAGATTTGCTGTTTTGCCATTATAAGAGGTTGCAAACATTATAAAACTAGAAAATATGAACACGAAAAAGAAAATCGCGGTGCGTAAGCTGTTATCCGGCGTATTGGTATTGCTGGGCTTTACTGCTTGTGACAGTGATGGTCCCGGTAATGAGTTATGTGAATATGGGACTCCCTCGGCGGATTATCAGGTGAAAGGAAAAGTACTTGACCAAACCGGGAAGCCGATAAAAGGGGTACAGGTGGTGGTAAAGGACTTGGATGCTGTTTTTGTGAAGGGTGAGAAGGACTATGTGTCGGATTATGATACTGTGTATACGGATGTAAAAGGTGAGTTCGAGAGTGACAAGGCGCATACTTTCAGCATAGGCAGTCAGGAAGTGCTTTTCCATGATGTGGATGGAGAGGAGAATGGGGGAGAATTTGAATCTGTTACTCTAGGGGTGGATCAAATGGAAAAGTCCCAAATAAAAAAAGGCGGAAGCTGGTATACGGGAGCTTATGAACTGAAGGCTGAGGTGAAACTTTCGTCGAAGAAGAAATAATCCAAGAAATAAAACTAAACTATCCATTCTATTCTATTATGAAAGGGCTGTGGCAGACTTAACCTGCCCAGCTCTCCCTGTCTAGATTTCTGTAACTGATGGCTTCTGCCAAATGGATGGACGTTACTTGTTCGCTGTGGTCGAGATCTGCAATGGTTCTTGCCACTTTTAAGATACGGTCGTAGGCACGAGCCGACAGGTTGAGTCGTGTCATGGCATTGCGCAGTAGATTGAGCCCCTGTTCATCGGGTTCGGCATATAGGTGGAGCAACCGGCTTTCCATTTGTGCATTGCAATATACTCCCGGATGATTGGCAAATCTTTTTTCTTGCATTTTTCTAGCACAGATTACTCTTTCACGGATGGAAGCGCTGCTTTCTGCCTGCTGTTTTTCCGATATCTTTTCAAATGGCACGGGAACGATTTCTATCTGTATGTCGATGCGGTCTAACAGCGGTCCTGAGATGCGGTTCAGGTAGCGTTGTACCTGTCCGGGGTTGCAGACGCATGCCTTGGTAGGATGGTTGTAGTATCCACAGGGGCAGGGGTTCATAGAGGCTACCAGCATAAAGCTTGCCGGATAGTCGAGGCTGTATTTGGCGCGCGAGATGGAGATGTGGCGGTCTTCCAAAGGTTGCCGGAGCACTTCGATCACACTGCGGTTGAATTCCGGTAACTCAACATAACAAAATCACTTGCATAGTTCTGTAACTTTTGGTAATTTCGCTTCCGAAACGAAGATAACGAATTAAATACCAAACAAATATGAAGGCAGCATTTCTAATCAGATGTTCTACTAAGAACCAAGATTTAAACAGACAGACCAGAGATTTAACTAGGCTAGCTAAATCTATGGGTTATGAATATGACCTAGAGAATTTAGTATATGGTGAAAAGATTACTGGTAAGGATGATGTTACTAAGAAGAATAGGGATTCTATTGATAGATTGCTAAGAGCAGCTAAAGAGCAGAGGTTTAATGTAGTGTTAGTATCAGAAGTAAGTAGAATGAGCCGTGACCCTGCTTCTGGTCGTATCTATGTGCGTCTACTTATTAATATGAATATACCTGTTTACTTTAAAGATATAGACCTTTGGACTATTAACCCAGAAACAGGTAAGAAGGTAAGGGATGCAGAATTAGTTATCGGTGCAGCCTTCGATGCAGCTTGGAAGTATCTAAAGAGTATGAAAACTCAGATAGCATCTGCTAGAAGAAACGAACTGGATAATAACAGAATATCTATCGGGCAGCCTTACTTTGGCTATAAGAGATATGAAGGCACTGATAAGAGTAAGAAGAACCAGATAGTAATTAATGAAGAAGAAGCAGAAGTAGTACAGGCAGTATATAATGAATATCTAAAGGAAGGTGCTACTTTAAAGTCTACTGCTTTGGCTATTACTGATAAGTATGGTGAGAAGCTAAATAGGAAATTCTCTTTAGGTACTATCGAACATATTCTTACTTATGAAAGCTATGCTACTGGTATTAAGAAGGTGAATCTTAAAGACCCAGATACAGACGAAGTAGAAGTATTCGATGTTAGTACACCCATTATTATAGATAAGGAACTATATGAAGCAGCTACTAATAAGAGAAAGAAGAATAGGGTAAAGGATGAACCATACCCGAACCAGCAGGTATATCTGTTATCTAAGCTGATTAAGTGCCCAGATTGCGGATATACATTAACACCTAGAAGGAAGGCTAGTGAGTTTGGGCAGACTTATAGATTAGTAAATGGTAAACCTGCTGTTAGTTGGCTTTGTATGAGTGGAATTAATAATGCTTCTAATTGTACCAGTAGAACATCTATAGCTAATGAAAAGCTAGAGCCTATAATATGGGAATTGGTAAAGAAGGAACTGATAGGCTATGCTAATATGAATGATGAGAAGCGAGAAGAGCAGATTAGAGAATGTGAGGAGAAGATAGAATACCAGAACTATAGTATTCAGAACTTTACTAAGGAGATAGATAAATTAAAGAAAAGACTATCTACAGCCTACCAATTCTCTATTAATGCTGCTGAAATGGCTGGGGATGATGAAGATATGAGAACTATGGCTATGGAAGAATTTAATAGAACCGCTAAGGGTGTTAGGCAGGAAATGAAGAATTTTGAGAAGTCAATAGAGCAGGCTAAAGGTGAATTAGAGAAGCTAAGAGATTTAAAGACCTTCTATAGCCAGCCTACCTTACCTAAAGACTATTTAGAACAGATAGAAGGTAACTTCACTGAAAAGCGTAATCTAGTGAAGCAGCTTATTACTAAAATAGTACCTTATAGAATCACTACCTTTAAGAAGAAGGAAAGGGAAAGCGGTGCTAAAACCTGTAATAAGATGATTACCGTTAAGAATGGTGCTGTACTACTGGAAGTCTATACTATTGGCGGTGTTTACAATGTGTTCTATAATGCTAATAGCAAGTTCCAAGTAAAGACAGCCTACTATGTTCACGGTGAATATGCTACCTTCCAGAATGGTATTAGAAAGTTTCCTGCTTATGATGAAGGTGAGTACTTTGTAATTAGTAATGCTAATATGGTAATGGAAACGGATGATATAGATGAAGTGGTAACAGTGAATGAGTTTGTAGATATAGCTATAGCTAATAATTGGGTTATAGAATACCAGTATCAATAAACAACCGCAACTTATTAATAAGTGAATTGGTCAAGGTCTAGCCTATTAGATATTTATCTGATAGTGAATTACTGACAGATTAAGTATTGACTAATTTAAATAACAAAATATTTTGTATATTTACTTATTGTTTATACATTTGTAATATTTAATTAAATTATGCTATGAGTGCTTTCTTTGATATGTTATGGCTGTATTTTAAACTATTAATTCTTTGGTTGGGGTTTACGGTTGTAATGTTAGTTATAGGTGGAGTATTTAAAGTATTAGGAAAAGTATTAGGATATATTTTTATAAAGTTGGATTCAATATGTACAAAGAATATAATATTGCAAAAGATATGGAATACAATAGTTAATATTGGGATGATTATTATAGTATTAGGTTTTATTACTTTATGGATATGTATGGGGAGTAGGAGTTGTAATGTGAATAGGTATGATAATCATTTAGAATGGTATAATAAATAGCCCAGCCTACCAATTAAAGTAAGCTGGGGTTCTTTATTATTTCATATCTTCTATCTTATCCAGAAGATTATTAAATTCAGTTTCAATCTGTTCATCAGTAAAGTACATATTGCCTAATGGATGCTCAAATACTACTATCTGTTTGGGCAGACCATTTAAAGTAAGATTCACTTTATAAGCCTTAGAGTTGATTCTAGGAGTATTAAATACATCTTCCAAGTGAACTTGAATAGCTACTGTAGCTACTTCTAGACTATCTATAGCAGTCCTTCTTTCCTGCTTAGACATATCTACTAGTTTCTTTATTACTTCACTACATTCCCTATTTAATCTGGTTATATCGAAATGTGCGTTATAAGCACTATCTTCCATTATTTCAATATTAGTGGCTGTAGGATATGTTTTAGTAATGTATGATTTAATAGGTGAATCACCACAAGCTGTTAATGTTAGTACTGCAAATAATAATAGTAATAATTTCTTCATAATCAATAAATTTAAAGTTTGAGCAAATATAGTTAATTCATCTTAGACCATCCACCATTTACTAAGGTAAATCTTTGAGCCTTATTAGAAGGAATCATAATAACCTTCTTATAGTAGTTACCGTTATCGGCTGCTGTAGTAGTCGGACAGTATTTATAATCTATAGTACCAAAGTTCCTAATAGTATTAGTACTATACCAATAGGCATTAACTTTAGTTCCATCTGTAAAGAAGTTAATGTAGTATGCTGTATCTGACTGGCTATCTTTCTTATCCTTCACTAAGGACTTATATTTAGATACTTCCATTAAATGAGTATCATAGCCTTCATACTTAATATCTCTTACCTTTATATCAGCTACTACCTTCTTATCCTTATAAGTAAAATAGTAGTCCACTGGTGCATATTTATCTTCTGTAGGATGCAGATTAGTGGCACCCGCTTGTATTAAAAATGATTCTAGTAGTTTCCTTCCATTTAGTTCTAATTCATCGAATTTGTCCATTTAAGCTAGTAGTTTGTACTAGCCTGTATTCTATTATACATAAATCATTAGCCATTCACATTAACCATATATCATTTACAGGCTAATGGGTTATTATTCTTTAGCAGGTTCTTCTTTAGTTTGTAAATCCTGCTGTACCATCTGTAACAGTCCAGCCACATCTTTATAAGGTTGCTGGACTAAGTAGTTAATAATTGCGTTAATAGTTTGTTCTGACATACGTTTCATTCACTTAGTATATTTAATGCTTCATCTGATTCTAATATAACTGCTTCTTCATCTACCCACATAGTTCTTATCTTTAATAGCCTTAATAACCCTATCTGTTTCTTCTGTGATATGTTGTTTAATCTCATTTACTACAGTCCTAATAAGGAAATACATTAGAACTGCTAAGAATGTTAGTAATACATAGGTTGTAAACATAGTATATATAGTTTAAGTAGTTAATAATCAAAGTAAAGTAAGGCTATCTTCACAGACTACCTTACTGAATGAATAACGAAGTTAGTTATAAAATAAATAATCTATGTGATAGGATAATCTTTGTAGTAGAAGTATCTGTAGTATTATTACTTTGATTAGTAGTAAAATAGAACTAAATTACTCACTAACCAGAATGATAAAGTCATTCCCATTTAACTCTTTATCATATTGCAAATATAATAATAATATTTTACATATCAAAGCTAAATTACAATAATTTTAATAATTCATCTAAACACTGTCTTAGGTCTGATTATTGTAGTTGAGAATAAAGGTTTAGTAGCATTATAATAAAGAGAGAAATTAGCTGTTAGTTCATTAGTGCCAGCTAGTAAACCTGCCATCATTATACATTTAGAACCTTTGTAAAACTTAATACAACCACCTTCTTTATAAAGTCGGATGATATATTTAATTCCTATGCTGTTTAAAATTTCCTTAGCTTTAATACCAGCTTCTACTGCATCTTCCTTTAGCTTTAATATTCTAGCTTCTTCTGATTCCTTTGTACTGGGTGTAAAGTCAATAACCATAGCTTACTTAATTTTAATGTACTGAATAATATAACCTCTTACCTGCTTACCATCTATTCTTTTCCTAGCTTCCTTAAACTTAGCATAATCTTCAAAGTCTTTAATGCTAGCTTTTCCTTTGATTCCTAGTGTACCATAAATACTATTCAAGCAATCTTTAATATCAGCAGAAGGAATAAATTCACCGATTCTAAATGCAGGAATAGTAAGCAGTAACTTAGCTACCTTAGCATTATTATCCATCTTTTCAGAGATACTAATAAGAAGTCTTTGAATATGTGAAGTATGATATTTAAGTTCCCTAATCTGTTCCATACCTAGTAGTTCATAAGCATCTTTGATATAGCTATATTTCTTCTTTAATAAGGCTAATCTGTCACCATCTGTAAGACTGAATACCATACCTTCCTTTCTTTGCATTATAGAATCATATTCTTCTATAGCATCCTTAAAGGTAGTTCTGGCTGAATCATTCTTTAATAGCTTATCAGAAGTCTTATCTGTACTGCATCCTACAGCCATACCAGCCTTATTATATTCAGTGCTTAAATTAACTTGTAAACTGTATGTATGGTTAAGTACCTTGAAGTTATAAATATCCAGTTTCATCCTATTAGGGTCAAATACAAATTCACCAGTATTTTCATCTTTCCAAATGTAATGATAGATGCTTTCTTTAGTCCCTTCCTTAATTTCCTTATCATTATTAACCTTAGTAATATATGATTTAGCTTTCTGTTCTTCTTCCAGAACTACCTGCTTATATTCTTCATAAGTAAGGTCTGTATTGTATCTGGTAGCTTTATAAAGATGTGTAATAGTATCTGCATACTGGGTATTTCTAATTCTACCTGCTATCTGTCTTACCTGTGTACTAATATCCATTAAGGTTTGTGCCTTAGTGCTTTCAGAGATGATATAAATTTTACCTTCTGTATCAAATAAATCACAGCCTTCAAAGCAGGTGGAAGTATAAAAGTTTATCTTCTTTACAGGGTCAGTAGTTTCACCGTTAGTAACACCTTGACAAGTATGCTTATAGCTTTCATTATTCTTGCTAAAGATGATTCTGGTATTCTCATTAGTAAGGTTACAGTTCTTAATCATAGTAGCAATAAATTCCACCGAGTTTACAAAGAAGTGAGCATTACCGAATACTTTACCTTCTAAGAAGTCATTGATAACTTTCTTTACTGTAGCACCTACATACTTACATTGTACTGCATTTACCTTTACTTCGGTCTTATCTTCCCAGTCTATTTTAAAGGTCGGAATATCCTTTAGTTCTTCCAGCATTAAATCATATTCAATAGGGGTAGCTGTTAAGAATGACCATTCTTTGAATTTCTTATATTCGTCTAATACAGTCCTTACAGCCTTGTTTCTAAAGACATACTGGATAAACAACAGGTGTAGTTCATCTATTAGTAAGAAGTAGTTATAACCAGTAATACCAGCAACTTTAGCTAAACTATCATAAGTACACATAATCTTTTTAGCACCTTTCTTAGTATTCAAATACTCTCTAATTTCGTATGTGGTAACACCTTCATAAACACCTAGTACATTAACCTTACCATCTGTATTATATTTCTGCATCTTATTCTTAATTAGTGATACAAAGGGAACACATATAATAGTATCTTTACCATCTTCTAAAGCTATAGATGTTCCGCCACAGCCTACTTTACCTTTATCTATTAAATATCCTACTGGTAAACCATTCTCTTTGAATAATGGATATTCACCTAAATACTTGTACTCTTTAGTAATAATAATGTTTGTCATAATTGTAAATTGTTTGTTTAGCTAGTCGGTTTAAAATCTGGAGTTTAGAAGCATCTGGAGTTTGAATTATTGGTGTGACATTTTTGGGTATTCTTTCTATAGAAGATTGAGGTTTCGCTACCAAAATTTGTCACACTTGAAATAAAATAATAAGCGTATCACTACGCTTACTATTCTACGCTTAACTAACCCAAACTCAAAAATTATGATGAATAATTAACATTCAGTACCTAAAATATGCTCAAAAGGTACTTATGGTAATAACTTTGTGATTCTTAGAAGTGAATTAAGTGGAAGAACTGGCTAATCAGCTAGCCAGTCCACTTAGATAATCGAATTAAAATCTATGTTTCAGTATGATAGTTTCCTTCATTTATTGTAATACAAAGATAGTGAAATATTTTGACACAAACAAATTAATTATAACAAATTTTAAAATTTATATTGAGGATGTTATAATAGCTATATTCTTGTATTACAGTATGCAAAGTGATGGATGAATGAACTTAAAGTAAAGTTTCTTATCACTTCTTTTCACTAGACCAGCTTCTAAAGCTGAATATACTGTATTATGTTGTACTCCTATTTCGTGAACTATTCTATTTAGAGATAGGTCTACAATATTGGATGCTATTCTAGACCAGCATTTGAATCGGATTAAGAAGCCGATTACTAATCTATCTACATCTGTATCTAACAGGCTGCTATCTATGGTTACAAAGAACTTGGTAGGTTCTGTATAGCTATACTTATTACTGCATCCAGTTCTATCTATTGTTAGGTTGGCTACTTCTTCAAACTTTTTTAGATGGTTAAAGATGGTAGTTTCACTAACACCTGTTATTCTTACTATATCTTTAATAGTACTATCTGGATTCTTACTAATGGCTACTAATGTGCAGAAGTAAGTAAATGCTTCATTATTGGTTAATGCTTGTAATGTTGGGATATTTAGTTTAATTCTCATAGTTAAATAATCATAAATCATTTTATGTAAAACAATTTTTTTAAGATTAGAATCGGCTAAGAATATGTACCTTTGAGTGTTAATTTAAAACATTATATATTATGATTGAATATAGTCCTTGTAACGATTGCTTTTACAATGTCTTAAACAGACGTTGTGGTAAGAATAATTATAATCTTTATATGAAAATATCAGACCATAGAGATTGTAACGATTTTAAGGTATGTCTTTATGAAGAGGAAGAAGAAGAATTTACTGATGATATTCCAATGAAAGAAACTTGTCCAGAATGTGACAATGATGCTTATTGGGATGGTTCTAACTATGTTTGTGAAAATTGTGGCTGTTGCTTCAAACTGGATTAATAAAAAAATATGAGCAGAATTAGGCATATTAATCTAATTCTGCTTATACTTTACCATTACTTAGAATGTTCTTTTGCGTGGCACTCTTTACAGATAGACATAAGGTTATTAAAGTCAAATGCTTTGGCTAGTCTTTTAGTGCCAGTATAATTCATAAAGGAATCTATGTGGTGAATATCTTCTGCTGCATTAATAATGCCTTTGGCTAAACAGAGTTCACATAATGGCTGCTGCATTAGCTTAGCTAGTCTTAATTCCTTCCATTTGGTAGATTGGTATATCTTCTGTCTTTCTTCCCTGTTAAATGTTCTGGAAGGCTGCTTATTCGGTTTCTTTAGGTATGGCATATAGTTCTGCTGGTATTATGTATTCACCTTCTTCATTCTGTACTTCCAATGGTGCTAATTTACTATTCATTGTATAGCTGGACTTCTTAGCATAGCATCTTATAGTATTGAATTGCATTCTTAGTAGTTCTAATACAGATTCTTCTGTTACATCTTCCAGTCCTACTTCCATACATCTTATTACTGCTTTCTGTAGGAAATCTTCTACAGTCTGGGACATATAGATATTGTCTTTATAGTATGTGGTGTATTGCTTTACTAATTCGGGATAATGCTTGGCTATTATATCAGCTATCTTAGAAGCATTTCTATGAAGTGGCTTATCTATTACTGTATTGTAGCTGTACTGGTCATATTGTGGCTTCCAGTTAATTATCTTATCTGCTGTTTCTGTATCAATGTGAAATAATGCTGCTGCTTTGTCTAGTCCGTAATCATAAACATATTGTAGTAGGACTGATTTAGGTGGTCTTATCATTCTTGAATTTAATGTACTGGTTAATGGTTTCCCTGTTATAATTGAAGAAGTCCTTTAGTATGGCTTCTATCAGTGGTGCTTTATCTGATTTATGGTTAGTATGTTCATCTATAATATCAATATTTCTATTAAAGAAATCTGCTATTATCAATCTTAGTAGTTTAGACCTGTCTTTGCCTAGTAATTGCTGTAGTTCCGTTAGTAACAGGTCGGTATTTAGGTCTATTTTAGCTTTAATTTCTATTGGGTAATTACTTCTTCTTTCCATAGTTTAGCCTTTAATTGTATTACAAATTTACTAATACCTTGACAGATTACCAAATAAATAATTCACATTCTTTAATAATTGTATTATAGTGATTATAAGTCAATTAAAGCCATTATATAGCTTTATAAATTATAAAAATTAAATAGACTATAATATGATAAATTACACTATTCCAAAGGACATTGAAAAGGATGCTAAGGTATATATGCAGAATGTACTGGAACAGCTGGATAGTACTGGTATGTTAGAGAATGTGGATAGTGCAGCTTTAACAATGCTGGCTAGAAACTACAGTATGTTCATTAAGGCATCCAAACAGTTAGAAGATGAAGGTTTGACTGTTACCAGTGATAGGGGTAACATTGCACCGCACCCAGCTATTAAGATTGCTAAAGATGCTCAAACACAGGCTATGAAAGTTATGCTGGAGTTCGGACTAACAGCTAAGGCTAGAACTAAATTGCCTAAAGTAGAACAGGACGGGTATAACCCATTTGAACAGTTTATAAAGGAAGGAAAGGAAACTAGGTAATGAATGTGCTAAGTTTGTTTGATGGTATAAGTTGCGGACAGATAGCTTTAGAAAGAGCAGGAATTAAAGTAGATAATTACTATGCAAGCGAGATTAAACCAATAGCTATTAAAGTAACACAAGCGCATTACCCCAATACTATTCAATTAGGAGATGTAACAAAGATTGAAGCTAAAGAATTGCCTAAAATTGATTTACTTATAGGTGGTAGTCCTTGTCAGGATTTTAGTTGTGCAAATTTAACAAGAAATGGTTTAGAGGGAGAAAAGAGTTCTTTGTTCTATCATTACCTAAGATTACTTAGAGAATTAAAACCAAAGTATTTCTTATTGGAGAATGTAAAAATGAAGAAAGCGGATGAAGCTAAGATAAATGAGCTTCTAGGAGTTGAACCAATAGCTATAAATAGTAAATTACTTTCTGCACAAAATAGACCTAGATTATACTGGACTAATATTCCTAATATAGTGGCTCCAGATGATAAAGGGATAAATCTGAATGATGTTTTAGATAGTGGCTATTCTCCTAAAGATAAAGCTAGGTGTTTGCTTGTATCTGATAGCAGACCATTAAAAACACCTATAAAGATGTTTCATAGATTCTATGCTAAAGGCTTCACTACTCTTATCTTTAAGGATGAGAAGCACTATCAGCAGTGTAAAGATTACTATGATGAACACTTTAGAGGGGTGGCAGCTAGTGATATTGTATGCAGCTCACCTATCTTCAATGATGTAAGGTATCTGAATAAAGCAGAGAGGGAGAGATTACAAACTATGCCTAAAGGATATTGTGATATACTTACTGATAATGAAGCAGCAGATGTTTTAGGTGATGGATGGACTGTAGATGTTATAGCCCACATTTTAAGAAATATAGAGGTATAAAATGAATACCAAACTTTACTATGAATATTGTAGTAGGGTTCTTAATGGTGAAATAATAGCTGGTGAAACTATTAAGCTGGCTTGTAAGAGATTCCAGAATGACCTGCAAAGGGATGATTTGGAATTTAAAGAGGACAAGGTAGATAGAGCCATTCTGTTCATTAGCACATTGAAGCATTATACAGGTAGACATTCTGGTAAACCATTCACCTTAGAAGGATGGCAGCAGTTTATAATAGCTAATATAGTTGGATTCTACTGGAAGGGAACTACTACCAGAAGATATACTAGCAGCTATATAGAAGTAAGTAGAAAGCAGGGTAAGACAGCTTTGGCTGCTGCTTTATGCTTGTATTATTTAATAGCTGATGGTGAAGATGGCGCAGAAGTATTATTGGCTGCTAATAGTAAAGAGCAGGCTAAGATAGCCTTTGATATGTGTAGCAAGTTTAGTAAGGGATTGGATTCTAAAGGCAAGTATCTTACAGCCTATAGAGCTGATATTCTGTTTAACCTTACTAATTCCAAGTTGAAAGTATTGGCTGCTGATGATAGTAAGCTGGATGGATTTAATGCCAGCTTTGGTTTATTGGATGAATATCACGCTGCTAAGAATAGTAAAGTACGTGATGTTATTAAGTCCAGTATGGGGATGAGGATGAACCCGCATCTTTGTACTATTACTACTGCTGGATTTGACAAAACTTTACCCTGTTACCAATTAAGAACCGTAGCTATAGAAGTGCTTAATGGCTTAAAGGTAGATGATGAAATGTTTATAGCTATCTATTCTTTAGATGCTGCTGATGATTGGAGAAATGAAAAGAACTGGATTAAATGTGCACCAAACTTGGATATTACAGTAACTTCCAAATACATTAGAGGACAGGTACAACAGGCAATAAATAACCCTGCTGATGAAGTCGGAGTTAAAACTAAGACTTTGAATTTATGGTGTGACAGTTCTAATGTGTGGCTACCAGAGGACTATATTATTAAGTGCAGTCAGGAAGTAGACCTTAATAAGTTTGCTGGTATGGATTGCTATGTAGGTGTGGATTTAGCTGCTACTTCGGATTTGACTGCTGTAGCTTACTTAGTAGTACAGGATGGTACTTACCACTTCAAAACACATTACTATCTTCCAGAATCGGCATTAAAGGATAAGGCAGATAAGGAACTTTACAAATACTGGAAGCAGCAGGGGTATCTTACTGTTACCAGTGGTAATGTTACCGATTATGACTATATAACTACTGATATGCTTAGATATGCTGATGTAGTTAATATCCAGTCTGTAGGATATGACAAGTATAATGCTACACAATGGGCTATAGATTCTACAGAGCAGGGATTACCATTAGAAGAATATCCACAAACACTAGGTAACTTTAATATGCCTACTAGAGAACTGGAAAGGCTAATACTATCTGGTAAGGCAGTTATTGATAACAATGAAATAAATAGGTACTGCTTTAGAAATGTTACTTTGAAGTCTGATTATAATGGTAATGTTAAACCGAATAAGGCAGTAGATAAGAAGAAGATAGATGGAACTATAGCAATGATACAGGCTTTAGGTATGTATCTGAGAACACCACATTACACAAATGAAATACTGACTATTTAATGGGAATTTTTACTAATTGGTTTAAAAAGAAAGAACCAGAGCAGGAAACCAGAGGGTTATTCTGTGATTCATTGATGTATAATATGAATGGTAGCTATACTACTAATAAGGCTATGTTATTATCTACAGTCTACAGGTGTGTAGATGTTATTAGTGATGCAGTAGCACAGCTTCCATTAGAACCATATTACATTAATGATTCTGGTTATAAAGAAAAGTTTATTAAGCATCCTACCTACTACTTACTGAACAAAGAGCCGAACAATAAGATGAGCAGGTTTACTTTTATAAAGACTTTGATAGTAAGTACACTACTTAAAGGCAATGGATATGCTTATATAGAAAGAGATGCTAAAGGAGATGCAGTAGCACTTCATTATTTACAGCCAGATTATGTTACTATTACTGAACAGAAGGACGGAATTAAATATAGTGTTGTAGGCATTAAAGGACTGGTAGAGCCTTGCAATATGATTCATATACTGAACTTTAGTTATGATGGTATTACTGGAATCAGTACTTTACAACACGCCAGACAGACTTTAGGACTGGCTACAGATTCTGAATCACACGCACAAGGATTCTTTAAAGGTGGTGCTAATCTGGCTGGTATTCTTAAAGTACAATCTACTTTAACTGGTAAGCAGAAGGTAGATTTAAAAACTAGCTGGCAGACTGCTTTTAGTCCTACTACTGGTACACCTAATGGAGTAGCTGTATTAGAAGGTAATATGGACTTCCAACCGATTACAGTGAATCCTGCTGATGCACAACTATTAGAAACCAGACAGTTTAATGTAATTGATATTTGTAGGTTCTTCGGGGTATCACCTGTAAAAGCATTTGACTTATCCAAGAGCAGTTATAGTACTGTTGAGGCTACTCAGCTGGCTTTTCTTACTGATACATTATCACCATTACTAGAGAAGATAGAATTAGAGTTTGAAAGGAAGCTGTACAAGCCTTCTGAAAGGAGTAGAATAGATGTAAGATTTGATACTTCTGTATTACTAAGAGCAGACAAACAATCTTTAGCAAACTACTACAATACACTGTTTAATATCGGTGTGGTTAGTGCCAATGAGATTAGAAAGCAGTTGGATTTACCTGCTATAGATGGTGGGGATTCTCACTTTATACAGGTTAATCTAATGGAGATTAAAAATGCTGCTAATAACATTCCATCTAATAACAATATAATCAATGATACAGACAATTTACAAGGGGACTGACTTAGTATTCAATATTAAGTTGGAAGATAAAGACGGTATTCCTTTTAGGGTAAGAAACACTTCTGAATTTATACTTAGACTTTACACCACAAACCCAGCAGAGTTTATAGAATGTAGTTTTAAAGGTGGTGATTTGACTGGTATAGTAGAAGAAGATAGAATAGATAAGGCGGTTATTAATTCATCTGACCTAGATAAGCTACAATCTGGACTAATCTATTACAGCTACAGCTTTAAAAGTCCTAATGCTATGTTTAATGATGCTTATTATGATGAGGTAGTAAAGGGGCAGACTAATTATTATTTGAAGTAATGGAACTACAGAGAGCAACTAAAGAAGGAGTATTAGAACTGGATAGAATCAGTGCCAAGATTGGTAGTACAGTGAATGCTGTATGGGGTACTATAGAAGGTGATATTACTAAGCAGACCGATTTACAGGATGAACTAAAGAAGGTAAAGGATAGTATTCCTACTAAAGTTCCTGCTGATGGTGGTAATGCTGATACTGTAAACGGACATACAGTAGAATGTGATGTACCTGCTAATGCTAAGTTTACTGATACTGTTTATGATGATTCTATTATTAAGGCTGGCATAGCTAATAAGGTGGACAAGGTATCTGGCAAAGGTTTATCTACTAATGACTACACAACACTAGAGAAACAGAAACTGGCTGGACTTAGTAACTATGACGATTCTGCATTAAGAAAGTATATTGAATCCTTAGAGGAACAGAACAAGCTATTAAAGGAACAGGTAGCAGCATTACAGAATCAGATAGATAATACTGGTTGGATTCTATTGGAATAATAACAATACTATGAGAGAACTAAGAAACTGTAATGAAATTGTAAAGATGGATTCTAGGACTGTAGAAGGGTATGCTTTAGTATTCGGTAAGCAGTCTAGGGATTTAGGTGGCTTTACTGAAGTAATAGAACCTACAGCCTTAGAAGGTATTTTAGAAAAGTCTGATATACTATGCTTACTGAATCACAATGAGGATAGAGGTATATTAGCCAGGTCTAAATACGGTACTGGAAGCCTAGAATTAACTATAGATGATACTGGACTTAAATACAGGTTTGAAGCACCTAACACTGCTTTAGGTGATGAACTGTTAGAAGGTCTTAGAAGGGGTGATATTAGTACTTCTTCATTTGCCTTTACTATCGGTAAAGATACTTGGACTAAGAAGGAAGATGGTAGTTATTTAAGAACTATCAATAGCTTCAAAGAATTATTCGATGTATCACCAGTATATAAGGAAGCATATCCAGATACATCTGTAGCATTAAGAAAGATGCAGGATTTAGAGAGCGAGGATTTAAAAGATTACTTCGCTGGACTTAGGAGTAAGTTAAACTAATGAACACCTTAGAACTACTGGACAAAAAGGAACTGCTTAAAAAGAGAGCAGAGGAAATTATATCTGGTGCAGAGAAGGAAGTAAGAAAGCTAAATGCTGGCGAGCAGGTAGAATTTGATGCACTTACTAAAGAAGCGGCAGATATAGATATTCAGATTAGGAAGATTGAAGAAGATAACCTTAAACAAACAACACATACAACTAATACTATGAAGGAAAAGTTTTCACTTTTAAAGGCTATCAATGATGTAGCCAATAACAGACAATTAGACGAGAGAGCACAGGAAGTAGTAACTGCTGGTATCGCAGAAATGCGCAAGGCTGGTCAGTCTTATAGCGGACAGATTGTACTTCCTATCGAAGAAAGAGGTGATATTAAAGCTACTGTAGCTACAGCAGGACAGGAGAATGTAGCAGAAGATAAGTTAGGTATTCTAGAACCATTGAGAGCAAGTTTAGTATTGGCACAAGCAGGTGCTTCTTATATGACTGGACTTGTAGGTAATGTTTCTATTCCTGTTTATTCTGGTTCAAATGTAGGCTGGGCTGGTGAAGTTGATGCTGCTTCTAATGGCGGTGGTACATTCTCAGAAGTAAACCTAGAGCCTAAAAGACTTACTGCATATATCGACGTATCTAAGCAATTCTTAATTCAAGATTCTAATTCTGCTGAGGAAATGCTAAAGAGAGATATTGTTTCAGCTATTGCCAACAAACTTGAAGCTACTATTTTGGGTAGTGAAGCTGGTGATGCAAAGAAACCTGCTGGTATGCTTAATGCTGTAGTAGCAGATAGCAATGCTATCACTTACAAGGATATTGTTAAGATGGAAGCTGATTTGGAAGCTAAGAATGTGAGAGGTGATATTAAGTTTATTGTTTCACCTTCTGCTAAGGCTGATTTAAAGACTACTGACAAGGGTACTGATACTGGTAAGTATCTGATGGAAGGTAATGAGGTAAACGGTTATCCAGTTCTTTCTACTTCTGCTGTAGCTGGTAAGGGTGTAATCTTCGGTAATTTTGCTGATTTGGTTATTGGTCAATGGGGTGGAATTGATTTAACAGTAGACCCATATACACAAGCTGCTAACGGTAAAGTAAGACTTGTTATCAATGCTTACTTTGATGCCAAGCCTAGAAGAGCAGAAGCATTTGTTAAGAAGGTTCTTAAAGCCTAATTATAGTCTATTTAATAAGTAGTAAGCTATGTATATAACTTTAGAACAAGCAAAGAAACAGTTGCTAGTAGATGAGGATTTTAGGACAGATGATATGTACATTCTGGACTTAATAGCTGTAGCAGAGGATTCAGTATCTAAACATTTAGACATAGCTTTAGATGAATTAGAAGTAGGTGGTACTTTACCACCTGCTATAATTCACGCTATGTTACTAATGATAGGTAATCTTTATGCAAATAGAGAACCTGTTAGTTATGGTACAGTAGTTAAGATTCCCTATAGTTATGAATATCTGATAGGACTTTACCGTAAATACACAATTAAATGAGAGCAGGAACATTACATTATCCTATTACCATACAAGAACCTGTAGCAATTAAAGATGGCTATGGTGCTAATTCTATTGATTGGAGAGATGTTATTAGCACTAGGTCTAATGTTACTTATAACAGTGGTAATAGACAGAATCAGAATAATGAAATAGTTCATTCTTATACTGTAACTTTTACTGTTAGATATTATCATAAGGTAAATGAGAATATGAGAATCCTTTGGGATGGAAAGAAGTACAGGATTCTTAGCATAAATCCAGAATTATATAAGCAATCAATCACTATAGTAACTGAATTGATAAATGAATAACATAGAAGTGGATGCCAGACAGGTAGTTTCTATGTTTGCGGATTTGACTAGTAGGCAGCAAAGGCAGGTTTATAGAAGTGCTTTAAGAAAGGGTGCTGGTATCTTAGTCGGTGAAACTAAAAGACAGCTAAGGCAGACTTTAGGCAGAGCAGCTTCCAGTAGAAACTGGTGGAATGGTAGAACCTTAGTAAGTGGGATTAAATCTAATGCTGACCGAAATGGGACGGAAGCTAAAGTACATATTATGGGTGACTTTAGATTGAAGTTCTTTGAAATGGGTACTGGAGTTAGAAGAACCACTGGTAATAATACTGCATCTGTCAGAGGTCGGAATCCTATAAGAAGGCAGAGAGCAGCAGCCAATAGAGGTAGTATTAATGCTGTACATTTCTTTAGAACAGCTAAGAGCCATAAGGAAGGGGAAATCTTTAATAGTATGGATAACCTTATTAGCCAGTCAATTCAGAGAATAGCAAATAGAAACAGACGATGAGTTTACAAGTAGGCAAAGCAATATATAACCTGCTTAGTAATGATGCTAATGTTACTGGCAGGGTACAAAATAAAATATATCCCTTAATTGCTGATACTGGTACTACATTTCCCTTTATTGTTTATAGAAGAACTGGTATAGAACCATCTGATAGTAAAGATAGGTTTATCTATAAGGAAGATACTTATGTAGAAGTAGTTATAGCTTCTGATAAGTATAATGAAAGCATAGAAATAGCTGATTTAGTAAAGGATGCCTTACAAGGTAAAAAGGGGAACTATTCTGGTATTAACATACAGGATATTAGAATGACTAATGCAGATGAAGATTACATAGAAGATACGTTCATTCAAAACCTTACATTCAACATAAAGACAAATGGCAGGACAAGTAATTAACGGTGGTGACTTAATGCTATTTATTGACGATAAGTCTATAGCATTTGCCACTAACCACAAACTAAGTATAAATGTAGAAACAGTAGAAACCACTTCTAAGGATAGCGGTGGTAAATGGGTAGCTAAGGCAGCTAGAAAGATTAACTGGAATTGTAGTACCGAGAACCTTTATTCTAATGATGGTGAAGGTATTACTTTTGATATGCTATTTGACAAGCTAACAGCCAGAACACCTATTAAGGCTGTATTCTGTTTAGAGAAAGATTATTCAACAAAGAAGGATGAAGTACCAGAAGGGGGATGGTTGCCAGCTACTACTGGAACTTATTCGGGTAATGTTATTATTACAGCACTTGAAGCCAATGCTCCTAATGGAGATAATGCAACATTTACAGCTTCATTTGAAGGTGTGGGTGCACTTTCAAAAGCAGCATAATTATAAGCCTTTATATCTCTAGGTTATGGAGGTGTAAAGGCTTTATTATTTAATACTTATTGATATGACTATTAAAGGACAAGACTACAAATTGAAATATACTCTTAGAGCCTTATTTATCTATGAACAGATTACAGGTAAGGCATTTGAGTTAAAGACTATCACAGATGAATATCTATTCTTCTACTGTGTCTTAATGGCTAATAATCCAGACAGTTCACTAACCTTTGAGGAACTGATAGAAGCCATAGATGAAGATATGGGTATTATGGTAGAGTTCCAGAACTTCTTAAAGAAGGAACTGGAGAAGCAACAGCTATTCATTACTAATAATACGGATGCTAAAAAAAAGTCCTAACCACTAAGGAGATATATTCAGCCTTAGTAATAGAAGGTGGACTAGACCCAGAATATGTACTAGATAAGATGCAGATGTATGAGTTAGAACCATTGATTAGCAATCTACATAGGAAGGACAGAAATAGCTGGGAACAGGCTAGAATGATAGCTTATGTAATTGCACAATGTAACAGCACTAAGAAGTTAAAGCCTACTGATATAATGCAGTTTACTTGGGATAGTGATACTACAGGAGAAACATCTATTAGTAATGAAGATATTAAGAGATTGAAAGAGAAAGCTAAACAATATACAACACATAATTAAATATGGCTGATTTAGTAACCAGACTATTATTAAATAGTAGTCAATTCGATAACAACATAAGACAGTCCACACAACAAGTACAACAGTTTCAGCAGGTAGGAAGGAATATCACAGCCACTATAGGAAGATTTGCTGGTGTGCTAGGTATAGCTATGACTGCTGGGGAAGCATTTAATGCTGCTGTTAATAGTTCCAGAGAAGCACAGCAGGACTGGAATACTGTAGTAGGTACTGCTAAGACTACTGTAGATAACTTCTTTTCGTCTTTATATAGTGGTGATTGGACTGTATTTGAGAATGGGATATTAAATGCTATCGGACTGGCTAAGAGATATACAGAAGCCTTATCTAATGCTAAGATGGCTATGGCTATCGGTGAATCTAAAGCAGATAGATTAGAAGCAGAAAGAAATAACTATGAATACCTTATTACTAAGAAGGGTATTAGTAATGAGGAAAGGACAGCAGCCTATAACACTTACATAGAATTATCCAAGAAGGAAATCTTAGAGAGGGAAAGTAAAAGTAAGTACTTCTGGGAACAGATTCAAGAAGTAATGAAGGCTAAAGGTGTTACTGGTATTAATAATGCTAAGGAAGCACAAAAACTATATGAGAGTTTATTAGACCCGTCTACTAAGGAATATGCAGATTTAGAGAAGTACAAGCAAAGGAAGTCAGATGCTAAAGGTACTAGGAATCTAGGTTACTTAATGATGATTAGCGGTGCTGGTACAGGTGGTGAAGGATTAGACACTTATACTAGAGGTGTTAAAGAACTGGAAGAAGCTACAGATGAGAGCCTAGAGAATATGATTAGATTCCAGAATATCTTTACTTCGGAAGTTGGTGAAGAAGTAAAGGATATGCTAGATAAGGCTATAACCTTTACTGATAAGGTAGGAACAATCAAGAAAGATATGTCTGATGCAGGACAGGATTTAAAGGATGGTCTTAATAATGGAGAGGTTAAATTAAAACCTGTTATTCCTACTGGTTCATTAGTAGAACTGGATGCACAGATAGCATCTTTAAGAAAGGAATTAAACCTAGCTATTAGTAATGAAGATAGGATAAGAATCAATGCTGAACTAAATGCACTTACCGAACAGAAAAGGGTAATAGAGTTCCAGTACAAATATCCTAATGCACCTATTGGTAAGTTAGATGGCAAACCTGCTGGTTTGGCTGGTATGGTGAAGCCAGAAATACCTACTTCACTTCCTAAGTTTAGTAGCCCTATTACTAATAAGAATATCAAACTGAATAATGAGTATGCACAAAGTTTAGGTGCTATAGCTTCTATTATGGGTTCTGTAACCAATATGACCAATGAAGGTGCGGCAGCTTGGTTAAGTTGGGGTGCTAATTTGATTAGTGCTGTAGCAGCAGCTATCCCACAAATTGTAGCATTAACTACAGCCAAGAAAGGTGAAGCTATTGCCAGTGGTGTAGCCAGTGCAGCCCAAACCCCGTTTGTAGGATGGTTGTTGGCAGGTGCAGCAGCAGCGGCTGTAGTAGCAGCTTTGGCTAGTATTCCTTCCTTTAGTACTGGTGGTATATTCGCTGGTAATAGTACTATTGGAGATATGAACCTAGCTAGGGTAAATGCTGGTGAAATGATTCTTAATAACAGACAGCAAAGGAATCTGTTTAACCTGCTTAATGGCAATGGGATTATAGGTTCTGCTGGCGGTGGTCAGGTAGAGTTTAAGATTAGAGGCAAGGAACTTGTAGGAGTTCTAGCCAATTACAATAATAAAACAGCTAAAGTAAGATGAAATATACAGCACAATTCTATGATATAAATGAGAAGCTATACACATTGGAAATAGGTTCTGGAGAAGTGCAGAACATTACTTTATCTGCTACACCATTCATAACCGAGTTAGAAACTTCTGATTCACATCTATATAAACCTTGTAAGTATAGCAGTGCTACTATAGGAATGATTACAGACGATTATAAGTTTGATTTGTATAGTAGTACAGCACAACAGAATAAGGTAGTTCTTAGTAATACTGATGGTATTGTATGGGTTGGGTATGTAACACCCAATCTATACAGTCAAGGCTATGAGAATGAATTAGAAGAAATAGAGGTAGAAGCCATAGATGCACTTAGCACATTACAGTATTATAAGTACACCACTATAGGCGGCAAGAAGAATATAGTTTCATTTACCCAGATTATAAACCATCTGCTTGGTAAATGTAATGCTTATAGTTCTTTCTATATTTCAGATAATACACAATTAAATGCTACATCTGACTTTTGTTTACCTAGTAAGATGTATATCAGTGAACAGAACTTCTTTGATGAAGATGATGAACCTATGACTATGCAGGAAGTTCTGGAAGAAGTTTGTAAATACCTTAATGTAACTGCTGTAGCTGATGGTGATAAGGTTTACTTCTTGGATTATGATGCTATTAAAAATGGAATCAATACTTACTATAAGTTTACCATTGGTAGTACAGCATCCACTAAGATAACATTACAGCAGTCTAAGGAAATAGAAGCCAGTGATTATGTTGAAAATGGTGGTCAGTTATCCTTAGATAATGTATATAATAAGGTTACTGTTAAAGACAGTCTATACAGCTTTGACAGCATTATACCTAGTATCTGGGATGAGAAGTATTTAACTAACTATGGTGGTAGCTGGTCTTATGTGCAGGAAGTAAATGAAGATGGTAAAGGTGGTATGCACAAATGTTTCTTTAAGTATCTAAAGAACAGTAACTATAAATGTTACTATTATAATAAGACCACATTAGCACAAGTATCAGCACCTTCTACTATTAACTATGCTACTACACAGAACTATGTAGGTGCTACTATTTGTAAAGCCTTCTTTGATAAGGTTACTGATTTTAATAAGAAGTATAATAATATCAATTTCACAGACTATGTACTATTACACGTTCATAATACTTATGATGGTAAACTAAGACCATTATTTGAACTGGAAGTAAATGATAATAATGTTAGCTTCATTGGTGGTTCAACTTATCTAATTATTAAGGGAAATTTCCTATTTATGGATAGAGAATCTGAAATGTATATAATGCAAGGATATAGTAACAAAGATGATAACTTTAATCCAGATAATCTTTATATAGACTGTAAGCTAAAATATGGCAATATGTACTGGAATGGTTCTGGGTGGACTACTACAGATAGTACATTCAAATTATACTTTGATAACCAAGGACAGTCAGACCATTGTATTAACAGGATATTCCCAGTTAAAAATAACATTGATTGGAAGATGGGAATAGATGGTGAAGGTTACGCTATTCCAATGCCTAACACTAATGAAGTGATTACTGGTAAACCTACCTTTACATTATACCATCCACACAAAATAGATAATAGCTATAGATGTGATGCGGTGTTTCTTAGTGATTTTGATATACAGGCTAAAGTTCAGAACTTTCAAAAGGAAGAAGAAAAGGATTCTGATACTGAATACAGCAATATTATAAATGAGGACTTTGTAAATGAGATGGATTCAGAAGATTTTGCTATATGTACTTGGGATAATAAGGAATGTAACTATAGTGCAGTTTGCTATAGTGCTAATGGTACTAGCTTTACTTATCTGGATAACGTATATAATAAGGCTACTAAGCAGATATATAGACAGGAAGAGCATCTTATATATAGGCTAGTAACACAATATAGTACACCTTCTGCCATTCTGAATCTGAACTTACAGAACAAGTTTAAAGTATATGCTACTATGACTGATAATTTTCTTCCTAATAAGACCTTCATAGTAGACAGCATTACTACAGATTATAGATTATGCAAGCAGGAAATACGGTTAATAGAAAAGAAGTAATATGCAATTTACAAGGACAAATATAAATAAGACATTTCGTAACGGTGTAGTCAATGCTAGTAATGTAGCTGTTACTAATGTTGGCGGTGGTGGAAGTTCTTCTTTAAGTGGAAACTTTCTACCTGCTGTTAATAATGGTGACGGCTCTTATACAGTAGATATATCAAAGATAGTATTTACTGGAAACTTAATCGGTGAAGGTGAAATTACTGCTTATGGTCAAGGTTCTACAAGTGGTGATACACCTACAGGTTCAGTTACTATTTATGATGGCTTGGATTCTGTAGCTGTAGATGCTGCTTTGTCAGCCAATCAAGGTAGGATATTAAGAGAGATGATACAAGCTATAGAACCTAGCAGTATATTATTAGCTGGTCTGGAAGATGTAACACTAACCAATCTGGCAGACGAGCAAATATTAAAGTATGACGCAGCTTCTAAGAAGTGGGTTAATGGTGATGGTACTAAGGTTACTTGGACTAATATAGAAGGGAAGCCAGCAGCACTTACAGATGCCAATATAGCTAAGTGGAATGAGAACAACCACACACATACTAACAAGACTACATTAGACAAGATAACAGAAGCCAATCTTACTAGTTGGAATAACAAGTTAGATAAAACTATATGGGACAAGGCGTTTTACTTTGATAGTGCAGGTGATTTAAGAGCAAAAGTTAATGTAATAGGCGAGAAAGAAATTAGTGCTTATGGTGCTGGAACTACTTCGGGTACTGGAACTGTAACTATAGTGGATGCACTTACCAGTACAGCTACAGACTGTGCTTTAAGTGCTAATATGGGTAGAATCCTTAAAGATATGATAGATTCTAAAAGCAGTGTTTCTAGTTGGGAAGATATAACAGATAAACCTAGTTGGATAACATCTGCAAAGCCTTCCTATAGTTGGGGTGAAATAAGTGATAAACCATCTACATTTACACCTAGTTCACATAACCATAATAGTAGTTATGTTAGTGCACTTGGTACTAATGGTAACCACCTTACTTGGACTAAAAATGGTACTACTAATAATATTACTGTTCCTTATGCTACAGTAGCAAATAAGGTTATTAATACATTAACCTTTACAGGCTATCAATCCAAGTCTTTTAATGGTAGTGCAGCAGTCAGTGTAGCTATACCCAATAACACTAATCAGTTAACTAATGGTGCAGGATTTATTACTAGTAGTGCTAGTATCAGTGGTAACGCTGGTAGTGCTACCCAATTACAAACGGCTAGAAATCTTTGGGGACAAAGATTTGATGGTACTAACGATATTACTGGTGACTTATATTCAACTGGTACAATTAACTGTAGTAATACTATGCAAATTAATGGTGGTAATAGTGTAGGAAGCTATCCAAAAGTGCTGTTTCATATTCCTGATGTAGCTTGGGCACAATTATTTCTTAGACTTGGACAGTTACAGTTAAGGGACGGTAGTAGTCAGGATGGTAATTGGTATCCAATGGCGACAGGTTCATTTACCGCAAATGGTACTATATCCAACACTGATAATGTATATACAACTAGTTCATATATTAGTAGTATGGTTGATAGGTGGAATCATTCTTGGGACATATTCTTTAATCCAGATAATGCAATTTTCAGAGCTAATCAGATAGCATTAATGATACCTAATCAAACCTCTTCACGTCCTGTTATTGGGTGGAAAGATTCAATTGATGGAGTTGGATATCTGACAAGATATACTATAGGTTCTTATCGTATGAATCGAAATACGTGGGGAAGTATGCTGTTAGCAGTGTCCAATGATGATTGGGGAAACAGTGCGGGTGCTCAATTACAATTAAACGGAGAAGGTACAGCAGACCTTATAGTTTCACGTTTTACTGTTCACGGGAATTTACAAGCAAATGGAGAAGTAACAGCTTATAGTACTTCTGATAAGCGTTTAAAAGAGGAGGTTAAAGCAATAAATAATGCTAGTGACATCATAGATAAATTGAGACCTGTTTCTTTTAAATGGAATGATAAGGCAAAAGAACTTAATCCTAATAAGAATAACAAGTTGAATTATGGTTTAATAGCGCAAGAAGTTGAAGAAGTAATACCAAGTATTGTGCATCCAATTTATAACGGCGAATATAAATCAATAGATTATATACAACTGATAGCTATTCTTATTCAATCCAACAAGGAAATGAGAAAGGAAATAGATAGACTTAAAGAACAAATAACAAACTGAAAACTAATTTGATATGATATTAGGAAGTGCAGGAATAACAACAAGTATAGTAGGTAATGCAATAGGTTCAAGCAGTAGAGATATCGGTACATTATGTACACATAATAATATAAATAAATGGTCAAAGCATAAACCTATACGTTATAATAAAGTTGAAGGTTTGAGTGATGAAGAATTTAAAGGAACAAGCGGTGATAATTCTTTAGGTATCTATTATGGTATTAAGGCTAGTACAAGTGCAGGAAATTATAATCAGCTTCACGATACTAATTTTGATTATATTGGCAAACCTAATGGCGGTGAGCTATCCCCATTTCGATTAGGTGATTTTAGAGGTTATGATACTAATGCAGTGCCAACACTTACAGGTGAGATAACAAACCTAGCCTACACTAATGTTCCTAAAAGTTTTAATTGCTCAGTTATTTATGATTATACAGGAAGTAATACTACTGGAATAGATTTTAGAGAGTTAATTAATACAGATGGTGATGCAATTAAATTTGAAAATTATTATCCTTGCATTTTAGTTGGTGATTATGCTAGAGGATTGTTTAATGAATATAACTCACAACAAACATCCATTAAGTTTAATAACGCTTGGTATAATAAGTTTTATGCTGACATAAGTAGTGGTAACTTTCCTACAAGTTATATTAATACCAAACAAACTTGTACTTTGTTCTTAACACGTAATCTTTACGTTGAAGGTGGTATTACTGATTTAAGAAACTGGCAATATGTAAAAGACAAAGCAAATGCTTATAATGCTTTTGCAGTGCCTAATGCAGTGGCTAAGAAAGTAGAAATTAAGAACTATAGAACTTATACGATATTAGAAGCCATTAAATGTATTAGAGAAAGTAACGGAGTTAAATTAACATTATATTTTCCAGAAGGCAGACCACAAACTTCTTATATAATTGGGATTGAAAGTCCTGGTAGTGGTTCTAAAAAATGGGAATATAGTACTTCTTCAATACCAGTTATGAGTATAAGTTTTACTTGGAGTGAATTAGGAATACTACCTATTCCCAATCAAACATATACCGTTAGTGGAAGTATTACTAATGGTGGTAATTTAGTATCTAACTTTAACTTTGATAATATTTAATTGAACTATGGGTTTTATAAAAGATAATAAAATAGAGATACAACTGGTAGTGGCAGTATTACTAATACTGTTCGGTTGTGTCCTTGTTGTGATGGCTTTTGGGGTAGCACCATTAGGTATAATAGATAATAGTGTGTTATGGGTACTAGGACAAATATTAGTGTTTAGTGGTACTTTATTTGGCATAGATTATCATTATAGGGTAAGACAATAAATAAATTTAGCCTGTAGTCCTTTATTGGATTGCAGGCTATTTTATTAGCTTTGCAGTATGGAATATATAGATTACTATTATAAGGAAATTCAGTATTATGCTATAGTTGAAGGTGACAGGTGTTATTCTGTGAAGCCAGATAAATTTGCTACTGTTTGGTTGGCAGGAAACTATGTGCCTACAGTAGACTTTGATACCTTTAATGAGCAGATAGAATTTGATGGGAGCAAGGAAAAACTGTATATGTTGTGCTGCTATATAATATATGTAATAGAACAGCATTACTTTGTAAAGCTAAGACCTACGGCTAAAGAGATGAATGATGAATTAGATAAGATGAATGAAGTAGCCAGTATAACCATTACTGATAAGGATGGTAAAACATTCACATTTAATACTGAATATGCGATAAAGAATGTGATGGATGCTATTCGGATTAATACGACTGCTGATAGTTATGAAACGGACAAAATATGTAAGTTACCAGAAGTAGCTAATAACACCTACATACAAAGTATGTTCGCTGTAGAACTGGCTAACTTCCTGCATTACTACTTTCCAGTAAAGAGGAAGAAGGATAGTCTAGTTAGCACAAATGAACAGGATATGATTCTAAAGATTCTGCATCTGTTTAAACTAACACCTGCATTAGCTACCCGAAGTCGATTTAGACAGTTATTAATGCTGGCTGATAAATTCAAGGAGAATCTAAGCTGGATAAACTTGCAAGGTCAGTTATTACCTGTAACCTTTATAAAATGGAAGCAGTGGAATACTAATAACTGGTTAGAAGTAGAATATGAAATGCTAAAAGAAGGAGAAACTGTTACTTTAAAAGGTCTGTAGTAAGTAACAATTAATTCTTGCATTATGTAAATTAGTTCTGGTACTTTTGCTGCCAGTTAAATAACTGGTGTGCCAGATACCTAAATAAGTTCGCAGGGCAGCGGTGATAACAATGACAAGAAAAGAAGAAATGGAAAAGTATGGAACTTGGTTTGGTAAGTCTACCCCAGACCACATTATTAAAAGATGTGATGAACAGATAGCCAACTATCAGAAATGGATTCTGAATCTGGGACAGCTAAAGCAGGAACAACTAGCTAAGAAGGCAGAAGGTCATAAGGAAGAATTAAAAGCTATGTTGGCTGCAATGGGTGAAGAAGAAAGAAGTAATTTTATTAATGGTTTAAACAGATGAGTATGGATACACAAACAAAAGAATTAATCCAGCTTTGGAATTTACTGGAATTGGGGTTTGAATTAAACCTTAGATATGCTGATACAGGCATTATTAATGAAGGTGATGAAGATGTAGTTATTAATGTTACTGCAATAGCTGAAACTGCTGAACAGTGGAATGAACCTATAGAGCCTAAACAGGTATCTATGTTTGAAGCTGTTGGTCTAGTAGCTGTAGCCAGTTTGGTTAATGATTATATGGAAGAACCTGTTGCATACAAAAGAGGTTCTGTTAATTCATTAGTAAAGCTGATTGGAGATAAGCTATTACAGACTTTTGAAGGGAAACGTGTTAAAATAGAATTTTAAACTAATAGCCAGTTATCGGTAATGGTAGCTGGCTTTAAATACTTATGGTGTATGATAGTAGATAGTATGACTTATGAAGAAATAATATCTGAGTTTAAGAAGGACTGGGGGAATTATTTTCCAAATGTTCTGCCTAGATTTATGAATGATAGCAAGTATCGGAGATATATGCTTAAAGAAGCCAAGGATAATGTTCCTGTATTCTTTAAACCAATAGAACTAACTAGTAATAGAGGAAATAAATATATTTTACAGATAAACAGTAAAGGTAGGTCTGATTACAAAAGAGGTGGGCTAATGTTTTTATTGTTTATGTACTATCATAGACCAGAAGGTATATATGCAGTAATGAGATGTCCGCAATCTAGCTGGGATTTGAAGGAAGCATCTTATAATATCTATATTCCGCATCTGTTTGATAGGTACAGAGAACGAGAACTACAGGACATTCATAAACCAAAGATGCAGACTATTATAGAGTTCTTTAAGAATAACGGGGTAGGTAGATATATAGATGTGACTAATGATAAGTATGATGATAATATATTCTTCACTACTACTAATGGCGTATTACTAGGAGGTAAGTTAGATGATGGGAATACTTTGTTAAGGACTTATATAACCTTTGATATGCTTAGAGGTGAGCAGATTGATGATAAGGAAAGATTAATAGCTAGAGTAAAAGAGTATATAGAGAATGAACAGTAAACAACATTAAATACTAATAAGTATGAGAATATTAGAAGGAAAAGAATTAGAAGATGCTTTAAAGCAGATGCAAGAATGGGAAGCTAAGAAAGCTAAAGCTATTGAAGATGCTTTCCAAAGAGGGATAGCAACAGGTGAAGATATTACTAATTTATTATGGACTTATACAGATAGTAATCTCAGATGGGAACTATTTGCAGACCTTGCTGAGAAGGGCAAACTATCTGATGAAGCCTTTAATAAAGGACTGGCTATAGCTTGGACTGAGGGCAGAGGTACAGGGGATTTTAGGGCTATACAATACTTTATGAGGTGTAAGAAGGAATTAGTGATGAATGAAGAAGAACTAGCCTATTATAATAGTTTGCCCGATAAGGTTACTTTGTATAGAGGTTGCAGTATAGAAGAGTATGAAGATGAAGATGGAGATAGCTGTTTCGGTATTTCTTGGACTACCAGTAGAGATGTAGCAGAGTTCTTTGCATTTAGAAATGAGCAGGAAGATACTGCTGTATATTCTATAGAGGTTGATAAGGAAGATATAAAGGCTGTATTCTTATCTAGGAATGAATTTGAAGCTATATGTTTTGGCGGTGATGAAGCCACTTTGGTTACAGATGAACCAACAGAACTATATACTAATTATATGGAACGAAAGAAGCAGGAACTAGATGAATTTATGAATAAGTAATGAATGAAGGGGAATGGGGTAATATTTTAAGTGGAGAGTGCTTTAAACCCCAGCCCCCCCTTCTTTCCACGGCTGTAAGTTTCCAAATATGCAAAAGGTTGCATTATTTAACATTATTCATAAATAGCTGATAATCAATCTGTACGAATGGTTAAAGTGTTTATTCTGTTGTTCATCCAAAAAGAGGACACCGTGATGTGCGAGACTGATTTCTCCGGGTTGTGGATTGGCTCCTCCGCCCACCATTGCAACCTGCGAGATGGTGTGATGGGGGCTTCTGAAGGGGCGGGTGGCTATCAGAGATGAGTCTTTTCCCAATTTTCCGGCAACGGAATGTATCTTGGTCGTTTCCAGACTCTCGCCCAGCGAAAGAGGAGGAAGAATGCCCGGCAGTCGTTTGGCCATCATAGACTTTCCGCTTCCGGGTGCGCCAATCATGATCAGGTTGTGCCCTCCTGCGGCAGCTACTTCGAGTGCGCGTTTCACGCTTTCCTGTCCTTTTACGTCTGCAAAGTCGTATGGGAAATTCTCCTGATTCTTATAAAATTCTTCGCGCGTATTGACTATGGTGGGTTTCAGCTCTCGTTCACCGTTGAAGAATTCTATGACTTCTTTTATATTTGCTACTCCATAGACATTCAGGTGGTTAACCACGGCCGCTTCGCGGGCATTCTGCAGGGGAAGGATGAATCCTTCAAAGCCTTGTTCGCGTGCACTGATGGCGATGGATAAAGCTCCTTTGATAGGTTGCAGACTTCCGTCCAGACTTAGTTCGCCTATGATGAGGTAGCGTGATAATTTTTCTTCGGAAACTATTTTTGCGGCAGCCAGTATACCAATGGCCAAAGGCAGGTCGTATGAGGAGCCTTCTTTGCGTATATCGGCCGGAGCCATGTTAATGACGATCTGACTGGTGGGAAACTTGTATCCGTTTACTTGTAAGGCGGATATGATACGTTCATGGCTTTCTTTTACGGCAGAGTCCGGCAGACCGACAAGAAAGAATTTTATACCGCGCGAACTATTGACTTCAATAGTTACAATGGTTGCATCAATTCCTTGTACAGCCGCGCCATAGACTTTTACCAGCATTCTTTTTATTTTTTCTTTTTACGAGCTCTTTCGGCTGCTTTTGCGGCTTTCTCTTTTTCTTTGTCTTGCTCTATGAGTTGTTTTACTTTATCTATTAATGCTTTTCCTCTGATGTCTCTGGCGACCACTCGTTTATTGGGTGCTATCAGGAGGTTGGCGGGCAGGCGGGTAATGCCTTGTTGTTTGACTATGGAGTTGTCCCAGCCTTTAAAGTCACATACTTGTTTCCACCGGGTGGTGTCTTTGTCGCAGGCCTTCAACCATTCTTTCTTGTCCAAGTCCAGTGACAGGCTGACAATGAGGAACTTCTCTTTTTTCAATGCCTTCTGTACGTTGACCAGTGAATCTTGTGCCGCCATGCTCGCTTTGTCCCAGCTTGCCCAAAAATCGAGAAGGATGTACTTGTCTTTCATCTCTTTCCAACCAATGGTCTTTCCGTTTTTATCGGTACAGGAAATTGTGTGTAGGCTTTGTCGGTTCAGTTCCTTCTTTTCCTTCAGCTTGGCTTGTAGGTCTATCATGTAAGGCGTGTCCTTGATGCTTCCGCTTAGCCCCTGTATCAGTTCATCTATCCGCGAATAGTCGGGAAGACTGTCCTGCACATAATATTGTTCTATTAAATAAATATTGGCGAATGAGTGAGGGTTTTCTTTAATGAGACGGTCTACCGTAAACATAAGGCTGTCTGCTTTTGTTTTTTTGATGGCTTGAAGGATATATGCCATTCTTTCGTTGTCTCCTTTTCCTTTGATTTGTATATCTCCGGGAGTGCCGTTCCACGTTACGCTTTCTCCTTTGTTGGCAAACACGGGCAGAACTTCTTTATCGCTAAGTAACAATGAGAAGATGGTGAAAGTATCAGAGTTGATAGTGTAACTGAACTTTCCGTTTTGTGCGATAATCGTATCCAGTTTATAGTTAGGCTCCTGGTAGAAAACGAGTATGGTATCAGAAGACAAGCTGCTGATATTCCCTTTTAAAGTGAAAGTGCTCTTCTTGCTGCAACCGGTCAGCAGGAGTATAAGCGCAAGGAAAAGAAAAGATAATTTTTTCATCTCAAATTATTTTCTGCGAAAATACTCATTTTGGAGCTAACAGGCAGTATAAATGGAAGTTATTTTGCATAAAAAAACCGGGATATCCTTTAAATGGGACATCCCGGCTGTTTATTTAGTTATTTTAAATAGTCTGATTATTTGATAGAATCAGCAAATTTAGCGAATTCGCGGTCGTTTGCAGCTCTCTGAGCCATTGAAGCGTCCTTAGCGATTGCACTCTTAATGCTGCTGCTTACCAATGAAGCATTGTTAGTGCGGGCACCAACGATAGCCATTAAGTAGTCAGTCATTGCATCAGGATTCTTGATAGCAGACAAAGTTGCTTTTGCCTTGTTGTAGTCTTTAGCCAAAATCTGAGCTTGAGCAGCACTGTTAGTCTTGGCATCACCAAATGCATTTACAGCTCTGTCATACTGACCTTGTTTGATGTACAGGTTACCAAGAGCTTCGTTAGCAGCGTTAGCTCCGGTTGCTTTGCCTAAGTAAGATTCGGCAGCAGCTACATTACCTTTAACCAATTCGCAAAGACCAAGGTTTGCGTTTACTTCAGGAGCGTTAGCATTCTTAGAAGCAGCTTGTTTGAAGTAAGATTCTGCTTTAGCAGCGTCACCGGCAGCAAATGCCAATTCACCTAAGTTGTTGTAAGCACGGAAGTCGTTAGGATACAACTGAGTTGTTTTAGTGAAGATAGCTTCTTTGCGAGCATTATCGTTAGTCAAAGTAGCAGCATACAGTAATTCTTCTACGCTCAATACTTTAGCATCTGTGTTGAATGCTTCGTTGATTTCGTCATCGCTGCGACCGATGATGTCATAGTTGGCAGTCAAACGAGCACGACGTAATTGAGGCAGGATTTCGTCAGCCAAAGTTTTGTAAACTGAAGAGATGTTCTTGATTTCAGTTTCTCTTTGTTCGGGATCCTGATACATAGAAAGAACGCGCAAGATCAAGTCTTTGTCCTGCAAGTTTGATTTAGAAACCAATTCTTGGAAACCTTCCCAGTCTTGTGCAGTATATTTAGCATCAAGGTTGGCATCGATTTTGCCTTTCTTCAACTGACGCTGCATATATTTTTCTGTGTTGTTCTCACGGTTTTCAGCCAAGCCGGTGTTCAATTCAACACCACCATCAGGAGAAGCGTATGCAGAGATTTCGATATTGTTTAATTTGTAGTTCTTAGTGTCAGCATTGATTTCAGCAACTTTCTTGTGGAATTCTTTCATATCGTCTGAATTCAATTCGCTGTTGCGTAAGTTAGCTTGTTGGATTAAGAACATGATGTTGGCAGTCTGAGCGTCTTTGATAATGCGCTGGAAAGCGTCATTAGCATATGATGCATTTGAGCTGGCAGCAGTAGGCAATTCAGAAGTAGCGATTACACCGTCTGCAATTTTCACAGAAGGAATAGTATATGTCTTTTTGCCTTTTGTGATTTTGAAATCAAGATATAATTCAGAGTTAGCCATTTCAGGAACATAATCGAAAGAAGCTTTCATAGTATAGCTACCACCTACTTTATAAGAGATAGTCTGTCCGTTTCCTTCTACTTTTTCACCTTGGAATACAGCAGGCTGACCTTTAGCTTCGCCACCTTTCCATCTTAATACC
>ERZ836939.1006-NODE-1006-length-34891-cov-10.850155_pt1 | contig 34891 bp, 27 predicted proteins | sample MGYA00519912_ERZ836939 | MGnify/ENA primary metagenome ERZ836939 (study PRJEB31850, sample SAMEA3708810) | human gut metagenome | biome: human gut; feature: human-associated habitat; material: faeces | place: China | collected 2014 ...
CACGATAGTCACCTCACAGGTGTCTTACTACGCGCCGCCTGATACGGGGGTATCGAATTTGCAGCTAGTTGCCGTAGAATATTTGCTATCAATAGAAGGTGCAGTCTGAGTTTGTCAGGCTGCACCTTTTTGCGGGAAGGTTTTCTTTGTTTGCTTCGCCCCTGCAGGATGCACGCCCAATGGCTTCCCCTATGAGGGGAAGCTGTCGCTGGAGGCGACGGATGAGGTGGACTGCGGCGCGTAGACGGAAGTGCCCCACCTCATCCGTCACGGCTTCGCAGTGCCTTCCCCTCATAGGGGAAGGCGCTGCGCTGCATCCACGCGACCTTGCGGATCTGCTCGTCGAAGCCGGTCAGGGCGGCGAAGGGGGCGAACTGGGCGGCGCGGTCGCGGCGGCGCATGGGGGCGTGCGACGGCGACGGCGGGCGCGGCAGATCCAGCATATCCTGATAACGGTCCAACATAACCGCCTCCTTCCGGTAACAGGATACCACGAAGGAGGCGGCTGCGTCAAGAAATATTCGAATATTTGTTTGATATTAAAATTTTCCAGCGATCTCGCGCTTCTCTGCCTCCGGCAAAAACGCCGCGTCCAGCGCATAGCGGGCCATGGTCCGCAGATCTTCCCCGGTGAAGCCCATCTGCGTCACGCAGCGGCGGTATTCGTCCTCCAGCGTGACGGCGGCGAGCGTCATGTTGTCCGTGCTGATGGTCACGCGCAGACCGGCGTCCAGCAGCCGCTTGGCCGGATGCAGGGCGTAGGAGGGCTGGGTCTTGCACTGGATGTTGCTCGTCGGGCAGATCTCCAGCGTCACGCCCTGCCGGATCGCCCGCGGCCAGAGCGTGGGATCATCGTAGATATGGTGCCCATGCCCGATGCGCTTCGCGCCGAAGTCCAGCGCGGCCCGGACCGTCTCCGGACCCTGCGAATCGCCCGCGTGGCAGGTGAACGGCAGCGAGAGCTCGCGCGCGAGATCAAAAATGGGGTGGAAGTTCTCAAGCGGCACGATCCCTTCCGCGCCCGCAAGATCCAGCCCCACGACGCCGGAGCCGAGGTATTGCCGCGTCAGGCGGACCGTCTGCAGATTTTCCTGCATGTTGACCGTCTCCGGCCCGATGCACATGCAGCAGAGCAGGATCCCGCAGCGGTAGTCCGGGAACGCACGCAGCGCCTGCGCCCGCCCGGCCAGCACGGCCTCGATCGCATCCTGCTGGCAAAGATCTTGCCTCGTATGCAGCTGCGGGGCGAAGCGGACCTCGTCATAGACATGCCCCTGCCGGGCCAGCGTGCTCAGCACGTCAAAGGTGATGCGCTCGATGGACGGCGCATCCTGCATGAGCTGCAGCGGCAGCTCAAAGCGGGCCAGGTACGTATTGACGTCGCGGCAGTCCGCCGTCCGGACGAGCCAGGTCCGGAAGTCCTCCAGCGTATCGGCTGGCAGCGCGAGGCCCTTCTCCTGCGCCATGCGCCACATCGTTTCCGGCGGCACCGCGCCGTCCAGATGCAGGTGCAGCTCAATCTTCGGGATTTGTGTCAGCTCCATATGCTCCACTCCGTTCTGTTGTTATATAAAACCATTGTAAGCGGTCCATGTACGATTCGTCAAGCGGCAAAGATCCCGGCGCGGCCAGAGGCTGCGCCGGGATCCGGACAGTTATTCGCTTTTCTGCGGCTGCGATTCGCCCGCGGGCTTGCGGCTGCCGCCGCGGCGTCTGCGTCGGCGCTTGGCCTGGGCGTCGGCGACTTCCGGCTTGTCCGGGCGCGGCTGCTGCTGCGCGACGGGCTTGCGGGGCTGGGCGTCGGGCTTTTCGCCCTGCGGGGCGCGGTCCTTCTTCGGGCGCTCACGGCGGGGCTGGGGCTCGGCGCGGGGCGCGTCCTTGGGCGCGGCAGCGGCTTCGGCGGCCGGGCGGTCGGCGGCGGGCTTATTGCGGCGTCCACCGCGGCGTCTGCGTCGGCCGGCAGATTTGGCGGCGTCTGCCGCGGGCTGCGCGGCGGCGTCCTCCGCCGGGGTCTCCGGCTCCGGGCTGATGACGGCGACGGCGTCGGAGTAGATGACCTCCGGCAGCTCCTCGAAGAACGCCTCCTTCTTCTTCTGTGCCGGCCGCGGCCGGGAGGAGATGGGCGCGAGATCCTTCGGGATGGGCGGGTCGTTCTTGCGGGCCTTGCCGTTGCGGATGATATAGATGTCGGTGTTCTTATAGCTGCCGATCGTCTCCGGATGGTCCTCCATGCGGACCTTGACGCTCTGGCGCAGCAGGTTCACCTCGATGACGGTGCCGCGGCCGTCGGGCGTATCGACGAAGGATTCCGCCTTCGGTGCGGTCTTGATGAGGTCTTCATAGGCCTCCTGCTCGTACTTGAGGCAGCACATGAGCCGCCCGCAGGTGCCGGAGATCTTGGTGGGGTTCAGACTGAGGTTCTGCGTCTTGGCCATCTTGATGGAGACGGGCTGGAAATCGTCGAGGAATTCCTTGCAGCAGAACGGACGGCCGCACACGCCGAGTCCGCCGACCATCTTGGCCTTGTCGCGCACGCCGATCTGCCGGAGCTCGATGCGCGTGCGGAAGGCGGACGCCAGATCCTTGACCAGCTCGCGGAAGTCCACGCGGCCCTCGGCCGTGAAGAAGAACAGGATCTTGCTGCCGTCAAACGCGCATTCCGCCGAGACGAGCTGCATGTCGAGCTTGTGCGAGAGAATCTTCTGCTGGCAGACGTCAAAGGCCTTTTTCTCTTTTTCCTGATTTTCCGCGTTGATGCGCTCATCCTGCGCCGTCGCCGCGCGCAAAACCTTCCGCAGCGGCAAGACGAGCTCGCGCGGCCGGACCGCGTGGTTCCCGGCAGCGCAGATGCCGAATTCGTCGCCGCGGGCCGTGTCGATGATGACATGGTCGCCCACCGCGAGCGTCAGTCCGTTCGGGTCAAAGAAGTAGGATTTCGCATTGTTGCGGAAGCGGATGTCCACGACCGTGACGGGCGCGGGCTCTGCCGGAGCCTCGGGCTGGGGAGCGGCAGCTTCTGCGGCGGGCGCTTCCGGGGCGGAGGGGATGGATGTATCTTCCGCGGGCCGGACGGCCTGCGGCTCCGGATCTGCGGCAGGCGCAGCCTGCTCCAGAACGGTATCGGGGTTCATTTCTTGCATGGTATTCTCCAATCTGCCGCAAAAGCGGCAAGGTAAAATCAGCGGCAGCAGCGCACGATCTGCCGAAGTGTGCAGACGTAATTGTGCGGGGGTGCCAAAGCTCAGCGCAGCTTCATGGCCAGATAGCCGATCACCGCGCCGGCGGACGCGTTGGCCGCCAGATCGTCGATGGCCGTCTGCAGACTGTCGGCCGCCTGTACGAGCTCCGTGCCGGAGCGGCTGGCGACGAGCTGCGCGGCGCTCTGGTCCGCGGCGTCAAAGCCGCCGCGCTGCGCCAGCGCGCTGCAGAAGCAGGCGCGCAGCTGCTGCAGAAGCGGCAGAAGCTGCTCGCGTTTGTATTTTTCCATCGGCAGAAGCACGCGCAGCATATCCATCCGGTCGCGCGCGGCATAGGCCGCGGCCAGCTGCTGCACGGCAGGGAATTCATCCTCGCCCTGCAGGAGCGCCAGCGCCTGCCCGAGAAAGCCGCCCGCGCGCAGATACGCCGCCCGGAGAAGCTGCTCCGGCTTGCTAGGTGCCTGCTGCCGCAGAAACGGCAGCGCCGTCTGCTCGTCCACGGGGCCGAGCTGCAGCTCCGCGCAGCGGCTGCGGATGGTCGGCAGCAGCCGTTCGGCATTGGTCGAGAGGATCAGGAACGCGCCGTAGTCCGGCGGCTCCTCGAGAATTTTGAGCAGGGCGTTCTGCGCGCTCTCGTTCATGTCCTGGCCGCGGGGGATCACGTAGATCTTCCGCCGGCCCTCGTTGGGACGGATGAACATATCGCTGCGGGCCGCACGGATGGGATCGACCGTCATGGCCTTGTGGTCGGGATCGTCGACGGTGATCACGTCCGGGTGGATCCCGGCCAGCGCCTTCCGGCAGCCCGGGCACACGCCGCAGGGGACGGCCGCGCCGTCCTTTTCACATTCCATCGCCGCGCACAGGATCCGCGCGAGCGTATGCTTCCCGGACCCGGCAGGGCCGCAGAGCAGATAGCTGTGCGCCACCCGCCCGCTGGCAAATGCGCCGGAAAGCCGCCGCTTGATCGCGTCGTTGCCCAGAAAGCCGGTAAAGTCCATGATCCTGCGTTCCTTTCTCGGAAGATACTTCGCCTCAATATCATAGTATAACAGATTTTTTTTCGCTTCGCCACATTTTTTTCTGTACGCAGAAAAAACAGGCAGGGCCGTGCGCGCCGGTCCTGCCTGTTTTGCTTTAAGGAACCTCTGAATAAATCGTCTGCGACTGTGAGCGGATCTTTTCCGCCCACTCTTCGGTATCGAAAACGGGAAATACATACAGGATTCCTCCGCTTTCGATACCTCGATTGGACGAAAAATCTCTCATTCACAGTTCTTGCCGATTGAATCAGAGCTTCCTTAGCTCTCCATCTGCCGGCCGAGAAATCCGGCGACGGTCTGCACGAGCTTCTGCTCGGCCTCGTCGAGCGCGGGCGCGCCGTCCTCGGTCAGAAGCAGCACGCAGCCCATCAGATCGCCCTCGGCCACGATCGGCGCCGCCGCGCCGACGCGGTAGCGCTCCGCGCCGTCCGTCGGGCGGACCGGCAGATCGCCGTCCTGATACCGGTAGCTGCGCCGCAGCTCCATCAGCTGCTCGAGCTCCTGCGAGCAGCGCTTGTCGAGCAGCTCCCGCTTCTGCACGCCGTGCACGGCGATGATCGCGTCCCGGTCGCACACCGCCGCAATATACCCGGTGTTTTTCCCGATCGACTCGCAGATCTGCCCCGCAAAATCCCCCAGATCCCCCATCGGCGAATACTTCTTAAAGATCACCTCGCCGTCCTTCTCCGTATAGATCTCCAGCGGGTCGCCCTCGCGGATGCGGAGGGTGCGGCGGATCTCCTTGGGGATGACGACCCGGCCGAGGTCGTCGATCCGGCGGACGATGCCTGTAGCTTTCATAGTTGGCTCCTCCAATGCTGTTGTATTTTTGTTGCAAAGCTATTGTTTGCATGCAAAGGAGAAATATACAGCCCGCCGCCAGCACAGCAGACTCCTGCCGCGTTTGGATGAAATTTGATGAAAAAGAGACGCGCCCGGCATCAGCCGGGGGCGTCGGTTTTGAAGGAAAGGAAGCCGTTTTGGAGGGCGGCGGGGAGGCAGAAGGTGCGGGGGGCGGTCTCGCCGGGGGCTTCGAAGCGGATGGCGGCGAGCGTGCCCTGCAGGGACACGATGCGGCCGCGGCCGTATTTCCGGTGCCAGATCTCGCTGCCGGGCACGCAGGCGGCCGCCTCCGGCGGCAGGGGCTGCGCGGACGGCGGAGCAGTCCGGGCGTCCGGTGTCCGGTCGCGCTCGAGGAGCATCTGCCCGGCCTGCAGGCAGCGGTCGCCGTCTGCGAACGCGACGAGCATCGCGTCGCCGCACTGCACAAGGATCTGCCCTTCGCCGTGCACGGCGTGGCGGTAGCGCAGGCCGCAGGCGTTTTCCGGCAGGATGGAGGCGAAGTCCTCCGCCGTGCGGAAGGGCTTCGGCAGCTGCTGCCGCAGCTCGCGGACAAAGGCGGACGGCACGTCCGGATAGTCAAACAGATACAATTCGTTTTTTGCCCGCGTCATGGCGACGTAGAACAGCCGCCGGTCCTCCTCATAGGCGCGCTGGGCGTCCTCCGTGCCGTCCGTGCCGTTCGGGTCGGCAGGCAGGACGCCGTCGTGGACATCGAGCAGGAAGACGCGCTCATACTCGAGCCCCTTGCTGCCGTGGATGGTCGAGAGCGTCAGGCGCGCGTCGGGCGCGTCGCGGTGGGTGCGGATGAGCTGTCGGAGCGTATCGAGCCGCGCGAGAAACGCGGCGGCCGAGGGCTGCGGCGCGGCGAGCATGCAGAGGATCGAAAATTTGCCCGGGTCGAGCCGCCGCTCGGTGACGAACCGGCTGTAGCCCATCGGACCCCAGATCGTGCGGATGAGCGCCTCGCCCGCCGTCTGCGGCAGCGCGTCCAGCCGCGCGCGGAGCTGCTCCGCGGTTTCTCGGCAGGTATCCGGGAGACCACCCTGCGCGAGCAGGCACGCGAGCACCGGCGCGTGCGTCCGCGCGCTTTCGGCGCAGGCGGCCAGCGCCGCCTCCCTGGAGATCATGGCGCCGAATTTATAATAGATGCGAAGAAACCGCTCCGTATCGTCCGGCGCGGCGGCAAAGCGCAGGATATCGCACACGTCGCAGACGATGCGGTGCGTGAAGAACGTATCCTCCGCGCCGCGGCAGCGGTAGGGAAGACCCGCGCGCTCCAGCGCGTCGATGAGCGGGAGAGCGCTGTCGTTATTGCGGTAGAGGACGGTAAACGGCGGTTCCTGAACCTGCGCGGCCAGCGCGAGCAGATACCGGATCTGCGCCTGCCGCGAAGCGGCGTGGACCTGCTGCACCGGCTGCCCGGCGGGGCGGACGGGGCGGATGGTCTTGGGGTAGCGGCTGCGGTTTTTGGCGATGAAGGCGTTCGCCGCCTGCAGGATCTGGGGCGTGGAGCGGTAATTTTCCTCCATGAACAGCAGCTTCGCGCCGGGGTAGGTCTGCGGGAACTGCAGCAGCGCCTCGGGCCAGGCGGCGCGGAAGCCGTAGATGCTCTGGTCCTCGTCGCCGACCAGAAACAGATCGCCGGTCTTTTCGGCCAGCAGCCGGATGATCGCGTGCTGTACGCGCGAGGTATCCTGCGATTCGTCGACGCACAGGTGCGGGTACTGCGTCTGAAACTGCGCCAGCACGTCCGGATGCTTGCGCAGAATGGCCAGCGCGTAGGTCATCTGGTCGTCGTAGTCCATCTGCCGCGCGGCGCGCAGGGCCTGACAGTAGCGGGTGTAGATCGTGAAAAAGCCGGGGACGTCAAAGTGCTGGGCGCGGATCTCGTCTGCGCCCAGCATCATGTTTTTGCAGTAGGTGATCGCGGTACGGATCTCGCGGACGGTCGCGTCGGTGGGATATTCGCCGTGCAGCTCCAGGCAGATCCGCCCGACGAGCGCGGCAAGCTCGCCCTCGTTCTCCTGCAGCGTGAACGCCGGGCCGCGCAGGCGGCTGCAGGACTCGATGATCTTGGCCGACAGGCCGTTGATCGTGCGGAACTGCGGCGTCCGGCCGCTCAGCTGCGGAAACAGCGCGGCAAAGCGCGCGCGCAGCTCCTGCGTGGCGGCGACGGTATAGGTCATGACCAGAATGCTGCCGGGGTCGACCCCGCAGCAAAGCGCCAGATACCCCAGCCGCGTGACGAGCACCGTCGTCTTCCCGCTGCCGGGCACGGCCAGCAGCAAAACTGCGCCGTTTACGGCCTGCACGGCGGCCTTCTGCTGCGCGCTGAAGTGCGCCATGTACTGGGCGGAAAATTCCTCCGGCGTCATACGTCCAGCTCCAGCACCACCGGGCAGTGGTCGCTGCCCAGCACGTCCGCGCGGATCGAGGCCGAGACGACGCGCGGCATCAGCCGCTCGGATACAATAAAATAGTCGATGCGCCAGCCCGCGTTCTTTTCCCGCGCGTGGAAGCGGTAGCTCCACCACGAATAGGCGTCCGCCGTGTCGGGGTGCAGGCGGCGGAAGGTGTCGGCGAAGCCGGAGGCAAGGAGCTCGGTCATCTTGGCGCGCTCTTCGTCGGTGAAGCCGGCGTTGCGGCGGTTGGTCTTGGGGTTTTTGATGTCGATCTCCTCGTGCGCCACGTTGAGATCCCCGCAGTACACCACGGGCTTTTCCGCGTCGAGGCGCAGCAGGTACGCGCGCAGCGCGTCTTCCCACTGCATGCGGTAGTCCAGACGCTTGAGCCCGTCCTGCGAGTTCGGCGTGTAGCAGCAGACGAGGTAGAACGCCGGATATTCCGCCGTGATCACGCGGCCCTCATGGTCGTGCGCGTCGTCGCCCAGTCCGTAGCGGACGGACAGCGGCTCGGTCTTCGTGAGCACGGCCGTGCCGGAGTAGCCCTTTTTCTCCGCCGAGTAGAAATAGCGGTGATAGCCGTCCAGATCGAACACGGCCTGCTCCGGCTGCAGCTTCGTCTCCTGCAGGCAGACGACGTCCGCGTCCTCCTGCGCGCAGTAGTCCAGAAAGCCCTTGCCGAGGCAGGCGCGCAGACCGTTGACATTCCAGGATACCAGTTTCATTATAGATGATCCTCCATATACTCCGTACAGATAGAAAAAAGTCTTCCCGGGTGACGGGAAGACTTTCCGTTTCAGGTGGGCGAGGCAGGTCCGAACAGGACGTTATGCCTCTTCTTCCGTCTCCTCCGCGCCGGTCTCGGGCAGCTGCATGTCGTCGAAGGCGTTCTGCGCGTCGTCGAAGATGACCTGCACCTCGGCAAAGGCGTCCTGCAGGCGGGCAAGGCCGGTGGAAAGATCGGCGGCCAGGGCGGCGATCTCCTCGCCGGAGTCGAGATAGCGGCTGCGCGCATCCTCGCAGAGGTTCGACAGCTGGGTATAGATCCGCCGGGCGCGGACAGCGGCGTTGCGCTCGGTCTGCTCGGCGCGGCGATAGGCGGTCAGCTCCTTTTCGGTGAACGAGGGCTCCTGCGCGGGGGCCTCCGGGGTCTCGGCGGCCGGTTCTTCCTCGATGGGTCCGGCTTCCGGCGCGGGCTGCGGCTGGGCCGCGGCTTCGGCGCGGGCGGCCTCGGCGGCCTTGAGCTGCTCGGCGAGGTCGGAGCCCTCCTGCGCCAGCGTATTGACCTGCTCGGTCAGCGCGTCGTTGTCGGCCTGCACCTGGGTCAGCCGGGCCTGCAGACCGGTCAGCTGCGTCTGCAGCTGCGCGTTTTCCGCCGCGAGCTTGTCGCGCTCGTCGGTCAGCTTGCGCAGCGCCTTCTGATGCTCCATGGAGGCGGATTCAATATAATTGACAACGTCGGTGCGGTTAAACCCGCTGACCGCCGTGCGGAACTTCGAAAAATCAGCCATTCGCTTCTCCTCCCATTTTCCGATTTTTTCACAGTATATCACGAAAAGCGCCGGAAAACAACCGAAAATGTCGCCGCCCGCGCCCAAGCCCGCAGATTTCACGATTTGTTCACAGACACCGGGGCTGCGTCAGATGATGTTTACAGCAGCATCAGAAGGGTGCCGGCAACGACGAGGGTGAGGCCGAGGGCGGCTTTTTTCGTCAGCTTTTCGTGGAACACGAGGTAGGAGAACAGGATGGTCACGAGGATGCTCAGCTTGTCGATGGGGGCGACGACGCTGGCCGGGCCGTCCTGCAGGGCCTTGTAGTAGCAGAGCCAGCTGCCGCCCGTGGCCAGGCCCGACAGGCAGATGAAGCCAAGCTCGCCCTTCGGCACCTCCCGGAGCTTCGTCCCCTTGCCCGTCACGAACACCATCATCCACGACATCATCAGCACCACGCCCGTGCGGATGGCCGTGCCGAGGTTCGATTCCACGCCGGAAATGCCGACTTTGCCGAGGATGGAGGTCAGGCTCGCGAACACCGCCGAACCGGCCGCGTACAAAAGCCAGCTCGCGCCCGTCTTCGCCGCGCCGGACGACTGCTTTTTCTCGATCATCAGATACGTGCCCGCAGCGATGCATACGATGCCAGCGCCCTTGGCAAGGCTCAGGCTCTCATGCAGGAAGACGACCGCCAGCAGGATCGTCAGCACCGTGCTGGACTTGTCGACCGGTACGACCTTGTTGATATCGCCGATCTGCAGCGCGCGGAAGTAGCAAAGCCAGCTCGCGCCTGTAGCCAGGCCCGAGAGGATCAGAAACAGCAGCGTCTTGCCGCCGAGCTGCGTGATCTGGCTCTGCGAGCCGACGAGAAAGACCATCAGCCACGAAAACACCAGCACCACGATCGTCCGGATGGTGGTGGCGACCGTCGAATCCGTTTTCCGGATGCCGCACTTGGCGAGCACCGCGGTCAGTCCGGCGAACAGCGCCGAACCGAATGCATAGAGGACCCACATGGTTCCCCGCTCCTTTTTTATCATGCGCTCCGGCACTTTCCGCCGGGACGCTTTTTATTTTAGCACGTTTTTCACAGAAGGGAATAGGCAGCGTCGGAAAACCGGCGAAAAAGGGCTTGACAAACGTCCGAAAGCGGACTATACTGCGAAAGTCCGATTTCGGACGGAAATGGAGGAGTCCGCATGGACCGCAATGCCTACCAGATGCTCATCGCCTTCAACCGGGAGACGAAGAAGCTCGACGACGTGTACCGCAGCGCCGCGAAAAGCTGCGGCATCTCCGAATGCGCGTTCTGGATCCTCTACACGCTGCAGGTGGAGGAGAAGCCCTTCACGCAGGCGGAGATCTGCGAATTTCTCATCGAGCCGAAGCAGACGGTCAACTCCGCGCTCAAAAAGCTCGAGGCGGAGGGCTATCTGATCCTGTCCGCCGGCGCGGACCAGCGCAGCAAGCGCGTCTGCCTGACCGAAAAGGGCGAGCGGTTCGTCAAGGCGCACGTCGACCGCGTCCCGGAGGCGGAGGCTGCGGCGCTCGGGGCCATGACGGCCGCGGAGGGCGACGCGCTGATCTGCCTGATCGGCCGCTACCGCGCGCTGTTTGCGCAGAAATTAAACTGTATCTGAAAAGGAGAGCCGCTCCCCGGCGGCGCGAAAATAACCTATGAAACGACCCATCCAGCTTTCCGACCATTTTACCTACCGGAAGCTGCTGCAATTTGTCTTCCCGTCCATCGTCATGATGATCTTTACCTCGATCTACGGCGTGGTGGACGGGCTGTTCGTCTCCAATTATGCTGGTAAGACCGCGTTCGCGGCCATCAATCTGGTCATGCCGTTCATTATGGTGCTCGGCGGCATCGGCTTCATGATCGGCACGGGCGGCACGGCGCTCGTGTCCAAGATCTTCGGCGAGGGCGACCAGGAGAAGGCCAGGCGCTATTTCTCCATGATGATCCTCTTTACCGTGCTGGTCGGCGCGGTGCTGACGGCGGTGGGCGTTGTGTTTATGCGGCCGGTGGCGCTGTTTCTCGGCGCAACGCCGGAGATGCTGACCGACTGCGTGCTCTACGGCCGGATTGTCATCGCGTTCACGGGCGCGTTCATGCTGCAGAGCGTGTTCCAGAGCTTTCTGATCGCGGCGGAGAAGCCGAAGCTCGGTCTGGCCGCGACGGTCGCGGCGGGCGTGACGAATATGGTGCTCGACGCGCTGTTCGTCGCGGTTTTCCACTGGGGCATCGCGGGCGCGGCCATCGCCACGGGCCTGAGCCAGTGCGTCGGCGGGCTGTTCCCGCTGCTCTATTTCCTGCGCCCGAACACGAGCAAGCTCCGCCTCGTCCGGACGAAGCTGGAGCTGCGGCCGATCCTGAACGCCTGCGGCAACGGCTCATCCGAGCTGATGAGCAATATCTCGTCCTCCATCGTCAGCATGGTCTATAACTTCCAGCTGCTCAAATACCTCGGCGAGGACGGCGTATCGGCCTACGGCGTTCTGATGTACGTCCAGTTTGTCTTCATCGCCATCTATATCGGCTATTCCATCGGCTGCGCGCCGATCGTCGGCTTCCACTACGGCGCGCGGAACCACCCGGAACTCAAAAACATGCTGCGCATGAGCGTCATCCTGATGAGCGCCTCCGGCGTTGTGCTGACGGTACTCGCGCGGGTACTGGCTGCGCCGCTGGCGAAGATCTTCGTCGGGTACGACGAGGGGCTGTTCACGCTGACGTGCCATGCGTTCCGGCTGTTTTCCTTTGCATTTTTGTTTGCGGGATTCAACATTTTTGCCTCGTCGTTCTTTACTGCGCTCGGCAACGGGCTGATCTCCGCGGCCATTTCGTTTTTGCGCACGCTGGTGTTCCAGACGTCCTCCGTCATCCTCCTGCCCCTGCTCCTCGGCGTCGACGGCATCTGGTACGCCATCACCGCCGCCGAGATCTTCGCCACCCTCATCTCCATCATCTTCCTGCTGGCAAAACGGAGAAAATACCACTATATGTGAGCCCTTGGCTCCCCTTCCAGGGGCCGATTCCCCCGATCAGGGGGAAATGTCCCGAAGGGACAAAAGGGGTAGGGATGCTGTCAGCCACAGGCTGACTGAGAGGTCGTCGCCTGCTTCTGAGTACTTCCGGTGGTGCGCACTCCTTGGCTCCCCTTCCAGGGGAGCTGGCTCGGCGCAGCCGAGACTGAGAGGTCGTCGCAAATTTGCGACTGCTTGTTGCCTCCGGCGGCCCTATCTTTTCCCTTGCGCGGGAAAAGATAGGGGAGAAAAGGGCGCTTGGTTACGTTTGGTGCATGCTGCGTCTGAGTTTAGGCAAGCCCCAATGTTTCGGTCTGGCGTTCCACTCGATGGTCACCTTACGAGTTTCAGCTACGCGCCGCCTGATACGGGACAACGGATTTGTGAGCAGTTGCGTTTGAATATTTGCGGTGAAACGTCCTGCGGATAAAAAATTGGGCAGTACGGATTCGCATTGGATTTTCAGCTATCGCGGGAAAAGTCCAGAAAAACCGAAGAGGTTTTTCTGGTCGGTTCAAGGGAGTCTGAGGGGAAATCGAAATCCCCTCAGGCTCTTTTTCTTTTGCCAGCGTTTTCTTTTGGAGAAGCAAAAGAAAATGCTGATGCGCAGTTGCAAATCTGTACAGTCTACCAGCCTTTTGAAAGACTTCTGGAAACGCCAGAGGCTTCCCCTATGAGGGGAAGCTGTCGCCGCAAGGCGACTGATGAGGTGGACAACGTCGCGTCAACGAAACTACTTCCACCTCATCCGTCACGGCTTCGCCGTGCCACCTTCCCCTCATAGTGGAAGGCTTAGACTGTGCATTTCTCGGTCAGAGCTCACACAGGTGGTACCCCTCGACCTCCAGATCGAGGGAGGTGAAAAGGGCCTCGACCTGGGGGCGGGTCTCGGGGGGTGTGCGCCAGCCGAGGCCGCAGTCGCTGGTGATCTGGCGCGGGACGGGGATGATGCGGCCGGGGACGGCCGCGGCCAGGCAGGCCTTTTCGGCCGCCATGGCGGCGCTCGTCGTGTAGAAGGTCACGACGAGCCAGGTCTTCTTTTCTCTCATGTTGCTGCAAGCTCCTGTACGGCGCGGATAGCCGCGTCGGTCTCCTGTTCCGTATTGTAAAAGCCGAAGCTGAAGCGCACCGCGCCCTGCTCCTCGGTGCCGAGCGCCCGGTGCATCCGCGGGGCGCAGTGGGCGCCGGCGCGGGTGGCAATGTCGTAGGTCTCGGCCAGCTCGTCGGCGGCCTCCGACGATTCATAGTCTCCAATGTTCAGGCTCACGACCGGCGCGCGCTCCCAGGTGGAGAAATCGCCGTAGACCGTCACGCCGGGAACCGTTCGCACGCCCTCGTAAAACCGCCGGGCGAGCGCGAGCTCATGCGCGCGGATGGTCTCCAATCCGGTCTGGCGGATGAACTGCACGGCGGCGAGCAGGCCCGCGATGCCGTGGCCGTTGCGCGTCCCGGCCTCAAGGCGTGTGGGGTACTGCATGGGCTGCTCCTGTAAAAACGTCTGCACGCCCGTGCCGCCCACGCACCACGGACGGATCTCCACGCCGGGCGCGACGCACAGGCCGCCGGTGCCCTGCGGCCCCATAAGGCTCTTATGCCCCGTGAAGCAGAGGACGCTGATGTGCATGCGCTGCATGTCGATGGGGAACACGCCCGCCGTCTGCGACGCGTCGACCACGAACAAAAGCCCGTGCGCGGCGCAGAAATCGCCGATCCGCTGCAGGTCAAGCAGGTTTCCCGTCAGGTTCGAGCCTGCCGTGCACACCACGGCCTTCGTCTCTGGCCGCAGCAGGCGGTCAAAGTCCGCGTAATTGATCCGCCCCTGCCGGTCGGCGGGCAGGAAGTCCGCCTGCACGCCCCGCTCCATCTGCCGGTATAAGGGGCGCAGGACGGAGTTGTGCTCCAGATCCGTCGACAGCACGTGATCCCCCGGCGCAAGCAGGCCGGAGATGGCGATGTTCAGCGCCTCGGTCGAATTGGCGGTCAGGCAGACGTGATCCGGCTGCGGGCAGCCGAACAGCGCCGCCAGCGCCTCGCGCGCGGCGAAGATCGTCCGGGCGGCGGCAAGGCTCTCGGCGTGGGCGCTGCGGCCGCTGTTGCCCATGGTCTGCATGGCCTGCACGACCGCGTCGATGACGCAGGGCGGCTTGCGCAGGGTGGTCGCCGCGTTGTCCAGATAGATCATAGCCTCGCCTCCTGTCATTTTCTGTCCCAATTATAAACGGAAAACAGGCAGACTGCAACGCAGTCTGCCTGTTTTTTGTTCGACAATTCCGAAAAGGCATCCTTTCCGGGCATCCAAATTTTACAGCCGGCTGTCCGTCCGCGAGGCGCGGCGCAGACAGACGTCCGCCGTGATGAAAAACGCGGCCACAAAGGCGTAAAACGCGATCACAGCCCAGCGGCTGCCCGCCGCGAGCAGGAAATCCCAAAGCCCGTGCAGCAGCGTCGGGACCGCCAGCGCCAGCAGCGCCAGCACCCGCCTGCGCCGCAGCTGCCCACAGCATTCGGCCTGCTTGGCCCGGCTGAGCAGCAGCCCCATGCTCACGGCGAAGAAAAAATGCCCCGGCACGGACAGGATCGCCCGCGACACGGCCGTGCGCAGGTCCGACTGCAGCACGTACAGGATATTTTCCACCGCCGCGAAGCCCAGCGCCGAGGACACAGAATAGACGATGGCGTCGAAGCGGTAGTCGAAGGCCGGATGGTCCCATGCGGCGAGGCGCACGGGCAGGAGCTTGGCCAGCTCCTCGCTGCAGGCAACGATCACGAAGTTGTCCAGCAGCAGATACCACACGGTCGAGCGCCCCAGCGCCGCGCCCGCCGCCCGCGTCAGCAGCAGCTGCGCCAGCGCCGCCGGAACGGCGGCCAGCGCCCCGAACAAAACGAGCTTGCCCAGCAGCCGCCGCGGCTCCTTTTCGATATGATCGAGCTGATAGATGCGGACGAACAAAATCGCCGCCGGGATCAGCGCCGCGAGAGACAGATAATAATTCAGTTTCACGTCCGTCTCCCTCTTTTTACATCAGTGGAGCGAACATCCGCAATAGCGCGCGCAGGATGCGCTGATAGAGGTGCACGTGGCGGCACTGCTCATACGTGATCGCGCGGCACTGCGGGAAGGTCTGCACGAAGTCCTCCTCGATCTGCGCGTTGGCGGCCGTATCGCAGAGATAGACGGCGTCTTCAAAGTGCAGATACAGGCTGCGGAAATCCAGATTGACCGTGCCGACGACCGCCTGAACACTGTCGGCCAGATAGACCTTGGAGTGGATGAAGCCAGGCGTATATTCGTAGATCCGCACGCCCGCGCGGGTCAGCTCCTCATAGTTCGCGCGTGTGACCGCGTGCACGTACCACTTGTCCGGGATGGCGGGCGTGATGATGCGCACATCAACGCCGGTCTTGGCCGCGACGCACAGGGCCGTGGTCATCTTATCGTCCAGGATCAGATACGGCGTCATGATCCACATCCGCTCCTGCGCGGAGGAGATGACCGACTGCAGCATCGTCGCGCCGACGTCCTCATTGTCGAGCGGACTGTCGGCGAAGGGCTGCAGGAAGCCCGTGCCGCCCTGCTTCTCGGCGCAGGCGACGCGGAAGCGGCTCACATCCTCCTCGCAGCGGTCGACATAGCCCCAGAGCGACAGGAACATCACCGTCATCGACCACACGGCCTTGCCGCGGACGAGAATGCCGCAGTCCTTCCAGCGGCCGAAGCGCTCGAGCTCGTTGATATATTCGTCCGCCAGATTGACGCCGCCGGTGAAGGCGGCCCTGCCGTCGATGATCATGAGCTTGCGGTGGTCGCGGTTATTGAGCCGGGCCGAGAGGATGGGCACGTAGGGGTTGAAGGCGTGCGCGCGGATGCCCATCTCCCGCAGCTTTTTCGCGTACTGCATGGGCAGGCGCGTGATGCAGCCGAAATCATCGTAGACCACGCGCACGTCGACGCCCGCCGCAGCCTTTTCCCGCAGGATCTGCAGGATAGGATCCCACATCTTCCCCTGCGCGATGATGAAAAACTCGATGAAGATATAGTGCTCGGCCTTCTGCAGCTCCTCGAGCATGGCCGCGTAGCAGCTTTCGCCGCTCGGGAAGTAGGTCGCGTCGGCGTCGTCATAGATGGGATAGCCGGAGGCGGAGAGCAGATAGCGTGCATGATTGAACGCCGGGGTCCGGGCGGCCGCAAGCTCCCAGAGGGGCTCTTCCTCCTGCTGCAGCTGCTGCATGGTGACGGCCTCGATCGACTGCATCTTCCGGTGCTCATAGCTCGAGATCTTGTTGCCGCCAAAGAGCAGATAGATCGTGAGCCCCGCCACCGGGAAGGCCAGGATCAGCACGATCCACGCAATCTTGTAGCTGGGATTGACGCCGCAGGAGATGATATAGATGACCATGGCCCAGCTCAGCACGTTCATGGTGATGCGGATCCAGAAAAAATCGGCCCGCAGATACGTCGCCATGACGATCAGGAACCCGATCTGCAGCAAAATGCCGACCGAGACCGCCACGACCCGCTGGAACACCAGCTTGGACAGATTCCGCACAGCGCCGCCTCCCTTCGCGTTTCTCACGCAGACTTTCTGCCGATACTATAGCATGTTCCGCGCCCGCCCGCAAGGGACAGGTTTCTTAAGAACTTCTGAAGCTCCCCCGCCCCGCGGGCGGCGGAGCTTTTCCGGCGGTTCTCTCGATCGCGGCTTCTCCCAATTTAAAAACTTTTGTTTGAAAATGATGTTGTAGTCCGGAAAGAAATCTGCTATAATGGAAAGACTTGATCTGTTACTATTTTTTTCAGGAGCGAAGCATGGAAAACTGTATCCGCGTGCAGGGCGCACGCGTCAATAACCTCAAAAACATCTCGGTCGAGATCCCGCGCGACAAGCTCGTCGTGCTGACGGGCCTGTCCGGCTCCGGCAAATCCAGCCTGGCCTTCGACACGATTTTTGCCGAGGGCCAGCGGCGGTATGTCGAGTCGCTGTCCTCTTATGCCCGGATGTTCCTCGGGCAGATGGACAAGCCGGACGTCGACGCCATCGACGGCCTGTCCCCCGCCATCTCCATCGACCAGAAGACCACCAGCCGCAACCCCCGCTCGACCGTCGGCACGGTCACGGAGATCTATGACTATCTGCGTCTGTTATGGGCCCGCTGCGGCACGCCGCACTGCCCGAAATGCGGCAAGGAGATCCGCCGCCAGACGATCGACCAGATCGTCGACCAGATCATGGGCCTGCCGGAGCGGACAAAATTTCAGATCCTCTCCCCCGTCGTGCGCGGCAAAAAGGGCGAGCACCAGAAGGTGTTCGACGACGCCCGCCGCGGCGGCTACGCCCGCGTGCGCGTAGATGGGAGCCTCTATGATCTGACGGAGGAGATCCCGCTCGACAAGAACAAGAAGCACCACATTGAGGTCGTGGTCGACCGGCTCATCATGAAGCCGGATCTGGCCCGCCGCCTGACCGACTCGGTCGAGACGGCGGCGAACCTGTCCGGCGGACTCGTCATCCTCAATGAATTGGATGGCGACAAGGACACCCTCTTCTCCCAGAACTACGCCTGCGAGGACTGCGGCATCTCCATGCCCGAATTGTCCCCGCGCATGTTCTCGTTCAACAATCCCTACGGGGCCTGCCCCGTCTGCTCGGGTCTCGGCACACAGCAGGTGGCCGACCCCCTGCTCATCATCCCCGACCGCTCGAAGTCCATCCTGCAGGGCGCCATCCAGGCCTCCGGCTGGAACAACGTGCGCGACGATTCCATCTCCCGGATGTATTTTGAGGCGCTGGCCAAGAAATATCATTTCTCGCTGAACGACCCCATCGAGTCTTTGCCGCAGCAGGCGCTCGACGTCATCCTCTACGGCACGGGCACGGAAAAGCTCACCATCTATTATGAGCGCGCCAACGGGCGCGGCACGCTCGAGCGGCCGTTCGAGGGCGTGGTCAACAACGTCGCCCGCCGCCTCACCGAGACGCAGTCCGACGCCATGCGCAAGGAGCTCGAGGAGTGCATGTCCGAGCGCCCCTGCCCCAAGTGCCACGGCAAGCGCCTGTCCGACATCAGCCTCGCCGTCACCGTCGGCGGGATGAACATCATGGACTTCTGCGCGCTGCCGATCTCTGAGGAACTAAAATTCATCGACAGTCTGAAGCTCACCGGCTCCATGGCCGTCATCGCCGAGCAGATCGTGCGGGAGATCCGCTCCCGGCTGTCGTTTCTGCAGGCCGTGGGCCTGAGCTACCTGACGCTCTCGCGCTCGGCCGCGACGCTCTCCGGCGGCGAGAGCCAGCGCATCCGCCTGGCCACGCAGATCGGCTCGAGCCTCATCGGCGTCCTGTATATCCTGGACGAGCCGTCCATCGGCCTGCACCAGCGCGACAACGACAAGCTGCTCGACACCCTTCGCCGCCTGCGCGACATCGGCAACTCCGTGCTCGTCGTCGAGCATGACGAGGATACCATGCGCGCCGCCGACTTCATCGTCGACGTCGGCCCCGGCGCGGGCGTGCACGGCGGCGAGATCATCGCCGCGGGCACCATCGACGACATCATCGCCGCCCCGCGCTCCATTACGGGCCAGTATCTGTCCGGCGCGAAGAAGATCCCCCTGCCCGAAAAGCGGCGGGCGGGCAACGGAAAATCCCTGAAAATTTTCGGCGCGGCGGAAAATAACCTGCGCCACATCGACGTCGAGTTCCCGCTCGGCACCTTCACCTGCGTGACCGGCGTATCCGGCTCGGGCAAATCGAGCCTCGTCAACGAGATCCTCTATAAAAAGCTCGCCGGCAGCCTCAACCGTGCCCGCACGCGGCCGGGGAAATTCGACCGCATTGAGGGCCTTGAGCACCTCGACAAGGTCGTCGGCATCGACCAGAGCCCCATCGGCCGCATGCCGAGCTCCAACCCCGCGACCTACACCGGTGTCTTCAACGACATCCGCGACCTGTTCGCCTCGACGGCAGACGCGCGCACGCGCGGCTACGGCCCGGGCCGGTTCTCGTTCAATACCAAGGGCGGCCGCTGCGAGGCCTGCAGCGGCAACGGGCTCGTGAAGATCGAGATGCACTTTCTTGCGGACGTCTTCGTCCCCTGCGAGGTCTGCCACGGCAAGCGGTATAACCGCGAGACGCTGGAGGTCCTCTATAAGGGCAAAAATATCGCGGACGTGCTCGACATGACCGCGGAGGAGGCGCTGGCCTTCTTCGACAATCTGCCGCGCATCCGCAATAAGATCGCCACGCTCGTCGACGTCGGCCTCGGCTATATCAAGCTCGGCCAGAGCGCCACGACGCTCTCCGGCGGCGAGGCCCAGCGCGTCAAGCTCGCCACGGAGCTCTCCCGCCGTGCCACAGGCCGCACGTTCTATATCCTCGACGAGCCGACGACCGGCCTGCACATGGCGGACGTGCACAAGCTGATCGAGGTTCTGCAGCGGCTGGTGGACGCGGGCAACACGGTGCTCGTCATCGAGCACAATCTCGACGTCATCAAGGTCGCGGACCATATCATCGACCTCGGCCCCGAGGGCGGCTCCGGCGGCGGCCAGCTCGTCGCCTGCGGCACGCCGGAGCAGATCGCCGCCTGCCCGGAGAGCTTCACGGGGCAATATCTCAAAAAAATGCTGAAATAAGCCGCCGCAACCGCATGCTGCTTTTCGGACACATTGTTCTGGCGGAGGCCGTCAGCAAATGGGAATCCGGCACCTCCGACCCCTCGACCTCCAATCTTCTCGCCCTCGCAAAGCTCTACGGCGTCCCCGCAGAAGACCTGCTGCGGGAAGCGGCGGGGGAATGAACATCTCCAATGCCTTCCCCTATGAGGGGAAGGCGGCACGGCGGAGCCGTGACGGATGAGGTGGGGCAGTTTCGTCTACGCGACGCAGTCCACCTCATCAGTCAGCCTCCGGCTGACAGCTTCCCCTCATAGGGGAAGCCTCTGGGATGCACAAAACCAAAGCCTCCCCTGGGAGGGGAGGTAGCTCGGCGAAGCCGAGACGGAGAGGTCGTATCAGATTTGCAGCAACCTTTCAGTCAGCCTTCGGCTGCCAGCTCCCCTGCAAGGGGAGCCTTGCTGCCCCACAAGAAGGTAACATCTATCCGGATTACCACCGCATCTTCTATTGACGGCAGTCGTTCTAAGGCAACTAGTTACAAATTTGATACCCCCGTATCAGGCGGCGCGTACCAAGACGCCCGTGAGGTGACTCTCGTGTGGAACGACGCCTGAAACATTGGTTCCTGCTTAAATTCAGAGGCAGAATGCACCAAACCGTAACCAAGCACTCTTTTCTCCCCTATCTTTTCTCTTGCGAGAGAAAAGATAGGGCCGCCGGAGGCGCGTCAGAACCGGCCTCGACGGAACGAGTCCCCGCTGTTCGCGGAGCCTCTTTTCCTCTGAGCCCGTTTCTTCCTTTCCAAACCGCAAACTGAATTTGCGGTTTGGGTTTTATGGCAAATCTGCGACAACCTCTCAGTCTGCTTCGCAGACTACTCCCCTGGAAGGGGAGCCTTGTATTTTACATTTTCAAAGGAGGCGGCCTATGGCGATCCATGACGGGCATCGGGAGCGGATGCGGAAACAACTGAAGACGAGCGGCATGGACTCTCTTTCGGACGTGCAGGTGCTGGAGGTGCTGCTGTATTACGCCGCGCCGCGCGGCGATACGAACCCCGCTGCGCACGCGCTTTTGAATCGCTTCGGCACGCTCGACGGCGTATTTTCCGCGCCGGAGGCCGAGCTCAAAAAGGTCGACGGCGTGGGCGGCGCTGCCGCGCAGCTCATCGCGCTCGTGCCGCAGGTGGCCCGCCGCTGCCTCATGAGCCGCAGCGCGCAGATCCAGGTGCTCGACACCACGTCCAAATGCGGCCGGTACCTGCTCCCCTATTTCCACGGCGAGCACGAGGAGGTCGTGTATCTGCTGTGCCTCGACGCCAAGTGCAAGGCGCTCGACTGCGTGCTCATCCACCGCGGCGGCGTGAACGTCGCGTCCATCGCCGCGCGCAAGGTGGTCAAGACCGCGCTGGACGCCAACGCGACCTCCGTCGTGCTGGCGCACAACCACCCCAGCGGCCTCGCCCTGCCAAGCCCCGAGGACCGGCAGACCACGCTGGTCTTAAAACGGGCGCTCGAAGCGGTCGGCGTCGTGCTGGCCGACCATATCATCGTCGCGGACGGCGATTTCGTCTCCATGCGCGACGACGGCATTCTGGAGGATCCCTATGGACTTTAAGCTGCACTCCCAATTCAGACCCACCGGCGACCAGCCGCAGGCCATCGAGGCGCTGACGCGGGGACTCAACATGGGCCTGAGCGATCAGGTTCTGCTCGGCGTCACGGGCTCCGGCAAGACCTTCACCATGGCGAACATCATCGCCAACGTCAACCGCCCCACGCTCGTTCTCGCGCACAACAAGACGCTCGCGGCTCAGCTGTGCTCGGAATTCCGCGAGTTTTTCCCGGAAAACGCCGTGGAATACTTCATTTCCTACTACGACTATTACCAGCCGGAGGCGTACATCGCCCAGACGGATACGTATATCGAAAAGGATTCCGCCATCAACGACGAGATCGAGCGCCTGCGCCACAGCGCGACGAGCGCCCTGTCGGAGCGGCGGGACGTGATCGTCGTCTCGTCCGTCTCGTGCATCTACGGTCTCGGCGACCCGATCGACTACAAAAACATGGTCATCTCCCTCCGCCCCGGCATGGAATATGACCGCGACGAGCTGATGCGCAAGCTGACCGACATCCGCTACGAGCGCAACGACATCAACTTCGTCCGCAACGCCTACCGCGTGCGCGGCGATACGCTCGAGGTCTACCCCGCCTACTGGGCGGGCCGGGCCATCCGCATCGAATTTTTCGGCGACGAGATCGACCGCATCTCCGAGATCAACGCCGTCACCGGCGTGCCGGAGCGCATTCTGAACCACGTCGCCATCTACCCCGCGTCGCACTACGTGGCCTCGAAGGAGAAAATGGCCCGCGCCATGAAGGACATCGAGGCGGAGATGTGGGAGCAGGTGCGGTTTTTCGAGGAGCACGACAAGCTGCTCGAAGCGCAGCGCATCCGCCAGCGGACGCAGTACGACCTGGAAATGCTGCAGGAGATCGGCTTCTGCACGGGCATCGAAAACTATTCCCGCGTCATCGCCGGCCGCGCCCCCGGCACCCCGCCGACGACGCTGCTCGACTACTTCCCCGACGATTTCATCCTCTTCGTCGACGAGAGCCACGTGACGCTGCCGCAGGTGCGCGCGATGTACAACGGCGACCACGCGCGTAAAAAGAGCCTCGTCGACTACGGCTTCCGCCTGCCCTCGGCCTATGACAACCGGCCGCTCACCTTCGACGAATTTACAGACCGCATCCATCAGGCCATCTACGTCTCCGCCACGCCCGCGGACTATGAGCGCAGCCGCGCCGGGCAGATCGCCGAGCAGGTGATCCGGCCCACGGGCCTTCTCGACCCCGAGGTCTTCGTGCGTCCCATCGAGGGGCAGATCGACGATCTCATCGGCGAGATCAACGCCACGACCGACAAGGGCGAGCGCACGCTCGTCACGACGCTGACGAAGAAGATGGCCGAGGATCTGACCAAATATCTGACCGAAAACGGCATCCGCGTGCGCTACATGCACTCGGATATCGGCGCGATGGAGCGTATGGAGATCATCCGCGATCTGCGCATGGCGAAGTTCGACGTGCTGGTCGGCATCAACCTGCTGCGCGAGGGGCTCGACCTGCCCGAGGTCTCGCTCATTGCCATTCTTGACGCAGACAAGGAGGGCTTTTTGCGCTCCGAGACGAGCCTCATCCAGACCATCGGCCGCGCCGCGCGCAACGCGCAGGGCCGCGTGCTTCTCTACGCGGACAAGATCACGCCCGCCATGCGCGCCGCCATGGACGAGACGGCCCGCCGCCGCCAGATTCAGGACGACTATAATCAGGCGCACGGCATCGTGCCGAAGACCATCGTCAAATCCATCCGCGATCTCATCGAGATCTCCGCCTCCCCCACGCCGGAGCGCAAGGGCAAAAACGGCGTGAAGATGACGCGGCAGGAGCTCGCGCGCGAGATCGAGAAGCTCGAAAGCCAGATGCGCAAGGCCGCGCACATGATGGAATACGAATACGCCGCCGTGCTGCGTGACGAGATCATCCGGCTGCGTGCGGAGGCGGAGAAGAAATAAGATGACAACAAGACTCGAACTTCTGCCGGACGTCTACCTGACCGCCGTGCAGACTAGCCGCTTCAAGACCGCCTGCTTCAGCCTCAGCTTCCTCCGGCCGCTCCGGCAGGAGGAAGCCGGCATGAACGCGCTGCTGCCGAGCGTTCTGCTGCGCGGCAGTGAAAGCGCGCCCTCCATCCGCGCGATCGCGGACCGGCTGGACGCGCTCTGCGGCGCGTCCGTCGGGTCGCTCGTGCGAAAAAAGGGCGAGATCCAGCTGACGGGCCTGTTTGCCGACGGTCTGGAGGACCGGTATGCGGGCGAGCCGGTGTTTTCCCGCCTGCTGGAGCTGACGGCGGAGCTTCTGCTGCGCCCGCGGACGCAGGGCGGCGTCTTTGTGCCGCAGATCGTCATGCAGGAGCGGCAGAAGCTGCTCGACACGATCGAAAGCACGCTCGACGACAAAGCTGAATACTGCCAGACGCAGCTGCTGCGGCAGATGTGCCGCGGTGAGGCCTACGCCGTAGGCCGTCTCGGCGAGGCGGGGTCGCTGGCCGCCGTGGATGAGGCTGCGCTCTGGGCACACTATCAGAAGGTGCTGGCGTCGTCCCGCGCGGAGCTGTTTTATCTCGGCAGCAAGCCCGCACAGGAGGTCGCCGCGCTGCTGCGGCCGCTGCTGAAGGATCTGCCGCGAGGCGCATGCGTCCCCGTGTCGACTGCCCCCGGCCCACAGCCCAAAGCGCTGCGCCGGACGCGCGAGCGACTGCCGCTCGCGCAGGGGCGCATCGCCCTCGGCTTCCGCACGGGCATCACGCTGCACGACAGCCGCTACCCCGCGATGCTCCTGTGCAACGCGATCCTGGGCGGCGGCGAGCAGAACCGGCTGTACACCGTCATCCGCGGCGAGCAGTCGCTCTGCTACGAGGCGGGGAGCTGGTATGACGGGCACAAGGGCATCCTCTGCGCCGAGGCCGGGTGCGATTTTGCCGACCTGCCCGCCGTGGAGGCGGCCATTTTGCAGCAGGTCGGCGCACTGGCCGCCGGAGACTTTTCGCAGCAGGAGCTGGATACCGCCCGCGCGGGGCTCCTGTCCGACCTGCGCGCGATGCATGACAGCCCCGGGCGGCTCGACGAATTTCTGACCGGCCGGGCAGCGGAAAACCTGCCGCAGGACCCGGACGCGCTGGCCGCGGCCCTGCGCCGCGTCACAAAAGAGGATGTCCGGCAGGCCGCGGCCGCCGTGACACCCGATACCGTCTGTACGCTGGAGGAGGACGCATGAGCTGGACCGACTATCCCGCGCTCGGCGAGCGCTGCTATTTTCTGACGCTTCCGAACGGCCTTGCCGTGCGCGTGCTCCCGAAGCCGGGCTTCGCGGAGAAATTCGCGTTTCTCGGCGTTGATTTCGGCTCCGACGACATGTGCTTTACGTGGAACGGCGAACGCCATACCGTGCCGGACGGCACGGCGCATTTTCTCGAGCACCGCATGTTTTCCCTGCCGGACTGCGACCCGGAGGATGCCTTTTCCCGCCTCGGCGCGCAGGTGAACGCCTTCACCGACTACGCCATGACCGGCTATTATTTTTCCTGCACCGAACACTTTGACGACTGCCTGCGGCTGCTGCTGCGCATGGTCACGACGCCGGATTTCCCGCGTGCGGCCATGGTGTCTGAGCGCGAAGTCATCGCCGACGAGATCGCGCTCTACGCCGACTCCCCTGCCGACTGCGCGCAGGAGCGGCTGTACCGGGCGCTCTACCGCCGCCACCCCATCCGCACCCCGATCACGGGCACGCGCACGTCCATCCGCCGGGTGACGCCGGAGATCCTGCAGCTGTGCTTTGACGCGTTCTACCGGCCGGACAACATGGCGCTCATCGTGATGGGCGACGTGGACGCGGAGCGCGTGGCGGAGCTGGCACGCGCCTGCACGCCGGAGGCGTCTTCCGCCAAGGTCCTGCGCGAGCCCTTTTTACAGGAGGACCCCGGCGTCTTCCGCCGCCGGACGGTGCGGCACGCGGCCGTCTCGCTGCCCTCGTTCTCGATCGGCTTCCAGGCCGAGCCGGGAGAGGATCTGATCCATCAGGCCGCGGTCGGCACGCTGGCGGCCGAGCTGCTGCTCGGCGAGAGCTCGGCGCTGTATGAGACTTTGTACGAGGCTTCTTTGATCGACGCGGATTTTTCCGCCTGCTTCACGCAGGTGCCGGGCGCGGCGCTGCTGCAGGCCGGCGGCACGGGAAGACGGCCCGATGCCGTGCTTGCCGCCATCCTGCGGGGCGCGGAACAGGCGCTGGCGCAGGGCTTTGACCCCCGCCGCTTCGCGCGGCTGCAGAAGTCCGCCTGCGGCAGGCTCATCCGGGAGCTTGACGGATCGGAATCGACCTGCTATCGTATATGCGAAGCGTATTTCGCAGGCGCGGGCTGCTTCGACGAGCTCGCGGCCCTGCAGGCCGTTACGCTGCGGGAGGCGGAAAGCTTCCTGCGCCGGACGGTCACACCCGCCCGCGCGGCGATCAGCATCGTCTGCCCCGGCAAATAAGGAGGAATGTTTCCATGTTTCTGGCTTCGCCCATCACCTTCCCGAATCTCGGCATCACGGTCGACCCGAGCCCCGTGGCCTTTACCGTCTTCGGCAAGGATATCTACTGGTACGGCATCATCATTGCCAGCGGCTTTCTGCTGGCCGTTCTGTATATGCTGCACCGCGCAAAGGACTTCGGCGTCACGCAGGATGACGTACTCGACATGATCCTCTGGGCCGTGCCCATCGGCGTCGTCTGCGCGCGGCTGTACTACTGCATCTTCTACTGGGAGCTGTATGAGGACGATCCCATCTCCATGCTCTATATCTGGGAGGGCGGACTTGCCATCTACGGCGGCATCATCGGCGGCGTCATCACGCTGCTCGTCGTGTCGAAGGTCAAGAAGATCCCCGCGCCCGTCCTGCTCGATCTGGCGGGCATGGGCGTGATCATCGGCCAGTGCATCGGCCGCTGGGGCAACTTCATGAACCGCGAGGCGCACGGCGCCGTGACGGAGGCCTTCCTCAAGATGGGCCTGCAGGACGCGGCGGGCGTCGTGACCTACTATCACCCGACGTTCCTCTATGAATCCGTGTGGAACCTCATCGGCTTCATCGGCCTGCATCTGTTCTCGAAAAAGCGGAAATTTGACGGCGAGGTCTTCCTGCTCTACGTCGCCTGGTACGGCCTCGGCCGCGCGTGGATCGAGGGTCTGCGCACCGACAGCCTGTATCTGTTCTCCACGGGCATCCGCGTGAGCCAGCTGGTCGCCATCGTCTCGTTCCTGGCCGCCGCCGGGATCCTCGCCTGGGTCCTGCTCAAAAAGAAGCCCACGCCGGACGCGCTCTATGTCAACCGGAAGCCCGCAGAGCCTGAGTCGGCTGACGGCAAAGACACGGACGATTAAAAGAAAATTTACAAAAATCCTCACAATTCCGACCCCTTGCCTATTCCATTTTTTAAAAATCAGTGTTATACTGGTGATTAAAATAAGAGACCGAAAGGAGTTTCCTTATGAGTTTTTCTGAAAATTTTGAAGCTGCAAAGAACCTCGCCATGGAAGCCGCCCAGACCGCTGCCGCCAAGGCAAAGGAGCTGGCTGCCGTAGCAAAGGCCAATATTTCCATCTACGCCGAAGAAGACAAGGTCAAGAAGGCTGAGATCGAGCTCGGCAAGCTGTACTACCGCGATTACGCCGTCGGCGAAGAGCTGGATTCCGCGGAATACCTGCCCTGGTGCCAGAAGATCGACGAGTCCAAGAAGGCCATCGCTGACCTGAAGGACTACATCGCCTCCCTGCGCACGGAAGAAGAGCCTGCCGAGACCGAAGACGCCCCCACCGACGACGATTTTGAGATCGTTGTCGCCGACGAGGCCCCGAAGGCCGAGGAAGCGCCCGAAGCACCGAAAGCGCCCGCCGAAGCGGCACCTGCTGAAGAAGCACCCAAGACGGAAGAATAATTGCCTGAAAACGGGCGTGCTGCTTGCAGCGCGCCCGTTTTTTGTATGACGGGAGACAAGCGATGCGAAGGCTCTGCCTCTTTTCCGGCGGCCTCGCGCTGGCCGCCGCCCTGTATGTGTACGCCGTCCATGCCGCGCCCTGGCCGCTGCTGCTGGGGCTGGCGGTCTTGTGCGGCGGGCTGTTTCTGCTGAGAAAAGCCGGGACGCGCCGCGCAGCGGTCTGCGTGCTCGGGCTTTTGACGGGCTTTGCCTGGTGCCGCGGGTACGAGGCTTTGTTTCTGCGCCCGTTGGAGCGCTATGCCGGGCAGGAGCTGCCGTTTGCGGCCGAAGCCCTCGCCGCGCCGCAGCAGACGACCTACGGCCAGTCCTGCGAGGTGCGGCTGAAGCTCGGCGGACAGAGCTGCACGGCAGTTTTGTACTTTGACGAGGCGGATGCGGACATCCGCCCCGGCGACACGCTCAGCGGCCTTGCCCGCATCACGACGGCACAGGAGCGGCTGCGCCGCGGCAGCGATTACGATATCAGCCGCGGTCTGCTCCTCTCGGCCAGCTGCCGCGGGACGCTCCATATCCAAGCGGCCGAGACCGTCCCGCTCCGCCTGCTGCCCGCGCGCTTTGCGCAGCGGCTGCGATCGGCCGTCACGGCCGTCTTCCCTGCCGATACGGCCGGATTTGTCCGCGTGCTGCTGCTGGGCGACCGCTCCGGGCTGCGCTACGCCGCGCGCAATGAGCTGGCGATCGCGGGGATCTATCACGCCGTCGCGGTCTCCGGCATGCACGTGTCCATCCTGCTTGGGATGATCCTGCTGCTGTGCGGCGGCAACCATCCGCTTGCCGCCGCGCTGGGTCTGCCCGCCGCCGCGTGCTTCATCCTGATGGCCGGCGCACCGGCCTCCGCTGTCCGCGCGGGCGTCATGCAGGCGATCGTCCTGTGCGCCCCGCTCCTGCGGCGGGACTATGACCCGCCGACGGCCATCTTCGCCGCGCTGCTCGTGCTGCTGGCGCAGAACCCCTGGGCCGTGCGGGACGTGGGGCTGCAGCTCTCATTTGCCTCGACGGCGGGCATCGTACTCTTTGCGGGCCGGCTCTACCGCGCGCTCACGGATCACCGGCGGCTGCAGCGCTGGCTGCGGCCCAAGACGCCCCTGCGCTGGCTGCTGCGCGCCATGCTGACGGCGCTTTGCTGCACGCTCTCGTCCATGGTCTTCGCGCTGCCCATCACGGCGGTCCAGTTCGGCGAGATCTCGCTGGCCGCGCCGGTCGTGAACGTGCTGGTGCTGTGGCTGCTGTCGATCGTCTTCTGCGGCGCGATGCTGACCGCGCTGCTCGCCCTCGCCCTTCCCGCCGCGGCGGCGATCCCGGCGGCGGTGCTGAGCTGGCCGGTCCGGCTCGTGCAGCTCGTGGCGCATGGCGCGGCGAAGGTGCCGTTTGCCGCGCTGTATCCGGAAACCGGGTATCTGATCGCGGCGGCGGTCTTTCTCTACGCGCTGGTTTTGCTGCTGGCGCTGCGGCCGGGGACGGTCCGGCTTTGGCACGCGCTGGCGGCCGCGGTGGTGGTGACCGGGTGCTGCATGGCCCTTTCCTGCGCCGATGCCGCCCTGCCCGCGAGCAGCTTTGCCATGCTGGACGTCGGACAGGGGCAGTGCCTCGTCAGCCGGACGGGCGGCAGTGTCACCGTCATCGACTGCGGCGGCGCAGAGGACGCGAGCGGCGAGACAGCCGCGCGCTACCTGCTCGCCCGGGGCATGCCGAGGGTCGACCGCCTCATCCTCACGCATTTTGACGCCGACCACTGCAACGGCGTGCGCCAGCTGCTGCGCCGCGTGCAGGTCGATACGCTCTACATCCCGGAACTCTCGCCAAGCAGCCGCCTGCGCACGCAGATCCTGCTCGCCGCGGCGGAGGCCGGGACGAGCATCCGGTACGTCACGCAGGACCTGGTGCTGCCACAGGAGGGCGGCAGTCTGACCATTTTCGCGCCCACTGGGGAGAAAGACGAGGAAAACGCGGGACTTTGCGTCTTGGCAGCCTGCGAAAAATATGATATTCTAATAACCGGCGACCTCACCGCACAGGCAGAGTACCGGCTGCTGTCGCTGCACACGCTGCCGCAGGCAGCGGTGCTGGTGGCCGGGCATCACGGCGCGGCCACCTCGACATCCGAAGCGCTGCTGCGCGCCGTCCGGCCGGAGGCCGTCTTCATTTCCGCCGGGGCGGACAACCGCTTCGGCCATCCCGCCGCGCAGACGCTCGCGCGCATCCGGCAGTCCGGCGCGGCCGTGTACCGCACAGACCTGTCCGGCACGATCACCATCAGGGGGTAAGAACATGGCAAGAAAGGCACCTGACCAGGACGCCGGGGAAGCGCTGCGCCGCTTCAAGAGCGACCTCAAGACAGGCACGCTCGGCAATTTTTATATCATCAGCGGCGAAGAGGCCTTTCTGCGCAGCCATTACGTGGATCTCATCACGAAAAAGATCGCGGACGGGCCCGCGGGCGAGTTCAACTGCCACCGCTTCTCCGCCGACGACTGCACGCCCCAGGCCTTGGCCGACGCCATCGACGCCATGCCGATGATGGCCGAGCGGACGCTCGTGCGCGTGGACGACGTCGATCTATTCAAACAGCCGGAGGGCGCGCGCGAGCAGTACGCCGCCATTTTCTCCGACCTGCCCGACTACTGCTGCGTGCTGTTCGTCTACGACACGGTGGAGTTCAAGATCAACGGCACGATGAAAAAGCTCGCCGCTGCCATCCGCGAGCACGCGCAGATCCTCACGTTCGGCAAGCAGTCGGAGCGCGATCTGTGCGCGTGGATTACGCGGCATTTCCGTGCCCACGACAAGATGGTCACGGACGATCTGTGCCAGTACCTCATTTTCCGCACCGACGGCCTCATGACCACGCTCGCCGGAGAGATCGACAAAATCGCCGCCTACCAGCAGGGCCCGGCCATCACGCGCGGGGCCATCGACGCAGTCGTCATCCCGGCGCTCAGCGCCCAGACCTTCGATATCAGCGACGCCGTCGTCAAGGAGGATTTTGAGACAGCGCTCAGCAAGCTGCAGGAGCTCTACGCCATGCAGACCGACCCCATCGCCGTGCTCGGCGCCATCGGGGCGCAGCTGCGGCGGCTGTTTTACGCGCGCGTCATCCTGTCCGCGGGCGGCGGGCAGAAGGAGCTCATGGAGCTGACCGGCCTCAAGAGCTACCCCGCGGGCCTGACCATGACGGCCGCGCGCCGCGTGACCGACGGCTTCTGCCAGAAGGCGGTGGAGCTGGTTTTGCAGACCGACGTCGCCATGAAGACCGGCGCCGACGACCCCGAGCGGCTGCTGGAGCTGCTGCTCGTGCAGCTTTCGCAGGAGGCGCGGCATGGATAAGCTTCGCATCCGGCAGGCGATCGTCGTCGAGGGAAAATACGACCAGAACGCCCTGCGGCAGCTGGTCGACACTGCGATCTTCACCACCAACGGCTTTACCGGCATGAAGGACCCCGCGCTGCTGCGCCTGCTGCGGCAGGCCGCAGAGACGACGGGCCTCATCATCCTGACCGACTCCGACGGCGCCGGTTTTCTCATCCGCAACACGCTCAAAAGCGCCCTGCCGGCAGAAGGCGTGCTGCACGCCTACATCCCCGACATCCCCGGCAAGGAGCGGCGCAAGACCGCGCCCGGCAAAGAGGGCCTGCTCGGCGTGGAGGGCATGCGCCCGGAGATCCTTCTGCAGGCGCTGCGAAACGCCGGCGCCGATTTTGAAAACGCGCAGGCCGCGCCCGCGCGCGAGCCTGTCACAAAGCAGGACTTTTTCACCCTCGGCCTTTCCGGCCGGCCCGACAGCGCGGCAAAGCGTGCGGCGCTCCTGCAAGCCCTTTCCCTGCCCGCGCACATGAGCGCAAACGCCCTGCTGCAGGCCGTAAACGTGCTGTTCTCCCGGGAAGAATTCCTGGCGCGGTTTGTGGAACCGTAAAGTTTTTCCTGCCCGGGACGACCTCTCCGTCACGGCTTCGCCGTGCCACCTCCCCTGGAAGGGAAGGCCTAAGATCTTCGCACGAACCAAAGGTTCCCCTTTCAGGGGAGCTGTCAGCCGCAGGCTGACTGAGAGGTTGTCCCTATACCGGACAGCCTTCCAGACTGAAACATAAAGAGGAATCACCATGATCGATATTTCCGTAAAAGACCTCGTCAAGAGCTTTGACGCGGATACGAATCTGCTCGACGGTGTCAGCTTTGACGTGCAGGAGGGCGAACGGGTCGGTCTGCTCGGGCGCAACGGCGCGGGCAAGACGACGCTGTTCAAGATCCTGACCGGCGAGCTGGACTACAATTCCGGCGAGGTGCGCTTCGCGCCCGGCCGCAAGGTCGGCCTCATCTCCCAGATCCCGCACTATCCCGCGGGCTACACCGTCGAGGACGTGCTGCGCACGGCCTTCCGGGAGCTGACGAACATCCAGAACAAAATGCGCCAGCTGGAACAGCAGATGACAGCGCATCCGGACAAGGCGACGCTCGCCGAGTACGACGCGCTTTCCACGCGCTTTCAGACCGGCGGCGGCTACGAGACGGACATGCAGACCGACAAGATCTGCAACGGCCTCGGCATCCCCGCCGCGCAGCGGCAGCAGGACTTCGACAGCCTCTCCGGCGGCGAGAAGACGCGCGTGAACCTCGCGCGTCTGCTGCTCGAGAAGACCGATATCCTCCTGCTTGACGAGCCGACGAACCACCTCGATATGCACGCGGTGGAATGGCTCGAGGGCTATATCGAAAAATTCAAGGGGACCGTCCTGACCATCTCCCACGACCGCTATTTTCTCGACCGCGTCGTCACGCGCATCGTGGAGCTGCACGACGGCAAGGCGGAGTTCTATTCCGGCAACTACTCGTTCTACGTGCAGGAAAAGCAGGCGCGCTTTGAGCTGCAGCTCAAGCAATACGAAAAGGAGCAGGCCAAGCTTGCCCAGCTCGGCTTCACGCTCGAGCGCATGAAGGGCTGGGGCATCAACAACCGCACGCTCTACCGCCGCGCCATGTCCATCCAGCACCGGATGGAGCGCATCGAAAAGACCGACCGGCCCACGCAGGACAAGACCATGCGGGCAAAATTCGCCCAGCGGGACTTCTTCGGCGACGAGGTTCTGTCCGTCAAGGGGCTCGGCAAGGCGTATGACGGCCGGACGCTATTTTCCGATGTGGAGCTGCAGGTCGCGGGCGGTGAGCGCATCGCCCTGCTCGGCGACAACGGCACCGGCAAGTCCACCTTCCTCAAAATTCTCCTCGGCGAGGAGGCAGGCGCGGGCCGCATCAAATTCGGTCCCACGGTCAAGTGGGCCTACCTGCCGCAGATCATCCACTTTGCCCACCCCGAGCGGACGCTCCTCGACACGATGCTCTATGAGAAGAACTGCACCGTGCAGACCGCGCGCGACCGGCTGGGCGCGTATCTGTTTGAGGGCGAGGACGTGTTCAAGACGGTCGGCTCCCTCTCCGGCGGCGAGCAGAGCCGGCTGCGGCTGTGCATGCTGATGGACGAGAAGATTAACCTGCTCGTCCTCGACGAGCCGACGAACCATCTGGACATCGACTCGCGCGAATGGCTCGAGGATGCGTTGGAGGACTACGAGGGCACGCTCATCTTCGTCTCGCACGACCGGTATTTCGTCAACAAATTCGCCACCCGCATCTGGGAGCTGGAAAACGGGCAGATCCGCGACTATCTCTGCGGCTACGAAAAATACCGCTCCATCAAGGAGAAGGAGGCCATCGCGGCTCCCGCGCCCGAAAAGCCCAAAAAGGAGCACAAGGAAAAGCCGAAGACCTCCGGCAGCAAGATGCTCGAGAAGAAGGTCCGCGCGCTCGAGCGCGAGATCGAGAAGCAGGAGGCGCTGTCGGCGGAGCTGGACACGAAGATCGAGGCCGCGGCCGCCGATTATCAGGAGCTGGCGCGGCTGATGGAGGAAAAGCAACAGGCGGAGGACACGCTCGCGCAGATGATGGAGCAGTGGGAGGCCCTCTCCTGCGAGCTGGAGGACGCAACATGATCCCGGTATGGCTGATCGCGGCGATCGCGCTGCTCGGTGCGGTCTGTCTGGCGCTGCCGCTGCACATCGGCATGACGGGCGTGTGTCTGCTGCTTCTGGCGGCGGTGCTGCTGGCGCTGCGGATCCTCCGAAAAAAGGACGCGCCGAAGGTCTGGAGCCGGATCCTCATCGCGCTGACGGCTGTCTCGATGGCGGTCATCTTCGGCGCGATGGGCTATATCAGCGTGCAGGGAAAGGACAGCGCCATGACACCAGACGAAACACCGGACTTCATCGTCGTGCTTGGCGCGCAGGTCCAAGGCGACGGGCCGTCGCTGACGCTCAAAAAGCGGCTGGACAAGGCGCTCGAATTCCTGCAGGCGCACCCGGACCGGACCGTGATCGTCTCCGGCGGGCAGGGCCCGGACGAAGCGCACACGGAAGCGTCGGTCATGGCGCAGTACCTGCTCGCGCACGGCGCCGACGCATCGCAGATCCTTGAGGAGCCGCAGGCGTCGAACACGCGGGAAAATCTGCTGTTCTCGGCGAAGCTCGCCGAAGAGGCGGGGTTCGACACGTCGCGCGTGCTGATCGTGACGAGTGATTTTCACATGTGCCGGGCAAAATATATCGCAAAGACGCTCGGCATGGAGCCCTATGGGCTATCCAGCGGCACATGGCCGTGGATCCTGAAGCTCAACTATACGCTGCGCGAGGTCTTTGCCTTCTGCAAGGCGGTTTATCAGGCGCACCATTGACTTTCCGTGCCCCTGTGATAGAATGATGCAAAGAACGACACAAAAGGAGTGTTTTGATTATGAGCGGATGCAGCGGCAACTGTTCGAGCTGCGGCGAAAGCTGTTCTGACCGCAAGCAGGAGAGCCTGCTTGCCGAACCCAACAAAAACTCGCAGGTGAAAAAGGTCATCGCCGTCGTCTCCGGCAAGGGCGGCGTCGGCAAATCGACCGTGACCTCCATGCTGGCCATGGCCATGCACAAGCTTGGCTACAAGACCGCCATTCTCGACGCCGACATCACCGGTCCGTCCATTCCAAAGGCCTTCGGCCTGCACGAGCAGATCGTCGGCAGCGACGACGGGATGCTCCCGGCCGTCACGCCGGAGGGCATCAAGGTCATGTCCATCAACCTGCTGCTGCCCAATGAGACGGACCCCGTCATCTGGCGCGGCCCGGTCATCGGCGGCGCGGTCAAGCAGTTCTGGACCGACGTGTGCTGGGGCGAGGTGGACTATATGTTCGTCGACCTGCCGCCCGGAACGGGCGACGTGATGCTGACGGTGTTCCAGTCGCTGCCGATCGACGGTGTCGTGATCGTTACGAGCCCGCAGAGTCTCGTGTCCATGATCGTCTCCAAGGCCGTCAACATGGCGCGGATGATGAACATCCCGGTCTACGGCTTTGTGGAGAACTACAGCTACTTCCAGTGCCCGGACTGCGGCAAACGCGTGGAGATCTTCGGTAAGAGCAAGCTTGACGAGCTGGCGCTGCAGTTCTCCCTGCCCGTTCTCGCCCGCCTGCCGATCGACCCGGCTGTCGCCGCCAGCTTTGACGCCGGCCGGATGGCCCAGGTCAACACCGACCCCGTCATGCCCGCCGCCGAGCTGATGGCCAAAGCCTGACCCCAAGGCTCCCCTCCCAGGGGCCGATTCCCCCTATCAGGGGGAAATGTCCCGAAGGG
>ERZ836939.1019-NODE-1019-length-34635-cov-10.479960_pt1 | contig 34635 bp, 27 predicted proteins | sample MGYA00519912_ERZ836939 | MGnify/ENA primary metagenome ERZ836939 (study PRJEB31850, sample SAMEA3708810) | human gut metagenome | biome: human gut; feature: human-associated habitat; material: faeces | place: China | collected 2014 ...
CAATCCGCAAAAAGGGAATGGATTTCGTAAAGGGAACCTCCTGGTACAAAGAAGCAGAAAAAGTTTATGCAAGCATGTTAAAGGGAATTGAGGAAGATGAGAAAAAACTGCAGTAAGGATGTGAGCAGAGAACACAGAATAGAAATTCTGTTTGTGTTCGGTGTATTCCTGTTTTACTTTTTATGGTCCTGTACGCAGCGATACAATTTTTCGGCGGATGAATCAATGCGCTATCAGATTGCACAGTTTATCTATGAACACGGAAGTCTTCCGCGCGGAGATGATCCACTGATCCGGAATGAGGACTGGGGAACCTCCTATGCGTTTAATCCCATCCTTTCTTACATGGCATCAGCCGTTCTGATGAAAGGCATGAGTCTTTTTACAACAAATGAATGGATGCTGCTGCTTTCCGCCCGGTTTGTTAATGTACTGCTTGGAGCGTTGATGGCATGGGTTGTGTTGAAGGCAGCAAAATTGTTGTTTCCGAGGCGGTATGCATGGATGTTTACCGCACTGGTTGTCTTTCTGCCGGGAAATGTGATTCTGTATTCTTACGTCAACTGCGATGCGCTCGCCATGTGTTCAACGGCTATTATTTTTTATTCCTGGGTCAAGGCGTATAAGGAAGGATGGAACTGGACAACTTGTGCAGTGTCTGCCATTGGAATGGGCCTTTGTTTCCTGTCGTATTACAATGCGTATGGATTTATCCTGACGACATTTTTCTTCTTTGTGGGAACGATGCTGACCGATCAGGAAAAGGCACCAAAAGAGCGTTGGAAAGAGATGATCCAGAAAGGTCTTTTTATTCTTGTGATCGTCTGTGTCATTGCTTTGTGGTGGTTTATTCGAAATGCAATTCTCTATCACGGGGATTTTCTGGGAAGAGAGACATCGAGTGCGTGTGCGGAACTGTATGCGAGAGCTAAGTACAAGCCATCGAACAGCAAAACATTCCAGAAAAAAGGCGACTCCATGCTATGTATGATCTTCTACAGACCAGTTTATCTGGAGCATGACTGGCTTGTGACAGTGCTGTACAGCTTTGTCGGTGCTTTTGGCTATAATAGGATTTATCTTTCCAAAATGATTATTGTTCCATACCTCTGCTGTCTTGGCATCGGCCTCATTCTGATGCGGAACTGTTGCCAGAGAGACTTTTTCTTCTGGAATGCCGATGGCACACAGACGGCGATTGCTGGTAAAACAAAGAGAAAATGGAGTAAAACAGGATGGTTTACCTGGGCAAATGTGTTTGCACTGCTGATTCCAAACTATCTGAATGCATATTATTCCTACAGCTCTGATTTTCAGCCGCAGGGACGATACAGCATGCCGATGCTGATTCCGCTGATGTATTTCGTGACGAAGGGTGTGCAGGCGTTCCTGAAACGGGAGAAAAAACTACAGAAGTATGAAAAATTGTTCTGTATTCTGGTCTGTGTGGCGGCAGCGGCATTAGCGGCATTCACTTGGGCGAGAATCATCTATCCGATGTACTTGCAGAACTACTACGGATTGCGGTAAGCGGAACAGAGAAAGAAAGCGGTGAAACGTTTGGAAAAAATTTCAGTGCTGACAGCAAAATTAAAAAAAGCTGTTGCAGAAGAAGGAATCGGCGGTCTGGCTGGGCGTACGAAAGGGTACCTTGCGCGGGCAAAAAAAGAAAAAGAGTTTCAGAGAGAAAAATCCCGGGTCTACCGGGATATTCTCTTTATCAGTGGCTGCAATGAACAGCTGCCGCATCCACACCGGTACCGCGTGGTGCATCAGATGGAGCAGCTGGAGGCAGGCGGATATACGTGTGATACGGTTTATTTTCAGGAGCTGAAGCCCTGGATGGTACGCTGCTACGGCGCGTTCGTGATTTTCCGCTGCCCGATGACGGACACCCTGCGGGAATTTGCCACAATGGCAAAGCAGATGAACAAGCCTCTGTGGTACGATGTGGATGATCTTGTGATCGATACGAAATACACCGATCAGATTCCGTTTCTCGACCGGATGCAGCCGGAAGAACGGCAGGCATACGATCAGAATGTCCGAAACATGGGCGAGCTGCTTTCCCTCTGTGATGCGGCGGTTACGACGACAGCGGCGCTGGCAGAAGAACTGAAGCAGTACGTACCGGAGGTGCTGATCAACCGCAACTGTGCGTCAGATGAGATGCTGCTACTGTCCGAGGCGGTGTTAAAAGAAAAACAGAAAAAGAACGAAGCAGATGGAACGGCGAAAAAAGTACGCCTTGGCTATTTCAGCGGCAGTGCGACGCATCTGGACGACATCGAGATGATCGTTCCGGTGCTGAAACAGCTGCTTGGCAAAAATCCGAACCTGGAACTCCTCATCGTGGGAATTCTGGAACTCCCGGTGGAGCTGAAACTGTTTGCTTCCCAGATCCAGATGGAGGGATTTGTCGATTACCAAAAACTGCCGGAGCGGATTGCGTCGGTGGATATCAACTTGGCTCCGCTTACCGATACGATTTTTAACCGTGCGAAATCGGAAAATAAATGGGTGGAAGCGGCTCTGGTGCAGACCGTGACAGCAGCCAGCAATCTCGGCGCTTTTGCTGAGATGGTACAGGATGGAGAAGACGGCGTACTCTGCCGAGACGAAGCGGAGTGGTTGGAAAAACTGCAGTGGCTGATCGACGACGAACCGGCACGAAAAGCCATTGCCGGACGGGCATATGGCCGGTGCAGCCGCGAGTGTGTCACAATCTTTCATGCCACCGGGATTTGCGAGTGGGTGGAGCGCCACTGGAATCTACGCTGTGCCTTTGTGCTTCCAGCGATGGAGATCAGCGGAGGCATCCGCGTTGCACTTCTTCATGCGGAAATGCTGGTAAAAGCAGGAGCGCAGGTCAGCCTCTTTACTCTGGAAGGGGAGGCGGAGTGGTATCATGAGGGTGATTTCCATTTTCCGGTGCTGTCGGCCGAGCGAGAGAAACTGCAGGGAACGCTGGATCTTGCGGTAGCGACGATGTGGAATACCGCAGAGTTCGTCGAACAGTCCAGTAAGATCCGAAAGAAAAAATATCTGGTGCAGAATTTTGAAGTTGGATTTTATCCGCCGGGAAGCCCGTACCGGATCGCAACTTCGGCGACTTACCGGATGAGGAGCCCGATGGAGTACGTAACCATTTCCAAATGGTGTCAGAACTGGCTGCGGGAGGAATACCATACCGAAGCAGTCTATCTTCCGAACGGCATCGATCCGTCCTTCTATCCGAAACGGGGGCGGGATCTGCAGGGAAAAATTCGGATTCTGATCGAGGGAGACTGCAGCGCGGAGCATAAAAACGTGGACGAGAGCTTCCGTATCGTGGAACAGCTGGATCTGGAAAAATTCGAGATCTGGTACATGTCCTACAATGGAAATCCGAAATCCTGGTACCGTGTGGACCGCTTTTTACACCGGGTTCCGTATGAAAAAACACCGGAAGTCTATGCGGCGTGTGATATCCTGCTGAAAACAAGCCTGCTGGAGAGCTTTTCCTATCCGCCGCTTGAGATGATGGCGTCCGGCGGCTACGTCGTTGCTGTGCCGAACGGTGGCAATCTGGAATACCTGAAAGATGGGGAAAACTGTATTCTCTATCCGCAGGGAAATCTCGCGGAGGCAAAAGCGGCGATTGAGCGTATTCTGACAGATGCGGAACTGAGGAAAAAACTGGATACGGGAGCAGAAGAGACGGTAAAGGAAAGAAACTGGAAAAGAATCGAACCACAGATTTTAGAACAGTATCTTGGAAAATAAATAAGCAACAAAAAGGGCTGTCGCACTAGCAAATATTTCTGGCGGTAGCTCTGCTTTATACCCAAATGGCATCGAAATCGGTTGCGTTTTCGATGCCATTCTTTACTTCTTATAGGAAAGTTCGACTTCCGTCGAACTCTTGAATCAGGATCACCCGTTGGACGGGAGGTCCTGATTGCTTATAAATTAGAAGATCAGTGCCGTTTGTTTCGGTTATTGCGGCGTCTGTTTCTGCGTTTCCGTCTCTTTCTCGCGTTGTTGATCACGACAATGATCAGAATCAGAAAAGCGACACCGTTCAGGCCAAGCAGAATATAGAGCAGTGTGGAGAGAAAAGAAATTTTCTTGGTTTCTTCCGGTGTTGGAATATCTGTGCTGTCGGTTTCTTCTGATGAATCGGAGGAAACCGAAGAACTGTCGGAAACAGTACATGGAGCGGAAACCTCGGCTGTTCCGATGAAGTGATCATCGAAAAAATACTGGCGGGTGTACGGTTCCTCAACGGAAGCGCCGTCCGGATCGGTGTAGGTTGCAGTTTCAATTTTCGCATTCTTTGGAAGCGTTACCACACCGGAAAGACTTTCCTTTTTTGCGTTCTTCAGGGTATAATGTGTAAAATTATCATAACCGAAATCAAGTACGGTACGGGTATCGTTGATATAATCGAGGTTATCACAGGTTAAAACAACGCAGACCAGCGTCATATTGCCTCGCTTGGCAGCGGTAACGAGTGTGTTGTGTGCCTCATCGGTATAACCGGTCTTTCCGGCGAAAGCACCCTTGTATCCCCACTGACCGTCCTGGAACAGCAATGCGTGGTGGTTCTGAAGATCACGCGGTGTCGAGGTCATATTGGTCGGCTGAATTGTGTAGGTCAGATCGGACTCGATGCGGCAGAAGGTCTCGTTTTTGATGCACTCCTGCATAATGAGTGCCATATCGTGTGCACTGGTGTAGTGGTTCGGATCTGGCAGACCGTTTGCATTGACAAAATGGGTATTCGTGCAACCAAGTGCAGCGGCGCGTTCGTTCATCATGGCGGCGAAACCTTCCTCGCTTCCGGCAATGTCGATGGCAAGCTGTGTGCAGACCTCATTTGCCGAGGCAAGAAGAATCGCGTGAAGAGCATCCTCCACTGTGATCGTTTCGCCAAGCTGAACGTTGATGCGGGCATTTCCCGGAATGGATTCGCTGACAGCATGTTCGCCGAAGGTAACGGTGTCGGTCATCTGCTTGTTTTCAATGATCAGCAGAGCCGTCAGAATCTTGGTGATGCTGGCAGGATAGCGCTGCTCGTCCATGTTTTTATCGTATAAAACAGCACCAGTATCGGCATCGAGTAAACAGACAGCGCCGGAATTGTTTTCCGGTCCTTCGGGCCAGGTGGTGACTGTTTTTTTATCGGTTGTGGCAAAAATCGTCTGCGGGAGGCAGGACGCGGCAAAAACAAAAGCAAGCAACAGGCATAAAAATGTGCGGGCTGCAGAATTCTTTCTAATCATAACTCACTCCTTCTGATCCAGCGGGTACAGCTGCATAAGACTGTCCGGGCAGCGGATCTCTCTAAAATGTATTAGACACACTTTTATTATTATAACATAAAGCGAGCAGGGAAGAAACACATAATTTCTTAATATTTTCAGTCGGGATTTGCAAAATGCAGTAAAATAGAGTATAATGCGAACGAGTTCATACGGAAAAAACAAAAAACCTGAAAAACAAAAACCCCAAGGAGTTAAAAAAAGTGTCAGATATGAAATGGCTCCGTTTTATACGGAAATTGAAACCTTACAACATACAGAAGGGACTGCGTTACCTGAAACATTATGGCCCAAAGGAATTCCTGATCCGTCTTTCGGAGAGGATGGAGCCGGAGGAGGTTCCGTACGGACCGTGGCGGGAGCAGTACTGCGCAAAAGAGGAGGACCTGGCGTGTCAGAAAAATCATAAATTTTCTTATTGTCCGAAGATCAGCGTTGTTGTTCCGGCTTACCGTACGCCGGAAATTTTTCTGCGTCAGATGATCGAATCCCTGGAAAAACAGAGTTATGAAAACTGGGAACTGGTGATCGGAAATGCCAGCCCGGAGGATGAGACTATGGCGCGCATCCTGAAAGAGTATACCGGAAAAGATCCGCGCGTAAAGAACGTTCCGATTCCGGAAAATATCGGCATTGCAGAGAATACAAATGCAGCGCTTGCCGCAGCAGCGGGAAATTTCGTCGGTTTTATGGATCACGACGATCTGCTTGCGCCGGATGCACTCTTTGAAATTGCCATCCGTCTGGAAAAAGATCCGTCCATCGATGCTTTTTATACCGATGAGGACAAGGTACGGACCGATCTGTCCGAGTATTTCCAGCCGCATTTCAAACCGGATTTCAATCTGGATCTGCTGCGGTCAAACAATTATATCTGCCATTTCTTCGTTGTACGGCGGGAGATTGCGGAGAAAACCGGCGGCCTTCGTCCGGAATACAATGGGGCGCAGGATTATGATTATATCTTCCGCTGCACGGAAATGGCGGGAAAAATTGTACACATTCCGAGAGTTTTATATCACTGGAGGGTCCACAGCGCTTCCACCGCAGACAATCCGGCAAGCAAGCTGTACGCGTATGAGGCCGGAAAAAAGGCAATTGAGGGAAACCTTGCGCGCTGCGGCGAAGAGGGAACCGTCACACTGCGTTCGGATTATGGCTTCTACGATGTAGATTATAAACTGCAGGGAACGCCTCTGGTTTCGATTCTGATCCCGAACAAGGATCAGGCCGATACGTTACGCACCTGTCTGGAATCCATTAAGAAGAAGTGCATGTATCCATCCTATGAGATTCTGATTATTGAGAACAACAGCACTGAGGAAGCAACGTTTTCCTATTACAAAGAACTCGAAGCACAGGGCATCCGTGTCCTGAAGTATCCAAAACAGGGCTTTAACTATTCTGCGATCAATAATTTCGGCGTCAAAGAGGCAAAGGGAGAGTATCTCCTGTTTCTCAATAACGATATGGAAATCATCACACCCGATTTTATGGAAAAGATGGTGTCCAATCTGCAGAGACCGCAGATCGGGGCGGTCGGCGCGAAGCTGTATTATCCGGACAACACGGTGCAGCATGCCGGCATTATCATCGGGATAGGCGGCATTGCGGGCCACGCCTTTTTAGGACTGGCGCGCGGAAGAAGCGGCTATCTGCATAAGGCATCGCTCCAGATGAATGTGAGTGCGGTGACAGCAGCGTGCATGATGATGAAAAAAGAGGTCTTTGAGGAGGTCGGCGGCTTTGAAGAAGAACTGTCCGTCGCTTTCAATGATGTTGATCTGTGCCTGCGCATTGGAAAAGCAGGTTATAAAATCGTATACAATCCGCACGTGGAGTTGTACCATTATGAATCGAAATCCAGGGGAGCAGAGGATGACGAGAAGAAGGTGCGCCGCTTCCAGTCGGAAATCGAATTTATGCGCAGCCGCTGGATTGGGCTGTTAAAGGCAGGAGATCCCTGCTACAATCCAAATTTAACGCTGGCATCGTGGAACTATGGACTGCGTGCCGACGGCAGGGGAGTAAAACCATGGATAAAGTAGCAGTTGTAATACCAAATTATAATGGATACCGGTATCTGGAGACGTGCTTTGCAGCGCTTGCAAAGCAGACCTTTACGGAATTTACCACATATTTCGTGGACAATGGTTCACAGGATGAGAGCTGTGCGTTTCTGCGGGAACACTACCCGGAGACGAAAATCATCCAGCTCGATGATAACTATGGCTTCAGCCGTGCGGTCAACGAAGGCATCCGCCGGTCGAAGGAGCCGTATGTGATCCTTTTAAACAACGACACCGAAGTGTTCCCGGACTTTGTCGAGCGCCTTTATGAGGGAATCTGTAAAAGAAAGAATGCGTTTGCATGCAGCGCAAAGCTGATTTCCTATCAGGAGCGTGATAAAATCGACGATGCGGGAAATTACTATAATATGCTGGGATGGGCATTCGCAAGAGGAAAAGGAAAACCGGTCAGTGAATTTGAAACGTCCGACCGGATTTTTGCGGCCTGCGCCGGAGCAGCGATCTACCGCCGGGAATTTCTGGAAAAGACCGGACTTTTTGACGAAGAACATTTCGCTTATCTGGAAGATACCGACATCGGCTATCGTGCGCGGCTTTTGGGCTACGAGAACTGGTATGAGCCGTCCGCGAAGGTTTACCACGTCGGAAGCGGAACGAGCGGCTCCCGGTATAACCTCTTTAAAATCCGTTATTCTTCCAGGAACAATATTTATCTGATCTATAAAAATATGCCGGTTTTACAGATTTTGCTTAACCTGCCGGTCTTTATCCTCGGTTTTTCGGCAAAACTGGTCTTTTTTGCATCGAAGGGATACGGAAAAGAATATCTGGCAGGAATCAAGAATGGTTTTTTCATCTGCCGGAAGCCGGAAAACAGAGCAAAAAAGATCCGTTTCGAGTGGAAGCGCCTCGGCACGTATTTTGTCATCGAATGGGAGCTTTTTATCAATGTGTTCCGGAGATTTCTGGAGAGGGCATAAGGATTCTTTCAAAAGATTACGAAAAAGTTAAAAAGTTTACGGAAATAAGAAGAATGTTAGAAAAATATGATTGCTCTTTTTTGGAACTTATTGTATAGTTAGGGGTAGGGAATTTTTAAATCCCGAAAAAAACAGATAAGGTGAACGAATTTGATCAACGATAATCAGAAATATTTTGACCGGATGCACGTTCTGATCGATGCCCTGGTGCTCGCACTTTCCTATGTACTGTCCTGGTACTGCTATGTGCGGCTGGGCGTTATGAATAATCATCCGGAGAGGGGAATTCTGCCGCCGGCGACGTATATGATGGCACTGCTCTATATCGTGCCCGGCTATCTGCTGCTTTACTATGCATTCAATCTCTATGCATCCAAGCGTTTTCAGGGAAGACGTCTGGAATTTGCCAATATCTTAAAAGCGAATACGGTTGGATTTCTGGTCTGGCTGGCCAGCCTTTACATGGTGCGCCAGGTTCACTTTTCCCGTGGTATGCTCTGCATCTTCTTTGTGCTGAATGTGACACTGGAAACGATCGTAAGAAATCTGATCCACTATATCTTAAGCAATATGTGGAAACACGGCCGCAACCAGAAGCAGATTCTGATGGTCGGCTACAGCCGTGCGACCGAGGAATACATTGACCGGATCATTGCAAACCCGGAGTGGGGCTATCTCGTCCGCGGAATCCTCGATGACCATGTCAAAGCGGGAACGATGTACCGCGGTATCAAGGTTCTTGGAAGAATCAACAATCTTTCAGTCATTCTGCCGGAAAACAAACTGGATGAAATTGCCATTACCCTTGGACTGAACGAATACTTCCGCCTGGAGGAGATCGTTGCCATGTGTGAAAAATCCGGCGTACATACCCAGTTTGTGCCGGATTACCACAACATCATTCCGACAAAGCCGTACACAGAAGACCTGCAGGGACTTCCTGTCGTCAATATCCGCTATGTGCCGCTTTCCAACACGTTCAACGCGATGCTGAAACGGATTGTGGATATTTTCGGCGCGCTCGTGGCGATCATTCTGTTCTCACCGGTGATGCTGTTTTCCTGCATCATGATCAAGCTGACCTCACCGGGTCCGCTGATCTACCGTCAGACACGCGTCGGACTGCACAACAAACCGTTTGAAATGTACAAGTTCCGTTCGATGGAAGTTCAGACGGAGGAGAAAGAAAAGAAGGCATGGACCGTGAAGAATGACCCGCGTGTGACGGGATTTGGAAAATTCATGCGCCATACCAGCATTGATGAGCTTCCACAGCTCTTTAACATCTTAAAAGGAGATATGAGCCTGGTCGGACCGCGGCCGGAGCGACCTTTCTTTGTGGAAAAATTCCGGGAGGAGATCCCGCGTTATATGGTAAAACATCAGGTGCGTCCCGGTCTTACGGGATGGGCGCAGGTGAATGGATACCGGGGGGATACTTCTATCCGCAAGCGTATTGACTGTGATCTGTATTATATTGAAAACTGGACGCTGGGACTTGATTTTAAAATTCTGTTCCTGACCTTTTTCAAAGGATTTGTGAATAAAAACGCTTACTAAAAGATAAGGGGAAAAGAGATGTCGAAGAAGAATTACAAAAAGAGCAGAAAATACAAAAAAATGCGCCGCAGAAAAATAATTTTCGGAATTGAAATCACCGTTCTGCTGATTCTTTCCGGAATTCTGTTCGTCTACGCATGGATCAACCGTTCGATGGATAAGATGAATCAGGATACGCTGGACAGCTCCCAGATTCAGATCAACAGTGAAGTAAAGGCAAATACCGATCTCTCACAGATGTCCGGTACACAGGTCATCGCGCTGGTCGGCGTGGATGCCAGAGGTGTGGAAGGCTCCGAGCTGGCAGAAAGCATGAACAGTGACACGATTATTCTCTGTTGTATTGATCATGACAAGCAGGAAATCCGTATGGTGTCGATTATGCGTGACACCTGGATGAATATGGCGAAATATACCGATGAATATTATGAGTTTGACAAAGCCAATTCCGCATACAACCGCGGCGGCCCGGAGAGTATGCTCTCCATGCTGAATACAAACCTTGACTTTGCACTGACCGATTACGTTACCGTAAACTTCAAGGCACTCGCCGATGCGATTGATGTCCTGGGCGGTCTCGACATCGAGATGACAAATGCAGAGTGTGTTCATGCAAACAACTACAACAGAGAGGTATCGGAAGCACAGGGCGTAGAGTATGAAGCTATTCCGTATGATGAGGACCTTGGGGATGATTACAGCGAAGTACGTCATGTCAGCGGTGCGCTTGCTACCTCCTATGCGCGGATCCGTTATGGCGGCGGTGATGATGCAAAACGTACCAGCCGTCAGCGAATTGTTATCAATCTTATGGTACAGAAGCTGAAACAGAATCCGACCAAGATTCCGGAAATTCTGGACAAGGTGATGGGAAATGTCAGCACCAGTCTTACCAAGAATGAAATCCTGGAACTTGGTATGCATGCGGTAACGTATACGATGGGAACCTCCTATGCCTATCCGTTCCAGCTCTGCTATGGTGAAAATGTAGTGAATGCCCTTGGTGAGGATGTTGTAATTCCGGTTACGCTGGAGTTCAATGTAAGAGAGCTGCATGAATATCTGTATCCGGGTCTTTCGTATGAACCGTCTGCGGCTGTTACAGAGTACAGCGACTACATTGCAAGAAAGAGCGGTTACGATGAAGATATGATCGGCTATGTGCTGAACCAGGGGCCTGGTGCAGAGGCAGATTCGGTGATCGCAGGCGACTAAATACGAGGGAGAAAACCAGACATGAAATTCTATACCGTTGATGTTATGATACCAACGTATAAACCAGGGCAGGAGTTCGCAGAACTTCTGCCCCGCCTTTTGGAACAGACTTACCCGATCCGGTCGATCCGGGTTGTAAACACAGGGAAAAAGTTCTGGAACCCGGCGTGGGAGCAGTTATCGGATAAAATTATGGTAGAGCATATCCGGCCAAGCGAATTTGACCACGGCGGAACGAGAAGGGCGATGGCAGAAAGTTCGGATGCGGATCTTCTGCTTTTTATGACCCAGGATGCCATGCCGTACGACAATGCGTGCGTGGAACATCTGGTGGAAAAATTTTCACTGCCGCATGTGAAGGCGGCCTATGCGCGGCAGCTTCCGCGGGATGACTGCCGTACACTGGAACGGTTTACGAGAGGCTTTAACTATCCGGAGGAGAGTGATATCAAGGATGCCGGTGATCTGCCAAAACTTGGTGTTAAGACTTTTTTCTGCTCCAATGTCTGTGCAATGTATGACCGCAGGACATATGAAGAGCTGGGTGGATTTGTAGAAAGCACCTTGTTTAACGAAGATATGATCTATGCCGGGCATCTTGTGCAGGCGGGCTATGCGATTGCCTATGCGGCAGATGCGAAGGTGGTACATTCCCACAATTACGGCTGCATGGCACAGCTTCACCGCAATTTCGACCTCGGTGTATCCCAGGCACAGCATCCGGAGATCTTTGATGCGTATCCGTCTGAGGGTGAGGGAATCCGTATGGTGAAAAAATCGGCATCCTACGTCTGCAAAATTCATAAGCCGTGGCTGCTCGTCACGTTATTTTTTCAAAGCGGATTCAAATATGTGGGATACTTCCTCGGAAAACGATACAAAAGCCTTCCGGACGGTGTGATCCGCTGGTGTACCTCAAACAAAACGTGGTGGGAATATCACGGAAAGATAAGAAAAAAACGAAATAGAAGATAAGTGAAAGTAAAAAACAAAAATAAAAAGATTTTGTAAGTAAATACGAAATGCTCCATAAGGTTGACAGAGAACGGAGCAGCGTGGTAAAAAAGTAAAGAACAAGAAATTAGAAGGCGGCATAACCTGAAAACAGAACAAGGGTGCCGCCTTTTGCTGTTAGGAGGAAAAAATCTATGTGTGGAATTGTTGGATATATTGGAACCTGCCAGGCTGCCCCGGTGCTGCTGGACGGATTGTCAAAGCTGGAGTACCGCGGATACGATTCGGCCGGAATTGCTGTATACGATGGAAACAAAATTCAGATGCAGAAAGCAATGGGCCGTCTGAAGGTGCTTGAGGAAATGACACAAAATGGAGCGACACTTCCGGGTACCGTAGGAATCGGACATACGAGATGGGCAACGCATGGGGCACCTTCCGATCTGAATGCACATCCGCATTTCAATAAAGACCACTCGATTGTCGTTGTACACAATGGAATTATTGAGAATTATCTGAAATTAAAGAAAAAACTGATGTCCAAAGGATATGAGTTCCTTTCGGAGACAGATACCGAGGTAATTGCCCATATGCTGGATTACTATTATAACGGCGATCCGCTTGCAACGATCACAAAGGTTATGCACCGCATGGAGGGATCGTATGCACTGGGTATCCTGTTCCGCGACCATCCGGATGAGGTGTATGCGGTCCGTAAAGACAGCCCGCTGATCGTTGGTACAAGTAAGAGCGGAAACCTGATTGCATCCGATGTTCCGGCTGTCCTGAAATATACAAGAGATGTCTATTTTCTGGAAAATGAGGAGATCGTGAAACTGACCCGCGATGGCCTTCACTTCTACAATATTGACGAGGAGGAGCTGGAGAAAGAGGCAACCCACATCGACTGGGATATGAATGCGGCAGAAAAAGGCGGCTATGAGCATTTCATGCTGAAAGAGATGCATGAGCAGCCAAAAGCCGTAAAAGATACCCTGACGCCGCGTATTAAGAACGGTGATGTTGTGATCGAAGAACTCGGCATGACCGATGAGGAGATCCGCGCGATCCGCAAAATCTTTATCGTTGCCTGCGGTTCTGCATACCACACCGGTGTAACCGCAAAATACGTCTTCGAAAAGCTGGCAAGAATCCCGGTTGAGGTAGATCTGGCAAGCGAATTCCGCTACCGTGATCCGATTCTGCAGGAAAATACGCTCGTGGTCATCGTCAGCCAGTCGGGTGAGACGGCCGATACCCTCGCGGCTCTCCGCCTTGCAAAAGAAAAGGGCGTGCGTACCCTTGGCATCGTAAACGTAGTTGGAAGTTCGATTGCAAGAGAGGCAGACAATGTCATGTACACCTGGGCCGGTCCGGAGATCGCTGTTGCGACAACGAAAGCGTACAGCACACAGCTTATCGCGCAGTACCTTCTGGCGATGAAGTTTGCCAAAGTACGCGGAACCGTTTCGCAGAATGACTTCGATGCGATGATCCAGAGCCTTGAGCGCCTGCCGGAGCAGATTTCCCTGCTGCTGTCCCACAAGGAGAACGTACAGCGTTTTGCCAACCGTTATCTTGCGGCAGAACACGTCTTTTTCATCGGACGCGGCATCGACTATGCAATCTCGATGGAGGGCTCCCTGAAGCTGAAAGAGATTTCCTACATCCACTCCGAGGCGTATGCAGCCGGTGAGCTGAAACACGGAACCATTTCCCTGATTGAGGACGGACGCCTTGTCGTAGCCGTGCTGACCCAGCCGGAGCTCTACAAGAAAACGATCAGCAATATTCAGGAAGTGAAGACACGAGGCGCGTTTGTCATGGCGGTAACGACCGTTGGCAATACAGAAGTGGAAAAAGTAGCCGACTACGTAGTTTACCTGCCGGAGACAAATCCGATTTTTGCAAACTCCCTGGCGATCATTCCGCTGCAGCTCTTTGGCTACTACGTATCGATCGGCAGAGGCCTCGATGTGGATAAACCGAGAAACTTGGCGAAATCGGTTACGGTAGAATAAAAACCGCAGCATAAAATTCCTCTTTTTTCAAAATTATCACAGTTTCAACACAATTCTAACGTACAATAGGCAGTAGAAAATAAAGAAAGAAATAAGAGCACTGTGTATTGGTGCCTGAGATAGAAAAGAGAAAGAGGGATCAGCCATGAGTGAAGAATTCAAAAAAGAAGAAATAAATGGTGAGGCAGCAGAGGAAACCAAAGCTGCAGAGCATACAGAAGAAGTAAAAGCAGAAACGACAGCAGAGCAGAGCGCGGCAGAGACGGAAAAACCGCAGGAAACCGCAGAAGCGCCGAAGGCGGAAGAAAAGAAAACGACAACCTACAGCTGGGTGAATCCGAAAATCAGCGGAAAGACCGGCGAGGAGAATAACAGCGCTTCCTACACCGGAAAACCGGACCCGTCGGAGGCAAAGGCAGAGCAGACATCTTCTGCAAAGACAGAACATTATCAGTACCAGTCACAGACACAGAGTGCTCCGAAGCAGGAAAAACCACAGTTTTCTGCCGTTACGCAGCCGCAGGATCACAAAAAGAAAGCGAAAAAACCAATGTCAGCCGCAAAAAAATGGGGCATGACACTTGCCATGGCAGCGTGCTTCGGACTCGTGGCAGGCGGTGTTTTCATTGGGACTGCAGCAGTCGGTACGAAAGTGATCGGTACAGCAACAGAGCAGAAGCAGGAAGTTACAATTCCGACGACCACCACAACAACGGCAGCAGACAGCAGTGATACCTCCGATACCGTAAAAGCAACCGGCGAGATGTCCGTGAAAGATGTTGCATCGAGTGCGATGCCGTCTCTGGTAGCAATTTCTACGACAACGGTGGAAGAAGTTGAGACATTCTTCGGAACCACAAGCCAGGAAGTTCCTGCAAGCGGAACCGGAGTTATTGTCGGACAGAACGACGATGAGCTCCTGATTGCGACAAACAACCACGTTGTCAGCGGTGCGACGTCTCTTTCCGTCAGCTTTATCGACGATGAGACGGTAGAAGGCCAGATCAAAGGTACCGATGCGGACAATGACCTTGCTGTTGTTGCAGTAAAACTTTCCGACATCAAGGACGAGACAAAGAGCCAGATCAAAATTGCCGTGATGGGAAATTCCGATGACCTTGAGGTCGGTGATCAGGTTGTGGCAATCGGAAATGCACTGGGAACCGGCCAGTCCCTGACGAGCGGATATATCAGTGCAAAAGACCGTACGATCTCCAGTCAGGATGAGAGTACCGGCGAGACGATTACTTCTGAGGGACTGATCCAGACCGATGCAGCCATCAACCCTGGAAACAGCGGCGGCGCCCTTCTGAACATGAACGGTGAACTGATCGGCATTAACGAAGCAAAATACAGCTCCACACAGGTCGAGGGCATGGGCTTTGCGATCCCGATTTCGAAAGCGGAGCCGATTCTGCAGAACCTGATGAACCTGACAACAAGATACAAAGTCAGCGATGATAAGGCCGCTTATATCGGAATCAACATGGCGGATGTCAGCGCAGATGTTTCCCAGAACTACGGTATTCCGACCGGTGTCTGCATCATGAGCGTTGTGGACGGCAGCCCGGCAGCCGATGCGGGCTTCAAGAAAGGCGATGTTATCACCACGTTTGATGGAAGAAGCATCTCGAACGCCAAAGGCTTAAAAGAGACACTGACCTATTATGCGGCAGGCGAGACCGTAGATGTCACCGTACAGCGTGCGGACAACGGTGAGTACAAAGAAGTAACACTGACGTTGACCCTTGGCTCTGCAGCAGATATGCCGCAGACGAGCGGAAGCAGCAACGGAACCACAAACGATGGAACCGGAAGCTCCGATCAGAATGACCAGGGTATTCAGAATCCGTTTGGCAACAGATAAAAACTCGAAATAACTATTTCCTAAGAGAAAAAAGACGGACAGCACAGGAATATGAACGCCTGGCTGTCCGCCTTTTTCTGCATTTTTTGATATAATTTTTTGAATTTGTAAAATTCTTAAAAAAGTTGGTAATTTTTAAGAAAGTTTTTACTTGTGACCCTATGGCTTTTGGGCTATAATCAAGCTAGACCAAGCGATCTATTACAGAAAGGAATTTGAAAAATCATGTCAGAAGAGAAAGACAGAGTGGACGGTACCGCGGACGAAACGAAGGCGGAAACAAAAAGCTCTGACCATCATACAGAAGATACCTATGAAAAAGTCTGCTTCATGTGCCGCAGACCGGAGAGCAAAGCCGGAAAGATGATTACCCTTCCGGGAAACATCAATATCTGCCCGGACTGCATGCAGAAGAGCTTTGATGCCATGAACCAGAACCCGGGCCAGATCAATGAGATGATGAATAATATGAACAACATGCCGAATATCGGCATGCTCGATCTCTCCGGGCTTTCCAACCAGATCCCGAACCGGCAGCGGGTAAAGAAAAAAGAAGAAAAGAAGAAAACAAAAGAATTTTCCATCAAGGACATTCCGCCGCCGCACCGGATCAAGGCGATGCTTGACGAATACGTCATCGGCCAGGACCGTGCAAAGAAAGTCATGTCGGTTGCCGTTTACAACCATTACAAACGTGTCTTTGCACCGCAGGACGGAAATATCGAGATCGAAAAATCCAACATGCTGATGATCGGACCGACCGGTTCCGGAAAAACGTATCTGGTGCAGACACTGGCACGCCTCTTAGATGTGCCGCTTGCCATCACGGACGCCACATCCCTTACCGAAGCGGGTTATATCGGTGATGATATTGAAAGCGTGGTATCTAAGCTTTTAGCGGCCGCAGACAACGATGTGGAGCGCGCGGAGCACGGTATCATCTTCATTGACGAGATCGACAAGATTGCGAAAAAGAAAAATACAAACCAGAGAGACGTCAGCGGAGAAGCCGTACAGCAGGGAATGCTGAAGCTCCTCGAGGGCAGCGATATCGAAGTTCCGGTGGGAGCCAACAGCAAAAATGCGATGGTTCCGCTCGAGACCGTCAATACCAGAAACATTCTCTTTATCTGCGGCGGTGCCTTCCCGGATCTGACGGACATCATCAAGGAGCGTCTGAACAAGACAGCTTCCATTGGCTTCCAGGCGGATCTGAAGGACAAGTATGATGGGGATAAGAACCTGCTGTCACAGGTGACCTTAGAAGACCTTCGGACTTTCGGTATGGTGCCGGAGTTCCTTGGCCGTCTGCCGATCGTATTTACGCTGGAGAGTCTCAATGAGGATATGCTGGTCGAGATCTTAAAAGAACCGAAAAATGCGATCCTGAAGCAGTATAAGAGACTGCTCGAACTCGACGAGGTGAAACTGGAATTTGATGATGATGCACTTCGCTCTATTGCAAGAAAAGCGCTGGAAAAAGATACCGGTGCGAGAGCACTCCGTTCGATCATCGAGGATTTCATGCTGGATATCATGTATGAGATTCCAAAGGACAGCAGCATCGGAGAGGTTATCATCACAAAAGACTATATTGAAAAGACCGGCGGGCCGACGATTCTCCTGCGCGGTCAGGAAGTTCCAAAGTTAGAGCAGAAATAAGGTAACTGGAAAACACAGCGGAGCAGACGTGAAACTGGCGTTTTCTTGAAATAAGAGATAAGAAAGAGAGGGTTTTAACTATGGCAGAGGATTTTTTTGGAAATTTAAGTAAAACACTGAAAAAAACAGTGGATACTGTGGGAAAGAAAACAGATGAATTCGTAGAAATTCAGAAGATCCGCACCCGTCAGCATGCGCTTGAGGATCAGATTGAGAAGAATTACCAGGATATCGGACAGATCATCTACAACCGCTATCTGAACGGCGAAGCATTCGACGAGAATCTTGCCGGCATCTGCAAAGATATCACCGATCTGGAAAAAGAGATTGCAGACTGCAGGGAAGACGTGGCAAACAAGAGAGGCCGCATCGTATGCCCGGCCTGCGGCGCAAGTGTTCCGAAAGATGCAGCTTTCTGCATGCGCTGCGGTGCTGCTATGCCGGAGAAGGAAGAAGAGCCGGAGGATGCCGAGTTTGTACACGTAGAACCGGAAGAAAAAGCAGAAGAAACCGAAGCGGCAGCGCCGGAAGAAGAGCCGGAAGAAGAGCCTGAAAAAGAAGCAGAGGTACCGGAAGAGGAATGATCTGGACCCTGCTGCCGGGAGCGGTTTTCCTTGCAGACGGATGCCTGAAAAAGAAGGCAGAAGAGGAGTTAAAGGAAAATGAGCAGATCCCGGTCTGTAAAGGACATATTGTCCTGCGGAAATGTCATAACCGCGGCGTAGCGGGCGGCGGCTTCGCGGACAGCACGAAGAAGGTGGAAATTCTCACCTTCTTTTTGCTGTCCGGACTGTGGGCGCGTCTCGGAGCGCTGGCGGGCAGACGTAAGTGTAAGGTGAAGAAGCTTGGGCTTGCGCTTACGATTGGCGGCGGCATGTCGAACTGGTATGACCGGCATAAGAGAGGTTACGTGACCGACTATGTCAGCTTCCGGTTTGGACCGGAGAAGTTCCGCAGACTTGTGTTCAATGTTTCTGATTTCTGTATTTTCTTCGGAATTGCGCTGCTGACGGCAATTTCCTGCCGGGAGTCCAGGTGATGCAGGATCTCCCGAAAAGCCCTGCAGATGGCGGGCTTTTCGGGGCAAAAAAGAAAATTTGAAATTTTTTGAAAAAATTTGAAAAAAGCTGTTGACAGATTCGGAATCATCTGGTAATATATGTTTTGTTGAACGGCACATGAGAGCCGCAAGACAAGAAATGCAGGAGTGGCGGAATTGGCAGACGCGCAGGCTTCAGGTGCCTGTGGTCGCAAGATCGTGTGGGTTCAAGTCCCATCTCCTGCATTATTTTTTCGCTTTGCGTATCAAGAATTGGTCCGGTGGACCAATTCGGATTGCCCTGATGGGAAGTGTGAAAACTTTCCGTCAGGGTATTTTTATTTTTCCAGAAAAGAAAATAATTCCGACAGGACATTTTATGCCCAATACACACTTCAAAAGTATTCCAGAAAAGAAATTTCCGTAATTCGACAAAAATAGTTGAAATGTTTCCCTGGTTGTGATAGAATCTGAAAGATTAAAGTATGAGATGCATATTTCATACAAACTCAAAACCGAACGAAAAAGAAAGGAAAACGGTGGAATGATGAAAGCTTTTCTAATCTTAGAAGACGGGCATGTCTTTACCGGAACCAGCATTGGTTCACAAAAAGAAGTGATCAGTGAAATCGTATTTAATACATCCATGACTGGATATCTCGAAGTGCTGACTGACCCATCCTATGCGGGACAGGCAGTATGTATGACGTATCCTCTTATTGGAAACTATGGAATTTGTTATGATGATCAGGAGTCCTTAAGACCCTGGCCGGATGGCTATATTGTAAGAGAATTATCCCGTCTCCCCAGCAACTTCCGTTGCCAGGACACCATTCAGAATTTCCTGAAAAAGTTCGATATTCCCGGAATCGCCGGAATCGATACTCGTGCTCTCACCAAAATTCTTCGTGAAAAAGGTACCATGAACGGTATGATCACGACCAACGAAAATTATCACCTCGATGAAATTATTCCAAAATTAAAAGCGTATAATACCGGAAAAGTTGTAGAAAAGGTAACCTGCTCTGAAAAATCAGTTTTAAAAGGAGAAGGCTTTAAAGTTGCACTTCTGGATCTTGGCGCAAAGAACAACATCGCACGTTCCTTAAATGAGCGCGGATGCGAAGTGACCATTTATCCGGCGCTTACTACAGCAGAAGAGATCCTCGCCGCAAATCCGGACGGAATCATGCTGTCCAACGGCCCTGGAGATCCGAAAGAGTGCGTATCCATTATCAAAGAGATTAAAAAACTGTACGATTCCAATGTACCGATCTTTGCAATCTGTCTTGGACATCAGCTGATGGCACTGGCTACCGGCGCAGATACCCACAAGATGAAATACGGCCACCGCGGCGGAAACCACCCGGTCAAGGACCTGGCAACCGGAAGAGTTTACATTTCTTCCCAGAACCACGGCTACGTCGTAGATACCGATACCCTGGATCCGAATGTGGCAGTTCCGGCCTTTGTGAACGTCAACGACGGCACCAACGAGGGACTCAAATACGTCGGCAAAAACATCTTTACCGTACAGTTCCATCCGGAGGCATGCCCTGGCCCGCAGGATTCCGGATACCTGTTTGATCGATTCCTTGAGATGATGGGAGGTAACAAATAATGCCAAAGAATCCGAATATTAAAAAAGTTCTGGTTATCGGTTCCGGTCCGATCGTCATCGGACAGGCAGCAGAGTTCGACTACGCAGGAACACAGGCGTGCCGTTCCCTGAAAGAAGAGGGAATGGAAGTTGTTCTTCTGAACTCCAACCCGGCAACCATCATGACCGATAAAGACATCGCAGACCGCGTTTACATCGAGCCGCTGACCGTAGAAGTGGTAGAGCAGCTCATCCAGAAGGAAAAACCGGACAGCGTTCTTCCGACTCTGGGAGGCCAGGCAGGACTGAACCTTGCGATGGAACTCGAAGAAAAAGGCTTCTTAAAAGAAAACAACGTACGCCTGATCGGTACCACAGCACAGACCATCAAAAAAGCAGAGGACCGTCAGGAATTCAAAGATACCATGGAAAAAATCGGCGAGCCGGTAGCGGCATCCCTGGTTGTCCATGATGTACAGGCTGGTATCGATTTCACCAACAAGATCGGTTATCCGGTTGTACTGCGTCCGGCTTACACCCTCGGCGGAAGCGGCGGCGGTATCGCTTACAACGAAGAAGAGCTGATCGAGATCCTCTCGAACGGACTCCGTCTTTCCCGTGTCGGCGAAGTACTCGTTGAAAGATGTATCGCCGGATGGAAAGAGATCGAGTACGAGGTAATGCGGGACAGCGTAGGAAACTGCATCACCGTCTGCAACATGGAGAACATCGACCCGGTCGGCGTTCACACCGGAGACAGTATTGTCGTAGCACCGTCCCAGACCCTGGGAGATAAAGAGTATCAGATGCTGCGTACTTCCGCACTCAACATCATCACCGAGCTCGGCATCACCGGCGGATGCAACGTACAGTATGCGTTGAATCCGGACAGCTTCGAGTACTGTGTTATCGAGGTAAATCCGCGTGTCAGCCGTTCTTCCGCACTGGCTTCCAAAGCGACCGGTTATCCGATTGCAAAGGTTGCTGCAAAGATCGCACTTGGCTACACTCTGGATGAGATCCCGAACGCCATTACCGGAAAAACCTACGCAAGCTTCGAGCCGATGCTGGATTACTGTGTTGTAAAAATCCCGCGTCTGCCGTTCGATAAGTTTATCAGTGCAAAACGTACCCTGACCACACAGATGAAGGCAACCGGTGAGGTTATGAGTATCTGCAACAACTTCGAGGGCGCGCTGATGAAAGCCATCCGTTCCCTGGAACAGCACGTAGATTCCCTGATGTCCTATGACTTCAGCCACTTGTCCAAAGACGAGCTGATCGAAGAGCTTCACATCGTAGACGATATGAGAATCTGGAGAATCGCAGAGGCGATCCGTCAGGGCATCTCCTACGACGAGATCCACGAGATCACCAAAATCGATGTATGGTTCATCGATAAGCTGGCTATCCTCGTTGAGATGGAGCAGGCATTACAGGCCAAAGAGCTGGATGAGGATCTCCTGCGCGAAGCAAAACGCCTTGAGTTCCCGGATTACCTGGTGGCAAAACTGGCAGGAAAGACCGAAGAAGAAGTAAAAGCGTTAAGAAAACAGTATGATATCACCGCAGCTTACAAGATGGTAGATACCTGTGCCGCTGAGTTCGCAGCAACCACACCGTATTACTATTCCGTATACGGCGGCGAAAACGAAGCTGTCGAGACAAACGACAGAAAGAAAGTCCTCGTCCTTGGTTCCGGCCCGATCCGTATCGGACAGGGTATCGAGTTTGACTTCTGCTCCGTACATTGTACCTGGGCATTCAAGAAAGAGGGCTATGAGACCATCATCATCAACAACAACCCGGAGACCGTCAGCACCGACTTCGATATCGCAGATAAACTGTATTTCGAGCCGCTGACACCGGAAGATGTAGAAAATATCGTCAACATCGAGCATCCGGACGGAGCCGTTGTACAGTTCGGCGGCCAGACCGCGATCAAGCTGACCGAAGCACTCCTGAAAATGGGTGTGCCGATCCTTGGAACATCTGCAGAGAACGTAGATGCCGCAGAGGACCGTGAGCTGTTCGATGAGATCCTGGAGCAGTGTGAAATCCCGCGTCCGAAGGGACACACCGTATTCACCGCAGAAGAGGCGAAAAAAGCAGCCAACGAGCTCGGCTATCCGGTACTCGTCCGCCCGTCCTACGTCCTTGGAGGACAGGGTATGCAGATCGCCATCAGCGATGAGGACGTCGATGAATTTATCGGCATCATCAACCGGATCGCACAGGAGCATCCGATCCTGGTTGATAAATATCTGCAGGGCAAGGAGATCGAGGTTGATGCAGTCTGCGACGGCACCGATATTCTGATTCCTGGTATCATGGAGCACATCGAGCGCGCCGGCGTTCACTCCGGAGACAGTATCTCCGTTTATCCGGCACAGAGCATCAGCCAGCATGCAAAAGACACTATCGTAGAGTATACGAAACGTCTGGCAAGATCCCTGCATGTCATCGGTATGATCAACATCCAGTTCATCGTATGCGGTGAGGATGTTTACGTCATCGAGGTCAACCCGCGTTCTTCTCGTACCGTGCCGTACATCAGCAAGGTAACCGGAATCCCGATCGTGCCGCTGGCAACGAAAGTCATCCTCGGGCACACGATCCGCGAGCTTGGCTACGAGCCGGGACTGCAGAGAGAGGCAGATTACATTGCCATCAAGATGCCGGTATTCTCCTTCGAGAAGATCCGCGGCGCAGATATCGCCCTTGGACCGGAGATGAAATCCACCGGTGAGTGCCTTGGTATTGCAAAGACCTTCAACGAGGCTCTTTACAAAGCATTCCTCGGCGCCGGAATCAACCTGCCGAAATACAAAAACATGATCATCACCGTAAAGGATGAGGATAAAGAAGATATCGTTCCGATCGCACAGAGATTCCAGGCTCTCGGCTACAAGATCTATGCGACGAGAAATACCGCGAAAGCCCTGAACGAGAACGGCGTCAATGCGATCCGCACCAACAAGATCGAGCAGCCGTCCCCGAACCTGATGGACCTGATCCTCGGCCACAAGATCGACCTCGTCATCGATACTCCGTCCCAGGGCGTTGAGCACTCCAAAGACGGATTCGTCATCCGCCGGAACGCGATCGAGACAGGTGTCAACGTACTGACCTCTCTGGATACCGCAACCGCACTCGTAACCAGTCTGGAAAATACAGATGTGAAGAAGCTGACCCTGATCGATATCGCAACGATCGACAAGAGATAAGCATGATAGAAGCATAAAGCAAAGAAAAGCTCTCTGCTGCAGAAACAAAGCGGCAGAGAGCTTTTTTGGCCGAATGTGGGTTTGAATGGACTTTACAAAAAAGAAAACGTGACGCGCTTGTGTTTTTAGCATAAGTATGATAGATTTTTAATAGAATGCCAGAAAAGGGCATCCAATTCAAAAAGAGAAAGGTACATATCGTATGAACATCATTGAGTGGTTAAAGGTTATCCTGCTGGGTATCGTAGAGGGCATTACCGAGTGGCTTCCGATCAGCAGCACCGGCCACATGATTCTGGTAGATGAGTTTATTAAGCTGAATGTGACAGCTGATTTCAAGAATGTTTTTGAAGTTGTCATCCAGCTCGGTGCAATCCTTGCGGTTGTCGTCATCTATTTCTGGGATCTCTGGCCGTTTCATGGCAAAAGCAAAGCGAAAAGCAAGAGCTATTTTGCCAATCCAAGCGACAACAAGGTCTTTGCAGGTATTCAGAACTTTGTAGACAATTACTGTTATCTGGACAAAATTATCATGTGGTTCAAGATCGTCGTGTCGTGTCTGCCGGCAGCCGTGATCGGACTGGCATTCAACGACTGGATCGAGGCCCATCTGATGAATTACGTGATCGTAGCACTGATGCTGATCATCTATGGTGTCCTCTTCATCATCATTGAGAATTACAACAAGACGAGAACACTGTCTGCAACAAAAATCAAAGAGATTACCTGGAAAAATGCGCTGTATATCGGTGTTTTCCAGCTCCTTTCCATCGTACCGGGAACTTCCCGTTCGGGAGCAACCATCATCGGCGGTATCCTGCTGGGATGCTCGAGAGAGCTGGCATCGGAGTACACGTTTTTCCTTGCCGTTCCGGTTATGTTCGGCGCGAGCCTTTTAAAACTGGTAAAACACGGCTTTGCCTTTACCGGTGTTGAGGTGGCGATCATGATCGTCGGCATGCTGGTGGCATTTGCGGTATCGATTTTTGCCATCAAATTCCTGATGCAGTACATCAAGAAGCACGATTTCAAAGCCTTCGGCTGGTACCGTATCGTACTCGGTGTGATTGTGCTGCTGTATTTCGTAATCAAAACCGTAATTTTGAAAGCATAAAATTGAACAATTCCGAAAATTTACCGGGAAAAATAGAAGAAGTATCGTAAAATGAAAAAAATTGTGCGATACTTCTTTTTTTACGCGAAAATTACAAAAAACCCTGTAAAAAGTAACCAAAAGCTGATATAATAAAACATAACAGGGGCACAGACGATACAGTTCACCCGCGCCATTCGCAAAACTGCGCTTTCAGCGCTTTCCGCTGCTGCGCAGCTCCTTTTGCTCATTTCTCGGCGCTCCCTTCGTGTGTTCTTGCAAACAAATTTTCATGCAAGCATGAAATTTGCCCGCCAGAACACACGAGTGAACTGCAAATTAAAAAAAATACCGAAAATTTGCCATATTTTTATTGACTAAAGATATTCTTATGGTAAAATAAATGTGTGCGCCCCGAGGATATCTTCATTTTCGGTGCAATCAGTATAGGGTGAACGTATCATCCAGGGCAATCTGGAAATACTTTACTATAACCTATCAAAATTACAAGTAGGAGGAAAAGTAACAATGGCAAAATGGGTTTACATGTTCACTGAAGGTAATGCAGACATGCGTAACCTTCTCGGTGGAAAAGGCGCAAACCTGGCTGAGATGACAAACCTGGGACTTCCTGTACCACAGGGATTCACGGTAACAACCGAGGCTTGTACACAGTACTATGAGGATGGCAGACAGATCAACGACGAGATCATGGGTCAGATCATGGAAGCAATCGATAAAATGGAAGGAATCACAGGAAAGAAATTCGGAGACACTAAGAATCCGCTGCTCGTTTCTGTACGTTCCGGAGCAAGAGCTTCCATGCCAGGTATGATGGATACCATCCTGAACCTTGGTCTGAACGAAGAGGTTGTTGAAACTCTGTCACAGGCTTCCGGCAACCCACGTTGGGCTTGGGACTGCTACAGAAGATTCATTCAGATGTTCTCTGACGTAGTTATGGAAGTTGGTAAAAAATACTTCGAAGAGCTGATCGACAAGATGAAAGAGGAGAAAGGCGTAAAACAGGACGTAGATCTTGACGCAGATGACCTCAAAAAACTGGCTGAGCAGTTCAAAGCTGAGTACAAAGCTAAAATCGGTGAGGATTTCCCGACCGATCCTAAGGTACAGCTGATGGAGGCTGTAAAAGCCGTATTCCGTTCCTGGGACAACCCGAGAGCAAACGTTTATCGTCGTGACAACGACATCCCGTATTCCTGGGGTACCGCTGTTAACGTACAGATGATGGCATTCGGAAACATGGGAGATGACTGTGGTACAGGTGTTGCCTTCACCCGTGACCCTGCTACAGGAGAGAACGGACTGTTCGGTGAGTTCCTTACCAACGCACAGGGCGAGGACGTAGTTGCCGGTGTTCGTACACCTATGCACATTTCTGAGATGGAAGAGAAATTCCCGGAAGCTTTCAAACAGTTCAAAGAAGTTTGCAAAACTCTGGAAACACACTACAGAGATATGCAGGACATGGAGTTCACTGTAGAGCACGGTAAACTGTACATGCTGCAGACACGTAACGGTAAGAGAACAGCAAAAGCTGCTCTGAAAATCGCCTGCGACCTTGTAGATGAGGGAATGAGAACAGAGGAAGAGGCAGTTGCAATGATCGATCCTCGTAACCTTGACTCTCTGCTTCATCCGCAGTTCGATGCAAAAGCACTGAAAGAGGCTGCTCCAATGGCAAAAGCACTGGGAGCATCTCCGGGAGCTGCTTGCGGTAAAATCGTATTCACAGCTGATGACGCTGTTGCATGGGCTGAAAGAGGAGAAAAAGTTGTTCTGGTTCGTCTTGAGACATCCCCAGAAGATATCACAGGTATGAAATCTGCACAGGGTATCCTGACTGTTCGTGGTGGTATGACTTCCCACGCAGCCGTAGTTGCCCGTGGTATGGGAACCTGCTGTGTATCCGGTTGCGGTGATATCGTAATGGACGAGGCAAACAAGAAATTCACACTGGCTGGCAAAGAGTTCCACGAGGGAGACTGCATCTCTCTGGATGGTTCTACAGGATGCATCTATGACGGACTGATCCCGACCGTAGACGCTACCATCGCTGGCGAGTTCGGAAGAATCATGGGCTGGGCAGATAAATACAGAACCATGAAAGTTCGTACAAACGCTGATACTCCGGCAGACGCTAAAAAAGCTCGTGAGCTTGGCGCAGAAGGTATTGGTCTTTGCCGTACAGAGCATATGTTCTTCGAAGGCAACAGAATCGATGCATTCCGTGAGATGATCTGCGCTGAGACCGTAGAAGAGAGAGAAGCAGCACTTGCTAAGATCCTTCCGGAGCAGCAGGGAGACTTCGAGAAGCTGTATGAAGCTCTGGAAGGCAACCCGGTTACCATCCGTTTCCTGGATCCGCCGCTTCATGAGTTCGTTCCGACTGAGGAAGAGGACATCAAGAAACTGGCTGATGCTCAGGGCAAAACTGTTGAGCAGATCAAAGCAATCATCGCTGGTCTGCATGAGTTCAACCCGATGATGGGTCATCGTGGCTGCCGTCTGGCTGTTACCTACCCGGAGATCGCTGTGATGCAGACCAAGGCTGTGATCCGTGCAGCAATCAAGGTGAAAGCTGCTCATCCGGATTGGAATATCGTTCCGGAGATCATGATCCCGCTTATTGGCGACGTCAAAGAGTTAAAATACTGCAAGAAGACCGTTGTTGAGACTGCTGACGCAGAAATCGCAGCAGCAGCATCTGATCTGAAGTACCATGTAGGTACCATGATCGAGATCCCGAGAGCAGCCCTGACTGCAGACGAGATCGCAAAAGAGGCTGACTTCTTCTGCTTTGGTACTAACGATCTGACTCAGATGACCTTTGGCTTCTCCCGTGATGACGCAGGCAAGTTCTTAGGTGCATACTACGATGCTAAGATCTACGAGAACGATCCGTTTGCAAAACTGGATCAGACCGGTGTCGGCAAGCTGATGGAGATGGCTATCAAGCTTGGCAAGTCCGCTAACCCGGATCTGCACATCGGTATCTGCGGCGAGCACGGCGGAGATCCGTCTTCCGTAGAGTTCTGCAACAAGATCGGTCTGGATTATGTATCCTGCTCACCGTATCGTGTGCCGATCGCAAGACTGGCAGCAGCACAGGCAGCGATTGCCAATGCAGGAAAGTAGAAGAGCGTAAATATTTTTACTTCACAACGCTGATTGTTACAAGGGATGATGTGAATGAGTACATGAAATATCATGCTGAGTACACGAAAGCGAACCGATTTAAAGATATTGTTTGCAAAATCTATATATAACTCGAAAGGGAAGCGCAATGCTTCCCTTTCTTATATCTCTCGATTAGGACTAAATCCTTAAAGCTATGGCTTAAAAAGGACTTAGTCCTTTTTTATATGCAAAATAAAAATTTTTTAAAGGAGGTTCACTATGAACAACACAGCGTTAGGAGCAGAAAACAAAAAGGAACAGACAATCAATTTTATCAGCGAAGCACATGAAAAATTCTACTATGAAAAATTAAAAGAGGTACGCTATCAGGATGTGTACCACAAGGCACTTTGCTATTGTCTTGGTATCAGTGATGATACGAGAAGAAATATCAATAGCATCTATGATTTTAAAACAGGATGTGTAAAAACAGAGTGTCTGCATGAAGGCTGGCAGACCAGTGGCAGTATGAAGGTGGTGCGAATGGCATTTAATCTGTATTGCAACGGCACACCGAGTGTAGATGATTACACAAAAACAGAGGAACAGGTAAACGAGTGCAGGCAGTATACAGTGGAGGACTTGTTCTGCTGTGCCTATGCACCTTTCTTTTGGCAGGCGATACAGATCCGCTATCCGGAGTATGCGACTTATAACCGGGAACTGTATGCCTTATTTGGAGGAGCAGACTAATGTTAAAAGTCAGACTGATGGGAACAAAGAATGACATTGTATGGTTTCAGAAAATTTTACAGCGTCATCCCAAAATTGAGGTATTGGAAATATCAGAGCTTTATAGCAACAAAGGAACAAACAAATATTACAGAGCTTATGCGGAAGTACAGAAAAGCAATGTGAAAAATCAATAGTAGAGAATAAGGAGAATTTTATCATGTGTAAAGTTATAGCAATCGCAAATCAGAAGGGTGGAGTTGGAAAGACCACCACAACAAGCAATTTAGGAATCGGACTGGCAAAACAGGGAAAGAGAGTTTTGCTGATAGATGCAGATGCACAGGGTAGCCTTACGGCAAGTCTTGGTATTCAGGAGCCGGATAGACTGGAAATTACACTTGCAACCATTATGGCATCCATTATCAATGATGAGGAAATAAAACCGGAGTACGGCATTTTAAGACATGAGGAAGGTGTGGATTTCATGCCGGGAAATATTGAGCTTTCCGGTTTGGAAACCTCGCTTGTGAATGTTATGAGCAGGGAGACGGTGCTTCGTACCTACATAGAACAGCAGAAAGACCGCTATGATTACATTCTAATTGACTGTATGCCATCACTCGGCATGATTACGATAAATGCTTTTACCAGTGCGGACAGTATCTTGATTCCGGTACAGGCAGCGTATCTGCCGGTAAAAGGTCTGGAACAGCTGATTAAAACTATTGGAAAAGTAAAGAGACAGATCAATCCGAAACTGGAGATTGAGGGAATTTTGCTTACAATGGTTGATAATCGTACCAATTATGCCAGAGACATCAGCAATCTGCTGATTGAAAATTATGGAAGTAGAGTGCGGATATTTGAAAACAGTATTCCAATGTCGGTAAGAGCTGCGGAGATTTCTGCGGAAGGTGTGAGCATTTATAAGCACGATCCGAATGGCAAGGTAGCAAGTGCCTACCAATCACTGACGGAGGAGGTGCTTGGCAATGAGTAAGACAGGAAGTGCCGCAAAGGTAAAGTTGAACAGCTTTGATGATTTATTTGGAACAGAGAAGCTACAGACAGGAACAGAACAGGTACAGGAAATCGCATTGTCAGAACTGCATGAGTTCAAAGGACACCCGTTTAAGGTACTGGATGATGAAAAGATGCAGGAAACGGTAGAAAGCGTCAGGGAGCATGGAGTGTTGATGCCAGGCATTGCCAGACCAATGAAAGATGGCGGTTATGAGATTATTGCCGGACATCGCAGGAGACACGCCTGTGAGCTTGTCGGACTTACTACAATGCCGATGTTCATCCGTGATTATACGGATGACGAAGCTACGATTATCATGGTAGATTCCAATATTCAGCGGGAGGATATTCTTCCGAGTGAGAAAGCAAAGGCATACAGAATGAAATACGATGCAATAAAGCATCAGGGAAGTAAGGAAGGCGGACTTACGCTTGGAGAACTGGGAGAAGCGGCAGGAGAGAGTGCAAAGACGGTTCAGAGATATATATGGATTTCACGCCTGTCGGATTCGCTGCTCGATATGGTGGATGCAAAGAAAATCGGTATCATGCAGGCGGTTGACTTATCATTTTTATCAGAGGATGCACAGCAGTGGGTTTTGGTTGCAATACAGGAAACAAATGTTGTTATCACAACTCAGCAGAGTGCCATGCTCAAGGAAAGTGACAAAAAAGGGGAACTTACCTTTCCGATGGTTCGCATGATGTTGAAAAAAGAGAAAACTGTGGAGCGAAAGGTTGTCATAAAAACAGAGCGCATTAACAATTATTTTCCTGCGACATACAGCAGGGAGCAAATAGAGAATATTATTTATCAGTTATTGGAGAATTGGAAGAGCACACAGTAGAAAGGAGGAGCCGGGAATGAGTGAAATATTACAACTGGATTATTATTATGGAATAGAAGCAGAACAGTTCTCATTCTATCGTGTTCCCCGCCTGCTGATCAAGGATGAAAGATTTAAGAAATTATCCAGTGATGCAAAACTTTTATACGGTCTGATGCTTGATCGTATGTCCTTATCTATAAAAAATGAGTGGTTTGATGAGGACAATCGGGCATATATCATATACACCATAGACAGTATTATGGAAGATTTGGGGTGTGGAAAGGAAAAGGCGGTTAAGGTTCTTGCAGAGCTGGATTCTGTTAAGGGAATTGGGCTGGTAGAGAAAGTGCGTAGAGGATTGGGCAAACCGGACATCATATATGTGAAGAACTTTGCTTCACTGGCAGAAAATGTAGATGAAAAAAAGTCTAGAAACACTGATAAAATCACAGAAGTCGGAAAATCAGACTTCAAGAAGTCGGAAAATCGAACTCCAAGAAGTCCGGAAATCGAACTTCAAGAAGTCGGAAAATCGGACTTCAGGAAGTCGGAAAATCAGACCTCTGGAAGTCCGGAAATCGAACCTCAAGAAGTCGGAGAATCGAACCCTAATTATACTAACTATAATCAGACTGATTTAAACTATACTGAGGAGAGTTATATCAATCCTATCATTCAATCTGATTCAAGGAAAAAGGATACGATGGATGTGATGGATGATGTCCAGACATACATAGAGCTAATCAAAGAAAATATCAGTTACGATCACCATATGCAGTATGATGGTTATGGAAAGAGAGAGCTTTACGATGAACTGTTCCAGGTAATCTGTGAGGTAGTCTGCGTGAAGCGTCCAACAATCAGGGTAGCAGGAGAAGAATATCCGTATGAGCTTGTGAAATCAAGGTTTTTGAAACTGGAAAGCAGCCATTTGGAATATGTGATTGGCTGTATGCAAAATACCACCACTAAAATCACAAATATCAAGGCATATATGGTTACGGCACTTTATAATGCACCCACTACGATAAATCATTTTTATCAACAGGAGGTGCAGCATGATATGTACGGGGGAGGCTGGCATGAAAAGGGTATTGTTTAAGGTGATACTGCAATTGCTTGTGATTGCAGTGTGGATGAATATGTGCTATTGGATTTGTGTAGATGGAAATGGGGTAAACTGGTTTCAATTTTGGATTATGAGTGGGTTCCCATTTGGGATACGGAAGATGCTTATGCTGTTGATACCACGCAACTTTGGGATTGCCGGAAGCATAGGTGTGCTTGTACTGGATGCCATTATAGGCGGAGTCGTTGGTGTGGTTGTCCTTGCCATAAAAATAGCTGCGATCATCAAAGAAATAATAAATATTATACCGGAATATGCAAGGAGATAGTTCATTTGCTGAAATGCAGGGCAGATATGAGATTGTGGATTTTGTATCTGCCCTCTTTATAACTTCTGGTCACAACGTCCAGAAGTGGAAAGAAAAAAAAGATGGAATCAATACGTGATACGAAACGGATTATGGAGCGGGAAATTAAGAAAGGCAGTACACCGCTTCAATTTGAACGGATTGAACTGGATGCAGACTGTTATCAGGAGATCGCATCAAAAGAGAAATTGACAGAGGTATTGCAGTATCTCCATAGAGTGGGGGGATATAAGGCATTGGCGGGCAAGACCATAATCAATAATGTCTATACGTTTATGAGAGGGAAAACATCGGATTTTACAAGGGCACGAAGTGTTTTTGACAGGGAAAAAATCTATCAGCAGATGCTGTGGCAGGAGAAGAAGTTACAGCCGACTTATCAAGGGGATTGCTATGTCGAGACGGCAAGATGTTACTTTTCTTTGCCAGAGGATGAATGGGATAAACATAAAATGACGTATCAGAAGAATGAAGCGTTTGGATTTATCATGTCAAACAAGTATATTTTGGGGTTATATAAGTATTGCAGGGAAGCTAGGCGGGATTTTGCTGTATGTTCAGCCAAAGCACCGAACAAAGGGGATGAGGTGGTTAAGCGGCTTATAGATATGGAGAATGTAAAGGTATTGGCACATTGTTTGTTGCTGGATGATGTATGGGGAGAAAATGAACAGGTTGAGGTAAAATTATACACAATATATGTATTGCGATAATTTTTAAGCCTTGAGAATTCAAAAAATCAAAGATATATTAAAAATATCTTTTTATTTTGGTATAATTGTTTTGGTGTTTAATGGCACTTTCTACTATACTATTGAAAATAGATTCGCATTGGAGGGATGGATAAATGATTAAAAAAAAGGATATTTATGATAAAATCGTTCATGCATTGTCAATTTTTATTGATGAAATAGAAACAAAGGCAAAGAATAATTTATTAGATGATAATGTATTTTCAGAAGACTTTATTAAAGATTTATTGAATGTGTGTATGGGGTGGAATTTAGTAAACCTAAATGAAGATGTAAATGGTTTTCCTGGAATTGATTTGGGAGATAAAAAAAGACATATTGGTGTTCAGATAACATCTACTAAAACGAGTAAGAAAATAATAGATTCATTAGATACAATAGTTGACAATAAAGTCGATAATGAGTTTAACGAAATATATTTTTTGATTTTAGGAAGAAAGCAAAAAAGTTATGCCGTTGATTTTTCAAAATATAGCACATTAGATTGCTCAGAGAATAATATTTGGGATATTTTAGACATAGGTGAGTGGTGTGCTCATTATGATGCAGTTCATATGGAGCAGGTTTGGAATGTAATCCAAAGAGAAATTGCTGTGGGAGATTCAAAACCAATAATTTCGCTTGAAGTTAAAAAGAATATTTTTGAACTAAAAAATGTTGTACACATGATTTTAGAAATGGCTATTCAATTAAAGCAAACTCATTATACAGTAGATAATCATGTGGATGAAATAGAAAATATATTAGGCAAATTAGATGAAGTGTTTTCTTATTTGGATGAAAATACATATTTAGTATGTAAAGAAATTCTTGAAGAAGGTTTAGAACTAGGGAATATAGTAAAGAGATACCAAAAATGGGAATGGAAAATTGAAGCAAGATGTATTCGAATATTAGATAGAAGCTTAATAGAAAAAAATTTACAGGAAGTTTCAGAACTGGTTTCTAATAATATTTTAGGAATGAAAAATGGAGTGGATATTATAATTGATGGAGATAGTGTGTTTGATAGACTTATTGCCTTACAGATTGATCAGGATATCTTGTATAAACAATTTTCTGTTACTAAATTTCAGAAAATTGTTGAGCGTAGCATTATGAGGAATAGTAAAAAATGCATAATTGCGTTTTCGAAAGACATAGGTCAGTATAATGATGAATTGATAAGTAGATTAGAGTCTGAAGGTACGAAGGTAAAAATTTTTGAAAATAGAACCCAGACGATAGAATTTTTGAGCGAACAATTAAGGGGAAAAATTGAACTTACGTTAATAAGCTCAAGGGGAGATATACTGAGAAAGGTATCTTCTGATAGGGATCAGTGTTATTTATATACGGTTTCGTTTAAAAATGACTTACCATCACATTTTATGCCTGTTTTTTTCTCAAAAGGAGATATATCAGAAATAGAATTGAATAATTGTTTTAATTATAAGGAATGTAAAATAGTAAATATTAAAGATATCACAGAATCAATATATAAAGATATGATTGCTAATGCAAATGATTGTATATCACATCAATTAAGAGTTGGCTGGTCTGGAGATGTATATATTTCAACAATAACAGGAGCAGAAGAGATTGAAGATGTAAAATTTAGATGGGAAAGTTGGGACGCAGGAAATGGATACGCTGGACCTCGTGCAGCTTCTGATCATGAATATATTAAACAGTCAGTAAAATCATTAAAACAATGTTGGGAAGATGGAGTTCGTGGGTATTGCGATTATTATGCGATAATTTAATCATACAAGTGGTTTATAGGGAAGTAACAGCGTTAAGGCAGATATGAGATCGAAAGATTTTGTATCTGCCTTTTTTATTGCAACAACTTCTGGTCACAATGTCCAGAAGTGGAAAGGAACAAAAATGAGTAGAAAAAATGGTAAGAAGTTATTGATTGTGATTGTAGTAGGAGCAGTTGTCGTAAAGGCAGTGAGGGATGTCATAAAGGTAAAAAGCAGGAGGAAGAACTCAGGTCTGCTTTGGATGATTTTTATGAGGAAGAGCTGAACTGGTGGGACAGGGAGCTTGAGGAAGGAGAGGAATTGTAAATATGGGAATGAAAATACAGCTTCACAGGCTGTTGGTTCCACCCTGAATCCAACCGGTGCAGATAAGGAAGGAGGTACACCGTGCAGGAGGAAACAACACAGAAAACCAT
>ERZ836939.1049-NODE-1049-length-34073-cov-3.921012_pt1 | contig 34073 bp, 29 predicted proteins | sample MGYA00519912_ERZ836939 | MGnify/ENA primary metagenome ERZ836939 (study PRJEB31850, sample SAMEA3708810) | human gut metagenome | biome: human gut; feature: human-associated habitat; material: faeces | place: China | collected 2014 ...
CCTGTAGCTAGCGTTCATCCTGAGCCAGGATCAAACTCTTCATTGTAAAAATATTATTTTTCAACACTTAAGTTGATAATCTGCTCAAGAACCAAATCTATCAATAATCTATAATTGACGGTTTCTGTTTTCCTACACATTATATATTATATAACATGCAGACTTGTACTACTTGTTTGTTTATCTATAATCGTTTCAAAGAACTCTTCTTTATGTGCTTTCGTTTGAAAAGCGGGTGCAAAGGTAAGAGATTTATTTTTAACCACCAAATGTTTTCGAAAGTTTTTTTTGAACTTTTTTTTCAGGCGGCTGGTTGCATGCTCCAAAAGGTCTTATCCCTTCTCGCTCCCTTAGCCCGGCTAAGGTAAGATATCGGGTGCAGAATCCTTTATAAAGGAGAAACTCTCCTACGTTTGTCTCACCAAGTCAGTCACACACTGTTTCAGTGCCGCATCTCTCTCGATTGCGGGTGCAAAGGTAGGCGGTTTCAACCTAACTGCCAAACATATCATCTGATTTTTCTTACACTTTTTTGAAACTTGTTTGTAACATGCTGATTTACAACAATACAGAACAAAGACTTTTTGAAAACAACAAAACTGGAAGAAAATCGAATATACATTATTATATTAAAAACGCGCATACGAACACAAGAAAAGTCTTAAATATACTCACGGTTTAATCCTGTTTTATAGAAAGAATAAACTAAAAAACAGGCACCACACGATAACTTATTATAGTATTTATATTACCTTTGAAACCATAAAACAAATAATCCAATAATATTAATTTAATTATGACCATACATCATCTTGCTATCTGGACCTTTAGGCTAGAAGAGTTAAAAACATTCTATACCACCTATTTTAAAGGGAAAAGTAATGAAAAGTATATTAATCCTCAAAAGGGATTCGAGTCTTATTTTATTTCTTTTAACGGAGGTGCTACTTTGGAGCTGATGAGCCGCACAGATATCCAACATGCCCCTATAGAGGAAAACAGACAAGGGCTAACTCATTTTGCCTTTTCCTTCGACAGCAAAGAAGAAGTACTCCAAACCACGGAATTACTCCGTACCAAAGGATATATCATTGCAAGCGAGCCCCGAACATCGGGTGACGGATATTTTGAAAGTGTAATACTAGACCCGGATGGAAATCGGATAGAATGTGTTTACAAGTAGTAAAAAGAGCATTCTAAAAGTTTTTGGACAGGGAAAGTGTGCCAAAACAAAATCCAACTTACTAATGAATACTATTCAAGCACGGATGATACGAAAAAAGTAAATTTATTCGTATGAATCCATGCCTGAGAATCGTGATTACTTAAAATAATATAGAAAGATTGCAATACCTTCCAATGCCTTTTTAGGCTGGTCTTTAATCTCGATAGTAAATTTGATTTCAGCTTTTGCTACCCCACGCAGGTTCTGCAAAGAGTGCAAGCTTGCTCTCATACGGATACTTTGTCCCGACAAGACAGCCTGGCCGAACTTCATCTTATCCATTCCGTAGTTAATCATCATCTTCAAATTATTCACTTCTATAATCTGATTCCACATGTGCGGAAGCAAAGAAAGGGTAAGATAACCATGTACAATCGTGCTATGATAAGGACTTTCCACCTTCGCACGTTCTGTATCCACGTGAATCCACTGATGATCCAATGTTGCATCGGCAAAAAGGTTAATACGTTCTTGAGAAACTTCCACATAGTCAGAAACACCTATTTCCTGTCCCACTAATTTCTCAAAATCTTCATACGAATTAATTATTACTTTATCCATTATTCTTTATTTATAAGGTTAATTCTTTAACATAAGGGCAAAAATAGTAAAAATAACACTACCTTTGTCTTCATTCTTCATTAAAAATAAAATAAAGTGGATAGAATTCAATTTTATGAAATAATATACAGCATTGTCAAGGAGATTCCTGTCGGCTATGTCATGACTTACGGACAAATCGCTTATCTGGCAGGAGAACCCCAATATGCACGCATGGTAGGTTGGGCCATGTTTCATGCCCCCAAAGAATGGTGCCTCCCCTGCCACCGTGTTGTTAACAGCCAAGGAAGATTGGTTCCAGGATGGCAAGAACAAAAAGCATTGTTAGAGAAAGAAGGAGTTACTCTCAAAGCCAACGGCTGTGTAAACATGAAACTTCATCAATGGCAACCGGCAGACCATGAATAGTCCTTATTCACAACGGCAATAGGTATTGGCTCCACACCGGCATCTCGGCAAAAGCTGCTCACTCAGTTCATCCCGGTAGAACTCATACAGTTGTCTGTGCATCAAATCATATACTTCAGCCACCTGTTGTTCCACCAAGTCCTCGTCATTATAATAAGCTTGAAAAGGATCATTATACAAAAAATGCTTCCAATTTCTCACCACATTATCAAAATCTTTCCTGCTTTCTTCCGCTTCCCGACAAAGTGTTACCACATAATCCCAAGGCTGATGACAATACAGCTCCACATCCACAGGCTTTTTGTGGGACAAATGATACCCATTTTGTTCCATCACACTGAAAACAGTATCAGGAATACCATTTCCCGGCAACACTCCTGCCGTAAAGACTTTCATTCCTCTTCCAAAAGAAGTCAATATTTCCATAGCCATTCTGCTACGACAAGCATCATTATTACTGATTATCAATATATTCATCATAACACTCTCTACTTTATGCTTACTATTACATATATTATAACAATTCCCGTGCCATAAATGTTCGTACCGTATGTGTCTTCCTGTGAAAGAAATACATTTCGAACGGCCAATAAGTCATATAGCTGTTACCTATAAACACAATTTTCATCTCCATATCCCACTATCTTTTTACCAACTTGCGTGGATCACCACTCCAAGAGCATCCCAAACAAAACACCTCATTCATATCAAAACCTTCTGTCGATGCATCCTCATACTTAGGAATAACCTCCCCTTTATCAGATACATAAACCAACAATCTCTCCCCTGTAGCATTCTTCACATACATACCGGATATCTTGCACTGCGGACACAATAATTTTCTCATTCTGTTCATCTTTATTTAACTTTTATACATCACTTCATTACCCACTCAAGCAGGTAATACAAAAATAAACAAAGAAAGGATGCATATTGATTATTCCAATTTAATTTTTGTTATCTCGACACAAATACTCATCTTTGCACCCAAAATAGAAAATAACGAAATACAGATATGCTGCATCATTTCACCCGCTCCATTGCTCACATTGCATTGCCGGACAAGTTTACCTATCCTTTTCATTACACCCCTCACCCCCTGTGTGTGATGGCGGCTGATGAAGTACAAGTCTATTTACAGCATCAGGCTCAATGGCAAGATGAATTGCAGCAAGGCAAAATGTTCGGCGTACTGATTGTGCAAACCACAGAGGGCGAAATCGGTTATCTGGCTGCTTTCTCAGGCATTCTGGCCGGAAAAAATATCCATCCTTATTTTGTTCCTCCCATCTACGATTTACTCCAACCGGACGGATTCTTCAAGAAAGAAGAAGAACATATCTCCGCCATCAACCACCGCATACGTGAGCTGGAAGAGGATACCTCTTATCAGAAATGCCGGCAAGCATTGGAAGAAGAAACAGCACGATGCAGCCGACTCCTTTCACAAGCCAAAGCCAAACTAAAGGCTGCCAAAGAACTGCGCGACTGCCGCCGTCAGACGGAACAACTGAGCGAATCCGAACAGGCTGCCATGATCCGAGAAAGCCAGTTTCAGAAGGCCGAACTGAAGCGTTTGGAACGTAACTTGAAAGAGCACCTATCCTCCTTGCAAAAAGAAACAGACACATACGTTTCTCAAATAGAAGCATTAAAGAATGAACGCAAAAGTCGTTCCGCCACTTTGCAACAGCAATTGTTTGAACAATTCCGCTTGCTGAACGCCCGCGGAGAAGTGAAAGATCTGTGCAGCATCTTTGCGCACACCGTCCATAAAATTCCCCCAGCAGGCGCCGGCGAATGTGCCGCTCCTAAGCTATTGCAATACGCCTATTCCCACCATTACCGCCCTGTAGCTATGGCCGAATTTTGGTGGGGCAATTCCCCAAAAGCGGAGATACGACATCACGGTCACTACTATCCGGCTTGCAAAGGAAAGTGCGAACCCATCCTAGGGCACATGCTCCAAGGGTTGGAAGTAGAAGAAAATCCATTGCTGGAAGACAATCACCGGACAACGGTGCTCGATATAATCTATGAAGACGATTATCTATTGATAGTCAATAAGCCTGCGGGTATGTTATCCGTGCCCGGAAAAGAAACAGCTGATTCCGTTTACAGTCGCATACGCCACCTGTACCCGGATGCCACCGGTCCGTTGGTAGTCCATCGCTTGGACATGGCCACCTCCGGTCTTCTGCTCATTGCCAAGACGAAAGAGGTACATCAAAATCTGCAAGCCCAGTTCAGCAACCGCAGTATCAAAAAACGCTATACCGCCCTTCTGGAAGGCATAGTGTCTGATGAGGAAGGAACGATTGATCTTCCCTTATGCCTAAATCCTTTAGATCGTCCCCGTCAAATAGTGGATAAAGAACATGGAAAGCCTGCCATCACACGTTACCGGGTGCTTGCCCGAACAGAATCGCAAACACTTGTCGCCTTTTACCCATTCACCGGGCGCACTCACCAACTGCGAGTTCATTCGGCACATTCCCTCGGACTACACTGCCCTATCAAAGGCGACGAACTCTACGGCAGCAAGGCCGACAGACTTTACCTGCACGCCGAGTTTCTGGAGTTTACCCATCCCGTCAGCAAGGAAAAAGTAACTATCGAGGTGAAAGCCGACTTTACGCAACAGTGGCTGTCCCAACCGAAGGCGGAACAATCCGTTTGATTCTTCCATATACATAGATAAAGGCAGGAATCAAGAACAAGTCGGCAAAAACCCATGCAGTCGGATCACCGAAACAAACAGCAAAATATCCCCATGCCGGTACTGCAAACAGACTGACCAGCGTGCGGGCAATCATTTCCGATACCCCCGAAAGCATGGCAAGATTAGTGTATCCGGCTCCCTGAATGGTATAGCGCAGAATGCAAAGCAGTCCCAATACCGGAAAGAAGATTACCGATATATGCAAAAACAGTTCCGTATCTTTCAGAATCTCCAGTTCGGATGCTTCTACAAATAGCAAGGCAAAGGTCTTTGCTCCCAACAGGAGTACCACAAACACAAAAGCGCAGTAAACCAACATCATCCATCCGCTAGCCTTGATACCCGCCCAGATTCGCTCAGGCTTTCCTGCCCCATAGTTCTGCCCGCTATACGTCGCCATTGCGATACCCAGACTCTCCAACGGACACATACAGAACATCTTGATACGCATGGCCGCCGTGAATGCCGCTACACATGCTGTACCTAATGCATTGTTAGCGCTTTGAAGCATGATGCTGCCAATGGCGGTTATGGAGAACTGCAACCCCATCGGCACACCGATATATAATAAGGTACGAGCCAGTGACGTTTGAAACTTACGTTCGGCAACAGTAGTTTTCAGTATGTCAAACTTACGCATCATATAGAAGTAACACAATCCCGCCGACACTCCTTGTGAAATGACCGTAGCAATGGCAGCACCTGTTACTCCCCAATCCAAAACAAGGATACAAAACAAATCAAGCAACACATTCAGTACTGTGGAAAACAACAGAAACCAAAAAGGTGTTTTACTATCGCCCAATGCCCTGATAATACTGGATAATAAATTATAAAAGAACGTGCAGGGCACTCCTATAAAAGTCACAAGCAGATAATAATACGCATTTCGGAAAATTGTTTCAGGAGTACGCATCACCTTCAGAATATCTGCACAGAAGAGACTGGTAACAATCGCTATCACAACCGACATTACTACGGCTAGTTGCAGACTGACCGACACCAGCCGCCGCATCGTGCCGTAATCCCTCGCACCGAACTTCTGTGCCACCGGGATGCCGAATCCCCCACAGCAACCGTTGCAAAAGCCAAGAATCAGAAAAACCACCGAAGTACTGGCTCCCACAGCAGCCAAATCATTTATACCCAAAAACTGTCCGACAATCGCAGCATCCACCAATGAATAAGTCTGCTGAAGCAAATTTCCCAATAATAACGGCAGTGCAAAATTAAAAATCAAAGGAAACGGCCGCCCTGATGTCATCTCTTTAGAAGTTGCCATAAAGTATAAGTATTGTAAATCGTGCGTAAAGATAGATGATATTCCACAATTATATGTATTTTTGTAACCACATTTAAACAGACAACCTCAATTACATGACACATATCAAGAGCCGCATCACCCGCGAAAAGAAAATAGTAGAACTGATGATTCGCCTCTATTGCAAAAGGAAGGAAAGAAACCGGGAGTTGTGCCCCGCTTGTCAGGATTTACTAAAATATGCCCATGCCCGTTTGGAGCATTGTCCTTTCGGAGAAAAAAAATCCACCTGCCGTTTGTGTACCGTCCACTGCTACAAACCCGAAATGCGACAACGAATGCAAAGCGTAATGCGTTATGCAGGTCCCCGCATGCTTCTTTATCACCCTATTGCGGCTATCCGACATTTGATGGAAGAAACAGGCCATTTCTTCTTTACTCACACAAACTAGCTCAAGATATTTCATATTAGCAATCATTTTATTAATTTTGCAGCGAAATTAAGTTTACCACAAAAGCAAGACTAGATTTTCTTTATTTGAATGACAGGACGATTGTGGATTTTTTCTACACATGTAGCACCAATTCCACATTTTATTCATCGGCTGTTCAATGCCTAAACCTCTGATTATGAATAAAGGAAAATACTGAGTAGTCCCGTGGCACGCTGCTTGTAGTTCTGTTTGTGGCATCTTAACATTAACAAATTAAGGTATGAGACATTTTTTTACACACAAAGAAATCAAGCTGAAAAAAAAGAGAACAGCAATTGCAGTCATAGGTATTGGACTAGTATTAGGTATTTATTTTATAGTATCGCGTCGACCGGCGCACCAACAGGAAACCCCGGTAGTAGCCATAGAACCGGTCACACGTGAAGACGTTGAAATCTATGGTGAGTATGTAGGTCGTATACGTGCCCAACAGTTCGTCGAAGTACGTGCCCGTGTAGAAGGTTACCTCGAACAGATGCTTTTTGCCGAAGGAACTTATGTCACAAAAAATCAAGTACTTTTTGTTATTAATCAGGAACAATATCGTGCCAAAGCCGACAAAGCACGTGCTCAGTTGAAGAAGGATGAAGCACAGGCATTGAAAGCCAAACGTGACTTGGAGCGTATCCGCCCGCTATATGAGCAGAACGCTGCCAGCCAGTTGGATTTGGATAACGCCATCGCTGCTTTTGAAACGGCCGAAGCCTCTGTTGCCATGAGTCAGGCAGACCTCGACCAAGCCGAGCAGGAGTTAGGCTATACCATCGTCCGTTCTCCGCTGGCAGGTCACATCAGTGAACGCCATGTCGACCTCGGAACACTGGTCGGTCCGGGTGCCAAATCTCTTTTGGCCACTGTCGTAAAGAGTGACACAGTACTTGTGGATTTCAGCATGACCGCTCTCGACTATCTGAAAAGTAAAGAGCGCAACGTAGAGCTCGGTCGTAAAGACTCCACCCGTTCATGGCAGCCCAATATCACTATCACACTGGCCGACAACACCGTCTATCCTTTCAAGGGACTGGTAGACTTTGCCGAACCGCAGGTAGACCCCCGTACCGGTACATTCTCCGTTCGTGCCGAGATGCCCAACCCCGAACGTGTACTGCTTCCGGGACAGTTTACCAAAGTAAAACTTCTGCTTGACGTAAGAGAAAATGCCGATGTCGTTCCTCTGAAATCTGTTATTATCGAAAAAGGCGGAGCCTATATTTATGTCATGCGCAAAGACTCCACTGTAGAGAGACGTTTTGTCGAACTCGGCCCCGAATTCCAAAACAATGTAGTGGTAGAAAGAGGTATCGCTGCCGGAGAAATGATTGTTACCGAAGGATACCACAAATTAAATCCGGGCATGAAAGTCAAAGTCAGTGATGCCGCAGAAGACAAAAAGCCGGAAGAAACCCTGTAAAAGAAGGGAAGTTACACATTCCAAATAAAAAAACATTATGAAAGTAAGTTTCTTTATAGACAGACCCGTATTCTCGGCTGTCATCTCTATATTGATTGTCATTGTGGGTATCATCGGACTTACGATGCTCCCCATCGACCAATACCCGCAAATCACTCCGCCGGTGGTCAAAATCAGCGCCTCTTATCCGGGTGCAAGCGCCCTGACCGTATCGCAGGCGGTTGCCACTCCCATCGAACAGGAGCTGAACGGTACCCCGGGCATGCTTTACATGGAGTCAAACAGTTCTAACTCGGGAGGTTTCTCGGCTACCGTCACTTTCGATATCTCAGCCGATCCCGACTTGGCAGCCGTAGAAATCCAGAATCGTATCAAGCTGGCCGAATCGCGCCTTCCTGCCGAAGTGATTCAAAACGGTATCTCGGTAGAAAAACAGGCAGCCAGCCAGCTGATGACCATCTGCCTCACCTCAACCGACCCTAAGTTTGACGAAATCTACCTGAGTAACTTCGCTACCCTGAATGTGCTTGACCTGATCCGTCGTATTCCCGGTGTGGGACGTGTATCAAACATCGGTAGCCGTTACTATGCCATGCAGATTTGGGTACAGCCCGACAAGCTGGCCAACTTCGGTCTGACCGTAGCCGACCTGCAAAATGCCTTGAAAGACCAGAACCGCGAATCGGCAGCCGGTGTATTGGGACAACAGCCTGTGCAAGGCTTGGATGTTACCATCCCCATCACCACACAAGGTCGTCTGTCCACCGTCAGCCAGTTTGAGGAAATCGTTGTCCGCGCCAATGCCGACGGTTCCATCATCCGTTTGCGCGATGTAGCACGCATCTCGCTCGAAGCACAGTCCTACAACACGGAAAGTGCCATCAACAATGGAAATGCTGCCGTATTGGGCATCTATATGCTGCCGGGAGCCAATGCCATGGAAGTAGCCCAGAAAGTAAAAGAGGCAATGGAAGAAATCAGCAGCAACTTCCCCGAAGGGATGAGCTATGAAATTCCTTTCGATATGACCACCTATATTTCAGAGTCTATCCACGAGGTATACAAGACCTTGTTCGAGGCCCTGATACTGGTTATCGCCGTGGTATTCCTCTCTTTGCAGAACTGGCGTGCAACAGTCATCCCGCTGGTGGCCGTGCCTATCTCGCTGATCGGTACTTTCGGCTTTATGCTGATCTTTGGCTTCTCGCTGAACATACTTACTTTGCTGGGGCTGGTACTTGCCATCGGTATTGTGGTAGACGATGCCATCGTGGTGGTGGAAAACGTGGAACGCATCATGGAAGAAGAACACCTGTCTCCCTATGAGGCCACCAAGAAAGCAATGGAAGGACTGACAGGCGCCATCATCGCCACTTCACTGGTACTGGCTGCGGTATTCGTCCCGGTCAGCTTCTTGGGAGGTATCACCGGACAGCTCTACCGCCAGTTCACCGTGACCATCGTTGTGTCCGTATTGCTCTCTACCGTAGTGGCGCTGACCCTGAGCCCGGTGATGTGTTCGCTCATCATGAAGCCTAAGGACCCCAACAAGAAGCCAAATGTCGTGTTCCGCCGCATCAACCACTGGCTGGCTGTCGGCAACCATAAATATGTAAAAATCATTTCACGCCTTGTGAAGCATCCGCGCCGGGTACTCAGCAGTTTTGGTGTTGTGCTCATCGCCATCCTGCTCATCCACCGCATCATCCCCACCAGCTTCCTCCCCATCGAGGATCAGGGATATTTTAAGATAGAGTTGGAATTACCCGAAGGAGCTACCTTGGAGCGCACCCGCATCGTAACGGAACGTGCTGTAGACTACCTGATGCAACAACCTGCCGTAGAATATGTGCAGAGTGTGGCAGGAAGTAGTCCCCGTGTGGGAAGCAGCCAGGCACGCAGCGAACTCACAGTCATCCTGAAACCGTGGGAAGAACGCGGCGAGCAGACCATTGACGAAGTCATGGCACAAGTCAAGAAAAGCCTGAACGAGTATCCCGAGTGCAAGGTTTACCTCTCCACTCCTCCGGTGATTCCCGGTCTGGGTAGCTCGGGCGGTTTCGAGATGCAGCTTGAAGCCCGCGGAGAAGCAACCTTCGAAAATCTGGTAAATGCGGCGGATACGCTAATGTACTACGCTTCCAAGCGCAAAGAGCTGTCGGGATTGTCATCTGCCCTCCAAGCAGATATTCCCCAACTCTACTTCGATGTAGACCGTGATAAAGTGAAATTTTCGGGTGTGCCATTGGCGGATGTATTCTCCACCATGAAGGCATACACAGGTTCTGTATACGTCAATGACTTTAACATGTTCAACCGTATCTACCGTGTGTACATCCAGGCAGAAGCTCCCTACCGCGAGCATAAAGAGAACATCAACCTGTTCTTTGTGCGCGGTGCAGACAATGCCATGATACCGCTGACCTCACTGGGTACTACTTCTTACACCACGGGTCCGGGTAGCATCAAGCGTTTCAATATGTTCAACAGTGCCGTGATTCAGGGCCAGGCTGCCGACGGATACAGTTCCGGTCAGGCTATGGAAATCATGGAACAAATTGCCCGCGAACACCTTCCCGACAATATCGGAGTGGAATGGAGCGGACTTTCCTTCCAGGAAAAACAAGCAGGCGGGCAAACAGGTCTGGTACTGACACTGGTATTCATGTTCGTATTCCTGTTCCTTGCCGCCCTATACGAAAGCTGGATGGTTCCGGTTGCCGTATTGCTCTCCCTTCCGGTAGCTGCCTTGGGCGCTTACCTCGGCGTATGGGGATGCGGACTGGAAAATGATGTTTACTTCCAAATCGGATTGGTGATGTTGGTAGGACTTGCAGCCAAAAACGCCATCCTGATTGTGGAATTTGCCAAGGAACAAGTAGACCGCGGCGTTGATGTGGTTCAGGCAGCCATGCATGCTTCCGAACTCCGTTTCCGCCCTATCCTGATGACTTCACTGGCATTCATCCTCGGTATGTTGCCGATGGTTATCGCCAGCGGTCCGGGTTCTGCCAGCCGCCAAGCCATCGGTACGGGTGTATTCTTCGGAATGATTTGCGCCGTGACAGTGGGTATCTTGCTGGTACCGTTCTTCTTTGTTCTGATTTATAAGATGAAAGCAAAAATGAAACGCTAATAATTGAAGAGTTATGAAATTGAAATCTACATTATTATATATAACTGCGGCAACACTCACATTCAGTTCCTGCCAGATAGGGAAACACTATACGCGTCCCGAACTGAACTTGCCGGAGCAACTGGACTCTACCCAACAAGATACGCTCACCATTGCCGAAATGCAGTGGTGGGAAATCTATACCGATACCACACTCCAAAATCTGATAGACAAGACACTGGAGCACAACAAAGATATCAAGATGGCTGCCGCCCGTGTCAAAGAACTGGCTGCCTTGAAACGAATTGACTTTGCCAATCTCTTTCCGCAACTGAACGGAAGCGTGTACACTCAGAAGGAGGCTTCCAATTATGGAGGCGACAAATACAGCAACGACCCCGAGACAGGAGCCAAAGCCACTGTCAGCTGGGAAGTGGACTTGTGGGGTAACCTCCGCTGGGCAAAAGACAAAAGTATGGCTGACTTTTTGGGAAGCATAGAGGCACAGCGTGCACTGAAGATGAGCCTGATAGCAGAAGTAGCTCAGGCTTACTTCGAACTGGTGGCACTCGATAATGAGCTGGCTATTGTCAAGCAAACCTTAAATGCGCGTGAAGAAGGTGTCCGCCTCGCCAAAATCCGTTTTGAAGGCGGTCTCACTTCCGAAACGTCCTACCAGCAGGCACAGGTGGAATATGCCCGTACTGCCACATTGGTCCCCGACCTGGAACGCAAAATCTCCATCAAGGAAAACGACATTGCTTTTCTGGCAGGCGAATATCCCAAACAGATAGAACGTTCCATCATGCCCGATGAAGTGAAGTTGCCTGAAAGTCTTCCCATCGGATTACCGTCCACTTTGCTGGAACGCCGTCCCGATGTGCGTCAGGCAGAGCAAAGGCTGATAGCCGCCAATGCCGCTGTAGGTATCGCCTATACCAATATGTTTCCGAAATTGTCGCTCACTGCTCAATACGGGCTGGAAAGCGGAGAGATGTCCGACTTACTGAAATCACCCATCCACTACCTGAGTGCCAATCTGCTCGGTCCCATCTTTGCCATGGGTAAGAACCGCGCCATCGTAAAGGCTAAAAAGGCCGCTTATGAACAAGAGTGTTACAATTATGAGAAATCCGTACTGACTGCTTTCAAGGATGCCCGTAATGCGATTGTCGACTTCAACAAGATAAAGGAAATCTATGAATCACGGTTGCAGTTGGAACGCTCTTCCAAAACAAACATGGAACTGGCGCAATTACAATATATCAACGGAGTAATCGGCTATCTGGATGTGCTCGATGCACAGCGTAGCTATTTTGACGCACAGATTGGCTTGAGCAATGCCATCAGAGACAAACAAATCACCATGGTGAGACTATATAAAGCTTTGGGAGGAGGATGGCAATAAGCCATCCTTCTTTCATTTTTATGCTGCTTTACAAACAGTTTACCACATCTTTTTCCCGCTCTTTGGGAGTCACCGTCAGCTTCACCAGTTTTTCCCCTCTGCTTCCACGGTGGTCTGTCCCGGAGCATGCAGTTTGAAGTGCACATCCCATCCGCGAGGCCATGCCGGAAAAAGCAAAATCTTTCCATTCACCTCCTGCAACAGCATCTCCTGCATCCCCATCATGCCGGCATTCCCTTCATTCAAATCAGGTGTCCACGCGTCATTAGTCTGTCGGAAAGCCGGGAAACGGTAAGGACCGTCGGAGAGTCTTTTCAAAGTCAGCTCGGACGCCTGCTCCGTCAGTCCCAGGCAGGCAGCCCACACATTGTCCAGCTTCTCCCCAGTCTGCGCACGACACTTCTGCACATCCCTGTCAAACAGATACGTGTTACGGGCTGTTTCCAATCCTTCCCTACCCACTCCGTATATTCTCCACGGAAAAACAGGGAGCAACTGAGGCGTACCCGCCTCACCTGTCCGTTCCCACACCTCAGCCGGAAGAATCCTCTCTTTTCCTTCCTCCGTCCGCAAAGGAATGGAAGGAATACGCGCCAGCATATCGGGTTTACGTCCGTAGGCCTCCAGCACCGAACGGAGTGCGGCAATGGTCGACGACGGATTATATGCCATCTTATAGGTTGCCCCTGCCGAAGCCGGATACAGAACCAGCTTGCCTTTTCCGTCCAAATCGCTGTATCCCCGGCGGGCAGCCGTGCCGCGATAATAAACATCAAAGAAATTCAGCGAACTCTCTATCAGGGGAATGTAGCGGCTGATGTCCATACTGTCATAGCTTACAGCATCCAGCACCATGCGGCACGTCTCCAGCACACCGTCCCATTCATACTCCGAAGAAGGATGATATTCCCTCCCTTTATCAAAGCCTTCGGGACGGTTCAGTCCGTACGCCGCCGGATTCACCAAGCCGAAGTTTTCCGTCTCTTCACTGAAACAAGCCCCGGAATATCCCCAATACACCTGCGAACGGAGTTGCGCCGTGGGCAGCAGACGGCGATAGCACTCAAACAGGGTCTTCATCAGGTCGGTATCTCCGTTTTTCAGCATCGGCCAATATACCAGTGCCATCCTGTGTGCCGTCAGCGTACCCGCCCCTCCCCTTCGGTAGTCGGGTGTGAGTTGCGATTCACCTCCCGTTGTCGAAGGATCGAACGTAAACAGCCCTCCGTCGGGCTTTGCCGGCCATTGTCCGAATGCATTACAAGCTGCCATATAGCGATACAAATCATAGTTGCGTGCCGCACGAGCCGCTTCTCCTTCCGCCCGCACGAAACTGCGCTGCCAGAACTCATTCCACCATCGGCGGCTCGCCTCTTTGTCCTTTGCCGCATGCAGTTCCTTTTCCGTTTTCTCCAGTCCGGCTTCCCAATCGGACACAACAGGAGTCTGTACCGCATGCAAGGTGATTCTGAAAGACTGTCTGTTGGCGGGTTTCCTGCTTTTATATGTCCATGCCTCATACTCCGTTCCGCAGTAATGCCCCCGGCGTGTGCCGCTGAATATCAAATCACCCGCAATGCGGCCTCCGAATATCAGATTTCTCAACGGGTTATATAAATGAGAAGCCTCGCTTTCCAGGCCTTGCTGCTTTATGACAGCATCGACAACGGTATGCGAGGCATTTCGATGAAAAAAAGTCAGGTTCTCTTCTCCTACCAGGATGGAATCGTGTGCGGTGACCACCGTTCCGGGCCACTCTCCCGCATAAGAACATTGTAGTCCTTCCTCGCGACTCATCACCCGGTCTGCCGTTCTCCAACTTTCATAACTGACACGCATGGAGGTCACTTCCTTGGTTTCCACCTCCACATGCACCACAGGATGGAACACATCCGCCCAAATATGCATCTGCCCCATCGGGGTAGTGACGGACACATATCCGTCTTTCAGATGAAGCGTCTGGCGGAAATCACTCTTGCCGGCAAACGGATTGGGGGTAAGCCGGATACGGAAACGTCCCTGCTTCAGCAGCGTGTTATTCTCATCAAACGAACCGCTGCGACACAAATAGAAGAAGACATCATCATCCTCTACCCACACATTCATACCGATATCTCCGCCGCCGCAAGGCATGGAGCCGGATGAATTCCGGCTCTGACTGTTCCATACCACATCGGCAGGCTGTCCCCACAAGGCCGTACTTCCGAGGAGCCAGACAAACAATAACGTAAAAAAAACCTTCATATCTTATTTTTATTTATCTCCTAGTATACCGCAGAAGCGATAATCTGGATAAAGAGTATCAGCACCACCATGGCAATCGGATATACCGTAGCGTATGCCACACTCGGAATATTGCTGTCCACCATCGAATCGGCGGCGGCAAGTCCCGGTGTACTCGTCATACCGCCCGTAATGGTACCCAACAAGTCCAGCAGACTGATGTTAAACACCAGTCGTCCCACCAAAACGGCTACCAACATAGGTACAAGGGTAATGGCTGCTCCCACTCCGAACAGCAGCATACCGCTTTCTTCAAACGTAGCCACGAGGTTCTTTCCTGCCGATGTTCCCACTTCTGCCAGGAACAACAGTAAACCCAATTGGCGCAATAACTGGTTGGCAGGTCCGGACATCGACCACAAGACAGGTCCTGTCTTACCTACGGCACTCAGCACCAATGCCACCATCAACACGCCTCCCGTCAATCCCGGAGAGAAAGAAAGCCCGCCGGGGAAAGAAAGATTCAGTTTGCCGAACAACACGCCCAGCACGATACCCATGGCAATAGGGAAAAAGTCCGTATCGGACAGCTGCTTGGCATTGTTACCCAGCAAGCGTGCCACGCCTCTCAGTCCTTCCTTCTCACCCACCACCATCAGTTTGTCACCAAACTTCAGTTCCAGTTCGGGCGACGGAGAAAGATCGATACCGCTTCGGCGAATACGAGTTACCGTACAACTGAAATTTCGTTGCAGGTTCAAATCGCCCAACTGCTTGTTTATCATATCTTTCTTAGTCAGTAACAATGACTCTATCTCTTGCGTATGGTCCAGCGGCAACTCCCCTTCCCGGCGTTCGCCCACCAGCACCGCAAACTGCTGCAACGACTCTTCGCTGCCCACCGCCTGCACATAATCTCCTTCCTGCAACAGCGTTCCGGCTGTCGGCATCAGAATTTTTTCTTCATGCTTCACACGTGACACCACTGCCCCTGTCATGGCACGCGCATTGATCTGTGCCAGCGTACGTCCGAATACGGCACGATTTGTCACACGGAAGATGCAAGTACCCAGCTCAGGGAAACTGCCGCGACGCTCTGCTTCCAGCCTGCGCGCCTCCTTGTCCAAATCCACATGCATAATCTTCGGCAACAGCTTCACAAACAAAATCACACCGATGACACCAAACGGGTAAGCGATACCATAGGCAATGGAAGCCAAAGGCGAATTTGTACTGTCGATAGCCACCGCAAGTCCCGGAGTACTGGTCAATGCCCCCGCTATCAGGCCCACCACACTGGGCGTATCTATGTCAAACGCATATTTCAGTCCCACTGCCGTCAGTCCGGCCGACAGAATAATGAGTACGGTCAGAATAATCAGTGTCTTTCCCTTACTCCTGAAAGAATCGAAAAATCCCGGGCCTGCCTGTATACCAATCGTAAAGATAAACAACACCAGACCGAAGTTTCCTAACTCCTTGGGAATAATCACACCGAAATGTCCGAACAACAACGCGATGAAAATAACGGCCGACACATCCAGCGACAGCCCTTTAATCTTGATTCTTCCCAACATAAAGCCCAACGCCACAATGAGGAAGAGCGAAAAATAAGAGGATTTTAATAGGTCTATTAACATGTTTTTATATGGTTAGTTTCTAATTGCAAAGATAAGTAAAAAAGCAAATGCCTTCCAAGCGTTTATTCATGAATAAATTGAATTTCGATGAAATAAAAACACCGTTCTCTTTTATAATACAAGACTTTTTCTATATTTTTCAAGTACTAAAGAATATTTTTTAATATTATCCAAACATTAACATTTGTATAAAAAAACTAAATCAAAAATTTGATTATTGTATTATTAATATGTAATTTTGCCCCCGTAAAGAAAGTTATACCAACGGTAAAGTCAGAATCTCCGAGGCATCTTTCGACAAAAACTATTATCTAACATCATGTAAAAGCCACCCGAACGACCTTCAAGAAACATTACGGAAAAGGATTTTAAAAGAGTGAAATTATGATACAGATTCAAAGATTTAACAAAGCCTTAAAATCGGCAGTCATTATTGGGGATTTAGCTATTCTGAATATCCTTTTCGTCTCATTGTACTTCATATGGACGACACATTCAGAACAAAAAGTATTTGACGGAACATTGCCTCAGATTTTGGTTCTTTTCAGCTTGTGCTATTTTGCCTGCAGCATTTCGAGAGGCGTCATTCTGCACCGTCGCGGCGTACGTGCCGACCAGGTTGTGCAACACAGCCTGCTCAATATGTTTTATTTCATATTGCTGTCCATGACTACTTTCACGCTGGCAGATTTCGGTCAATACTCCCATTCCTTTTTTATCCTTTTTTATCTGTTGTTCACCCTTTGTCTCATTTGCTACCGGCTGACTTTCCGTTCCTGCGTCAAAATATACAGAAAACACGGAGGCAACTCACGCACGGCAGTCTATATGGGAAGTACAGAAAATATGACGGAACTTTATCATGAGATGACCAACGACCCCACCAGCGGATATCGTGTAATCGGTTATTTCGATTCCGTACCCAACGAAAATTTCCCGGCCTCCTGTCCTTATCTGGGCAAGCCCGAAGAAACCATCGACTACTTAAAACAGCATCATGTGGAGCAGCTTTATTGCAGTCTTCCATCCTCGATGGGCAATTGCATTCTGCCGGTCATCAATTATTGCGAAAACAATCTGGTACATTTCTACAGTGTACCCAATGTGCGCAACTACCTTCACCACCGCATGAGCTTCGGTCTGATAGGCAGTGTGCCTATCCTGCGGTTGCACGAAGAGCCTCTCAGCAGTTTTGAAAACAGGCTGGTAAAGCGCACCTTCGACTTCTTTTTCTCACTCTTATTCCTCTGCACCCTTTTCCCTGTCATTTTCCTGATAGTCAGTGCAGTGATTAAGATTACCTCGCCGGGACCCATCTTCTTCAAACAAAAAAGAAACGGACTGAACGGCAAAGAATTCTGGTGTTACAAATTCCGTTCGATGAAAGTGAACAAAGATGCGGACAAGATACAGGCTACGCTAAACGACCCCCGCAAGACAAAGTTCGGCAACTTTATGCGCAAGACCAACATTGACGAGCTTCCCCAGTTCATCAACGTGCTGCTGGGCGATATGTCCATTGTCGGTCCCCGCCCCCACATGCTGAAACATACGGCAGAATACTCGCAGCTTATCAATAAATATATGGTGCGCCACTTTATCAAACCGGGCATCACAGGCTGGGCACAAGTGACAGGTTTCCGTGGGGAGACCCGCGAACTGAGTCAAATGGAAGGACGTGTAAAAGCAGACATCTGGTACATGGAACACTGGACATTCATGCTCGACCTCTACATCATCTATAAAACCGTGGCAAATGCGCTTCACAAAGACAAACAAGCTTATTAACCAAAAGACAAAATATAAAAAAACGAATAGACAAATGAAAAAAACGAATTATGCCTTGCTGGTTCTTCTTGCCCTCGTATTGGCAAGCTGTTCCGCCTACAAACAAGTTCCATACTTGCAAGCATCCGAGTATCTGGACACTTCCGGCCAGAATCCCCCCCTCTATGATGCCCGCATCATGCCCAAGGACTTGCTGACCATCACAGTCAATACTACGGATCCGGAAACAGCAGCACCATTCAACCTGATCGTAGCCACTACCCTCAGTAATCAAAACAAGAACCTGACAAACCAGCCCGTATTGCAGCAATATCTGGTAGACAACAAAGGCAATATCGACTTCCCCGTACTGGGCATCCTGCACATCGGCGGACTGACCAAAAGCGAAGCCGAGAACCTCATCAGAGAGAAACTGAAAACCTACATCACGGAAGTGCCCATCGTCAATGTACGCATGGCCAACTATAAAATTTCCGTCATGGGAGAAGTGACCAACCCCGGCAGCTTCGTTATCAGCAATGAGAAAGTAAACCTGTTTGAGGCACTCGCCATGGCAGGCGATATGACCATTTACGGACAACGCGATAACGTGAAACTCATCCGTGAAGATGCACAGGGACACCGTGAAATCATCCCCCTGAACCTGAACGACGCAAGCATTATACTGTCTCCTTATTATTACTTGCAGCAGAACGATGTGATTTACGTCACTCCCAATAAGACCAAGGCCAAAAACGCCGGCATCAGTAACAGTACCACCATCTGGTTCTCCGTAGTGGGTACACTCGTGTCGCTTGCCAGCCTTATTGTTACTATTTCCCGATAAAACAACCCGATTTCATTATGAAAGAAAATTTATACGACGAACTTTATACCGAACAAGAAGAACAGGTAGACTACAAAGCCCTCTTCTTCAAATACCTCATCCACTGGAAATGGTTTGTTGCCAGTATTGTGGTATGCCTGATAGGAGGATGGATTTATCTGCACTACACCACACCGGTGTACAGCATTACCGGCTCTGTCATTATCAAAGACAACAAGAAAAACAACAGTGTCAGCACCGGACTGGCCGATTTGGAAGATCTCGGTTTTTACTCGTCTACCAACAACTTCGACAATGAAGTGGAAGTGCTGCACTCACGCACCCTGCTGAAAAAAGTAGTGGAGGAACTGGACCTGTATATCAACTACAGAACCCGTGAGAACCTCCGCCCTGTAGAGCTTTACAAAGACACACCGGTAAAAGTGTGGCTCACCCCCGAAGAGGCAGAAAAACTGCCCAATGGCGCAGCAGTGCTTGAAGTGGTACTGAAACCCGGAGGAAAGCTGAGTGTCAGCACGGAAATAGACGAACAGGAATTCAAACAGGATTTCAACAAACTTCCTGCCCTGCTCACTACCCCTTACGGTACGTTCAGCTTTACTCCCGGCGACTCGGCAATCGTTGAAAAGGAACAGGAAATCACCGTCACCGTGGCAGCTCCGCGCATCATGGCAAACGGATATGCCAATGCGCTTTCCGTGGAACCGACCTCCAAGACCACAACCATTGCCCAAATCACTTTACAGAATACCAGTCCCCAACGCGGCGTAGACTTCATCAACAAGCTGATAGAAATCTATAACCGTGATGCCAACGACGATAAGAACGAAGTGGCAAGCAAGACTGCCGAATTCATCGACGAGCGTATCAAAATCATCAACGGAGAGCTGGGAACCACCGAAAAAGAGCTGGAAACCTTCAAGCGAGATGCCGGACTGACCGACCTGAAGAGTGACGCTCAACTGGCACTCAGCGAGAACTCCGAATACGAAAAGAAACGTGCCGAAAACAGCACCCAGCTCCGTCTGGTGCAATTCCTGTCAGAGTATGCCAATAACCCCGACCATGCCTACGAGGTATTGCCGGTCAACGTGGGTCTGACAGACACCGGCCTGACCGAACTCATCAACCGCTACAACGAAATGCTGCTGGAGCGCAAACGCCTCCTCCGCACCTCATCGGAAAGCAACCCCGTGGTGGTGAACCTGGACGCCAGCATCCGTGCCATGCGCAGCAACGTGCAGACCACCATCCTGAGTGTGCAGAAAGGATTGATGATTACCAAAGCCGACCTTGAACGCCAGGCAGGAAAATACGCCGGACGAATCACCAGCGCACCGGGTCAGGAACGCCAGTTGGTGAGCATCTCGCGCCAACAGGAAATCAAGGCGGGACTGTACCTCATGCTGTTGCAGAAACGCGAAGAGAACGCCATTACGCTGGCTTCTACCGCCAACAACGCCCGTATCGTGGACGAAGCACAGGCAGGGCTGTTCCCCGTCTCTCCCAAAGGCAAACTCATCTACCTGATTGCCTTCGTCTTGGGAATTGCCATCCCGGTGGGCATCATTTATATCATCGAACTGCTGAGATACAAGATAGAAGACCGTTCGGACGTAGAGAAACTGACTACCGTACCCATCATCGGCGATATTCCCGCATCAGACAATATGCCGAAAGAAGGTTCGGTGGTGGTACGCGAAAATCAGAACGATATGATGGCCGAAACCTTCCGCAATGTCCGTACCAACGTGCAGTATATGTTGGGCAGCAATCAGAAGGTGGTGTTAATCACTTCTACCACCAGTGGCGAAGGAAAATCATTTGTGGCTGCCAACCTTGCCATCAGCTTTGCCCTGCTGGGCAAGAAAGTGGTCATCGTGGGGCTGGATATCCGCAAGCCGGGACTGAACAAAGCCTTCCAGATGTCGCATAAGGAAGACGGTATCACCCGTTACCTTGCCGACCCGGAACACACCGACCTGATGTCGTTGCTGCAACAGTCCAATGTCACCCCCAACCTGTACATCCTGCCCGGCGGTGCCATCCCTCCCAACCCGACCGAACTGGTGGCACGCGACTCGCTGGTACAGGCTGTCGACCGGTTGAAAAAGGAATTCGACTATGTGATACTCGATACCGCTCCCATCGGTATGGTGACCGACACCCAACTGATTTCGCGCGTGGCAGACATGAGTATTTACGTATGCCGTGCCGGTTATACACCCAAAGCAGGCTATCTGTTCATCAACGAACTGAGAGACCATAAGAAGTTGCCCAACCTGTGCACCATCATCAATGATGTAAACATCAAAACCGGAAAGTACGGATACGGCACGTATGGCAAATACGGCTATGGTAGAACCTATGGCTACGGTTACGGATACGATGAAAAAAGTAAATAAATAATACTTCATTTTTTAGTTACATAATAGACAACTAGAAATCCCTTCCCCAAAATGTTAATTATTTAACACAAAGGGAAGGGATTTTCATTTATCTACAGATAAATCATATAAATATTTTACTCATACAATTTACTTGTCACCTCAAAACAGGGACATTCCTTCACCCACTCTTCGGGGCTGATGCGTCCGTCTCCGTTGCGGTCGGGACTCAAATCCCGGTGTCCGCACACCCGGCAGCCGGGATAATCCATCAACAACGTTCGGATAAGCACCCTCAAAGAGTGTTTCTGCCATTCGGTACGCGTATCTGCGGGACGATAACGGACATCCAGTCCGCCTTCATAACAAATACCGATGCTGTGCGCATTGTAGCCCAGCGCATGTGCTCCCGGCTTCTCTAGGGGGCGCGTATTCTTAATATCCCCATTCTTGCGGATATAGAAATGATAACCCGCCTCATTGAATCCGCGATGCCGATGACACACCTCCAAGTCGTTTTCAGTAAAGTCCCTGTCCGCACGTGTGGCGGAACAGTGGACTACAATCAGGTTAATCTCTCTCATTCTTTCTTCTCTTGGCTCTGAGGAGCAGCATGATGCACTCCAGAATCTTAATAATCAAGTTTTTCATATTTCCTCCTTTTTAAAACGATTAAAACTCTATTCCGAAACTTTTTTTAGGGATGTGCCAAAACGTTTATAATGCTGTCATTTCATCGGTAGAGACGAGGTTCGCCCACTCCAAACAGCTTGTTTGTGTATTACTCCCAAGGTCGTGACCGTTGGTAAGGGCAGGCAACCCCTCCCCCTACAGTTGACGATTTGACAGACCGGTTCAGTTTTGACACACCCTCAGAGGTTAGCCCTCGTTTACACCGGAGACTTCCTCTTCAGGCTTCTTCTCCTCCTTCTTAGGCAACTTGTTCACCTTGCTGAACGACAGCGCCGTCAGCATGCCGCTCAACGCCAGTCCGGGACGGAAATTGATACGCGCCTTGTTAATCATGGAAACATCATACTTGTCTTCCGAATCGGCCCCCTTGCCGCTCACACCAATCTGAAACGTGCCCAAATCCGCCAGACGCACAATCTCGCCTGCACTCAGCGCCTCCACAATCACATCTTCCAACGCCGTGAGCACTGCCGCCACATCAGCACGTGTCACGGTACAGGTTCTCTGAATTCGTTCCGACATCTCGCGGACTGTGACATCGCCGCTGGCCTGAGCCTGGGCATAGAAACGTACTCCCGCTTCGGGTTCCTGCGGGTTTTTACGGGGTACGACCGAATAAGATACTGACTTTGACATAATCTTCTAATTTTTAATGATTTATACTTATAACTTCGAAATCTCAAGCACCGGTTACTCTGTGATTACATGACAAAGATACGACGATGAGAGAAGCCATTGTCGGGCTTCGTCGGAATTGGTGGAGAAAGGTAACGAATAGTCTTGAAAACTTGCTTTCAGCAAGAGCATTTGAGAAACATCGACCTCACTCTTAAAAAAACAGACTGCACCGAATGCCTTTTCCATATAAATCATTATCTTTGTCCGTTATAGAAACACAGAAAAACATAATGGGAAAGTTTATCAATCCGTTCACCGATTACGGCTTCAAGAAAATATTCGGCCAGGAAGTATCCAAGGAGTTGCTAATCGAGTTCTTAAATGATTTGTTGGAGGGCGAACGGGTGATAACCGACCTTACCTTTCTGAACAATGAGCAGTTGCCGATCTATCCGGGAGAGCGTATTGCCATCTACGACATCTTCTGCACCACGGACACGGGTGAGAAAATAATTGTGGAGATGCAAAACCGCTCCCAGGTTTATTTCAAGGAACGTGCTCTGTATTACCTTTCTCATGCCATTGTTCGTCAGGGTGTGAAGGGAGAGAGTTGGAAGTTCGATATAAAAGCGGTGTACGGAGTCTTCTTCATCAATTTCCTGTTGGACGAGAACCATAAGTTGCGCACCGATGTTATATTGACAGACCGTGAGACCGGAAAACTATTTTCGGATAAACTGAGGCAAATCTTTATCGCATTGCCCCTGTTTAATAAGACAGAAACAGAGTGTGAAACGGATTTTGAACGTTGGATATTTGTATTAAATAACATGGAAACATTAAATCGTATGCCTTTTAAAGCTCAGAAAGCCGTATTTGAGAAGTTGGAAGAGATTGTCGATGTTCATTCTCTCTCCGAAGAAGACCGCGTGCGCTATGAAAACAGTGTAAATGCTTATCGTGACTATTTGGCTACCATCGACTATGCCGCCAAGAAGGGTGTTGAGGAAGGGTTTGAAGAAGGGTTTGAGAAAGGACGTCGAGAAGAAAAATTTGAAATGGCTCGCAACCTGAAAGCCATGGGAATGACTTCAGAGCAAATAATGAACATCACTCATCTTTCCCTTGCTGAGATTGAATCTCTCTTATAGGAAGGAATGCATAAAGAATATATTTTTACTAAAGAGGCACTTCACTTGAGACAGCCTCTTTTTTTTGTCTTCTCCCTCTCCCGACCCTGATACTTTTCGCTTAGGGCATCGGCAAATCCTGCTTCGGGTGCTGAACGTTTTACCTGGTGGTAGGTAATTCCCTGAATAATTTAACAATTGAAAAAAGACGACTCGGCAAACTTTCTTTCCATAGAAAATAATTAGAAAAAAGATAGTGGGTATTTTGTGCATCGCAATGTGCATATCATTCAAAATTGAATTAAATGCCCTTGAAATCACACTTTAAATGCATTTTTCTGAATTTGCCAATCTATTTTGCCGAAAACACCAATTAAGACTAACTTTAAAATGCCCTTATCTTTGTAATATCGAAAATCGAGGAATGAAATTTACAAAATAATAATTTATGGATTTAAAAATTAGAGTTATGAAGATTAAGGGTTTATTATTCGGACTGTTTGCATGCGCTGCATTAGCTGCATGTACAAACGATGATATTGTGGAGAACAATGGTAAGGGCGAACAAGAAAAAGTGAAGGGTAACTTGACTTTGGTTATTGCTGCATCCAATAACTCATCACGTGCGGCTGAAGATGGTGATGAAACAGATGGCGGTACGACAGCTGAATCAAAAGTTAATAGCGTGCTTGTTGTTTTGGCTCCAGTTAATAGCGAGGGAGCATTTAACGGTGACCAAATTGTTGAATCTGTTGCTGGAACAGAATTGCAAGAGACAACAATCGGTGGTAATGTCGCTTATGTAGCACCTACTTTCCAATTGAATGCAAACGGAGAGTATAAAGTATTAGTGGTAGCAAATCCGAATCAAGGAATTATTGATGCTGTTACAAACGCAAATCCAACAGAAAAGTATGCAGCTGTTGAAAACTATGCATATTCTTACGCTGGAACAGGAACTAATGAAATGGTAGGAACAGATGAAGTACCTAGTTTCATGATGGTGAATCAAACCGAATCAACAGTTAATGTAGAGTCGAATAATAAAGACAACCCGACAACGGTAACAGTTAATGTGGAACGCATTGCTTCAAAGATAACTTTTGTTCCTGCTACAATGACAGCCGGAGACAATACATACAGCAATAGATATGCAGTAAAAGTTGTGACCGGCCAAAAAGAAGTTGCAGAAACAAGAGAGGGTTATAGAATGGAAGGCGGTGTAGGATATCACATGACCGGACTAAATAAAGCGAAATTGTTGTCTGATAACTCAATAATTTGGATTCAGAATGGTAAAGAAGCATTTACACAAACTGAAAATAAATATCCGGGTACTGAACTTTATATTTATGAATTAATAACAATGCCGGCACAAAACGAATTTGATTATGTGTGGAAGACGAATTCAAATACTGAAAAGAACTGGTATGTTCAGCTTGACGACTATGCTTTGGTAAATCTTTCTAAGGGTGTTTATGCTGTAAGACATCTTGCTAATTCAGACTTCTCGGCAACAAAGACATTCGGATTGTTGGATGCAACTTATCGTTGGGTTTTGGACCCGAATACAACTGCTAAGAATAGCGAGAATACGTCAAATATTGCAGGTGACTATTTCTACAATAAGGTAGCTGATGTACAAGCAGCAGAAAAGGACTATGCAGCTGATCAAACTCCGGAATCTTATGCAAACTATTTCTCTGTGCTTCCTACGACTGCAGCAGAAGGTCAGGGTGGAAAAATAGGAACACGTTTGGCATACTGCCTTGAAAATGTGGTGAAAGTTGATAATCAGCAGCCTGCAATGGTAACAGGTATTATTTTCCGTGCTCAGATTTATAATGAAAATCATCAAGCAATGGGAACTATATATAAATGTGGTGGTAGCTACTATACAACTCTTGAACAGATGTACTCAGAGCATCCGGGAACTACAGACTTTGAAACATATAATTCAGGAAAATGCTACTATTATTCCAGCGATATCATGCATAGCAGTGATGACGATTATATGAAGAAGGTAATTATGCGTAACAATGTTTATGTATTGAGCGTTAAAAGCTTTACAGACATGGGTAGTGCAGAAGTTACAATACCTACTGGAGGTGAAGACCATGATAAGAACTTCTACCTGAAGTTAACCTCAACAATTCTTCCTTGGCAAGTACGTTTCAACAACATCAAATTTTAATCCGAACATAAACTCTCTAAATAAAGGTGGAGGAACCTGCCTCCTCCACTTCTTTTTCAGAAATCACTTTTCTAACATTCCATTAAAACAAAAAAAGCATGAAAACAGTAAAAACATTCGCCCGACAATTCTCTTTTGGCCTGATGATGGCCGTGACATTGGGAAGTGCCGTTGTGTCGTGCGACAGCATACTCGATGAAGATGATGTAGATTGCTCTGTAGAGTATAGAGTGAAATTCAAATATGACTATAACATGAAGTATGCCGATGCTTTTTCTCGCGAAGTAAGCAGTGTAGCTCTTTATGCTTTTGATGACAACGGCAAACTTGTTTATCAGAAAACAGAGGCAGGGGATGTCTTGGCAGCCGATGGCTACTCGATGGCGGTCGATATGGAGCCGGGCGATTACCACCTCATTACATGGGCAGGTTTGAGCAACGAAGCTTCATTCTCTGTTCCTTTGATTACGCAGGGAGTGTCTTCACTCGAAGAACTTCAATGTAAAATGGACCGCATCTACTCTCGCGCAGCCGACGGAAGCGCTGTGGTGAGCAGTAAACTTTCTTCGCTGTGGCACGGCGAAGTGACCAAGCAGTCGTTCACTCGTGCGGCAACCCGGCAAGTGGTGACTGTGCCTTTGGTGAAAAACACCAATACCATCCGCGTTATCCTCCAGCAAATGGACGGCGTAACGGTAGATGTAGATAAATTTGAATTTACGATTACGGACGATAACGGTTTGATGAACTACAACAACAAACTGATTTCGGACGAAACTCTGACATATTATCCTTACTATCGTGCACAGGGCGGTACGGTGGCAGGCAAGTCGGCACGCGCCGAAGGTGACGCTGCGGTTGCCGAAGACGACAACATCAGCGTGGCGATAGCCCAAATCACAGTAGGCCGATTGGTGGAAGAAAACAATCCTAAGCTGACTATTACCAACACCGAAACGGGTGAAACGGTTCTCTCCATCCCCTTGGTGAAATACCTGTTGCTCACCGAAGCCGAAGGTCATGACATGACCAATCAGGAGTATCTCGACCGTCAGGACGAGTACAACATGACTTTCTTTTTGGACGAAAGCATGAAATGGATCAATACCCGCATCATTATCAATGATTGGGTGGTTCGTTTCAATGATATGAATATGTAATGTGCAACGCATAACAAAAAACAACGAATTATGAAGAAATGGTACTCATATATAATATTAGCCCTCGTTTGTATCGGGTTTGCTTCGTGTCAGGATAGCGACACGGTGCCCCAACTGCAAACAGACGGTCGGGTGAGCGTGCACTTGCAGATTGCATTGCCGGGGGGAGATTCGGCACAACGAGGGGCAACGGCACGAAGCTTTGAGGATGGCGGTACGGATGATACAACTTCGGATCAGAAAGCATTGAGTGATGATGATGTATTCGTTTTGGTGTTTCAGAACGGGTTGTTGATAGACCAAGTGAAAGGATTGAGGTTTGATGCAGTCACCGACGATACAAATCCTTCCAGCAGAACGTTGACCGGTACATTTGTTCAGCCTGAGACTGATGGAAGTCTGGAATTGGTGGTTCTTACCAACTTGGTTCAGAATCAGTTAGTTGATATTGCTAGTTCGACATTATCAGGCATTCAGGCGTTTTTTGATGGAAAGAAAGGCTCCTCGCCTACAGCAATTTATGAAAGTCTGATTTATCAATATGGTTCTTCTGAGTGGAATATACAGAGCCGTCGTATCCCGATGTGGGGAACTACGGGAACTTTTTCATTAGACAGAGCCAATGAGTTAAAGAAGAGTTGTAACTTGCACCGTGCGGTGGCAAAGTTGGGATTCTTGATTAATGCTGCAGATGCAGGGAGTGAAGGACGAGGCATTGACGGTTTCACGATTACAGGCATTCGCATTAGCGGAGTAATGGATAGAGGATATTGTGTGTCACAGGCAGCGATGAGTAATGACCATTATACAACTCCTTATGTGCCTGCGGCTGCTGGAACTCAGACTATAACTTACTCTGATCTTTATGTGACGACGAATTATAAAGACCGGATTTATTTGCCTGAGCAAGTTATTGAAGAGAATCCTCTTACGATAACAGTGAGCTATACTTATAAAGGTAAAGCTAAAACGAAGGATATTACTTTTGATGAAAATGTGATTCGTAATCATTCATACCTTTATAATATCACCTCGGTGACACCGGATGATTTTGACGTCACCATATCGTATGCTGTTGAGGAATGGAAATCTGAAACAATTAATGTTCCGACATTTAAATAATTAAAAGAGACTGGATTATGAAAAGATATAAATCATTATTATCGCTGAAATGGGTAGCAGCTTTGCTGTTAGTTGTTGGCTTTGTCTCTTGTGCCGATGAAGAGATTATATCTGAGAAAACAGATGTAATAGAAGGAGTTGAAACAGAAATTAATCTTGCTTTTACTTCTGCCACTCCTTCGGTACAGACGAGAGGAGCGCTTGACGTGAAACAAGAATATAAGGTTTATAATTTGTATGTCTTTGTGTTCGATAAAACAGGTAAAAAGGAATATGGACATCTGTTTGAGTTAAATGCAACTAATTCTGATGATAAATTCTTTGATGTGCATGAAAAGGAGAATAGTGAGGATGCCGCTACTACTTCGGGAAAAATAAAGATGAAGATCTCTTCGGGTGAAAAGCGTATATATGCTGTGGCTAATGTACCTGCCGGAGACTCTCATGCATCATTACTGAATGATTTAGAAGAGATTGATGATATTGAGGGCTTAAAAAATAATGTGGTTATCTCTACGAAGACAGTCGATCGTCCCAATGATAGGTTGGTGATGAGTGGATGGCTGAAAAATAACTCACAATCGGGCACTGACCCTGAAGGATATTGTGTCATTAGTCCATCGGGAGAAAATAATATTTCAACAATCAAGTTGGTACGGGTGGATGCCCGTGTTACGTTTAATATATCTTTAGATAAACAGAGTGACCGTACTAATATTATTGAGAAATCATTTACTCCTTTAAAGTTTATAGTGAAGAATGTACCGACCAAAGCTTATTTATATGGTAAAGCGGACAACGAATTGGTTTCGGGTTGCGAATATTTCTCATCTAATAATGGGGAGTTTGCTAATTTTGAGACAAAAGATGAAAATGGAGTTTCTTCTTTCACCTTCTATATGATGGAAAACAAACAAAGCACAACCGGGCTTACCGATTATGACCAGCGTGAAAAAGAGAAGAAAAATCCATTGAATTACGAATATGAGTACGCTCCCGCTACTGCCACTTTGGTAGAAATGACAGGTAGCTATTATGAAAAATATACAGATAGAGACGGTTCTATTAAAGAAAGGCATGCCGATGTGAAGTATACTGTGCACTTGGGCTATGTAGGTGGAGATGCTAATGACTTTAGATGCCAGCGCAATACTACTTATATTTATAATGTTTATGTTCAAACTGTGGATAAAATACGTTTGGAAGTAACTTCTTATAATGATGGACAAGGTACAACTCAGGAAGAGCAGCCGGGGGCAGAGGGTGATATAATCGAAACGGATAAGTTTTATCAGTTTGATTCACACTTTGACCATACTATGGTTGTTTTTAAAAAGTCTGATGTTGATGGTAGGGCAGGCTTTAGAGTAAAGACTCCTTTTGATGACGGGTATTATTTTATAGCAGATGAGTTCGGAACGGTGCCTGAAAATGCTCGACCTGTGAAAGAGGCTAAAGACTATAAATGGGTAACATTCATTCGTCATGAAAAGAGAAGGAGTGATAGGAAATACTATTATAATACGAGTAATTATGTTAACTATGTGCCTTCTAAGGCTATCACGATAGATGGGCTGTTAGAAGAGTTGCATACTACTGATGAAACGGTAGGAAGTAGTAGTGTATATGACGCGAACGGGCAAGCTGTTTATACAATGTATATTGATGAATTCTATTATCCATGTGACCCGAGAAACGGGTATTATGGGGAGCGCGACGGGAATGGAAACTTGACCGCTGATGCTAAAGCGAAAGAGGGAACAGACTTTTGGAAACAATTTGTAAATCAACCTAATAGAGAAGTGCATATATTGTGCAATACTCAGTTCAGCGAAGACAAAGAAAGCAGCTTGACTACATCTGCCGTCATGGTAAGCCAACGCTCAATAAAAACATTCTATAATGAAAAGGCAGGAAGTGATTTGAAGACGGCATGGGGATTGGAGACTGTGAATGAAACAGGAAGACTTGACAAACCGAATGAAAATCCTTGGAATACATCCAATTCGGCCAAAAACGGACTTTGGAACTTCTTTAGCCAAAGTAATAATTTTAGTTCGAATAGTTGGAGTACTTATATTTCTTCTTCTGTTAAAGAGGATAAGAATGGTATTCATGATTACATGAGTACTTCGTTAAATAAAAAAGATAAGTTGCTGTATGCTTGTCTACAGCGTAATAGGGATGATAATGGCAATGGTAGGATTGATGCGGATGAGGTAAAATGGTATCCGGCGGCTATTGACCAATATACCGATATTTGGGTAGGTAGGGCAGCATTGCCTATTGAAACTTATTTGTATTCGAATGAGATACCGACTTCTCAAGGATACCGCCGTTATCTGAGTAGTGATGGAAAGGAACTTTATGCAGAGGAGGGAGCTTCTATCGGTAGTTTTGGATTTGTTTATGCAAACTCAATTTGGTCAACAAGTGATAAAATTGAGAAGAAGTATGATTATCGTTGTTTGCGTAATTTGGGAAGAAAAACTAATAAGCCTAGTTCTGCAGATGATAAGCCTCAGCATTACGTAACACAGAATGGAAATACGTTAACTCTTACTTATATGAAGTCTGAATCATTAAGAAGCGGTGATAATTATATGAAAGGCGAAATTACCTCTCATGACGAGAGCTCTAATTTGAACCGCCCTTATACGGCTTTTGAATTTAAAACAGAACTTATATATAAAGATAAGGGTGGAAAATGGTCATGGAAGGAGATAAATACTTTGATTAATAATAATCCTACAGATTCGCCTTGTGCAAAATTAAATAAGGGATTAGGTGCGGATGAACCTAAATGGCGTTTGCCTAATCAACGTGAGTTGTCGTTGATGACCAGTAACTATGGTAGCTGGTCCGGTCAATCTTATGTACAATCAAGAACAGGGTCTAGTCTTCCTGTAAAAAGGAAGGATAATAACGGATACAGTGGAGGATATGCAAACAGTAAGCCTTTTGTAACATTGGCTACTAATAATTTTACGGGTCCTGTACGCTGTGTGCGTGATATGAAATAATGTTTCGCTTAAAAAAATGATACTATGGATATGTTTGAAATCATGGATAGAGAATCATCAAGTCGCTCGGAAGTGTACTTGTATGAAGAGAATGGAAAATGGTATGCATACGACCGTTCGGCAAGCCTGCTCAAGAAGTTGGCTGCCGGGACTGTCAAGCTCAGGAACCATGTATGCTCCTTCTATGGTGTTATGCTGGAGAAAGTGGAGGTAGACCTTAATCTGCTGCTTAGCAAGAGTTGGTTTGTTGCTCTATGCTCTGATTCGGAAATGCTGTTGCTTAAAAACGATTAAAAAGGGAATTGCTTATGTGTGAGGTCGTAAAAGTATTGGAAAGAGAGTTGGAAAACTCCGGTTTGATATATGTTTATCAGGAAGGAGGGGAAGGGAAATGGTATGTTTACGAGCGGTCTGCATATTTCCTCAGCCGGATGATGGAAGGAGTTGTATTGGAACGATATGTCATGGATAATACTTTATGGCTTGTTCGTGCGGAAGTGGATGTTGACTGCATACCTCATGATACGATTCTCAGTTACAGCAATAAAGAGTATGTGCTGAAGTATGCACCTCAAAACGGGTTTCAGGAATGGCTATCGGAAATTGAAGGAGTGATGATGCCTCACTAAATTTAGTTAGGATAAATAGAATCAGGTTTGCAGGTGTTATAAAATAGTATGAATATTGTATTTAACAAATCAATAATGGAGATATATCGATTTGCATTCATAATCTTGTTGTCGTCTCTTCTTGTTTCATGTGGAGAGAAGAAGCAGGAAACCGGAAATGCTGATAAAGCCGCTGAAAAGAAAACTCCGGCTTTTACATTACCCGAAGTACCTGTTATGTTACAATCTGTCGAAGACAGACTGCATTTTGTGGTAAACCACTATTGGGATAAATTTGATTTTAAAGATACAGCCTATATTCATGCGCCCGACATTACGGAGCAAGCAATGGCAAATTATATTGATTTGCTGACACGTGTGCCGCAAGTTATGGCGGATTCTTGCGTAACCCGCACTTTGGAGAACGTATCTTTAGAACCAAAGATGCTGAATTATTTTGTTGAAACACTGCGTAAGTATCTTTTCGACCCTAATTCTCCCATGAGGAATGAAGAGATATTTGAACCGGTGTGCCGTTTTGTTGCTTCTTATGCATCGGCAGATGAGGCGACACAGAGCCGTGCACGGTATGACTTGAAACTGATTGACATGAATCGGGTGGGCAGTGTGGCTGCTGATTTTGTTTATACATTGGCTTCGGGAGCCCAACGGCGTATGCATGATTTACGCAGTCCCTATACTTTGCTGTTGTTCTATAACCCTGATTGCCATGGGTGTGCAGAGGTATTGGCGCATATGAAATCGTCTCCTGTACTTACTGATGCGGGTATTATGAAGCAAGTCAGTATTCTGGCTTTCTATCCTGATGAAGAGTATGAGGTGTGGAAGAATCATCGGGACGTGATTCCCTCTGGGTGGATAAATGGTTATGATAAGGAGCTGACTGTTTTGGACAGGGAACTGTATGACCTGAAAGCTATGCCAACCCTTTATTTGCTTGATAAAGATAAAAAGGTATTGCTGAAGGATGCGCCGGTGGAACAAGTGGAGCAATATTTGGCCCACTTGTTCGGCAGGTAATTATTCCGATTTTTCCATCAGCATTTTATTGCAGAAAGTGGATGGAGTGGTACCATAGAAATCAACAAAATGTTTTCGGAAAGTGGCAAGGTCATTGTAACCCACCATTTCAGCTATATCTTGAACTGTGTAGCGTCGGCTGCGCAACAGTTCGGCTGCACGTTTCAGACGTACGCCCCGGATAAATTCGCTGATGGTGAAATTAGTGAGTGTCTTTACCCGGCGGTAGAGGGTGGGCTGACTGATGACCATAATGTCTGCCAGCTTTTTCACGTTGAAATCGGGGTTTTTCATGTTTTCATTGATAATTCTCACGATTTCTATGATGAACGGGTCTTCGGGAAAATGAAGCCCTGCTTCTCCTGTTTTTTCTTCCGGTGATGCTTCCGGCTCGGAGGTGGGAGTGAGAAGTCGGGTATATATTTCTTTTAATTCTTCGCGGCTTTTGATGAGGCGCTTTACTTTAGTGCGCAGGATGTTGGGGTTGAAAGGTTTCTGGATATAATCATCGGCCCCCAGTTCAATGCCTTTCATTATATCTGTTTCTGAGGTGAGGGCAGTCAGCAGAATGACGGGGATGTGGCAGGTGGTGAGGTTTTCTTTTATCAATTGGCAGCATTTGAAACCGTCCATTACCGGCATGATGATATCGGTAATAATTAAGTCGGGTACTCCTTCACATGCTTTTTTAAAACCCTCTTCACCATTTTCGGCCATTAGTAGGTTGTATTCGTTGCTGAATATCAGCTTCAGGTAAAGGCGTATCTCCAGATGGTCTTCTATAATTAATAAGGTATGTTGCTTCTTTGTTTTGGCTGCGGAAGCCGGAACTTGAGGTAAATCTGCGGTCTCGCTCCCCGGAGGTATATCGGAAATCGTTAATGTTGCCGGGTGGGAAGGGCGCTTCTGTTCTTGAAAAACTGTACGCAAAATGGTAAGGTCGATATGGAGTCGTCTGAAAGGGACATTCATTAAATATTACAAAATCAGCCAACTAATTCATACACAAATTATT
>ERZ836939.1050-NODE-1050-length-34058-cov-10.367203_pt1 | contig 34058 bp, 26 predicted proteins | sample MGYA00519912_ERZ836939 | MGnify/ENA primary metagenome ERZ836939 (study PRJEB31850, sample SAMEA3708810) | human gut metagenome | biome: human gut; feature: human-associated habitat; material: faeces | place: China | collected 2014 ...
TGTCCCTTCGGGACATTTCCCCCTGATAGGGGGAATCGGCCCCTGAAAGGGGAGCTTTTTCTTTTATTTGAGTTCCCACTCCTTGATCTGGCTGGCCATTTCGTAGAGGCGCTCGTAGCTGTCGTAGCGGGTCTGGCCGATGCGGCCGTCGGCGAGGGCTTTTCGGACGGCGCAGCCGGGCTCTTTGCGGTGGGCGCAGTCGGGGAACTGGCAGTGGCCGAGGTAGGGGCCGAACTCCGGGAAGGCATACTGCAGCTGTTCCTTGTGGACCAGCTCCATCCGCTCGGTATCGAATGCGGAGAAGCCCGGCGTATCGGCGACAAAGGTATCGGGCGCGAGGGCGTAGAGCTCGATGTGGCGCGTGGTATGGCGGCCGCGGCCGAGCTTTTCCGACACCTCGCCGACCGGCAGCTGCAGCCCCGGGCACACGCAGTTGAGAAGGCTCGACTTGCCGACGCCGGAGTTGCCGGTCAGGCACGAGAGCTTTCCGGCGAGCGCGGCGCGCAGCGCGTCGATCCCCTCCCCTGTCTCGGCGCTCGTGACGAGCACGGGGACGCCCGCTCTGCGGTAGATCTCCGCCAGCGGCTGCGCGGAGGCCAGATCGTCCTTATTGACGACGACGAGGGCCGGGACGCTCTGCAGCTGGGCGATGGCGAGCACGCGGTCGATGAGGAATGGCTCCGTCACCGGCACGGCGCAGGAGGCCAGCACGACCAGCTGGTCGATATTGGCAACGGCAGGGCGGATGAAGGCATTCTTGCGGGGCAGAAGCTCCTCGAGCACGCCCTTGCCCGCGCCCTGCCGCGTGATGCGGACGAAATCGCCCACCAGCGGCGACTGGTCCTGCCGCCGGAAGCGGCCGCGGGCGCGGCACTCGACGACGCCGTCCTCGGTCTGCACATAATAGAAGCCGCTCAGGGCTTTGATGATCCTGTATTGCTCCATGTATGCCTCACCCGAACGAAATGAGCTGCGAATCGTAGATCGCGCCGTCAAGATACACGTCGACCGGGAGCGTGCCCTTGCCCCGGACCGGGATCTGGAGCATGACGGCCGTGCCGTCGGTGATGGAGACGGAGGTCGGGCCGTACTGCAGGGCGCCGTCAACATAGACGGTGACCTCATACAGGCCGTTCTTGCTCGGCAGCGTGACATCGATGGTCTTTTCCACGGCCTTCTCCTGCACGACGACCTCGATCATGTTGGATTTCGTTGTCTTCGTGTTGTCGTCGAGCGAATTTTCCACGATGCAGAAATAGTAATACGTGCCGGGCACGGAGGTGTCCGCCTCGCAGGTGGTATTGCCCTCCTTGCTGCGCGAGACGAGGGCGGCGTTGTCATAGCTGCCGTCGCGGGACATGTACCACGCGTAGCGGAGCGTGCCGTCGTCGGAGGCGTAGGCGGAGATGGAGAGCGTGAGCGACTCATCCTGCAAAACCGCCTGATCCTGCGAGAGGTTGGTCACAACGGGGGTCGCGGCCTCCTGCGGGCCGCTCGACACGCGCAGATTGATGACGGTGTCCTTCTTGACCATCTGGCCGCCGTCGATCGACTGGAACGTGACCGTGCCTTTGGGGAGGTCACTGTCGTCGTTGCGGATGCTGCCGTTCTGCAGACCGGCCTTCGCGATGAGCGCGAGCGCTTCGTCCACGTCTTCGCCGACGAGCGTTGGGACCTCGACCAGCTCGATATCCGGCCCGAGCGAGACGACGAGCGTCACGGTCTGGCCGCTGGTGAGCGGCTCGCCGTTTGCGGGGCTCGTCTCGATGACGTAGCCCTCGGTATAGATATCGTCCTTGCGCTCGTCGATCTGGATGTTGAGGTTCAGGCCCAGCGCGCCGAGCGTCTGCTCAGCCTTCTGCCGCGTGAGGTTCACGAGCATGGGCATGCGGACCTCGGTGGCTCCGGCGGAGACGGTCAGCTTGATGGTGCTGCCGGTCTTGGCCTGCCGGTCCGGCGCGGGCGACTGGTCGATGACGACGCCGGCCTCATACTGCTCGCTTTCGACGTAGCTGTCGACCTGGATGACGAAGTCGGGATAGTCCTCCTGCCGGATATTCTCGGCGTAGAGGCCGATGAGCTTCGGGACCGGGACCTCCTCCGTCCGGCTGAACAGATCGGAGAAGAAATAGTTGTACAGGAAGTAGCAGATGACGATCACCGCCAGCGCGATACAGACGATGCCCGCGATCACCGCGATGCGGCTGCCGCGGCGGGAGGCGTCCTGCTGGGCCTTCTTGTCCTGCTCGAGCTGCTTCTTCTTCGCCACGGCGTCGGCCAGCGCGCCCTTGACCGCGTTCGTGCGGCCGAGCGTCTTCGGCATGTAGTTGGGGTCGTTGATGAGGCGCTGGACATCGATGCTGTCGGCCTCGGCGGTAAAGTCGAAGACGATGTTCGGCTCCTTGCGGAACTCCTCAAGGTCGTGGAGCATGCGCGTGGCGGACGGATAGCGGTGCGGCAGCTCCGCGGTCATGGCGTGCATGGTGATCTGCTCGAGGCCGAGGGGGATGGAGGGATTGATCTCGCGCGGCATGGTGGGATGGCCGCTGATATGCTGGATGGCGACGGAGACCGGCGTGTCGCCGTCATACGGCGGGCGGCCCGTCAGCATCTCGTACATGACGACGCCGAGGGAATACAGGTCCGCGCGGCAGTCGACCTGCGCGCCCTTGGCCTGCTCGGGCGAGATATAGTGGACGGAGCCGAGGGCTTCGCGCGTGAGCGTATTCTGCGCCGACGAGACGCGGGCGATGCCGAAATCGGCGACCTTGACGCTGCCGTCCTTCAGGATCATGATGTTGTGGGGCTTGATGTCGCGGTGGATGATGCCGCGGCTGTGGGCATGCTCGAGCGCCTTGCAGATCTGTGTGGCGAAATGCAGCGCCTCGCGCCAGTTGAGCGTGCCCTTCTGCTCCATATACTGCTTGAGGGTGATGCCCTCGATGAGCTCCATGACGATATAGTCGATGTTGTCCGAGTGCGACACGTCGTAGACGCTCACGATATTGGGGTGCGAGAGCATGGCGACGGCCTGCGACTCGGCGTGGAAGCGCCGGCGGAACTCGGCGTCCTGCGACAGGTCCTCCTTGAGGATCTTGATGGCCACCAGGCGGTTGAGGCGGTGACAGCGGGCCTTGTAGACGTCCGCCATGCCGCCGGAGCCGATCTTCTCCAGGATCTCATATCGGTTATCCAGCAGTTTTCCTATGTATCGGTCCATCAGTCCCGCTCCTTTCGTGTGATCTGGTTCATCTGCGCACCTCCGTCAGACTGCCGCGAGCGCAACGGTCACGTTGTCCGGTGCGCCGCGCTTTTTGGCAATGTGCAGCAGCCGCTGGCAGCAGTCGCTCTTGCTCATGCCGTGGACGACCTCGAAGAGCATCTCCTGATCGGCCATCTCGTTGGACAGGCCGTCAGAGCACAGGAGGATGCATTCCTCCTTCCGCAGCTTGCAGATGAAGACGTCGCCCTCGACCTCCGGCTCGGTGCCGACGGCGCGGGTGATGACGTTTTTGCCGGGGTGGAGCTTGGCCTGCTCCTGCGTCAGCTCGCCGCGCTCGACCATGTAGGCGACCATGGAATGGTCGCGCGTGACGAGCGAGACGTCTTCCCGGGTAAAATGGTAGGCGCGGCTGTCGCCGACGTTGATGATGACCGCCAGGTCCCGGCTGAGGAACGCGGCGACGAGCGTCGTGCCCATGCCGGTAAAATCCTCGCTCAGCTGCGACTGCTCATAGACCGCTCGGTTGGCCAGCTCCAGCGCGCTGCGGAGCATGGCCGCCGCCTTTTCCGGCGTCATGCCCGCCTTCTGCGTGCGGCGTACCTCGCCCGTGAAGACCTCCACGGCCAGAGAGCTCGCCACATTGCCGGACTTCGCGCCGCCCATGCCGTCGCAGACGATCATGAGCACGCGGTCGCGCGCAAACGGGACGATGGCGTAAGAATCCTGATTCTGCTGGCGGATATTGCCCGGGTCTGTCAGTCCCCATGTCTGCATGGCGGTTCCTCCTTCAGGTTTTTTCGTACTTTCTGCGCAGCTGGCCGCAGGACGCGTCGATGTCGCTGCCGAGCGTCCGGCGGAGCGTGGCGGTGATGCCGTTGGCTTCCAGAATGGACTGGAATTGATGGATGGCCTGCCGGGACGAGGTATGCAGGCCGCTTTCCGTGACGTTGTTGAGAGGGATCATGTTGACGTGCGCGCCCATACCGGCGAGCTTTTTCGAAAGCAGCTCCGCCTGCTCCGGCGAGTCGCTGACACCATCGATCATGGTGTATTCGAAGGAGATGCGGCGCCCCGTCTTCGCAAAATAGTCGCGGCAGGCAGCGAGCAGTGTGTCGACCGGCCAGCGGCGGTTGACGGGCATGATCTTGCTGCGTGATTCGTCGTCCGGCGAATGGAGCGAGACCGAGAGCGTCAGCTGCAGGTCCCGTTCGGCAAGCTTTTCGATCTTGTCGACCAGACCGCAGGTGGACAGGCTGATGTGGCGCATGCCGATGTTCATGCCGTCCGGGCTGTTGATGAGCTCGAGGAAGCGCATGACGTTGTCGAAGTTATCCAGCGGCTCGCCGATGCCCATGAGCACGATGTTGGAGATCGGCAGGCCGGAATCGAGCTGGGAAAAGAGCACCTGATCAACCAGCTCCGACGGCTCGAGCCGCCGGACGAGCCCGCCGATCGTCGACGCGCAGAATTTGCAGCCCATCGGGCAGCCGACCTCGGAGGAGATGCAGACGGTATTGCCGTGGTGATACTGCATGACGACGGACTCGACGCAGTTGCCGTCGCGGAGCTTCCAGAGGTATTTGATCGTGCCGTCGAGCTTCGAGACCTGCTTGCGCGCGACGGAGGGGGCCGTGATGTCGTACAGCCCGTCCAGCTTCTCGCGCAGAGGCTTGGAGAGGTTCGTCATGGCGTCGAAGCTGACCGCGCCGCGGTGCAGCCAGGTAAAGACCTGCTTTGCGCGGAATTTCGGCTCGCCGATGGCGGCGAACGCGTCCTGCATCTCGGCCAGCGTCATGGATTTGAGGTCCTGTTTCATGCGTGTCTCCTCAGCTTACAGATGAAAAATCCGTCCGCCGCGTGCTTCTGCGGCAATAAGGTGGCATAGCCCTCGTTCTTTAGGTCCAGCCCCGCCGGGACCGCGAACGGTTCCGGCGAAAATTCCGGGTGCGCCAGCAGGAAGGTCCGCGCAACGTCCTCATTTTCTTCCTTCCGGACAGTGCAGGTGCTGTAGAGCAGCGTGCCGCCGGGACGGACGTAGCGGCAGACGTTTTCTAAAATCGCGGTCTGGACGGCGGGCAGGCGCTCGATGGCATCGAGCGGCTTATAGCGGATATCCGGCTTTTTTCGGATGACGCCGAGGCCGGAGCACGGCACGTCGGCGATGACAAGATCGAAGCCGTTTTCCAGTGCCGGGTCAAATTCCGCGGCGCTGCGCGTCTCGGCTTTCAGGATGGAGATCCCGAGCCGGGCGGCGTTTTTTTCAATGAGCGCGATCTTATGCGGGTGCAGGTCGCACGAAAGGATGCTGCCCGTGTTCTCCATCTGCATGGCGGCGGCGAAGCTTTTGCCGCCGGGGGCCGCGCAGCAGTCGAGCACGCGCATCCCGGGCGCCGCGCCGGAGGCGAGCGCCGCGAGCTTTGCCGCCGGGTCCTGCACGTAGACCGCGCCGGACTGGAACAGCGGCAGCGTCTCGAGATTGCCCGTCCCGGAGACGAGGAAGCAGCCGGGCAGCCACGGGTGCGGTTCATACGGGATCTGCGCCTCGTCCAGCGCGGAAGCGATCTGCTCCGGCGCGGCGATCAGGGGGTTGCACTGCAGGGCGGTCTTCGGGATGTCGTTGTCAGCGGCAAGGAAGGCCTCGAGCGTTTCTTCGTCCATGGACGCGCGCAGGCAGTCGACGAGCGGCTGGGGGTGGGAATATTTTGTCGCGAGGTCCTGCGGCGCGGCGAGCGTGTCCTTCTGCCGCGCGAGCGCGCGCAGCGAGCCGTTGACCAGCCCGGCGGCGCGCTTGTTGGCGTAGGTCTTCGTCTGCTCGACGGCCTCATTGACGGCGGCGGAAACGGGGATCTTGTCCAGAAACAGGATCTGATACGCGCCGAGGCGCAGAATATCGAGCACGACCGGCTGCAGCTTTGCAAGCGGCGAGGAGACCACCTGCGCCAGATCAAAGTCCAGCAGCAGCCGGTTCTGCACTACGCCGTACACGAGCCGCGCGGCCAGCGCCGCGTCGCGGCGGCTGAGGCGGTCGCGGGCGATATACTCTTTGAGTGCGCCGTCGGCCCAGGCATTCTGCCGCCGGATGGCGATAAGCGCCGAAAGCGCGGTCGTTCTTGCGTTCATAGGTACCTCGTTGAGGGGATTTCAATTAATCTCGGGGCGTTCCGCCCCAAAGGCTCCCCTTTCAGGGGCCGATTCCCCCTATCAGGGGGAAATTTCCCGAAGAGACAAAAGGGGTAGGGATGCTGTCTGCGAAGCAGACTGAGAGGTCGTCACAAATTTGCTGCAACCTCTCCGTCTCGGCTTCGCCGAGCCACCTCCCCTGAGAGGGGAGGCTTTGGACTTGCGCACTCTCGAGGCTCCCCTTGTCAAGGGGAACTGGCGCGGAGCACCTGAGGGGTTAACCCGCCGCAGCGGGTGGCTTCCCCTCATAGGGGAAGGCTTTGAGGTAGTCAGATCGTGATTGGGTGGCCGCGGAAGTAGTCGGGGGCGGGCATGCGTTTGCCGCCTTGGGCCTGGAGCTCGCGGACGAGCACCACGTCGCCGCCGCGGCAGGCGACGAGCAGGCCCTTCTTTGTCAGCGCGACGAGCGCGCCGGGGGCTTTTTCGGTCTTCTGATCGGTATATTCCACGCGGTAGATCTTGAATTCCGTGCCGCCGAGCGTGGCCGTGGCCACGGGCCAGGGCACGAGGCCGCGCACCTGATCGACGATATATCTTGCGGGCTGGTCCCAGTCGATGGGGCTCTCGTCCTTGCGGAGCATGGGAGCGTAGGTCGCGCGGGAAGGATCCTGTGGGATGCGCTTTGCGGTCCCATTTTCGATGGCGCGGACGGTATCGGCGCAGAGCGGCGCAGCGATCGCGGCCAGGCGGGCCATGAGCTCCTCCGAGGTCTCCAGCGGCTGGATGACGGTCTTCCGGATCTCGATGATATCGCCCTCGTCCATCCCCGCGGACAGATACATGGCGGTGACGCCCGCCTCGTCGCAGTGGTTCAGGATCGAGCGCTGCACCGGGGCGGAGCCGCGCAGCTCCGGCAGGATGCTGCCGTGCATATTGATCGCGCCGTGGGTCGGGATATCGAGCACGGCCTGCGGCAGGATCTTGCCGTAGGCGACGACGACCAGCAGGTCGGGCTTCAGCTCCCGCAGCTGCTGCACCGTCTGCTCCTCCCGGAACGACTGCGGCTGATAGACCGGCAGGCCCACAGCCTCGGCATACGCCTTGACCGGGGACGGCAGCAGCTTCATGCCACGGTTTTTGGGCGTATCGACCTTGGTGTAGACGCCCACGATGTCAAAGCCCTCGGTGTGCAGGGTTTCCAGACAGGCCCGGGCAAAGTCGGGCGTGCCCATGAAGACGAGTCTCATCAGCCTTCGTCCTCCTCATTGTCCACTTCCTGCTGTTCCAGCGCCGCAAGCTCCTCGGGCGTGAGCATCTTTTCGGCGATCTCGGTGTACATATGGCCGTCGAGATGGTCGATCTCGTGCAGGAAGCAGCGGGCAAGGATCTCGTCGCCCTCGTACTCGTACCAGTCGCCGTTGCGGTCCTGTGCGCGGACGACGACATGCTCCGGCCGGGTGACGATGCCGTATTTGCCGGGCAGGCTCAGACAGCCCTCCAGCCCGGTCTGCGTTTCCTCGCTGACCTCGACGACCTCGGGGTTCACGAGCTCGATATCCTCGTCGCCCGCGTCGACGACGACCACGCGGCGCAGGATGCCGACCTGCGGCCCGGCCAGACCGACGCCGTTGGCATCGTGCATGGTCTCGATCATATCCTCGATCAGGATGGCCAGCTTCTGGTCAAATTTTGTGACAGGGCGGCAGACCTTGGTCAGGATCGGGTCGCCGACGGTAACGATCTTTCTGAGTGCCATGGTAAAAACTCCTTAGTTATACGAATTGATATCGATCAGGGCGGTCAGGCCCCTGTTTTGCCGGTCTTTGGAGAACTCCGCAAGCACAAAGGCGAGCAGACGGCGGATGGGCGCGGTATTTCTGCACACGAGCGTCAGCTGGTAGCGGTAGGAATAGTTGACGCGGGCGACCGGCGCGGGGGCCGGGCCGAGCAGCTGCGCCGGTTCCCGGCAGTAGGGCTCGCGCTGCAGGTTCGCCGCCAGCGCGTCGCGCAGACGGACGCTGGCCTGGATGAGGCCGCGTTCCTCCAATCCCGCGACGGTGATGGTGAACAGGTCCGAGAACGGCGGGCAGCTGCGGAGCTTTCGCATCTGCAGCTCCATGTCGTAGAACGCGTCGTAGTCCTGCCGGGCAGCCAGCTGCAGCACGGGATGCTCCGGCGTCATGGTCTGGATCATGGCGCAGCCGCTATCCGCGCCGCGGCCGGAGCGGCCGACGACCTGCGTGATGAGGGAAAACGTGGTCTCCGCCGCGCGGAAGTTGTCGACGTAGAGGCTCATATCCGCGTCCAGCACGCCGACGAGCGTGACGGACGGAAAATCGAGGCCCTTGGCGACCATCTGCGTGCCAAGCAAAATCGGGATCTGCTCGTCGCGGAAGCGGCGAAGCATCGCCTCGTGGCCGCCGGAGGCGGCGACGGTATCCGCATCCATGCGCAGAACTGCCGTATCCGGGAACAGAGCCTTCAGCTCCTGCTCGACCTTCTGCGTGCCGCTGCCGACGGCCTTCATCGCGCCGCCGCATTTGGCGCAGCGTGCGTGCGCGGGCTCGGAGTAGCCGCAGTAGTGGCACATCAGGCGGCGGCCCGCGGAGTGATAGGTCAGGTGGACGCTGCAGCGCGGGCACTGCGGCACGTCGCCGCAGTCCATGCAGACGAGGAAGCGGCTGTTGCCGCGGCGGTTGAGGAAGAGGATGGACTGCTTGCCGTCCAGGATGGCGTCGCGGACACCCTCTTCGAGCTCACGGCTGAGATCCAGATCGTTCCCAGCGCGCAGCTCCTGCTTCATATCGATGAGGCGCGCAGCCGGAAGGGCGCGGCCATTATAGCGGGTTTTCAGCGTGTAGAGGGTATAGACGCCGGTCTTCGCGAGATACATGGTCTCGATCGACGGCGTGGCGGAGCCGAACAGGACGAGCGCGCCCGCCTTGGCCCCGCGGTAAAGGGCGATCTCCCGCGCGTGATAGCGCGGGGCGTTTTCGGATTTATAGGTGTGCTCCTGCTCCTCATCGAGGATGAGAAGCCCGGGCGACTGCAGGGGCGCAAAGACCGCCGAGCGCGTGCCGACCACGACTCTGGCCTCGCCCCGGGCGATGCGCCGCCACTCGTCGTAGCGTTCGCCGACGCGCAGGCTCGAGTGGAGCACGGCGACGGTCTTGCCGAAGTGCGCGGTCATGCGGCCGAGCAGCTGCGGGGTCAGGGCTATCTCAGGCACCAGGAGCATGGCGGAGCGGCCCTCGTCCAGCGCTTTCTGGATGAGCGCGACGTAGACGGCGGTCTTGCCGCTGCCGGTCACGCCGTAGAGCAGGGCCGCGCCGGGCTTTTCGCGCTCCATCTGGGCAGATAAGCCGTCAAAGGCGGTCTGCTGCTCGTCCGTGAGCGTGATGGGCTCCGCGGGGGGCGGCGGCTCCTGCTTCGGGCTGCGCAGCACCTCGCGCTCCTGCTGCTCGAGAAGGCCAAGCTTGCAGAGCCGGGTGACAGTCTGCATGCTCGCGCCGGTCAGGGCGCAGATCTCGCGGCAGGGGCCCGCGCCGATGGCGCACAGCAGCCGCAGCACGGCCGCCTGCAGCGGCGCGGAGGTCTGCTTTTTGGCGGCGAACTGCTCCGCCTCCTCCGCGCTGACGGCGAGGGCGGCGATCTTGACGGTCTTGCCGCCGGTCTTCTGCGTCAGCTCAGCGTCCGAGCGCAGGAGCTTCCGCCTGAGCAGCTGCTGCACCGCCGTGTCAAAGACCTGCGGGGACGAAAACTGCTGGCGGAGCGTGCGCTCCGGCGCGCTGCCGCCGAATTCCTGCAGCAGCTGCACGAGCCGGGCCGCGTCGGAATTGGCCATGCCGGGCGGCAGCTTGTCCTGCGCGCCGGGCGCGAGCGTCAGGGTCTTCTTCTCCGCAAACCAGAAGCCCGCGGGCAGGATGGCCTTGACGGCCTCATAAAACGTGCAGAAATAGCGCTCCTTCATGAACGCGGCCAGCTGCAGCTGCGCCTGTGAGAGGATGGGCGCGTCGTCCAGCGCGCGCTCGATGACCTTGAGGTCCCGCTGCACGGTATCCTGCAGCGCGAGCACGACGGCCTCCGACCGGCGGTTGCCGCGCCCGAACGGCACGAGCACCCGCAGCCCCGGCTGCACCTGCATGCCCTCCGGCACGCGGTAGGAATAGGGCTTATCGATGGCATAGACCGCCGCTGCGACCGCGAGTTGTGCGATCATGGCCATTCTCCTTTCCGGTGAGCTGATCGTCATGGCTTTTCCTATAAGGGGAAGCCTTGGGCGGTGCGCACTCCAAAGCCTCCCCTTGCAGGGGAGGTGGCTCGGCGCAGCCGAGACGGAGAGGTCGTATCAAATCTGCGGCAACCTCTCAGTCAGCTTCGCAGACAGCATCCCTACCCCTTTTGTCCCTTCGGGACATTTCCCCCTGATAGGGGGGAATCGGCCCCTGGAAGGGGAGCCTTTCTTTTGCAACGAATGAAGGCGCAGGCGGCGGGCCTGCGCCTTTCGATCAATGTCTGTATTTGTCGTCGAGCGTGGCCTTGAGCGAGCCGGCGGCGACCTCGCGGATGGCGAGCGTCACGGGCTTCTCCTCGAGCGGCTCATGCGTGAGCTCGGATTCGATCGACAGCTGCCGGGCGCGGTGCGCCACGACGTTGACGAGCAGATAACGGCTGTCCACATTCTTGAGAAGTTCCGACATTGCGGGGTAAAGCATTAGAGTTCCTCCTTTATGCAATGGATGCGATCCATCATTTTACACTTTTCTGCGGTCATGATCGCCAGCAGCTCCGCTGCGGCATGGCCGACCGTATCGTTGACGACGAGATAGTCGTACTGGTATGCCTGGCTGTATTCCCATTTTGCCCGCTCCATGCGCTTTTCCATCGCCTCCGGGCTCACGTCGCCGCGTTTTTCGAGCCTGCGGCGGATCTCGGCGAGCGAGGGAGCCGTCAGGAAAACGAGCACAGCCTCGGGCAGGCGCTTTTTGATGTTCAGCGCGCCGACGACATCGACGTCCATGACGACATCGGTCCCGGCCTCGAGCGCCTCGCGGATGGGGGCCAGCGGGGTGCCGTAGTAGTTGCCGACGTACTCCGCGTGCTCGAGCAGCTCGCCGTTTTCGATCATGGTCTCAAACTGGGCGCGGGTCACGAAGTAATAGCTCTTGCCGTCGACCTCGCCCGAACGCATGGGCCGGGAGGTCGCGGATATGGAATACTGCACCCGGTCGCGCTGCTGCACGACGCTGTTCAGGACGGTATTTTTTCCGACGCCCGAGGGGCCGGACACCGCAAACAGTTTTCCCTTCATGGCTGTACGCTCGTCTCCTCTGCATTCTTTTCTTCCATGCGCGCGGCAATGGTCTCCGGCGTGACGGACGAGAGGATGACATGATCCGTATCCATCAGCAGAACGGATTTCGTCCTGCGGCCGAACGACGCGTCGAGCAGCATCCCGCGCTCGCGCGCCTCCTGCACGACGCGCTTGATGGGGGCCGAGTCCGGGCTGACGACAGCTAGGATCCGCCCCGCCGCGACGGCGTTGCCGAAGCCGATCGAGATCAGTTTCATAGCTTCCTCCGCTTACTCGATGTTCTGCGTCTGCTCGCGGATCTTTTCCAGCTCCGCCTTGAGCTCGACAACGGTCCGGGCCTGCTCGAGATCGTTGCCCTTGGAACCGATGGTGTTCGATTCGCGGTTGAATTCCTGCAGCAGGAAATCGAGCTTGCGGCCGATGGGGCCGCCGGATGTCAGCATCTGATCGAGCTGATCGAGATGGCTGCGCAGGCGGACGGTCTCCTCATCCACGGCGATCTTGTCGGCGTAGATGGCGGCCTCCTGCAGAATGCGGCCTTCGTCGATATTCGTCTGGCCGAGGACCTCCTGCATCTTATCCGTCAGCCGCGCGCGGTACTCTGCGAGCGTGACGGGGCTTCTGGCCTCGACCTTCTCGACGAGGGACAAAACGGTCTTCGCGCGGCTGCGGAGGTCTGCCTCCATGGCCGCGCCCTCTTTTTCGCGCATGGCGTTGAACTTCGCCAGCGCCTCTTTGACGACGGACAGGATATCGTCCGTCAGCTTCTGCTCGTCCTCCTCCTGCTTCTCCACGACGAAGACGTCGGGCATGCGGGACAGGGCGGTGACGGAAATATCATCGCGCACGCCGTAATCGGCGGCGATGGACTTGAGTGCGGCGAGATACCCTTCGAGCACGGGCTTATTGAGCGAGATCTGCAGGCTGGTGTCGGCCGTCACGTTGACGGTGATGAACAGATCCAGCTTGCCGCGGTTCACGTTTGCCTTGATGAGGGACTTGACCGCGTCCTCGGCAAAGCCGTAGACGCGCGGGAGCTTGACGTTCAGATCCAGATAGCGGTTGTTGACCGCCCGCATCTCGACGGTGATCTCCCGGCCGTCGATGGTTTTTTCCGCGCGGCCGTAGCCGGTCATACTTCTGATCACGTTGCGTTCCTTCCTTTCTATTCTTCCGCTGTGGCCGGTGCGAGGTTGGCGGCGATGGAATACTGGCCGATGGCGCCCGCGGAGTCATAGCCGTCGACATACACGCTGACCGGCACCTGATAGGTGCCCTCCTGCGTGTAGCCGCTCATATCCGCGACGATGCGGATATTGCCCGCGAGGATCTTCTGCGCGTCCGCAGCGTCGGCACGGATGGTGACTTGCACCTGCTGGGAAAGGCTCGTGGCCTTGAATTTTTCTTCGTTGACGCCGATGAAGACGATGTTGGTCGTCCGCAGCGTCTTGATCTGCTTGCCGTGGATGATGACGTGGATGGAGACCTCCTCCTGCCCGGAGACGTTCTTCACGTCGTTGGGGATGAGGATGGTGCGCGTGATGGTCTCGTCGTTGCTCGAGAGGGTGGAAAGGTCGATGGGTTCGAGCTGGATGGAGTTGAGCCCGTCGAGCACGGTCACGTCGCCGGAGAGCGTGACAGCCTGGATGTCCGCCGTGTAGGTCACGTCGGTCTCGGCCTTTGCGCCGCCGCCGTCGATGAACTCCACCTCGAGCGGCACGACCTTGTACTTGACGATCTTCATCGTCACCTCGACCGCGTCGGCGCTGAGCGTCAGCTCGGAGGTGTCGACCTGATTGCCGTCCTTGTCGAGCAGGACGTAGGAGACGGTCTCGGTGATGGTCTTATCGACGTTGCTGCGGTCGAGCGTGACCTGCGCGCAGTCGATGGTACCCACGATGGATTCCGGGCCTTCGACGGTGATGGAGTCATAGTCGAAGCTCGTGCTGTCGAGCATGAAGCCCTCGGCGATGCGGACGTTGGAGAAATCGCCCTTGACCTCGACGGACTTGCGGATCTGCCGCTCGACGGTAAAGGTGATGCTGGTGGGGGTCTTGTCCGCCCGGGTGATGGAGGAGGCGGAGACGGCGCTGGGGAGCGTGATGTCGTAGGTCATGGTGTATTCCTTGGTGCTGCGCACCTTGGACACGTCGACAACGGCCTTGATCTCGTCCTTATGCTGGTCGAGCGTCTTGAGATCGGCGTTTTTGCCGTAGAAATGCACGGAGACGAACTCCTGATAATCCCCCGTGATGACCAGCCCGTGGTCCTCCTGCAAAACCTCCGCGCCGGAGAACGTCACGGGGATGTTGCCGATGACAAGATCGACGTCCGGATTGACGACGGTCATGACGTAGACCCACAGACACATGGCCGCAAGGACGGAGACGATCAGGGAGAAGAGTTTGCTTTTCATTTGGGACCGTCCTTCCTTGTGAGGCTTGCTGCGAGCTTTTTGAAGAGAGATTTCTTCTCGGTCTCGTCCGCGATCAGCTCGTTGGACAGCAGCTTCTGCAGCGTCTGGGGGGCCAGATGGCGCTTGAGCATGCCGCCGATGGCGACGGAGATCGTGCCGTTTTCCTCCGACACGATGACGACCACGGCGTCAGAGACCTCGCTGGTGCCGACGCCCGCGCGGTGGCGCGTGCCGAGGTCGCCGGGCAGGTGCGGATTGTCGCTCAGGGGCATCACGCAGCCCGCGGCCGCGACGCGGCCGCCGCGGACGATGACCGCGCCGTCATGCAGGGGGGAATTTTTGAAAAACAGGTTGCGCAGCAGCTGCTCGGACAGCTGCGCGTCGACGATGGTGCCGGTTTTAAAGTATTCGTCGAGCGGCGTCTCGCGTTCGAACACGAGCAGCACGCCGACGCGCTCGCGCGACATGATCTCGCAGGCCTGCACGGTGGCGTTGACGGCGCTCTGCTCGATCGAGGCGGCGGATTCGGTGGAAAGCAGGTGGAAATGCAGCTGCGCGCCGACCCGCTCGAGCGCGCGGCGCAGCTCGGGCTGGAAGACGATGATGAGGGCGATCGCGCCGACCTCAAGGATCTTGTTGAGCAGCCAATTTAATGTATAGAGATTCAGAACGTCTGTCAGCAGCGTGATGGCGAGCAGAAGCAGGATCGCGCGGGCCACGCGGGCCGCGCTGGTCGAGCGGATCAGACGCAGGAGCGAATAGAAGATGATAGAAACGACCAGGATATCGACAATATCTGTGATCCCGATCGCCGGGACCTGATACAGAAGATTCTGGAAGAATTCTCGGATCGTAGCCATAGGGTCATTCTCCCACTGATACTTATAGATAGTCTAAATTATACTCCATCTTCTCCCCCGGCGCAAGCCCGGGACGGAAGAAAGTTTTGGGGAAGTTTGGCGGCGGGCCGGCGTGAAAAAATAATCCCACGATTTTTCAGAAAAGGCTTGCTATTTGGCCGGATATCTGATATGCTTGGCACAAGAGCCAAGCAATTGGCATGCAAGCTTATCTGCAATGGGGTACCCCATTGCACCGGGAGGGGACCTCCCGGTGCGATCCCCGTCCGTCTGCCCGCCGGGTACGGGATACAGACGCAGGAGGAAACCGCATGAAAAGACGACTCTTCGCGCTCGCCCTCGCCCTGCTGCTGGCAGTCTCCCTGCCGGTCTCGGCCCTGGCCCGGGACTGGTACATCGATGAGGGAGACATCACCATCCGTGCCACAGAAAATGGTCAGACTGTAAAACAGGGCGATAAAGACGCAGTAGAAGACGCTGCGCCGGTCATCAAGCAGAAAAACAGTAGCACGGCAACAGACAAAACGATCAAAATCGAGACCACCGGCGACGCGACGGCGGATGTGACCATTGAGGATGTGAACATCAAGAGCGACGGTGACGCCATCGACGTCGGCAGCTCCAGCGCAAACATCACGCTGAAGGGAAACAACAAGCTCTACTCCGAATCCAAATCCGCCCTGCATGTCTCCAGCGGCGATGTGACCATCGACGGCGACGGCTCGCTGGAAGCCGAGATCGGCAGTAATAACGAGAATAATAACGATAACGCCAAGATCGGCAGCCATGAGTACGAGAATATGTCCGGCAAAATCCATATTACAGGCAGCGCCACCGTCACCATGAAAGATGACGGGGAAGATGATGTCTATGGTGACGGTGCAGGCATCGGTTCCGGCGAAGAAGGCGATATGTCCGGCGACATCACTATCGACGGAAACGCAAGGGTCGACGCCTTTAGTCAGGAGGACGGCGCTGGTATCGGCTCTGGTGATTCCGGCGATATGTCCGGCAACATCAGCATCAGCGGCAGTGCACAGGTAACTGCGGGAAGCGGCTGGGACGGCGCAGGCATCGGTGCCGGTGAGGACGGCACTGTGTCCGGCACGATTACCATCGATGGCAATGCTCAGGTGACCGCATGGAGCGAAGACGGCGGTGCGGGCATCGGTGCCGGTGAGGACGGCACTGTGTCCGGCACTATCACCATCGGCGGCAGTGCGCAGGTAACTGCGGGAAGCGACGACGACGGTGCTGGCATCGGCGCGGGAGAGGACGGTTCCATAGCTGGAAACGGCAAAATCATCATCCGGGATAACGCAAAGGTGACGGCCATCGGCGAGGATCAGGGCGCGGGCATCGGCACCGGTGCGGATAAGCTCATGGCAGGAATGATCATCATCCAGGACAACGCGCAGGTCACCGCCATTGCGGGTGATAGTGCCGCTGCCATCGGCAGCGATGACCCAACCGAAATGACCGGAACCATTTTCATCCTCGGGAATGCGCGTGTTACCACGGGTGTGGAAGACGGTGTCCACTTTGATTACGAGACAAAGGAAATCAAATACAGGCTGGATCCGGATGAAGATGCCATCGGTTACATCGGCGACAGTTCAAACTCGCACCATGACAGCGCCAACGGTCATTACGTGATCGGGTCGGACGTGATGATCAACGGCATCAGCGGCAGCGACATTGGAGCGCTGAAAGACTACATCAACATGCGCCTGAGCGGTGAAAACCATGACGGCGAGCCGGAAAACCTGACCAGGCTGGACATCCGCAGTGAAAATGGTAAATTCACCGTGTCGGCGTATGGCGAGGGAACCGTCGAAAAGATCCTCTACGGCGGCAGTGAGACCGTCCCCACCGCGCCGGGCACGTATCCCGTCACCTGCGTGGTACGGCTGGGCAACGGAACGACGCTCGAATTCCAGATCGGCACGTTCATCGTCCCCGAGCCGCCCGCGGAAGCCGCGCAGCCCGCGCCTGTCTACCATGTGACGGACAAGGACGGGAATCAGATCTCTTATACCGCGGCCCGGGAGGGCGGCGTGCTGACCATCCGTGTGGACGCGGCGTACGCGCGGCTGACGCTCACGGCAGACGAAGCGCAGGCGCTGACGGCGCAGGGCGTGGAGAAAGTCATCTTCGTGACGACCAGCGCGACCTCCTCCTTCCGCCCCGCCGACCTCACCGCCTACAAGGACGAAGCTCCGTTCGTGCTGACCCACGACGGCGAAACGGTCACCTTCACCGCGGGCGAGACCGACCTCGCGTCGCTGCTGCTGCAGGCGTGACATTTTAATAGACAAAAGCCTTCCCCGGATGGGGAAGGCTTTTTGCTTTAGCGGCGCACACCCAAAGCCTCCCCTTCCAGGGGAGGTGGCTCGGCGAAGCCGGGACGGAGAGGTTGCTGCAAATCTGCGACGACCTCTCAGTCAGCCTGCGGCTGCCAGCTCCCCTGCAAGGGGAGCCTTTGGGCTGCGGTCGTGCAGGGGGCGGAAAATGACTGTTGTTTTTTGGGGCGGGGCGCGGCATAATATTATTATAAAGAATGAAAGGAAGCTTTTTTATGGGATCCATCCGGAGTTATTTCAAGTGCCTGAAGTGGCGCAGTCTGATCATCGCGTTCAGTGCGATTTTGATCGGGCTGCTGTTTATTCTGACGCCGCAGACGTCGGCGGACGTTATCTGCTATGTGGCGGGCATTCTGCTGCTGGCCTCCGGCATTGCGGCGGTGGTGAGCTATCTGGCCTCGGGGCGGCTGTTCGGGTCGTACGCGCTGGTGTCTGGCATCGTGCTGCTGGTGTGCGGCGTGTTCTGCCTGCTGCGGCCGGAGGTCATCCAGGGGCTGCTGACCGTCATTTTTGGCGTGTTTCTTGTCATCGACGGCATGGCCACGCTGCAGGACGGCATCGACTGCGCGCGGGCGAAGCTCGACGGCTGGTGGGTGCTGGCGGCGCTGGCCGTCATCACGATCGCGCTCGGGTGCGTGATCCTGTTCGGCAAGTTCGACTCGATCATGCTGCTGGCCGGGATCTCGCTGATCGTCGACGGCGTGTTCGACCTCATTGCGACGCTCGCGTTCTCCAAGCGCGTGCGCGAGGCGCGGCAGAAGCTGCACATGTATATGGGCGGGCCCATCATTGACTCGGAGAAGGTCGACGACTGAGCCGGGCGGCGTGCAAAAATCTTTCAGCCGGCGCAAAAAAAAATTTTGTCTGCTGCCGAGAGACGTATTGACAGGTCTTCGTAAGTCCTGTACAATAACAGTGGGATTTTTATCCCCACAATCATACAGATTGAACATGATGGAGGAACAAACATGAAAAAGATCATCGCATTGCTGCTTGCAGCGATCATGGTGCTCGGTCTGGCTGCCTGCGCATCCAAGACGGAGCCCGCCGCCGATACCACCACTGCCGAGCCTGCAGCGGAACCGGCGGAAACCACCGAAGAGACCCCCGCTGCCGAGGAAGAGACCCCGGCCGCTGAGGAAGAAGCGCCCGCTGCGGACGACGTGAAGCACGTGGTCTACATCGTCAACGGCAACCTGGGCGACAAGTCCTTCTTCGACTCCGCGCAGGCCGGCATCAACAAGCTGATCGACGACGGCCGCATCACCTGCGACACCATCGAGCTTGGCGGTCTGGACGAAGACCAGCCGAAGTGGCTGTCCACGCTGTACGACGTTTCCGAGTCCGGCGAGTATGACCTCGTCATCTGCGGCACCTACCAGATGCCCGACTACCTGAAGGAAGTCGCTACGCAGTATCCCGATCAGCTCTACCTGATCTTCGACGACAACACCTATGCCGGCAACAACTCCAACGTTGTCAACATCACCTACAAGCAGAACGACATGGGCTATCTGGTCGGCACCTACGCCGCCTGCATGACCACTGACACGAACCTCGACAAGATCAACGAGGACGCAGTCGTCGGCTTCGTCGGCGGCGTTGACTCCCCGGTCATCAACGACTTCCTGACCGGCTTCATTGAGGGCGCTCTGGCCGTCAACCCCGACATCAAGGTCGACACCCGCTACACCAACGACTACGTTGACACCGCCATCGCCAAGGAGTTCGGCTACTCCATGATCAACGACAACAAGTGCGACATCATCTGGGGCGTTGCCGGCAACGCGGGCAACGGCGCGGCTGAGGCTGCTCTGGAGACCGGCAAGGCATGGTTCATCGGCGTCGACTCCGACCAGGAGCTGACCTTCTCCGACGACCTTGCAGCGCTGACGCTGACCTCCGGCCTCAAGAACATCGGCAACTCCATCATCTGGATCTTCGACCAGTGGGATGCCGGTAAGACCTACTGGGGCACCGAAGTCCAGCTCGGCCTGGCCGAGGGCGGCGTCGGCATCGTGACCGACAAGAACTACGACAAGTACGCTTCCGCCGAGACCAAGGCCGCCGTTGAGGCTGCACAGGCCGGTATCATGGACGGCAGCACCAAGGTCGACACCGCGTTCGACGCCAACTTTGACGTCGCCGCGCTGCGCGACTCTGTCAGACCGTAATTTCGGTTCTTTCCGGGGAGACTCTCTGAGTCTCCCCGGAACATGCGGTAAAAAGTAATAGTGAATAAGGAATAAGCGACGTGGCGCATTCAGCGCGGCAATTTTGTCGCTTCTTCAGGATTCACTATTACTTATTGCTTTTTATGCGCACAACTTTTTCTGAAGAAAGAGAGGAACATATCGTATGCCAGACGAAAAAACCGGCCGTCCGGACGAGCAGTATGCCGTCCAGATGAAAGGGATCACCAAGGTGTATCCCAACGGTGTCGCGGCCAACCAGGGCGTGGACTTCTTCCTCCGCAGAGGCGAGATCCACGCGCTGATGGGCGAAAACGGCGCCGGCAAATCGACGCTCATGAAGATGCTCTTTGGTCTGGAGCAGCCGACGAGCGGTGAGATCTGGGTGAACGGCGAAAAGCTGTCGCTCACCTCCCCTACCGTCGCCATCTCCCACGGGATCGGCATGGTGCACCAGCACTTCATGCTCGTGCCGAGCCTGACCGTGGCGGAAAACATGGTGCTCGGCATGGCGCCGCGCAAGGGTCTTTTCATTGACCACGCGAAGGCCGTCGCCATCACGAAGGAATACGCGGAAAAATACAACCTGCACGTCGAGCCGGAGGCCAAGGTCATGGACATCCCGGTCGGCATGAAGCAGAAGGTTGAGATCCTCAAGGCGCTGGTCCGCGGCGCGAAGATCCTCATCCTCGACGAGCCGACGGCCGTTCTGACCACACAGGAGACGGTCGAGCTGTTCAAGGAGCTGCGGAATCTGAAGGAGCAGGGCTACACGATCGTCTTCATCTCCCACAAGCTGGGTGAGATCATGGAGATCACCGACCGGCTGACCATCATGCGCGGCGGCCGCTCGATGGGCGTGTACAACACCTGCGATGTGACAAAAGAGGAGATCTCCCGGCTGATGGTCGGCCGCGACGTCATTCTGAACGTGCAGAAGGACAAGGCGCAGCCGACGGACGTGGTGCTGCGCGTGCGGGACGTGGAATACGTCAACGAGTGGCACAAGAAAATGCTCGACAAGATCTCCTTCGACGTGCGCCGGGGCGAGATCCTCGGCATCGCGGGCGTCGAGGGCAACGGCCAGAAGGAGCTGGTCGACATGCTCTTCGGCTTCCTGACGCCGAACGCAGGCAGCGTCACGGTGCAGGAGGAGAACATCCTCGGCCTGCCGCAGCAGAAGCTGCGCAGCAAGGGCATCTCGCTCGTGCCGGAGGACCGGATGCTCTACGGCATCGCCGCCTCCGCCTCGATCGAGGAAAACCTCATCTCCGACCGCTCGGCGGAAAAACGGCTGAACCATGGGCCGCTCTTTAACATGAAGGCCATCCATGAGGAGGCCGACCGGCTCATCGAGGACTATACGGTCCTTTGCAAGTCGCGCAAGCAGCAGGTCGGGATGCTCTCGGGCGGCAATATCCAGAAGGTCGTCGTCGCGCGTGAGTTCTCCGGCGATCCGGTGCTCATCCTTGCCGACCAGCCGACGCGCGGCATCGACGTCGGCGCGACGGAGTTCATCCGCAAGAAGCTCGTCGAGCTGTCGCGGTCCGGCATCGCGGTGCTGCTGATCTCGGCGGATCTGGCCGAGGTCATGGAGCTGTCCGACAGTCTGATCGTCATGCACGGCGGTAAGATCGCGGCCTATTTTGAAGATACCTCCACCCTCACCGACGATGTGATGGGCGAATACATGCTCGGGCTCAAGCACCAGAGCGACGAAGAGATCCGGAGGGTTTGCCATGACTAAGAAACGTCAGATCCTGTTTTCGGTGATCCGCGGTCTGCTCGCCATTCTGATCGCACTGCTGGTGGCGACGCTGCTGATCTTCCTGTCTGCCGACGGCGATAGCTTTGCCGAAAAGCTCGCGGCCACGGGCGGCGCGCTCAAGCAGCTGCTGGTCGGCCCGCTGTTCCGCATGGGCCGCAGCGGCACGAAATTCGACTTCAAGCGCCTGACCGACATCCTCGCCTCGATGATCCCGATCATCTTTACGGGCCTGTCCGTCTGCGTGATGTTCTCGGCCAACCAGTTTAACCTCGGCGCCGAGGGCGGCATCATGCTCGGCGCGTTCTCGACGGCCATGGTCGCGGTCTATGTGCCGATGGCGGCCGCCATCCATCCGATCGTCGGCGTGCTGGCGGGCGGTCTGGCCGTGGCGGTAATGATGCTGCTGCCGGCGCTGCTCAAGACCAAGCTCGACGTGAGCGAGATGGTCTGCTCGCTGATGCTCAACTACATCGTCATGTACTTCATCAAGTACCTGATGAATACATACCTGGCCGACAAGACCAAGGGCCAGATCCAGTCGTATGAATTCCTCGAAACGTCCAAGATCGCGCCTCTCATCGACAACGGCTCGAAGCTCTCCTGGGGCTTCGTCGTCGCCATCGCGTGCGTCGTGCTCATCGGGCTTTTCATATACAATACCCGCTGGGGCTACACCATCCGCATGATCGGCATCAACCAGGCGTTCGCCAAGTATTCCGGCATGAAGGTCGCGACGGTCATCGTTCTGTCGCAGGTGCTGGGCGGCTTCCTCGCGGGCATCGGCGGCGGTATCGAGATGCTCGGCCGCTACCCGACCTTCTCGTGGAGTTCGCTGCCGGGCTACGGCTGGACAGGCATCACGATCGCCATTCTCGCGGGCAACAACCCGTGGTTCGTGCCGTTCGCCTCGTTCTTCATGGCGTATCTCACGAAGGGCTGCGAGCTGATGGCGACCTACGCCAATGTGCCCTCGCAGCTGATCGATATCATCCAGGGCGTCATCTTCCTGTTCTTCGCGGCTGAGCAGTTCCTGTCCGGCTACCGCCAGAAGCTGGTCGTCAAGACCGCGCAGGAGGAGCTGGCTGCCAAGGCCGCGCTCGAAGCGCAGAAAGGAGGCGCGGAACATGCTTAATTTTCTGAAGCTGCTGCTGACGCCGGAGTTTTTCTTCTCCATCATCCGCATCTCCGCGCCGATCCTGTTTGCGACGCTGGCGGCCATCGTGGTCGAAAAGGCTGGCTTCTGCAACATCGGTCTTGAAGGCCTCATGATGTTCTCCGCGCTGACGGGCTCGCTGGTGTCGTATTACGCGCACAGCTGGGTCTGGGGTCTGCTTGCGGCGCTGGCCATCGGCGTGCTCATGAGCCTGATGATGGGCTTCTTCGCCTTCCAGCTGAAGACGGATATCACGCTCGTCGGCATCGCCGTCAATATGATGGGCTCGGGCGGCACGCTGTTCCTCTGCAAGGTCATCACGAACCTGACCGAGGGCACGGCCATGGCCTCGTCCACGGGCCTGATTAACTCCAACCTGCTCATCCCGAACATCAATCTTCCGCTCATCAGCAAGATCCCGTTCCTGGGCGGCATCCTCTCGGGCCACAATCTGCTGACATGGATCGCATTTGCCTGCTGCGCGCTGACGAGCGTGATGCTCTATAAGACGAGCCTCGGCCTCAACATCCGCGCGGTGGGCGAAAACCCGAACGCGGCCTCCTCGGTCGGCGTGTCGGTGCTGAAGATCAAGTACATCGCCATCGGCTTCTCGGGCCTCATGTGCGGCTTCGGCGGGGCATTCATGTCGATGTACTACGCGGCCGGCTGGTCGCTGGACATGGTCGCGGGCCGCGGCTTCATCGCGCTGGCCGCGCAGGCCATGGGCGGCGGCGAATGTTTGGGCGGCATGCTGTCTTCGCTTGTGTTCGGCTTTGCGCAGGCGCTCGGCATCAAGTTCTCGGCTGTCGGCCTGGACTCGAACCTCGCCTCCCCCATCCCCTATGCCGTGACGATCATCGGCCTTGTCATCTTCTCGCTCGTGCGGCGCAGCCGGGCCAAAAAGCTGCATTCCGCCGCGGCGCTCAAGTAAGGAGCTTTGTATGTCCGAACTGAAAAAGATCCCCGTCATCCTCGACGGCGACCCCGGCCATGACGACGCCATCGCGTGGGTCCTGGCCCGGGCGAGCCGGGAGCTCGACATTCTCGCCGTGACCTCGTGCTGCGGCAATCAGACGATCGAAAAAACCACCTACAACGCCCTGCGCGTCTGCACGCTCATCGGGCTGGACGCACCGGTCGGCAAGGGCTGCCCGCATCCGCTGCTGAACGACGTGATGAACGCGCCCTCGGTCCACGGTGAATCGGGCCTCGACGGCCCGGCGCTGCCGGAGCCGGCTTTCGCCCCGTCCGAGCTTCCCGCACCGGAGCTGATGGCGAAGGTCCTGCGCGAGGCCAAAGAGCCCGTCACCATCGTCGCCACCGGCCCGCAGACGAACGTCGCGGCGCTGCTGCTGGCGCATCCGGAGCTGAAGGGCAAGATCGCCCGCATCAGCCTCATGGGCGGCGGCATCGCCACCGGCAACTGGACCCCTGCCGCGGAATTCAACATTCTGGTCGACCCGGAGGCGGCGAAGATCGTCTTCACCTCCGGCGTCCCCATCACGATGGCGGGGCTGGACGTGACGGAAAAGGCGCTGATCCTGCCGGAGGACTTTGCGCGCGTGCGCGCGCTCGGCAACCCGGTGAGCGATATCGTGGCGCAGTGGCTGGAGTTCTTCTACAAGTTCCACCGGTCCATCGGCTACGCCGGGGCCCCGATGCATGACCCGTGCGCCGTCATGGCGCTCATCCATCCGGAGATCTTCACGATCCGGCCCATGTATGTCCAGGTCGAGACCGGCGGCGAATACTGCCGCGGGACGACCGTGGGCGATCTGCTCGGCTTCTCCGGCCACGCGCCGAACGCCGACGTGCTGATGGACGTGGACCGCAGCCGCTTTGCGGATCTGCTGGTCGAGGCCATCGGATTCTATGGGGAGGCAAAGGCATGACAACGAAACAAATTCCCATCTGGATCGACTGCGACACCGGCACGGACGATACCGTCGCCATCATGCTGGCGCACGCGCTGCCGGAGCTGCAGATCGTCGGCCTGTCCGCCGTGGCGGGCAACAGCCTGCTGTGCAACACGTTCCCGAACACGCGGCGCGTGGTGCATCTGCTGGGGGCGGACTACCCCGTCTACCCCGGCGCGGAGCGGCCGCTCGTGCGCGAGCCGCATGTGGCAGGCGCGTTCCACGGTGAAAACGGCCTCGGAAACGTGCAGCTGCCCCTGCCCGACACTGCCCCGGAGCAGACGCCCGCATGGGATGCGCTGTACGCCGCGGCAAAGCGGATGCCGGGCGAGCTGCGGCTCGTCGCCACGGGCCCGCTGACCAACGTAGCCATTGCGCTGACCAAGTATCCGGACCTGCACGGACTTCTGCACTCCATCGCCCTGATGGGCGGCGCGGCCGTCGGCGGCAATGTGACGCCCGCGGCGGAGTTCAACATCTACGACGACCCGGATGCGGCGCAGATCGTGTTCAAATCCGGCGTACCGCTCGTCATGTGCGGGCTGGATGTGACGATGCAGGCTGAGCTCCGCCCCGCGGACTGGGACGAGATGGCCGGATATGGCAACCGCTGCGGCGGACTCGTCAAGGAGCTGTTCGCCTGCGCGTGGAAGACGATCCAGACCGTCGGACTCACCGGCGTGGCGCAGCATGACTCCTGCCCCGTGATGTATCTGGCGCACCCGGAGCTGTTCGAAGGCCGGATGGCTGGCGTGTTCGTCGAGACGCAGGGCGCAGTCACGCTCGGCAAGACCGTCACCGACCTGCAGAGCGACAAAAAATTCGGCGTGCAGAACGCCCTCGTGCTCCTGCACCTCGACCGCGAGAAATTCATGCAGATCCTGAAAGACTGCATCCGGACGCTGCCCTGAGAAAAGAAATCCCCCGCCCGCTGCGTTTGCAGCGGGCGGGGTTTGTTTTTCTCGCTTACATCACGTCCAGGTTTTCGGGCATGACGATGACGGCGACGATATACAGGAGAATGCCTGTGCCGCTCAGGGCCAAGGCCGCCCAGATCAGGCGGACGATCGTCGGGTCGATACCGAAATACTCGGCCACACCGGCGCAGACGCCGCAGATCATACGATTGTTGCTTTTATACAATTTCTTCATCAGAAGATCCTCCATTTCATTGATTCATTGATATGGATTTAGACGTTGATTTTTCCGGTTTGTTCCGGGAAATCCGGATCAGAGCTCCAGGATCAGCGGCTGGCCGTCGGTCGCGAGCTGGTTTTCGTAGATCTCGACGGGGCGGCCGGTGATGCTGTCATGGTAAACGCCGTTCGGCGCCGGGAAGCGGACGAGCGCGGACGCGCCGCGGAGGCTGAACAGACCCGCAACGCGGCGGCCATTCTGCTCATAGACGGCCAGCAGCACGTCGTGCGGCAGGGCCATGAGGGTGTAGCTACCCTCGGCGAAGATGGGGTCGCGCTTGATCGCGGCGAGACGGGTGAGGAAGTCAGACTGGTCGCGGCCGGTCTGCCAGTGGACCGGGTCCTTGTCAAACAGGGACGGCACGTGCGGATCGTCGACCTCCTGCCCGGCGTAGATGAGGGTCAGGCCGCGCTGGAAGTAGTTGAAGGCCGTCCAGTTGCGGCGCACGGTCTCATCCGGGAGGATGTGGGCCGCGCGGGCGCGGTCATGGTTTTCAAGGAAGCGGAGCTTGACATAGTTGTCGGGATAGAGCCATTCCTGGGCGTCCAGCCGGTCGGCGTACTGCGCGAGGGTGATGGTGCCTTCGAGGTAGTCGCGGAAGTAGGGGTAGACGTCGTAGTCATAGGCGGCGTCAAACGCCTGATAGAGCTCGGCATCGGACAGGCTCGCAAAGCCCTGTGCGCGGGCGGCGACATGGAAGCCGCGCTCGACCGATTCGCACAGCCAGAAGCAGCCGGGACGGACGGTCGCGACCTCTGCGCGGGCTCGCTTCCAGAACTCCAGCGGGACGAGCGGCGCGACATCGCAGCGGAAGCCGTCGACGAGGCGGGCCCAGGTCTTGAGCGTTTCGATCTGGTAGTCCCAGAGCTCTGGGTGGCTGTAGTCCAGATCCGCCACGTCCCACCAGTCGCCGAAGCGGTTGCCGAGCGAGCCGTCGGGTTTGTGGTAGAACCACTCGGGGTGGTTTTCGGCCAGCCAGGAGTCGGGCGAGGTGTGGTTATAGACGACGTCGATGATGCACTTCATGCCGCGGGCGTGGATGGCGTCGACCAGATGGCGGAAATCGTCGAGCGTGCCGAACTCGGGGTTGACGGCGCGGTAGTCACGGATGGCATATGGGCTGCCGAGGCTCCCCTTGCGGTTTTTCTCGCCGGTGGGATGGATAGGCAGCAGCCAGATGATATCCGTGCCGAGGGCCTTGATGCGGTCAAGGTCGGCCTGCACGGCGGCGAAGGTGCCCTCTTTGGAGTAATTGCGGACGTAGATGGAATACAGGACCTGATTGCGCAGGGATTTTTTCGTATCGACAGCCATAAAACGGCCTCCTTTTAGTTTCATTCTACTTCGTATTTTACACAAATCATGGAAAAAGGCAAGTCGGCAAATTGAATAAAATCAGAGGGCGCAACTTCTATTGTTTTTCTGCGTCTGTAGAGAGGAAGGGGCTGGTTGGGGCATATGCCCCTGCCTCCCCTCTCAGGGGAGGTGGCGCGGCGAAGCCGTGACGGAGAGGTTGTGCCGGGAAGATACGACCTCTCCGTCAGCCTGCGGCTGACAGCTCCCCTGCAAGGGGAGCCTTTGGACTGTGCCTTCTCTTGACCTTACAAATTCTGAATGAAAAAGGAGCGACAGACATGAAAAAACTTCTTGCGATCGTGTTGGCGGCGGCGTGCGCGGTGTCGATGGCAGCGTGCGCGGCGAAGACGGGCGGCGATATCACGCTGCCGGAGGCATCGATGGCCGACGGGCAGCTGGCTGCGCCGCCGGAGGTGACGTCGGTGCCGTATCCGAAGGAAACGGACTATGTCAAGAACGGAACGGTCGACTATGACGCCTACGACAAAGCGTATGATGCCTGGCTGGAAGCCTGGCAGGAGAAGCTGCAGACCATGGTGGATCCAGCCGACGTGGCACACTGGTTCACCAGCAGCATTCCGGTGCTGCTGCAGGGCGCGGGAGATGAAAACCGCGTGTGCTCGCCGCTGAACGTCTACATGGCACTCGCCATGCTGGCGGCGGTGACAGACGGGCAGACGCAGGGGCAGATCCTGGACGCGCTGGGCGAAGATTCGCTGGATGAGCTGCAGACACGCGCCGCGCTGCTCTGGCAGGAGAACAGCTGGAACGACGGGCTGGTCACGAGCCTGCTCGCAAACTCCATCTGGCTGCAGGACGGGTACGAATATAACGAGGACACGCTCAAAAAGCTGGGCGAGGAGTTTTTCGCCTCGGCCTTTTCCGGGGAAATGGGCTCGGAGGACTATAACAAGCAGCTGCAGAGCTGGCTCAACGACAACACCGGCGGGCTGCTGACCGAGCAGGCGGGCAGCGTGCAGCTGCGGCCCGAGACCGTGCTCGCGCTGGTGTCGACGATCTACTACAGCGCGCAGTGGAGCGACCAGTTTTACGAGGGCAACAACACGCAGGAGACCTTCCACGCGCCCACGGGCGACGAAACCGCGACGTTCCTGCACAGCAGCCGATCCGGGACGGTGTATTACGGCGACGGGTTCATGGCGACGGAGCTTCCGCTGCGCAGCAGCGGGTCGATGTGGCTTTTGAAGCCGGACGCGGGCGTGACGCCGGAAGATCTGCTGCAAAGTGAGGACGCGGTGGGCTTCCTGCTGGCAAACGGCAGCTGGTCGCAGACGCAGCAGGCCGAGGTCGACCTCAGCCTGCCGAAATTTGACGTTTCATCGGATCTGGACCTTCTGGACGCGCTGGCGCAGCTCGGCATGACGGATGTGCAGACGCCCGGCGCGGCGGATTTCACGCCGCTCACGACCGCGAACCAGCTGCCGCTGGCCCTGACCGAGGCCAAGCACGCGGCGCGCGTGAAGATCGACGAGGACGGCTGCGAGGCCGCGGCGTACACCATCCTCTCGGTCTGCAAGACCGCTGCGATGCCGCCGGAGGAGATCGTGGAGTTCACGCTCGACGAGCCGTTCCTCTTCGCCATCACCGGCGCCGACGGCCTGCCGCTGTTCGCGGGGATCGTGAATCAGGTGGGGTAAATGCCCTGCACAAAAAAAGCCTTCCCCAGCGGGGAAGGCTTTTTTATGGGGAAAGCCCCCGGCGGGGGCCGGGGGCTTTTGATTGGGTCAGCGTTCGTAGCGGGACCAGTCGGGGTCGGGGAGCATCTGGCGCCAGAGCTCGTAGTTGAAGGTTTTGCGGGTGTAGCCGTGGCTGTTGGTGGCTTCCTGGACGTCGAGGTAGTACCACTTGGAGGTATCCATGTTGTCGGTCCACTTGTTCATGTTGGTGAGCAGGTCGGCCGGGGACTCGGGCTTGCGCTCGAGCACGCGGTTGATCATGGTCATGGCTTCGGCGCGGGTGATGTTCTGGTCGGGCTTGAAGGTGCCGTCGGGGTAGCCCTTGATCCAGTCGTTGTAGTAGGCGATGCCGATCTCCCTGGCGGCCCAGTGGCCGATGACGTCGGAGAAGGTGGCGGACTTGCCGGACTGGGTCTCGTCAAAGCGGGCGGCGATGGCGGCGAACTCGGCACGGGTGATGGGCTTGTTGGGCTTGAAGGTGCCGTCGGGGTAGCCGGTGATGATGCCGAGGGCGGACATGGTGGAGATGGGGTTGTTGTACCACTTGCCGTAGGCAACGTCGGAGTAGGTGTTGGAGGTGGTGAAGGCGCCGTCGCGGACTTCGTCACGCAGGAGGCGGAAGAAGATGGTGGCGACTTCGGCACGGGTGATCTGGCCGTTGGGATGGACGGTGCCGTCCGGATAGCCGATGACGTAGGCGAAGTGGTCGGTCTTGTTCAGCATCCCGGTGTCCTTGTTAATGATGGTGGGGATGATGATGGGGATGTAATCATCTCTGCCGGTGTCGATGGTGTTGTAGAAGCAAACCGGGTAGATGGTGGCAACAGGAACATCTTTCCATTCGCTTTCATCAAGCTCAAGCACTGTCTCGTAGGTATCGCCATAAACGAACTTTCTTACGCGCTGGCCAGCGAGCGAAACTTCACCTTCCGCGTTCTCCACAAATCCCAAATTAAGCCAGTATTTGCTTTCATCGTAGGTGATGTTCGTCTGGCCGTCGTTGATCTCGTCGATCAGGAACAGATATCTGCCTGCCGTGACGGTAAGCGTATCGCCCGTGAAGCCCCGATAGGCTTTGCCGTCTGCTTCAAAGGTAATATCGGCCGGGAACGCGGCTTTCAGAGAGACAGAATTCAAGGGTTCAAAGCCGAATCCGGCGCTAGCGCGCACCATAGCAATCTCAATCTCGTGCACACGCCAGCCATCAACGGTTGCGGTAAATTCTGCGCCGTTGAACGAGCGGTCGCCGGTCTTCGTCAGTTCCTTGCGAATGAAATTGCTGAAATCGATGGTGTACTTGCCGGGTTCCTTTGCTGCGTAGTAATAGTTGTAGAAGGTGATCGGCTGATTTTCAGCAGCTGCAGATTCTTCTTCCGCACTGGTGATGGCAACCACAGGGTCAAACCGGTAATTGATCGTCTTCAGATCGTCAGACACGGTAACATACAGGTAATACTCTGCATTGTCATAATCGATCCGCTCGTCAGAAGACAGCGTCGTAACTGTATTCGGCGTTTCTTCGACAAGGAATCTGTATTCGCCGCCGATGTGGAACGTAATCGGATTGTGGAACACGAACGAAGGAGTTGCTGCGGCAGTCGCGCCGTTCAGAGTCACAGTGCCAGTGTACTCTTCGCTGGTCTTCTGATTATTGTTCTCCTTATCCAGACGGGTCACTGTTGCTTCGAATATGTAGTCTTTATCTCCGGGAATATCTTTACTTCCCTGTTTCTTTTCGAAGCTCTTGAAGATCTTATCGTTGAGGTCGAAGGTGCCAGAACCGAGCTTGGTCCAGGTGCCGGTGAGGGTGACGTTGGTCTGGATGCCGTTGATTTTACCGTTTTCGTCAATATCAACTCCCTCAGTTGCAGAACTCCAGCCGCTGAACTTGTAGGTGTTGCCGTCCACGTCGGTCACGGTGGATGTGCTGGTATAGGTCTGGTCGACATCGTGGCTGCCGCCTTCAGTGACTTCAGCCCTGGAAGGGGGCGTCAGCTTGGTACCTTCTGCAAACTTGTCATCTGCGGGCAGGCCGGTCCACGTGTAGATTACGCTAAACTTGCCTTTGGTCGTGTAGGTATAGGTAAAGACGTTTGTGCCGCCCTTGACGAAGGCCGGGTTTGTATTGCTATCCCATGCGCCGGGTTCTTTATGCGTATCGTCCGGGGTCATACCAGTCGGGATCCTTACAAGCACGGGATTCTCAATTTCCGTCCATTTTCCGGTGGTGCTATTCTTTGCATACAGCGGGACATACTCGATCTTGTCATTTGTTGTATTGTCCGCCCATTTACCACCTACGATCTTGTACGTAGCCTCTGCATCGTAAACGTCGGGCATATCGTTGCCGTTTTCGTCGACGGCCCAGACTGCATAAACCGTGATGTTCCTGTCTGCAAACGTAACGCTGTCGGCAAGCATCGGGAGAGACGCGCGCTCGTTTCTCGTATATACCTTTTTATTCGTATCTGTAAGAGACCAGCCAATCAGATAGACGTTACCGTCGCTTACCTGCGCATGTGTCGGCTGATCTGTCGTGTAGTTCAGCGTGACGCTATCGCCGGTCTTGTGGCCGATAGAGGTAGTGGGAACCGGAGCAATACCGCCGTTGGCGTCGTAGGTGAGGGTGTAGGTTTCGGTGTAGCCATTCTGGATGGTGACAGTGTTACCATCAGCGACGATCTGCTTGTTGCCGTCCTTGTCGGTGACTTCCTTCAGTTTGAGCCTCAGCGTATGCGTTTCGCTATCATACGTAATATTTGTGTTCTGGCCTGCTTTCTCGACAACGCTGAACTCATAGTCAACGCCGTAGGTGAGCGTCGGCTTGTTTCCGGCGAAAGTAAAGTACTCCTCACCGCCCTTGGTGAAAGTGACAGCGCCCGTATATTCCGGTGCAGATTCTACTACAGGCTTAGTCTGCTTGACGGTCACAGTGAAGGTCTCACCAGGATTTGCAAGTTCGTTCTCCTCGGTCATGTTGAACTGCTTCTTGACGAAGATTCCGAGGTCGACCTGCTGCATCTTCGGCGTCCACTGTGCGATCAGCTCGACATCCTGACCGTTGAACGTGATCGTATCACCGGCGTTATAAGTCTTATCGCCGCCCTCGACTTTCCAGCCCGCGAAGTCATAGCCCGCGCGGGTCGGAGTCTTAGACGCAACTGTCGTGCTTGTGATGAAATAGTTGCTGGGCTCCGGCATGTTCGCAACCGTATTGTCGTCCACGCCGTCATCATAGGCCACGCGATAACCCTGTACAGTCGGGGAACCGATCTCAACGGCAGGCTTGCCGTCCTTGTCCAGAATCTTTGCGTTGCCATTATTGGTCGGGATAGAAGCTGTGTCGCAGCCAGTCGTATTTTCGCTGACTTTGAATTCAATGATCAGCTTTTTGCCATGCGGTGTCTGCGTATCGCCAGCTTTATTGTAGCCGCACCAGTTTTCTTTAAAGCTGAAGCCCGTGACGCTGATCTTGCCATTGTCTACAGTAGCAGTAACAGTCGCGCTTGCAGTTTCTTCGGTACCAAACGTGTACTGCGCATTGGTCTCACTTACAAACGGTGCAGTCTTGATCGTAACATCACTGGCCGCAGTGCCAGCAAACGTGAAGTTTGTTCCGACAACGTCCTCAACCTTTGCGCTCCCGTCCAGATCAGTTGTCTTGACATCCTGAATCTGGTTGCTGATCTGCTGGAAGACATTGTTCAGCGAGGCCGAGTCAGACGCGGTGAGATAATAACCGGTGTTTTTGTTCTGTTCGCCGGGCTGCTCAATGTCCGTCGCGCTCGGGTAGTTCGTGGAGACCAGATGCATGAAGCGGTTGGAGTTTTTGGTCTGGTCTGCGTCGCTGGGCGAGACCTCGTAGTTTCCGAAAATATCATGTTCAATTGTATATTTGGTGTAAACCGGAATCGGCAGATCGTTCTTTGCACCGGCAAAGATGCCAATCGTGAATACAGTTGCCTCGTAGGTGTCCTTCGAGGCCTTTGCAGCAATGATTGCGTTGTTCGCAGTGCTGACGCTTGCACTCTTCCAGTCGCCGTACAGACCCGGTGCGCCGTCGGTAAACACGATCACAACACGGTTGCGCTTTTTATCTTCCGTGGTGGAATTCGCACTGAAAATCTCGTTTGCTTTCTTGATGCCTTCGTCAACAAGCGTACCGCCGTTTGCTGTCAGGTTACTGATCGTATTTTTTACAGAATTGACATCACTGGTATTCGTCATATCCTTGAAGCCGCTGGTATCGTTCGTTGCATCGGATGCAAAGCTGACAACAGCGATGCGGTGTGCAACGGTCTCGCTGCCGGTGCCAGCTGCTTTCTTTGCAACGCTGTCGACGAAGTTCGACGCTGCGTTCTTCAGCGCTTCCATTCTGGTTTCGCCACCGTTGCTGTTGACCTGCTGCGCATACAGATCCGCAGCTGTAAATTCTGTCCGATCACCTGTAGACGTACCGATCGTCTGCTCCTTGCCGTCTGCATCGGTATACGTATAGGTATAGACATTCTGCGTGGACTTTGTGTAAAGGACCGGACTTGCAACGCCTGTAAAACTTGGGACGGTATTGCTGCCTTTGATATTCGTGGCAATTTTTATTCCATTTTCCAGCGTATAGGTATAGAAATTCCGCAGACGAAGTCCGTCCCCTTTCAACTTCCGGCTAACAGTCACCTTCTGATAATCCGTCTCCGAAATCTGTGCGTAGAGCGTAACTGCGCGCGGCCAATGGCTATCATCGTAATATTCTCCATTGGTTGTATTCCTCCCATATGGGGAATAAACAGTCTGCTCTACTTTTTTAACCTCAACTTTGACGTAGGAGCCGTCAGTCAGCTTATAGAAGAGGTTGTCTTTGTTGCTATAAAGATTCTCATTTCTTCTCTTAGTGTACTTATTGTATTCCGTCTTGCCCATTTTATTTTCGCCCATCGAGCCAGAACGGTCAAGCACCAGAATGATATCGGTCGGGACCTCCGTCTTCGTCTCAGTCGTCGTTGCCGAGCCGGTCGCATAGGCCTCCATGCGGATGGTATAGGTACCGTCCGCATTCTTTTCTGCAGTTTTACTGAGCGTAACGCCTCCGACCGTCTGCGGATTCGGATTGGTGATCGAAGCCGCTGCCGGCGCAGAAGCATCTGCGCCCGCCGTCTCCCCTGCCGCCAGCGCGACGGTCGGGAGCAGGCCGACGGTCAGGATCAGCGCCAACAACAGGGCTATGATTCGTTTCCTCATTTTTTCTTCTCTCCTTATGTATGGTTCAATTTTTTTGTTTTCTTCTTTCGTTTTTCTATGTGCAACGGCCGGGGGGCCGGGGTTTAGGGGGAAGGGTGCAATCGGGGGACGACCTCTCAGTCGCCTGCGGCGACAGCTCCCCTTCGCAAGGGGAGCCAAGGGGGGGGCGGCGGAGCCAATGCCTCCCCTTGTTAAGGGGAGGTGCCGAGCGGAGCGAGGCGGAGAGGTTCTGCGGCGGGAATTGACAA